>Ga0209382_10006346_pt1 | contig 15247 bp, 15 predicted proteins | sample SoiMetdeltSBSDD5_FD_187599 | JGI IMG/M metagenome (GOLD analysis project Ga0209382, IMG submission 187599) | Bulk soil microbial communities from a Populus tree surrounding site in Tennessee, USA - Soil MetaG P. deltoides SBSDD5 (SPAdes) (version 2) | ecosystem: Environmental > Terrestrial >... | reverse complement strand
ATGCCGGGGCGCTCGTGTTTAGGGGGCGAGCTCGCCTCTGTTTGGAAGGTCGACCTCGCTTGCAGGTGGAGGCGGCGGAGTGGCGGGAACTGGCGCACCGAGCTGCAGGTCAGGTTTAGTTTTTAATACAATCGAGGTTGCTGAAAGCTCGAACGAACAAGCTAAAGCTTGTTCCACAGTGATGTCTCAGCCGTGATTTGTCGTTGTGGAATAAGCTTTAGCTTGTTCGTCTATGCGCTTTCAGCAAATCTATTTGCCGACGACCAGGACAACAAATGTGCCGGGCTTCAGAGTTCGCTGAGGCGGCTTCCTGGGATCGGCGCCGCGTCTCATCTCATATTCGGCGGCGGGCAGATAGATCTTCTTAGTCTTCGGATCGAACCCCATGGTCTTTGCGCTCTCCTGGGTCCTGAGGGCGCCGGCGTCCTCGTACTCATCGGCTGATTTTTGCTGGAAGATATTCAGCGTACCTTCGGCCGTGGAAACGAAGATCAACTTAGAGTCGGCATCGAACTCGGACCAGTCCGCCCGGGCGCCGATCGGTAAATTGGTGATGACCTTTCCGGAACTCGCATCCATCACGACTATCATGGGCTGGCTCCGGCAACTGGCGAAGAGACGGTTGTTCGCCGCATCGTAAGCAAGTCCGGCCGGGGCTTTGCACACGCCGATCGGATATCGATGCTTCACCTCCAGCGATTTCGGATCGTAAGCGATAACCTCGGCGGTATCTTCGATAGCCACATATAAGAGGCCATCGGCTCCCCGGACGGTCTGTTTCGCGTTGCCGCCGGCCTTCACGGTACCGGCCACCAGACCGCTTTCGGCGTCGATAACCGTGATGTCATGAGAGCCTTGATTATTGGTGAAAACGCGCTTGGAGACCGCATCGTAGTAGATGCCGTCGGGATTCTTGCCGACTTCGATCTTGCGGATCAGTTGGAGATTGGACAGGTCAAACATGGAAACCCGGCTCTCCCGCGAGTTAGTCGTAAAGCCGCGCTTGAGCTCCGAGGCGATCGCGATTCCGCGCACGCCGGGCGTATCGGAAATCGCGCCGATGAGTTTTCCATTGTCCAGGTCGACGACATCGACCTGGTTTCCGTGCGAAATGTAGATACGCCGGGCCGCGCTATCCACCGTTACGTAGTCAAATCCGCCGATGCCCGGGACCGGGTAACGAGCTTCTATCTTGTAGCCGGTCGCGCCCTGCAGCAGGATGCCTGCCGAAAGCAGCCCGGCAAGCAGATCTCTCATTGCTTCTCTGCTGGTCCGAAGAAAGTTTCGTCGATCTGAATCGGGGTTTGGCTCTTCAGCTTCTCGACTGCTTTCTGAGCGAGCTCGGGTCCGAGCTTCTTCTCTATTTCCGGACGGACATCCTCGAAAGATCTCGTTTCGTGCTTCTGGACGTCGATCAGATGGTAGCCGAACTGGGTCTTCACCGGTTCGCTGATTTGCCCCACCGGCAGCGCAAAGGCCGCCTGATCGAAGGGCGGCGTCATGTGGCCGCGGTTGAAGAAGTCCAGATCGCCGCCATTGGCGCCTGAGCCTTTGTCATCGGATTCCGCCTTGGCGACAGCGGCGAAGTCCTCACCGGCGATGATGCGCGCACGCAAAGCCTTGATCTTTTCGAGGGCTTCCTCTTCGGTCAAATCCTTATTGGCGCCGGCGGGAACAGGAGATCCTTTGAATCGGATCAGGATATGGCGAGCCTTCACGCGCTCGTATTCGGCTTTGTGATCATCGTAATACTTGCGGCTGTCCGCTTCCTGGGGCTTCGCGCTAGATTGCAACTCACCCATTAGTGTTCCCGCCAGCAAGCTCTCGGTGTTGAGCGCCAGCTGAGCCTTAAAAGTAGGTGTCTGGTCGATCTTACGCTTGCGGGCTTCCTGGGCTAAAGTCTTCATCGCAACTAAGGAGTCGACAAGCTGCCTTTTCCCGGGGCCTTGGGCGGCTGCCCGGTACTGAGGGGGAAGGGAAGCGATGAATGTTTCGAATTGAGCGACGGTCATTTTCTCGTCGCCGATACTGAGGACAACTTTGTCGGGAGGAGTCGGGACTGTGGCGGCTGCCGGCGGAGCAGGCGTAGCCGTTTGAGCAGGCGTCGCCGGCTTTGGCTGCGGGGCGGGGGGTTGGGCGGACAGGGAAGTTCCTATCGAAAAAAACAGGGAAAAAACAAGAATACGCATCTATTTATGATACCGCGTCAGTTGAGGAGGCGCGTCAAAACGGCCCTATCCTGATTGGTCCGGCGCTTGCGTGTAACTATTGCGTTAACCTTGACACCCCTAAGTCGTTGTAATAAGATTCCAACTGAATTGGGAGGGCCTGTGCGCAACCTGCAAAACCTGTGGGCTCAAAGTGTGAGCCGACGCAGGGCGTTTCGAAATCTGGCGTGTTTTCTTGCGGGCTCGCCGTTACTTCGCGCGCAACAGGATCCCTTTCGCGACCATAGCCGGGTTCCCGGACTCAGCGAGCTAAAGGACGCATTCGACTTCGAGGCAGTGGCCTATGCAAAGCTGCCGCGATATGCGTACGACTATACTTCCTACGGCGCCGACAGCGAGTTTACTCTCCGCCGCAATCGGGAAGCATTCGACTGGGTGGAATTGGTCCCCCGCAGGGTCGCCGATGTAGGCAAGATCCGGACCGCGACCGAGATCTTAGGCACCAAAATGGATTTTCCCATCATGGTAGCTCCCAGTTCCGGTCACGGAGCGCTGCATCCGGATGGAGAGCTGGCCACTCACAAAGGAACCACGGCCGCGTCAAAAACGACCATGATCGTCAGCAATGGCGCGAGCTCCGGGATGGACAAGATCGCCGCCGTGGGCGACGGGCCGCTGTGGTTTCAACTCTACCCTCGCGAAAATATAGACGACGACCGCGAGCAGTTGGAGCGGGCTCAAGCCTCGGGCTGTAAAGCGGTTGTCGTTACCATCGACCAGCAGATTTCCACTGCTCCCTACGAGCGTACTTTGCATGACCGCCACATCTCCGGACGGGGAACTGCACCTCAGCGGGCAGGCGCGCGCCGCCCGGCTCGCGGTCCCTATGGACTCACCGAGAGCAGGCTCTGGTACGAGTGGAAGTTCTTCGACCAGATCCGTCCGTTCGTGAAAGTGCCCCTCCTCGCGAAAGGGATTATCAATCCCGCCGACGCGAAGAAGTGCCTGGAACATGGCATCGACGGCATCTACGTCTCGAATCACGGTGGCCGGTCCATGGACTACGGTCCATCGACGATCGAAATGCTGCCCGAGATCGCCGCTGCGGTGGGCGGCCGTGTTCCGATTCTGTTCGACAGCGGCATCCGGCGCGGTAGCGACATCCTCAAGGCGCTCGCTCTCGGCGCAAGCGCCGTTTGTCTGGGCCGCGTTCCACGCTGGGGACTGGGGGCCTATGGTCCTGAAGGTGTGCAGCGCGTGCTTGAGATCATGCAAGCCGAGCTAGTCCAGGCCATGGCTGCGACCGGGCGGCCGAGTCTCGACTCTATCGACAAGACTCTGGTGAGGACAGATTTCGCATGAGTAAGGTCGCACTCACCAGGCGGCGCGCTCTAGTCGCCTGCGGGTCCCTGTTCGCCGTTTCCCCTTCGCTGCAAGGCCAGCCAAAACTAGTCGGGGAAGCGCTGGGGCGAATGACTCCGCTGGGAGAGCTGGTCAACACGCTCGAATTCGAAGCGATGGCGCAGCGGAAGCTTGATCCGGCCACGTTTGCCGAGATCGCCGGTAGCGACCGCAAAATATTTGATCGCATGACCTTCATGCCGAACATGATGGTCAATACGAGCAAGCTCGACCTGACGGCCAAGCTGTTCGGGGAAAGCTCGTACACGCCGATTCTGATTGGTCCGACGGCGCAACAGAAGCGTTACCATCCGGAAGGCGAGCTCGCCATGGTGCGCGGCGCCTCGGCTGCGAAGACCTTCGTCGTGGTGTCGAGCCGTTCCAGCTTCCCAATTGAGCAGATTGCCGCGGAGTCGAAGACCACACTTTGGTATCAGGTCTTCCCCGAGCCCGACATGGCCGCGGTACGCACTCGCGTCGAGCGGGCCGTAAAAGCGGGTTGCAAAGCGGTCTGTCTCACGCTGGGCGCCGATCCGCAAGCTGAGGGCCCAACGGGCCTCGACTGGACTGCGATCGACGCGCTGCGGAAGGGAATCAACGTTCCGTTCCTGCTGAAAGGTATCACCAGCCCCGAGGAAGCCAAGACTGCCGTCGGAAAAGGAATTCAGGGAATCGTAGTTTCGAGCTATGCCCCACACTCCGTGGTGGGGATCACGCAACCGATGCAGGCGCTTCCTGCTATCGCCGACGCGGCCGGCGGGAAGGCGACGATTCTCGTCGACGGCAGCTTCCGCCGCGGGAGCGATGTGCTCAAAGGCATCGCCCTGGGTGCTCAGGCGGTCTTGCTCGGTCGTCCTCCGCTATGGGCGCTCGCCGGGTATGGGGCCGAAGGCGTCCAGACAATGCTCGAATTGCTGCAATCTGAGATGGCGCGGAACCTGGCCCAATGCGGCCGGGCGAATCTGGCCGCCGTGGATCGCACCATGGTGAGGATCCACCGTCGTTAGGCGAGCAGATCCAGTGTAAAGGAGAACCTTGAATGATCGCCATTTATATCCTTCTCTGCGCAATCCTGTCTCTTCCTGTGACGGCTCAGGCTCCGGCTTCCTACCCACACGACATGAGCAACTACGGTTGCACGCATTATGACGAGAAGACATGCGACCAGGCTCCCGCGCCTCCGCCCGATTACAATCCGCTGGTCGGAACGTGGGTGAGATTTTCGCTGCTGCGAAACGGGTTTACCGTGCAGCCGCCGGATGCTCCTCTCTACGTGAAGTTCAACCAGGATGGCCACTGGCTGATGATGGAATTTCCGGCCGATCGACCCAAAGTCAACAAACCTCTCGAGCAGCAGACCTCCCAGGAGCTTTTCAAGCGGTTCGATATGCTGGCAGGAGGATGGGGGAACTACACGCAGGATGGCCAGCTCAATCTCAGGCATCATCGAGCCGGCCTCGGACCGGGCGAAGGTGGTGAGTCGACCCAGGTTCGCGCCTGGAGCTTCGAGGGCAATATTTTGCTTCTGGCTGGGACAGGCTCCAGCCGTTCTCCACAAGCGAGGTTCCGGAAGTTGCCGAACCAGCCACTAGGGTCCCGTGCGCTGGTCGGCACGTGGGAGCGGACTGCCCTTTCCTTGAACGGAGCTCCCGCAGCGAAGCCGGCCCCGGAGTACATGCTTCTTGGCGAGGACGGCTGGTTTCATCAGGCGACATTGCCGCCGGGCAGAACCGGGCCGCGCGGTATGCCGAGGGAAAAGTGGACCACTCAAGATTATGTGAACGCCTACGGTGGATTGGCGGCGGCTCGCGGCACTTATAATGTCAGCGGCTCTACCTTTATTCGCAAGCATATCGCCGATACCGATCCCAACCTCGAGGGACGCGATGAGGCGGGACAGTTCACCCTTCAGGGTGAGATGATGACGGTGCAGGGCGCCGACGCCGGTGGTCAGAAATTTGAAGCCAAATATCGGCGGATGAAACCGTTTGATGTGTACGCTCCGGTGGCGCCGAGAGCCGGAGCTCCAAAGCCAAAACCATGAAGCTGCCGCTGATTATTGGACTGTTAGCCACGACGCTCCTTTACGCGCAGACGCCCGTCGGAACTCCGGTTGAATCTCCACGTATTCGGGCCGTGGTCGTCACCGCACAGCCCCATCAGAAGAGCCCTCTGCAGGAGTACAAAAACAATCGCGTCATCATTTGTCTTAGCGATGGAGAAATGAACTTCACATCCGCGAGCGGTAAGGTCGAGAAGATCAAGTTCAAGAAGGGCGACGTGCGCTGGGTTCCCGCCAGCGGTCCTGTCGCGAGCGAAAATCCGGGCGACAAACCAGTCCAGATGATGGAAGTCGAGTTGAGGGACAAGCCGCTATCCCCGCCACTGGTGATCGCCCCGCTGGATCCGCTCAAGGTTGATCCGAAACACTACTCGCTTGTATTTGACAATGAGTACACTCGCGTCCTTCGAGTCCGGTTCGGACCCAAAGAGAAGGGTATGGAACATACGCATACATTCGAAAACCTCGTCGTATACCTCAACGACCAGGCCAGGGGCAAGGCTGGGGAAATGCGCCTCGATGGGCCGAGAACTCACTCTGAAGAGAATCCACTCGATCATCCGGTGGAAAGGATATCCGTCGACCTGAAGTGAATACCTGGCTCGCCTTGTTAGCGACTACATGGCACAGACCCTGACTGATCCATCCAGCGAGGCGACGGCACACCCCGGTCCAGACCTGCGGCGCAGGCTCATCAGTGGCCTGATTGTCATCGCGCTATATGTAGCCGTGCAGCTCTTCCCGCGTCCGGTCACCATCAAACCCGAAGGCTGGCGACTGCTTGGGATCTTCGTAGCTACTATCGGGGGTCTGGTGATGCGCCCCATAGCCGGCGGCGCTGTGGTGCTGATTGCCGTGACGCTAGCCACGGTCGCCGGCGGCCTCACCATCCAGCAGGCGCTCGAAGGCTATGGCGATCCCACCGTTTGGCTGGTCATGGCGGCGTTCTTTATCTCGATCGCCATGATCAAGACGGGCTTCGCGCGCCGTCTTGCCTTACTTTTCGTACGGGCGTTCGGCAAGAGCTCGCTGGGGGTCACCTACGCTCTGTCGATGACTGACCTGCTGCTGGCCGGCATCATCCCTTCGAATGGCGCCCGCTCCGGTGGTGTCGTGCTGCCGATCGCGCGCTCGATCGCCGAACTGTACGGATCGCGTCCCGGCGCCACGGCGGCATTGATCGGCACGTTCCTGATGACGGCTCTTTATCAGAACATCTGCGTCACCGCGGCGATGTTCCTGACGGGCCAGGCGAGCAATCCGCTGGCGGCGAAGATCGCCGCTGACACCTTCCAGTTTCCAATGAGCTGGGGATTGTGGGCGCTGGCGGGGATCGTGCCGGGAATCTGCTCGCTGGCGCTGATCCCGTACGTGATCTATCGGATCGATCCGCCGGAGATTCGCAAGACGCCGGAAGCGGCCGCCTTCGCCGCGAGCGAGCTGCAAAAGATGGGGCGGATGGACCGCGGGCAGAGTATCGTTCTGATCATCTTCATCGTTGTTTGCGGCCTGTGGATCACATCGCCGATTCATCACCTGGACATCGCCGTGTCGGCTCTCCTCGGCTCCTGCGCCCTCCTGCTGACTGGAATCCTGCGATGGGACGATGTGCTCGCCGAGCGCGCCGCTTGGGATATTTTCGTCTGGTATGGCGGCCTGGTCCGTTTGGGCAAGGCCCTCAATGACGCTGGTGTGACCAGGGAGTTTGCCAAGAGCGTCGGCACCTTGTTTCCCGGCGAGAGCTGGGTGATCCTATTTGCATTCGCGCTGTTGATCTACTTTTACACCCATTACGGATTCGCCAGTATCACGGCCCATATTCTCGCCATGTTCGCGCCGTTCGTCGTTGTGCTGGCGAGCAAGGGCGCGCCGCTCGGTCTGACAATCTTCGCCTTCGCCTGCTTCACGAACCTGTCCGCCGGATTGACCAACTACGGGACCACGCCGTCTCCGATGTTTTACTCGCTCAACTACGTTTCATTTCAAAAATGGTGGAAAGCCGGCTTCATCATTTCGATCGTCAACTTGATCATCTGGTCGACGATAGGCTTCGCGTGGTGGAAGTTGATCGGGATTTGGTAGTTAACGAATAAGCTAAAGCTTGTTCCACAGTGATGTCGACTCTACTGTGGAACAAGCTTTTAGCTTGTTCGTCCCGCAGTGTTCAGCTCATCGGAACCAGCGTCTGCTTCTCAACCTTGGCCGGATCGATTGCGATTCCATCCCCGGCGATCGGGTAGAGCAATTTTCCCGCGTTGCGGCGCCAGCGGATACGCGATTGAACAAAGCTATCGATCTTTTCCGCCGAGAACGCCTCTTCGATAAAATGCGGCCGGTCCTCTTCGACTTTCTTCGCCCACTCCAGGCGCGTACGTCAAGTCCCACCCACTGAATGCGTCGAAACATAACTGGACTTCATCGGCTGCGCGCCTGCAGTGTGCTTGAATGGGAAAGGATGTTCAGTCAGACCTTCGATCCCCAAGACCTCGGCGTTATCGCGCTCTTAATAGTCCTGGAGGGCGTCCTTTCGATCGACAATGCCCTGGTCCTGGCGCTGCTGGCGAAGCGCCTTCCAAAGCATCAGCAAGCGAAAGCTTTGTCGTATGGGCTGATCGGCGCATTCGTTTTTCGCTTCGTCGCTATCGGGACCGCGACGTATTTGCTTCGCTGGCGAATTGTGAAGCTGATCGGCGGCGGATATCTGCTTTGGGTAGCCCTGAAGCACCTTCTCTCGAAGAGCTCGGACGAGCAGGTCAAGATTGGGCCGGATCACAATCTGATCCTTCTCGACGAGGCGACGGGGCGCGAGATGACTACCGAGCAGGAGACGGAGGAACTCTTCCTCAGGAGAAAAATCCCGATACAACCTCCGGGATTCTGGTCGACTGTAATGGTCATTGAATTGACCGACATCGCTTTTGCGGTTGACTCCATCCTGGCCGCCATCGCCGTAGTGGGGAGTCCCCCGGCAGGGTATGTCGGACCGCACCCGAAACTTTGGGTGGTCCTCACCGGCGGCATCCTCGGTGTCATTCTGATGCGTATCGCCGCGGCAATGTTTATCCGGCTACTCGAACGTTTTCCCCGCTTCGAAACTTCCGCATACCTGCTCGTCACAGTGATCGGGATGAAGCTCCTTGTCGACTGGGGTTTCAACACGCAACTGGAACCTCATCGAGTGAACTTTCACGATCCGTCCTCGGGGGCGTTCTGGGTATTCTGGTCGGCGATGGTGATATGCATTGGCTTTGGATTTCTGCCGACCCGAGCGCGGATTCCAAGTAACGCAAGCAAGTAGAATCGCAATGCGTCACACCCGTGCCTCCGGGTCACAACCGCCGCGCCGCTAACCGGCTTACAATTCTGCGCCGGACGTCTGGCTCTTTTACCTGAAGTCCGCTACACCCTTTGGGCCCCGCGAACGGTACACTCCCTAAAAACGAAGCCGCACTGTTTCTCGGAATCACTTTTTAGAACGTGATGCCGACGAGAAACGAAACGTCGTTATTACCGAATGGCGTCAGATTGAGCAATTGCTGCGTGAGACCACCGCCACCCCATCGCGTGTAGCGAATCTCAGGAGTCACATGCACCGGTCCCATCTGGAACCTCACCCCACCCCCTGTGACGAATCCGACCGAGTTCGCCTCCGAGCGGCCGTTCAACAAAAACGCCGGTACTGGGCCCAGATTGCTGAAGTCGTTAATATGACGAGCTGCTACGCCGACGCCAAACACCGGCGAGATCAACTTCCGTCCTCCCGTGTACTTTAACATCACGGGAAATTCCCACGAATCGGAATGGATGTTCGGATTGAAGCCCGCGAACTGCCCTAGTTTGAGTGTATCCCGGCGAAATAGAGCGTCGCCTTCTACCGAGAATCCGAGCGGCAGCCGGACCCCGACAGTCGGTCCGACCTCCATGCGTCTTGTAGTCGTAAGCGAGCCGAGTCCGCTCGTCAACGTATCGCCGACGTTGAAAGGTACCCCGCCGCGCACGCCGAAGAGAATAGGTCCAGCCGCGAAGCTGTTCAAAGCAAAAACAAAAAGCAACGGTATTGAGCGCATATGTCTCCTGGGGAATGTCCCGCAATCGTGAGACGCGTGCTCGTCTTGGCACGTTATTAAGCCAGGATTAAAGTTGCCTGCGTCCCGAAGCCACGCTTTCGATATAGCTGCACGGAGGCAGAATCTCCAATACTTGGGCCAGCGTGCGTTGTGAGGAGTCGGATAGCACGTTCTGACGGCCATACAAGAGAGCGGAATTGGTAAGCTGCAGCGCACTGTTGATCAGCCCGTCCGCCGAAACGCGGAAGTAGCCCGCCGGATGACTCGAATGCGTAATGCCCTCCGTGGCAAGGATGGTTCCGAGCGGCTGCTTCATCTCGAGAATGAGCGATCTTGCCTTATCGGGAAAACGATCCAGGTAGATTTTGATCGCGCCGAACAGGACCACGATGCCTCCCTCGCGCAGCGTCAGCACAATCTGCCGGGAAAACACATTCTCACGGAGTGAATACTCCAGCACCCGCAGATCGATCGTACCGCTATAAGTGCCCTCGAGCGTGGGTGTCATATCGAGGTCATGGACCAGAATGCCGCGGCACGGTTCAGGTATTTCGTCCGGCTCGACGCGAGTGACCAAGGGCAGCGGCAGTCCCGCTTCTTCATAAAACTCGTTGAGGGGATAAAACAGATTCGGGGCGGGCATCATCTGTGTGTGGGTAGTATTTATTGTCGCCGATGCGCTCGCGCTTGCGCTCGCCTCGGGCGCGCGATAAGCTCTTTGCCATGTCCTTAAGGCCTTTCTTGCTATGCCTTGTTTGCCTGCCTGTATGCGCTCAGAATCCGGATAGAGCAGCTCTCGACGCGCAAGCCTCTGAGCTGAAGGCGCTGGTCCAGCAGGCGCCGCGACTTCCCTACGAAAAGACCGTCTTCAAGATTCAAGCGCCCGCCGCGGGCTGGGAGATCGGATATCCTTCGTCGGTCGCCATGGCCAACGACGGCACGATTTATGTGCTGCAGCGCGGTGAAAAGGCGGATCCGGTGCTGGCTCTGAATCGCGAGGGCAAGATCCTGCGATCCTGGGGCAAGGGGATGTATCAGATACCGCATAGCATTCGCATCGATACGCAGGGCAATATCTGGACCGTCGATTCATCCAGCTCGATGGTTTTGAAGTTCTCCCCGCAAGGCGAAAAGTTGATGGGGATCTCGGTCGGCGAACAACCCACTGGACGGGGCCGGACCAACGGCACAAGTGACATCGCGTTCGGGCCCAATGGCCGCCTATTCATTTCCGACGGCTATGGCAATGCCCGTGTCCTTGAGTACACCGCCAAGGGCGAGCGCGTCAAGCAATGGGGAAGCGCGGGCACGGGCCCAGGACAGTTCCAACAACCTCATGGCATCGCCATCGACAGCGATAACATCATCTATGTAGCCGATCGTCGGAACGGCCGCCTGCAGCGATTCGACCTCAACGGAAAGTATCTCGGCGAGTGGGCGAATCTGGGAATGGTAACTACGGTGGCGTTTCGTGATGGGGCGCTCTGGATCGGCACGCAGCAGCGAAACGAATCCACGGAGTCGGATGGCTGGCAGATGAAAATCGATCGAAAGACCGGCAAGATTCTAGGCTACATGGAATCGGCGCATGGCCAACACATCATCAACATCGCCAAAAATGGAGATCTGTTCTGCGGCGCTAGACCCGACACTGTCCTCTGGTTCCGCGCAGGCCGCTAGAATCCGGCGGTAGAAATCCAGAAGCTCTCGCGCCACTGACCACCGGCGGGGATGCTCTGCAATTCCTTATAAACTCCGGCGTGCGCCAAGTTGACACCGTTGGTGATTCCGGTCATCGGCTCAAAGCAGATGTAGTTCCGGCTCGGAAGCGAGTAGATCACGCCCGTGGTGTACTTGGGACCGTAGGCCACAGTCACCTTCTCGTTTTTCCCCTTCACCCAGAATTCCGATCTTCCGTTGGGGCCGGGCTTCAAGTTCGTATACACATCGTCGAAAGAAATGCCCTTGATCGGCAGAGGATCGAGTGTAGTTACCGGAGTCCGCTCTCCGGTAGGAACCAGTTTCGGCGATAAGGTCATCCTGTCACGAGCCGGGATCTGGATCGTCCACTCCTCGCGCGGCGCGTCGTGCACCTGGTAATAAGGATGGAACCCCGCCACGATCGGCATAGCTTCGGTGGAATGATTCTGAACCGCAGTCTCCACTTCGAGCACGCCATTCGACAGCCGATAAGTCATGTCGACAGTATGAGCGAACGGAAATTGCTTCATCAGGTCTGGGGATTTCCAGAATTCGAGCCGGCTGGTGACCCACGCCGCCGAGTCGTTTGCCTGCATCGACGTCACCTTCCACAGTGGAGAATAAGTCACCAAACCATGAATCGGCTGCTGATTCCCATCCCGACGAAGATTGCCCAGCTCCAGATCGAAACTATACTTCTTGCCATTCGCGTAGAACGCAGGCTGATCGATCCGGTTCGCCCACGGCCACAAAAACGGGACCCCGCCCATCGCCGGCTTGGCCTTCAGCGCCGCCAAATCCTGTGTCGGCGTGTAGAAAGCGTTCTTCCCGTTCACCACCATCCGATAAGCCATGTTCCCGATCGACGGCAGCACCGTCACCTCGGTGTTATGAGATGGATCGCTAAGCAGCACGACGTCCACACCGTCCACCGTTGCGGTTTTCGCCGAGTAGTTCGCGGCCTGTGACATAAGCGGCAGGAGCAAAGCGATAAGCGTTAGCTTCATTTCTTCTCAAGGGGCTGGAGATCTAACTCAGTGTCATCCTGGCAACACATGCACGGCCCTGGACTATATGTCCGGATCGAACACACCTTGCACCAGTAGCTGATCGTATGCCGATGGCCATTATGATATACATACAACGCCTTGGTGTGAATCGGATTCACGACAAATACCTTGGTGTTGGAAAAATGGCCCGCCGCCTCGATGTCGGAACCGATAAGCCGCTTATCGTTCAAGACCCCGCGCGTCGCCTCATCACCGTCCAGAATGACCGCTGCGCCACTGGCCGGTTTTAGCGCCGGCTTACCGTCTTGTAGAGTAAGCTTGCCCCGAAACGACGTTCCGCTCGGATTTTCGGAGAAGACCAACGCGACGGATAACATGAGTAATACCAGTAGCTTCGGAATCCTCATAACTTAATTGTACCGCGAAGGTCTCCGAGGCCTTCTCGGCGCTAATTTCTTTCGCGGCCTTCCCCGATTCAACCGATGAGTTATCCATGCAGCTAAGCGCCATCAGGTGCCTCGGATCATTGAAAGCGATTATCGCCGGACTACTGCTCTCAGTTCTGGTGATATCCCCGATCTTGCGCGGGGATGATATTCTCCGCCGCGTTTCCGAGGATGAGGCCAAAAAAGCGCTCACAACGAAGATAGCTCCCGAGTATCCGCCCATGGCCCGGCAAATGAGACTCGGCGGCAAGGTTCAGGTGGACGCATTTATCGATCTGGAAGGCAAAGTCGAGAAGGTCCAGATCCTGACTGGAAATCCGCTGCTGACGAGCGCCGCTGTTAATGCCGTGAAGCGCTGGAAATTCACGCCGTTCACGATGGAAGGAAAGCCCACCCGCGCCGTAGCTGGATTTAGCTTCAGCTTCACTCCCTAGTCAATGCTACAATTTGACTCTCATGGCGCATCGGGTCTCGTTGTTTGTCACCTGCGTCGTCGACCAATTGTTCCCGAAAGTTGGTTTGGCGATGGCCGAAGTCCTGGAACGGATTGGCTGTCAGGTGGACTTCCCCGGAGCCCAGACTTGCTGCGGCCAGCCGGCCTTCAATAGCGGATTTCGCGCCGAAGCCCGCGAGGTGGCGCGGTATTTTCTGTCCGTCTTCGCGAATGCCGAGTACGTGGTCATCCCCTCCGGTTCCTGCGCGTCGATGATCTCCCACCACTTCGAAGACATCTTCCAGAAGGAGCCGGCAAGCCTTGCAGCGGCGCGAGCCATGTCGCCGAAAGTGTGGGAGTTTTCGAAGTTCTTACTCGAAGTCGCGGGCGTCGAAGATGTCGGGGCCGAGCTACACGAAGTCGTCACCTATCACGATAGCTGTCACGCGCTCCGAGAGCTTAGGATCAAGCAGGGACCCCGCCAGCTGCTCCGAAAAGTCCGCGGACTAGAATTGCGTGAGATGGACGTCGCCGAAGAATGCTGCGGATTCGGGGGGACGTTCTCGGTGAAGTTCGACGAGCTATCCGGCGCCATGGCCCGCACCAAGATCGATTCCGTCGTCCGCACCGGAGCAAGCGCCATCGTCTCCATCGATTCGAGCTGCCTCATGCAGTTGCGCGGAGCGCTGTCTCGCGCCGATCTGCCCATACGGACGATGCACCTGGCCGAGGTCCTGGCGAGCCGCTAACCGCCTCAAAAATGTCCGCCGCATTCGACCAGAAGATTCACGAGACCGTTTCCAATCCCGCGCTCCAGCTCGCCATCTACACCGCCACTGGCCGCTTGGCCGACAAGCGCAAGAGCGCCGTCGCCGATGACTACCTTCCTGAATATCAGGAGCTCCGCGATCAGGCCAGCGACGTCAAGAAACACACCATCGACAATCTGGATTACTACCTCGAACAATTCGAGCGCAACGTCGATGCCCACGGCGGCAAGGTCGTCTACTGCAAGGATGGCAGCGAAGTCGCCGACTTCATTCTCGGACTCGCCAAGGAGAAGAAGGCTCAGCTCATCGTCAAATCCAAGTCGATGACCACCGAAGAGATCGATTTCAACGAGCGGCTCGAGCACCACGGCCTCGAGTCGGTCGAGACTGACCTGGGCGAGTACATCATCCAGCTTGCCCACGAGCGGCCCTATCACATCGTCGCGCCCGCGCTCCACATGACTCGCTACGACGTCGCACGAGTCTTCACCGAGAAACTGGGCGTCGCAAACGAGATCGTGATCGAGAAGCAGGCCGGTATCGCTCGAATCCGTCTGCGCGAGAAATTTCTCGCCGCCGACATCGGTGTCAGTGGCGCAAATTTTCTGGTAGCAGATTCCGGCGCCGTCGTCCTGGTCGAGAATGAGGGCAACGCCCGCCTGACCACCAGCGCTCCCCGGATTCACGTCGCCGTCGCCGGCATCGAGAAGCTGATCCCCCGCGCGCAGGATCTGGCGACATTTTTGAAGCTGCTCGGCCGCAGCGCAACGGGGCAGTCGCTGACGGTCTATACGTCATTCCTCTCCGGACCGCGGCGAAGCACAGAGATCGACGGGCCTGACGAATTCTACGTCGTGCTGATCGATAACGGACGAACCAAGCTGCTCGCCGACCGTGAAAAGCGCGAGTCATTGCACTGCATCCGCTGCGGCGCGTGCCTGAATATCTGTCCCGTCTATCGCAAGATCGGCGGCCACAGTTTTCCGTGGGTCTACTCAGGTCCGATCGGCGCCATCATCACGCCCCAGTTCATGGGCGCGCTTCACGAGCCAGCCCTGCCCTTCGCATCGAGCCTGTGCGGCGCCTGCGCGGAAGTCTGCCCAGTGAAGATCGATATCCCGAAGATCCTGCTTTCTCTGCGAGCCGAGGTGAAGAAGACCCCACCTCGCGGCATTCCCGAGCGGCTTGA
>Ga0209382_10006344_pt1 | contig 15250 bp, 6 predicted proteins | sample SoiMetdeltSBSDD5_FD_187599 | JGI IMG/M metagenome (GOLD analysis project Ga0209382, IMG submission 187599) | Bulk soil microbial communities from a Populus tree surrounding site in Tennessee, USA - Soil MetaG P. deltoides SBSDD5 (SPAdes) (version 2) | ecosystem: Environmental > Terrestrial >... | reverse complement strand
GCCACGCCGAGCCTTACGGCGTGAAGTACTGGGAGATAGGCAACGAGATCTGGGGCGACTGGGTGCGCGGCCATTCGGACGCCACGACCTACGCGCGCAATTACATCCGCTACGTCGCCGCGATGCGCGCCGTCGACCCTTCGATCAAATTCATAGCCGTCGGCGACAACGACATGAAGTGGAACCGCGCGGTGTTGCGGCTGGCGGGCCGGGATATTGATCACCTGGCGATACATCACTACTACAGCCATCGCGAGACGCAGGGCGACCTGCGTAACCTGATGGCGCGCCCGCTCCGATACGAGCGTTTCTATGGCGAAGTCGAACAGGCGATCCAGGAACTGGCTCCGGGCCGCCCGATCAAACTGGCGATCAACGAGTGGGGACTCGACTTGCCGGAGACGCAGCAATATTCGATCCTGGCGGCGCTTTATGGCGCGCGGCTGATGAACGTCTTCGAGCGGCGGGGCGATCTGATCGGGATGAGCGCCGTGTCCGATCTGGTCAACGGATGGCCGGGCGGGATCATTCAGGCAAGTCGCCATGGCCTCTTCGTCACGCCGATCTACCTGGTCAATCAGCTTTACGCCACGCGGTTCGGCGCGGAGCGACTGGCTGTGAAGGTTGACGGCCCGGCCTTCGACAGCGGCCGCGAGGGCCATGGCGTCCCGGTTCTCGATGCGGTCGTGAGCCGTTCGGCGGACGGCGAAAAGATATTCATCAAAGCTGTCAATACCGATCAAGTGAAACCGCTGATGACGAGGATCAGTGTGACCGGTCCCCGAATCTCATCGAGAGCGGTAGCGGAGAGCGTAACGGCGGAATCTCTGTCGGCGGCCAGCAGCTTTGCAGCGCCCGAGGCCGTCTCGATCAAGCGCGACGAAATCAAAGCGGGGAATAACTTCGTGATCGAACTGCCCAGGCATTCGGTTTCAGTGATCACGCTGAGAGTGGACAGATGACCTGCGTTCGTCTTCGACAAGCGAGTTCATGACTCTAGTACAGCGTTAACCAAGTTTGTCGGCATTTCTGCGGACGATCAGATCCTATGCCGCGGTAGCGGCATTTGAATTTAGCCCGGCGTTTCAACGCCGGGTAAGATGTGGGAAACGCCTTGCGTCGCGTCAGCGACGGTTGAATTCAGGCGTCGCTGACGCGACGCGGAGGCTCTCACACACCTACCATGGGTTGAAACCCACGGCTAAATTCAAATGCCGCTACCGCGGCAGGAAGACCTGAGCAGTTACGGCTTTTCTGGCAAAACACTAAATCTCATAGTTAACAGTGTACTAGAGTGAACAAGCGGCGTTTTTTATGACACATCGCGCGAAGTTTTTATCAGGCGGGACTCTTCTATTGTCGCTGGCGCTGGGCGCCGCCGTCGCCCCAACCGCCACTAGCCAGCGACAAAAACCGCCGCTGACGGCGCAGGTCCCCAGGCCTTCGGCCAACGCCGCGCCGGGCGTGAGCTTCGTCGACGTGACGAAGGCCGCAGGCCTCGGAGGCTTTCGCTTCGTCTCCGGTACGCCGGCCAAGGATTACCTCATTGAAGCGCCGGGCGCGGGCTGCGCATTTATTGATTATGACAACGACGGCTGGCTCGACATCTACCTGGTCAACGGCTCGACGCTCGATGCGCTGCGCGGAAAGGCGAAGGCTCCGCGCGCCGCGCTCTATCATAATAACCGCGACGGCTCGTTTACCGATGTCGCCGATAAAGCGGGCGTGGCGAATGAGCGATGGGGGCAGGGCGTGTGCGTCGGGGATTTCGACAACGACGGGTGGGAAGACCTCTACGTCTCCAACTTCGGCAAGGACCGGCTGTATCGCAACAACGGCGACGGGACTTTCACTGACGTCGCGGAGAGGGCTGGAGTAGCGCTGGGCGGATGGTCAACCGGCTGCGCGTTCGGCGATTACGACGGCGACGGACGGCTCGATCTGTTCGTCGCAGGCTACGTAGATTTCGACATAGACAATCCGCCGCCGCCCGCGAGTGGAGGGCGGGGAGGCGGGGAGGCGGGGAAAGACGGAGGGCGTGACAATGCGCAATCTGCGGGGATGGGGGCGGCGTACGCCGTCGGGATGACCTCTTGCAGGTATCGCGATCAGCGCGTTATGTGCGGGCCGCGCGGGTTGAAGGGAGCGCCAGATCACCTCTTCCACAACAACGGCGACGGGACGTTCACCGACGTCAGCGAAAAGGCGGGCGTCGAGGACAAGGCCGGTCACTACGGCTTCGGCGTGGCGTGGTTCGATTTTGACGACGACGGCAGGCTCGATTTAACGGTAGCCAACGATTCGACGCCGAGCTACCTTTATCGCAATCGCGGCGACGGAACATTCGAAGATGTGAGCTACGTGTCGGGCGTCGCGCTCAATGAAAACGGGCGGGAGCAAGCCGGGATGGGCGTCGCAATCGGCGATTACGACGGCGACGGGCGGCTCGACATCCACCGCACCAACTTCGCCGACGACACGAACGCGCTCTATCGCAACCTCACGGAAAGAGGGGGCGACGCCAACTTCACTGAGACGACTTTTCAAACCGGACTAGGAGAAATTCCGATTCCGTTTCTCGGCTGGGGGACGAACTTTTTCGATTACGACAACGACGGCTGGCTCGACCTGCTGGTCGCCAACGGCCATGTCTACCCTACAGTGGACTCGACGGATTGGGGAACAAGTTACAAGCAGCGATTGCTGCTCTTCCGCAACCTCAACGGCAAGTTCTACGAAGCCGGATCGAGCGCGGGCGCGGCGCTCTACGCTTTACGATCGGCGCGCGGGTCGGCCGTCGGCGATTTCGACAACGACGGCGATCTGGACATTCTGCTCAACAATATGGACGACTCGCCGGCCTTGCTGCGCAATGACGGCGCCAATAAATCCGGCGCCTGGCTGACGCTGCGACTCGTCGGCGATGTCGCGCTGAAGTGCCCGCGCGACGCCATCGGCACAACTGTTTTCCTCACGGCGAAAGGGCGGCGGCTACGCGGCGAAGTGGCGAGCGGGCGCAGCTACAATTCACAATCAGACCTGCGTGTTCATTTCGGGCTGGGAGCGGCGACAAGCGTAGAGAAGCTGGAAGTGCTCTGGGCAAATGGCAAGCCTGAATCCTATGAGATCAAAACGGTGAATAAATTACTGGTGATCGAACAGGGAAGAGGAACTTACAGGTGACGAATGATGATGCGACCCTCCGAGTTTCCGCCCACCTCCGTCGTAGCGACCGGCGACGGCCTCCGGCCTCCGCGCGCGAACACAGTCAGATTCCGCCCCGTCTTATTTAACCGTTACCCTCAGAGTGTAATGCGCCGTCGGGTGAGCCATAACGTAGATGTAATAATTACCCGTCTTCGGGATTTTACCGCTCCAGCGCTTACCCTCGTTGGACTCATTCCCAAACTTAACTAGCCCATTGCCGTCGAAGTTGGGTAATTCACCTACGAAGAACTCAGCATGATTGTCACCTGGCGCATTATCACGCTCACGGCGCCAGGAGATCTGTACGGTCATGGTTTGGCCTTTGCGCGCACGAATCACATAACTGTCATGTGATTCGCCGCCAATGAAGCCTCTGACAGTCGCCGGACTCCGCAACCGCTGCGCATACTCTTGCGCCCAGACAATGTCTGCAGCGAGCAATAAAGTCGTGAGCGAGATGAGAAGCAAAAAGGCTTGTCGGAGTTTCATGCGCATAACGATTTATCTCTCTCAAAAGGCGCCCGGCTGTTAAGACCGACATAGGGAGAAGAAATTATGCCATTACTAGTTCGTATATCTAGCCTCTGGCGCAACCTGTTCCAGAGAGGGCGGATGGAACAGGAACTTGCAAAAGAAATTCGCGCTCATGCAGGTCGGTGTCGCCCTTATTGCGAGCTGCATTCCGGCGCGGAGAGCGACGAAGGCGGATCCAATTGCGGTTTTGAAGCGCGAATAAATAGTCAAACTTCGGCGAAAGCGTGTGATGTCGAGAAGCAAACATGCTTGGGCAAAATGTGGGTGACAGCTGCGGAGGAAATATGATAGAGAATCGGTCAGTAGTAGTGCCCCTAAAAATAGAGGCGCGAAACAAATGGCCGAACCTAGTGAGAAGTCTCCAAAGATCAACCATGCCGAAGTCGAACCGATGCGACTCCTGAATCTGATTGAAAACATCCTACAGGATCTTCGCTATGCCATCCGCGCCCTGTACGGGAGTCCGGGCGTCACCTCGGTTGCGATTCTCTCTTTGGCCCTCGGCATTGGCGCTAACACCGCCATCTTCCAGTTACTCAATGCCGTCCGTTTGCGAAGCTTGCCGGTAGCCAATCCCCAGGAGTTGGCTGAGGTGCGCATCGCCGGCGAAAACCGGGGATACGGCAGCTCAAACATGGTTAACTCTGAGTTGACCTATGCCTTGTGGGAGCAAATACGTCAGTCTCAGGAGGCCTTCTCCGGAATATTCGCATGGGGAAATGGAGATTTCTCCGTCGGCGACGGGGGGGACGCGCGCCGCGCCAGAGGACTCTGGGTGAGCGGCGATTTCTTCTCCACGCTCGGTGTCACACCGTTGCAGGGCAGATTATTTACGACGGCTGATGACCGGCGTGGATGCGGAAATCCGGGCGCAGTGATCAGTTACGAGTTTTGGCGGAGCTATTTTGGCGGCGCCAATTCCGCGATCGGCAGCCCCCTCAGGATTCAGGATCGACTCTTCACCGTGGTTGGGGTGACGCCTCCGGGGTTTTTCGGGCTCGAAGTCGGACAAGGGTTTGATGTGGCTTTGCCTCTCTGTGCGCGTGAAGCCCGCGCCCTCGATAGGCTTGATTACTTCTGGTTGGTGGTGATGGGACGGTTGAAGCCGGATTGGACCCTGGCGCGAGCCGCCGCGAGCGTCAATACCGCCAGTCAGGCCATCTTCGAGGCGACGCTGCCACCCGGATACGACATTGTCAATGTAGAGAGATACCGTAATTTCCGGTTGACAGCAGTCCCGGCCGGGCGTGGCGTCAGCCGCTTGCGTCAAGATTACGAGACCTCACTCTGGTTGTTGTTGGCGATTACCGGGCTTGTGCTATTGATCGCCTGCGCAAACCTTGCCAATCTGATGCTTGCGCGGGCAAGCGCGCGTGAACGGGAGATGGCTGTACGTATAGCGCTCGGCGCGTCACGCAGTCAGTTGATCCGGCTCCTGCTTTCCGAGAGCTTACTACTTGCTGGCGTCGGCGGCGCCCTCGGAGCTGGATTGGCGCGCCTGACAAGCCGCGGTCTCACTTCGTTACTGACTACCGAAGGTAATCTCTTGCGGCTGGACATCAGTGTGGACTGGCGGGTACTGGCTTTTATGGCGATCATTACGGTTCTGACCTGCGTCATCTTCGGTCTCGTTCCGGCGCTCCAGGCCTCCCAGATCAATCCAGGGGCGGCGGTGAAATCCGGCGGAGGCGGTCTGACGGCGAAGCAGGAACGATCCTCCTATCAGCGCCTTCTGGTCATCGGGCAGATAGCGTTCTCACTAGTGTTGCTTGTTGGGGCGCTGCTGTTCACGCGGAGCTTTTGGAATTTGACGACCTTGGATATTGGTTTTCGCCGGAACGGAATCCTCTTCGTTTCCAATGGGTTCAGCAACCTTCGTCTCCCGGCCGATCAGTTGGTCGACTTCCAGAAAAAGTTGTTGGAACAGATCAAATCAATTCCGCAAGTGGAATCTGCGACGTTTACTACCCACACGCCTTTGAGCGGCAACGGCATTTCGCTAAAAGTCCGTGGGCCGGGAGAAGGGGGGGATCAGGCCAGCAGTTCGAAGTTCACGTACCTCAGCCCAGGATATTTCAAGACCCTGGGGATCCCAGTTCTGGCCGGCCGCGATTTCAACGACTTCGATACCTCCACCTCCGGCAAAGTTGCGATTGTGAACGAAACGTTTGTGCGACGTTTCATCGCGAATCGGGCCCCGATCGGAGCCCTGGTTCGCAGCCTCCAAGAGCCGAAGTATCCGGAAACGATTTATGAAGTGATTGGCGTGGTAAGGGATACGAAGTATGCTAATCTGCGGCAGGAGATACCTCCGATGGCTTTTGCGCCTATGACGCAAAACCCTAACCCATGGTCAAGCGCGACCATCGCAATTCATTCCCCGGTCCCGCTTTCCGGGGTGATGGCCGAAGTCCGGCGCAAGGTTAATGAATTGAGCCCGGAGATCAGGATTGAGTTCAGGGTCTTCGATCAGCAGATTCGCGATGGGCTGATCCGGGAACGACTCATGGCCTGGCTGGCTGGCGCATTTGGGGCGCTCGCGGCGATCCTGGCGATAGTCGGGCTCTATGGCGTCATCTCTTACCGGGTTCTCAGGCGCCAAAATGAGATTGGGATTCGACTGGCTCTTGGCGCCAGCCGCCTGCGGATCGTGCTGTTGATCCTGCGGGAAGTGGCGCCGCTGCTTTTGATCGGATTGGGGATCGGAACGGCTGTCTCGCTCGCGGCCGCCAAGGGAGCGAGGAGCCTGCTCTTCGGTCTTTCGCCCTATGATATTCCAACCCTGGTGGCTTCAGTCTGCCTGTTGGCCCTAGTGGCTGTGGTCGCGAGTTTTATACCCGCCCTGCGCGCTTCGCGGGTCGATCCGATAGTTGCTCTGCGCCACGAATAATATTGTCTGTGAGCTTTCGGTGGTAATCAAACTGTCTTTTGGCGTTGGAAGCGTAAGGGGGGCTGAAATGAACAAAGAAGATCCGATCTCGACCGCCATCGGAGCAATCGTCAATGCCGGCGCGCTCGCCGGCGCGGCGACGCTGGTCTGGCGCGCCGGCAAGGTGATCCAGGCCGCAGGCATTGGTTGGCGGGATGTTGAAGCCAAACTGCCGATCGAGCGTGACACCTTGTTCCGCATAGCCTCGATGACGAAGCCGATCACCTCTACGGCGGCGCTCATGCTATTTGAGGAGGGGCGGTTCGCGCTAAACGACCCAATTGCGCATTGGGCGCCGGAGTTTTCGCAGATGCGCGTCCTGCGCTCGCGCGACGGCTCGCTCGACCAGACCTACCCTGCGGAACGACCGATCACCTTCGAGGACCTGCTGACCCACCGGTCGGGCCTGACCTACGGGGCCTTTCATACGGGCCCCCTTGCGAGGGCCTATGAGGAGGCGTTGGGTGGCGAGGTCGACAGCCACGTGGCCCCCGATGACTGGATCGCAGGGCTCGCCGCCCTCCCCTTAATCGACCAGCCTGGGGCCGCATTTCATTACGGCCACTCGACCGATCTCCTCGGCCTGCTCATCGCGCGCATCGAGGACGCCCCGCTCTGCGAGGTGCTTGAGCGCCGGATCTTCGGTCCGCTCGGCATGAAAGACACCGGCTTCACCGTCCCTCCGGAAAAGAGAGGCCGGCGCGCGGGGATGTACGGTTTCAACGAGGCGGGCCGCTTGGTTAAGCGACTCACTGCCACAGGCCGCTCGACGCTGCCCGAGCGGCCTGCGGACATGACCTACGTGTCCGGCGGAGGAGGGCTCTGGTCGACCTTGGATGACTACCTCGCCTTCGCGCGGATGTTCGTAGGCGCCGGGGCAGTGGGTGGCCTGCGGCTGTTGCGCCCAGGGACACTCGCGCTGATGACTTCCAATCGCCTGACCGAGGGACAGCGAGCCAGTTCGAAGTTGCTGGGAATGCCGATCTTCGCCGCGGGTCATGGGTTCGGCATGGGAGTGGCGGTAGTGATCGAGCCCGAGAAGGCCGATCCGATCCGGTGCGGTGGCGGCGTGGGCTCGGTTGGCTGGCCCGGCGCCTGGGGCGGCTGGTGGCAGGCCGATCCCAACGATGACTCCGTGTTGATCTTTCTGGCGCACAACATGGTCGAGCTAGACCAGTTCGCCCAAGGCATCGGCCTTGGAGTCTTTGACGCCATCACGAAGTTCCAGACCTTAGCGTCGGCGCTTCCGCGATAAAGACGCGCGACAGGTGAATACCGGTTTGTGTGAGCAGATCAGACATCAAAGATTGAATTCACTTTGTCACGCCGCGCCACCGCAAGGAGCCTACTGTCTTGAGTAAGCCTTTGTTCGGCATGATAACGTTCCGATGGGCAGAGGACTGTCAGGAATGGTAATCCTCACACGCATCCGGCCCATTTCACGCCCACCAACAACATCCATCTGAGCCAGCGCAATCCACTGTCTTTCTGCGCAAAACATGGCGGAATGTCAAAAACTGTGTGCGCAGACCGCCGTCTTGCGCTATTTTATGATCGAATCAACCCCATTCGCTCATTATCTTCTTGACAACTTCAAACTGATGGTCTTATGTTGCCTTCCAAGCAGTAAGAATAAGGTCTCTTCGGAGAGTGTCTCAAAAACCAGTGGGACAAAAACCACAGCCGATAATGCGAAAGTCGATTTAGGTCGATATATCAACGTTGACAATACCACCGCTCAGGAGGAAGTCCGCACGAGGATAGGCGTCTCTGTGGAGCGACTTCAAGGAGGGAACATATGTATTTGAGAATAACGACTCGGCTTTGCCTGTTGCGCAGGCTTCCGCCATTTCTGTTCTCGGCGCTAATTCTGATTCTGTGCTTATCCGCGTTATGCAGTCCGACCTGCGCTCAGAATGCCCAAGGGACCATACTGGGGCACGTCACGGATCCGACGGGGGCGGTGATCGGCGGCGCGACTGTGACCCTGACGCACAGCGCGACTTCGATCACCAAGACCGCGAGGACGAGTTCGGTCGGCGACTACGTGTTCGTCAATGTGATACCGGGCGAGTACGACGTAGTCGTGGAGGCGCAAGGATTCAAGAAAGCGCAGGCGCTCAGAGTCCGGCTTCAGGTAGAGGCGACGCTGCGTCAGGATTTCCAACTGCAGCCGGGAGACGTGCATGGAGAGATTGTCGTAAACGCTGACACGCAGATGGTACAGACCGACAACGTAACTTCGGGCCAGGTGATTACCAGCAAGTTGATCGACGACCTGCCGATTTCCGGCCGCGACTTCACCAACTTGCTCCGGATTCAAGCAGGGGCCACCGAAGTCCAGGGCAGCTCCACGCTCTATTGGGCTCAACACGGCTTGAACAGAGACTTCACTTCGGTCAGCGTGAACGGCTCGCGAACCGAGTCGGTAAGCTACCTCATCGATGGGCTATCGGATAACGATCAGTATTTCTCGACCGCCAACAATATTCCCAACTCCGGCGCCATTCAAGAATTCAAGGTGCAGAACGGATTGTATTCCGCCGAGTACGGCCAGGGTTCGGCCCAGGTGAACGTGGCCATCAAGACCGGGGCCAACCAGTTTCACGGCTCGCTCTACGATTACATTCAGAACGATCTGTTCGAACCCACAAACCCGCTGAACATCTGGCAAAACCAGGTGAATGGCGTGCCGCTGCCTGAGAAGAACCCGCTCAAGCAGAACCAGTATGGCTTCACATTGGGCGGCCCGATATTCGCGCCGAAGCTGTACGACGGGCGTAACAAAACCTTCTTCTTCTTTTCCTACGAGGCCGGCCGCCGCCGCGAGGCAGGCTCCGCAAGCGCGCTTGTGCCGACCCTGGCCGAACGCAATGGCGACTTTTCGGATTGGCGTGACGCCAATGGCAATCTGGTTCCCATTTACGATCCATCCACTCAGGTAGGCGACGCCCCGGCTACCCGCCAGCCCTTCTCGGGAAATCAGATTCCGGCCGGCCGCGTCAGCGCAATAGCAAAAAACTACATGAATCTCCTCCCTAAGCCGAACGTGAACGTCGCGAATATGGCCGCCTGCGCGCAGACGAACGGAAACGGGTCCGGCGGCTGTACTAACTATGTGGCCTCTTTGAGCAGGCCCTATGACACGGACAACATTACCATGCGTTTGGACGAGAACCTGCGCGAGGGCGATCGGTTCTATTTCACCGGCATTTTCGGCGAACAGAATTTTCACAACCCCAGCATCATGCCCTTGACCGGCGAACTCAAGTATCAGAAAAACAGGCTGATGGGTTTCAACTGGGAGCACACGTTCAAGCCGACCTTAGTCAATGCTTTCAGGGTCGGTTATAACTGGATGAGATGGCGAAACGGATCTGACGCCGCCGACAGCGCCAACTTCGGCGAGCAACTCGGATTCGCCAACGTCCCCGGCATTCAAGCTTTGTGGGGAGTTCCGAACATTGGTTACAGCGGCTTTCAACCAATCGGCAACAGCAATGCCGGATGGACCCAGAAGGAGAGCGTCTATCAACTCGTTGACAACATGAAGTGGAGCGTCGGCAGGCACATGCTGACGATGGGATTCGACGTCCGGCGATCTTATCTGAACATGGTCGCGGGCTTCAGTTCGACTGGCGCCGTCAATTTCAACGGCGCCTACAGCGGCACGAACCCGAACCTCTCGAACAACGGCTCCTTCGAAACGCCAGGCGCGGGAAGCTCGATTGCGGATTTCTTGTTGGGCAATCCCAGTGGCGTCAGCGGTCCGGCGCCCGGGGGCTCAGATATGTTCAACGTGCGCGCCACGAATTGGAATTTCTTTTTCCAGGACGATTTTCGCGTGACGCCGAAGCTGACGCTGAACCTGGGCCTGCGTTACGAGATGGCGCCCGCTTTCTACGATGTCAACAACAGCGGCGCTCAGCTCGATATGAGCAATGGTGGAGGATTCCTGTGGAACAGAGAGACGGTCGCGCAGATCCAGCAGCAGCCCGGTTACTATCCATTCATGGCCCGCTGCTGCGTAGACAACAAGCTGGTTTCTCCGGACCGCAATGATTTCGCTCCCCGCATCGGCATAGCCTGGCGTCCCTTCAAGACGGACCGCTTAGTGGTTCGCGCGGGCTTTGGAATGTTCTACGATTTACAGAACCGCTGGTATTCGCTGACGACGTACGACAACATCAGCACAATAATCGGTTCTTCCGCCTTCTATCCGACGTCGACGGGGGCGACGCCGCGGGCGCCAAACCCTCTGGACACGCTTTGGCTCCCGGCCACTGTCGATTACGGTTTCTTCGGCTCCGGACCGAACGCGTTTCCTTCATACATTCCGTTCGTTCAGATCAACTGGCCCGAGAACCGCAGCCCGTACAATCAGCAGTGGACGATAGGGACTCAATATGCGTTGAAACAGAATTTGCTGCTCGATGTCTCCTATCTGGGGAGCCGCTCCCGCCGCCAGCCTGGCTACTGGTATTACAACGCGGCCAAGATGACCAACGTTGACGATCCTTGCAATCGCTACAGGACTTCTCAAGAGGCGTCGCAAGATCCAACTTGCGCCAACGATCCTAACTTTGTTCCGGCTTTGTCGCGCGCGCTCTTGCCCAACATCAGCACGCACGCCTATGCGGTGGCCAATCTCTTCAGCGGTAACTACAACTCGCTGCAGGTTCGCTTGAATCAGCGACTCACCAATGGCCTGCTGTACCAGTTGAACTACACCTGGTCGCGGACGTTCGACAACGTTTCGGCTATCAACAATCTTCCGACCGGCACGCTGACCTTGCAGAACAACAACTGCTTCTCCTGCGATTACGGCCCGGCTTCGTTCGATCAACCGCACCGATTCGTGGCCAGCGGTTCCTATGAATTACCGGTGGGCAAAGGACGCAAGTGGTCGCTTGGTTGGGCCAACTGGGTGTTGGGAGGATGGCAGATGAGCGGCGTCTACACGGTCGCGTCAGGGATGCCCGAAACCGTGTTTGCGGGATTCGGAGGCTTCGGTCAGGACGGCGTGCGCGCCGACCTCCGCCGGCCCAGTCTGGTAGGTGATCCGAATGGGCGAGTCTCCGGCGCGCTCGACCCCAACGTCTATCCACAGGCGAACTTCAAGAGCGACATCTTCCACTGGTTCAACCCGGCGGCCTTCGCCGCGCCGGCCGGAAACCAATATGGCAACGTCAGCAGGAACAGCATTCGCCAGCCTTACTTCATGCGCGCCGACATCGCTTTGGGAAAGAATTTCCGGATAAAGGAGCGCCATAATTTTCAGTATCGCCTCGAGATCTTCAATTTAGGTTCGCTCTGGCACTCGAACATCAACGGTGGTCCGAATGGAGGCGGAGGAATCCAGGGCAATATGCAAGCGCGCAACTTCGGTTCGTTGGTTCCGATAGACATGGATGCGAACGGTAAGCCTCTCCCTGAGAATCTTCAATCGGGAGTGCGGCGCCTGTGGAATCCGCGAGTGATTCAGATGGCTCTTAAGTACACGTTCTAAGTTCAAAGGCTCCTGCGTAAAATTACCCTGTAGGCGCCGAATTTATTCGTCACGTTATTATCACGTGATGAATAAATTCGGCGCCTATAATATCGCGAGATCGAGACAGGCGCGCCTCCGCATGTCCGACAATGCCGCGAAGCTGCCGGCCCTCCGCCCCCAGCCACCGATCCACGAGCATGACCAGCGTGCCATAACTCTGGCTCAATCCACACGGCATGTAATCCCTTGTTTTTCCCCTTTCTGATACGGAACGACAACTCAATCAAGCCGTGATTGAACCCGACGACCCGCTTATATTTCCCGACAAGATATCGGAAGGCGGGCGATGACTCCCTTCGACCGGACGGATGCGTTCCTTTCAGATCTGTGGAGCCAATCACCGGCGCCACACCGCCTAGCTGAATCTTTTTTCCATGAGCATCGACCATCCTTGTTCTTTCAGAGGGTTTTTTTCGATTACATGAGCCCAAACCATGGGATTGATCGCAAGTTTCCGGAAGTTGTGGCGTTCCATGCGTGGCGACACTATCAAAGGGAAGGGATCTACCATATGGAGAAATTGAGACTCTTGATTCTTTTTGTCATTGTCACACCATTTGGTGCCTCGGCTATGATCGGATGCAGACGAGAAGCCGCCATGCAGAACCCTTCAGTGAATGCGAATCGTGGCGATGCCAGACCCAAAAACACGCTACGGGCGTTTGGTTCCGAGCAGGAGCTGGCGGCCTATTTCCGGAAAATCGCTGAAGAATCGAAGCGCGAAATCAGGGGCAGGGCTAGCGGCGGCGGCGGCGCGGCGGATGCGTCCTCGGCGCCGGCGAAATCCGCGCCGGCGAATTCGGATGCGGAGCAAGCGGGCGAAGACTCCGTCACAAACGCTCAACACGCTGGGGTCGATGAGGGCGGCATCGTCAAACTGCACGGCGATCATCTGGTAGTTTTGCGGCGCGGGCGTCTGTTCACGGTCGCCGTGGGCGACGGCGCGCTGAAGCCGGTTTCGGCCGTCGATGCGTTCGGACCCGACATCGATCCGCATAACACCTGGTATGACGAGATGCTGATCTCCGGCGACAGGGTCGTCGTGATCGGATACAGCTATGAGCGTGGCGGCACGGAGATCGGCCTGTTCGATATTGATCGCGACGGCCATCTCGAATACAGCGCGACCTATCACCTGCGCTCGAACGATTACTATTCATCCCGCAATTATTCCAGCCGGCTGATCGGCGACAAGCTCATTTTTTATACGCCGCTCTACGTGTGGCCCGAAAGTGAGGATCCGTTCAAGTCGTTTCCCTCGCTTCGCAAATGGCGCAAGGGAGCTAACGAGAGCGAGTTCAAACGCATCGTCTCGGCCAGTCATGTCTACAGGCCGGAGCGGAAACAGAGCTTTCGGTCTGGGATGGCGTTGCATACGGTGACGGTGTGCGACCTTGCGCGAAGCGACTTCGCCTGTGAGGCCACGGCCGTGTTGGGGGCTTCGGGGCGCGTGTTTTATGTTTCGCCCAACTCGGTCTATGTGTGGACCACGGACTGGTCAGTCCACGAGGCTCAGTTACACCCGAGTTCGATGCTGTACCGTATGCCGCTGGACGGCTCCGCCCCGAGCGCGCTCGGCGTGTCGGGCAGCCCCGTGGATCAGTTCTCATTTCTCGAGAGCGGGGACAATCACATCAATGTGCTGGTGCGCTCCGCCGCGGCCGGCGATGGCATGTGGTCGGCGGAAGTGGCTGTCGGAGAGGTGGCGCTGATGCGAGCTCCGCTGGCGAATTTTTCGGACGGCGGCGAGACGGCTCAGGCCGCCAACTACACGCGGCTGCCGACGCCGGAGGGGTACGCTTTCCAGAACCGTTTTGTCGGTGATTACCTGCTGTATGGCTCCGGCAGCGGTTGGGGATGGCCGGAGAAGGCGAATCGGTGGAGCTTGTATGTGGCGCCATGGGCGGGCGGCGCTCCCGCCAAGCTTTCGCTGCAGCATGGCGTGGATCGGATCGAAACGATGGGTTCCGGCGCCGTAATTGTCGGAGCTGATCAGAATGATTTGCATTTCACGAGCGTGCGGCTCGGAGAGCAGCCCGCCGTAGTGGGCGGCTACACGCGGAAAGGCGCATCGCAGGGTGAGTTGCGCAGCCACGGCTTCTTTTACAAACCGGAAGGGCCGGACTCAGGATTGCTCGGCCTCCCGATCAGCGGGAGCGGTCGTCCCGGCTACATGCATCTGATCGACGGATCGGCGTCCGTCCTGTTCCTGCGCAATGATATGCTGCAGTTGAAGGAAATAGGAGATCTCGCCTCGCAAGCGAAAGGGTCGGCGAATGACGGGTGCCGAGCCTCATGCGTGGACTGGTACGGCAACGCGCGCCCACTCTTCCTGCGCGGTCGGATCTTCGCATTGCTCGGCTACGAGATCGTCGAGGGAACGTTGACCGACGGCCATATGAGGGAGACGCGCCGCGTCAATTACGCTCCCCATCAACAGCAAATCTCCAGCCGCTCCGCCAGCGGCGATTGAGCGAAGCAGGGACCGAGGCCGCTTTACAGATGTCACTTTACCCATATGGCGATGGGAGTCGAAGGCTCCGCTCGGCCGTCCGAAGATCGACAAGGAGATTCGTGAGCTGATCAAGAGGACGTCTCTCGAAAACCCTCTCTGGGGAACGCCGCGGATCCAATAGGAGATGCTGATTTTTTAGCACTTAGGCCTTGACGTGTTTTGGCTTAAGTGCTAAATTTTTAGCAGCTAAGGCCCGACGGCTGACGCAAAGGCGAAACAGAAAGGAAACGCAGCAAGATGAAGGAGAAGGCGCACGAACATTTAAGCCGCCGCGAGCGGCAAATCATGGACATCATTCACCGTTTGGGGAAGGCCACGGCCGGCGAAGTGCTGGAGGCGCTCCCTGATCCGCCAAGCTATTCCGCGGTCCGGGCGCTGTTGCGGTTGATGGAAGAGAAGGGGCACTTGCGGCACGAAACCGATGGCGCGAAGTATGTTTTTTTGCCGACACTGGCGCGCGAAAAAGCGCGGCAATCGGCGCTCAAGCGAATGGTGCAAACCTTTTTCGACGGTT
>Ga0209382_10006343_pt1 | contig 15252 bp, 13 predicted proteins | sample SoiMetdeltSBSDD5_FD_187599 | JGI IMG/M metagenome (GOLD analysis project Ga0209382, IMG submission 187599) | Bulk soil microbial communities from a Populus tree surrounding site in Tennessee, USA - Soil MetaG P. deltoides SBSDD5 (SPAdes) (version 2) | ecosystem: Environmental > Terrestrial >... | reverse complement strand
AGAGAAGGAGGAGAAAGAGAAACAGAAAGAGAAAGAGGAGAAAGAAGCCCACGAGAAAGCTGAAAAAGAAAAGAAGGATAAAGAAGAGAAGGACAGAATAGAGAAGGAAGAGAAACAGAAACAGAAAGAGAAAGAGAAAGAGGAGGCGGAAAAGAAAGAGAAAGAGGAGAAAGGGAAGAAAGACAATCAAGACAGTGATAAAAAAGACAGCGATAAAAAAGACAAAGAGGAAAAAGAAAGCGATAACAAAGACAGCGATAAAAAAGACAAAGAAGAAAAAGACAAAGACGAAAAAGATAAAAGCACCACCAGCGACAGCAAACAAAAAGAGAGCGATTCGGGAATCAGAGGAAAAAAACTTAAATAGAAACTTCGATAATCAAAACGCAAAGGGATCAGTAGAAACTGATCCCTTTCTTATTGCCATTAACGGTGCATATGAGAACACTAAATTTTAAGAAAAATCTTTTTTCTGTACATCCAGTAAAGAATGAGCCATTCGATTGTAAGTACAAACAAGCCCTTTACCAGTGTAGAGTATGCATCACCGAAAACCTGGTCGTACCGGCCAAGATGCACAAAGAGCGTTTTTGTAATAAATGATCCGAAGCCATCGGCAATCACGTATGCCGCTATTGAATTCATTCCAATTACCATCAGAATAAAAAACCACTTCTTTTTATCCCTGATGTCCACAATCCAGTAGAAGGCCGCAAGCAGAACAAAGCAACAGCCCCCGCTGAAAAGTACCCATGCGGGAGTCCATATCCTTTTAACTATAGGGTTTATACCGGCGAAATGAACGATCAGTCCACCCGCAAGCAGACACGCTCCTATGATCATGAATTTTTTTGCTTTCGCGGGAGCCGTTCTGTTCGAGCGAAGGATGTTTCCGGCGATTAGTCCGAGGATCATGGTGCCCAGTGTAGGAATAAAGCTAAGGGTTGAATAACCACCTTCATTATACAGAAATGTGCTTTCACGGGGAAATAAGTTAAGGAACCACCTGTCGAATGCCCATGCGAAATTCTGATTCTTGTTCCAGTGCGATAAGAATCCTGTGCGGTTATGTTCCCAATCGGGAGGAACTCCAGTTTGGGCAATGTTGTTCAGTTCAGGGGGAATCGTATACATCACAAATGCGAGCCAGTAAGCAATCAGTATAACTGCCAGCGCTATGACCTGTGTACGTTGTGACCGGAACCCGAGAAGGAAAAGGAAAGTATAACCAAGACCAATCTGACTTAATGTGTCCTCGAAAGTGAAATAGGTTTGTTCAGAATATAATGAACGAAGAAAAATACCAAGGAGAATCAGTATAAGCGATCTCCGGATTGCCGAACCAAGCAGACTTCCGAAACTTGCGCCTTTTGCCTTACGGCTGGCGATAGAATATGGAAGTGCAACGCCTACAAGAAATGAAAAGGACGGCTGGATGAGATCATGAAGCGAACAACCAACCCAGGGAACATGATCCTGATTGAAATATAATATCCTCCAGAATGTGCTTGCAGGCAAAGACTCGGAAACATGCCTGAATGATAACACTTCGGCCATCATCAGCAGCATAACGAATCCGCGGTAAACATCTACCGAAGCAACGCGCTGGGGCGCAAATACCGAAGTTGACGATGTAACATTACTTTTTGATGGAGTAGCAGCCAGTGTATCTTTCATAAACAGCGTTATGAAATTTAGAAAGAATAAAGCGCAATTAGATAATCAAACGTTTGCGTGATTTACAATTGCGCCTCGCTTTCAGTATTACTTTACTTCCCATGGAACCTTGGGCGACTGGTAGAAATCAATATCCATGGCGCGCAATCTTGCACCATGTTTTGCCAGCCTCAACTTATATTCATCCCAGTTTCTTTTGTCGTCAGGGGTCCATCCTATCTCGGCAATTCCTGGTAGCCGTGGAAATACCATATATTCAATATCGTTCATGGTGCTGATGGTTTCTGTCCACAAAGGTGCCTCCACTCCCAGTATCCTATCATTGGTAATTTCTTTCACCCTGTCCGACAGAGACCAGATGTATCCTGTATCCACCTCTATCAATCCCGCCCACGACAACCCAAGTTTTGTAGTGCTGTCGTACTTCATGTCGAGGTACGTTCTGTTCGCGGGCGACATAATAATTTTCGCTCCCTTCTTCACAGCTTCTTTAGCATGCTCCACATTCGACCAATATTGTACAATAGTATTTGAATCGAGTTTTGCCTGCGCAACTTCTTCCCATCCGATCATCTTCTTTCCATATTTTTTCGGAATTGGTTGAATCTTATTCAGGAAATAAATAAAATCCTCTTTTGTAGTAACATGGCTTTCGTCGCCACCCAGATGTATGTATGGACCGGGTGTTATTGCGGCAAGTTCCCTTACAACATCGTCAACAAACTTGTACACCGAATCTTTTCTCACACAAAGTGTGCTGAAACCAACTTCTGTTTTTGTGTACAACGGTGGCGTGCTGTCCTTGCAATTAAGCACTGCATACGATGAAAGAGCGGCATTGGTATGACCCGGCATATCAATTTCGGGGACGATCGTCACAAAACGATCCTGGGCGTATTTCACGATATCGCTGTATTGATCCTGCGTGTAATATCCACCCGCGCCACCTCCTACCTGTGTGCTGCCACCGTGCTTTGCGAGGTTGGGCCACGATTTAATTTCAATCCTCCACCCCTGATCATCGGAAAGGTGAAGGTGAAGAGCATTCATTTTATACGACGAAATGAGATCTATATACCTTTTTACTTCTTCAACGGTGAAAAAGTGCCTGCTCACGTCGAGCATGGCGCCACGGTATCCATATGAAGGAAAGTCGTGAATGTTGCCTGCACCTACCGTCCATGCAACATCTTGTTTTGAAGACTTTGTGATCTCGTTGGGAAGCAACTGGAGCAATGTTTGTATTCCGTTAAAAAATCCTGCGGGCTTGTTTGCACTGATTGTGATACCTGTGCTCTTTATGTCAAGATCATAGCCTTCATCTTTCAGGTCGCTGTCGTTTTCTGATATCAAAAGCGCTATCTGGTTGTCGCCCTTATCTGAAGCAACATTTAGTTTAATGCCTGTTGCAGGAAATAACTTCTGCGCGAGATATCCTGTTATGCCTTCAAGTCCTGTCGAAGATTTGTCGATATATATTGTTGTTTTTTCATTCAGCTCAAAGCTTCCCTGTCCGGGAGTGATTGAAACGGGCATGGGAATCAGTGGAACTGATGCAATATCGACCGCTCTCGTTTCTTTTTTGTTTTCGGTTGTCTGACAACTGACGAAAACCACACAGCCGATAAGAACTAATAATTTTATATTCATGAAGGTTTATTTTTCGTGTTACTTTTTCAATTCTATTTTCTTCGCCTGTTGCTGTGCTTTTATTGACAGCTCCGCAGCATAAAAACAATGATCCTGCGGCATTGCGGTTTCTGTTCTGTTAAGAATATCATCAACCAACTGGTGCCCATACGTCAAGGGCACATCATCACAATCTATGTATTTCGTTTCTTTATGATTTACAAGGAACAGATGGTTAGCTCCATCCCGGCCCGTTATGTCAATGTTCTTTCGCACCTCGATATAACCTTCGGTGCCCAGTACGGTTAGCCTTGTATCGCCCCACGTTTTTAATGCATCAGGTGTGAACCAGTCGACACGCATATACCCGGTTGCTGTATCGCCTTTAAGCAGCACATCAGCAAAATCCTGCAGTTCGGGATATTCGGGGTGATTAACATTAGCAATCTGCGCCGATACTACTTCAACATTTTTGCTGCCGGTAAAGAATAAAAACTGGTCGAACTGATGTGATGCGATATCGGTAATGATGCCACCATAACGACGTGGATGAAAGAACCATTCTGGCCGCGACTTTGGATTCATGCGATGCGGACCCAGTCCGATGGTCTGTATAACTCTGCCAATTGCGCCGTCTTTTATCAGTTCACCCGCCTTTATTGTGGCGCCGTTTTCTAGCCGCTCGCTGTACATTATTGAATAGATCCGTTTGGTTTCTTTCTGTACTTTTTTTACGTCGTTAAGCTGATCCAGGCTGATAATGCCAGGCTTATCGGACATAAAATCTTTTCCATGTTTCATTACTGCTATACCAATCGGTGCGCGCTCATCAGGAATAGCAGCGCTCACCACCAGCTGGATCGAACTATCGTTAAGTATCTCATTCTTATCCGCAACCTGCTTTGCTTCCGGAAAACTTTTCGAAAACGCGGCTGACAGGTCGGGCTCTTTGGCGAAGAATGAAACAAATTCACCACCGCCCCTTTTTACTGCTTCAACCTGAGAGTTGATGTGTCCGTGATTTATGCCGATAACGGAAAATCTTATACGCGGCTTGTCAAACTTTTTCAGTGCAGGATAGCCCGAAGCCTTAATGTATTGTACGGGAAAGGCTGAAACTGCTGCAATTCCTGCCACTGCAGAGGCAGCATCTTTTATAAATTTCCTTCTTCCGCCAGATATGTACTTCATATGTTATTGATTGTATTGCGAACGCCATGAGATAACATTTCTGTTAACTTCTCTGAAACCGATTCCCTGAAAGCTGTGAATGCTGAAATGTCCTCACCCCACAGGTCTCTATTTGAAAGAACCTGATGAATCAGGATGTCTGGCGATAAGTCGCCATTCCACAGGTGATAAAAGTAAGCCGCCTGATCGTCGTTGATCGGGTAATATTCATCTCCTCTTCTCCCGTAATAGGTATTGTCTTCTTTTTTTACTGCCTTCATAAACAACAGGTAACCGGCGAAACCTGTTGCCATATATTTTGGCGACTTGTTATACAATTGCTGGTAACGCAATATAACAGGCATGTTCCGGTTTCTCATCTTCATCGTATTCTGCAGAGTGATGTTTATCCATTTATGCTGCAGAAACGGATTACTGAACCTGTCGAGTACTTTGTATGCGAACCTTTCTATCTCGCTTTTCTCAATTTCATACGGAATCGCTTTCGCGATGTCTGTTAACATCAAATTCCGGACATAAGATGGAAATACTTTATCCTCCATGCCTTGCTTAACTATATCGAACCCGGCGAGGTAAGCAAGGGAAGCGCTAAGAGTATGGGTGCCGTTGAGCAAATGCAGCTTCAGGAACTTGAAAATATCGATGTCTGGCTTAACAAATGCGCCATTGTCAGCAGTCGCAAACGAAAGAATCTTTTTTACTTCATCATCACCTTCTATTGCCCATAAGCGGTAATCCTCGCACATGGTGAGCAGTTCGTCTTCATACCCCAACTGTTGCTGGATATCATCAAGCAGCTGTTCACCAGGATCCTTTGTAACGATCCGGTCGACAAGCGAATTGCAGAATTTCACATTGGCGGCGAGCCATTTTAAAAATTCATTGCCAAGACCGTTAAAAGCTGCGAGTTCATGAATGATGGAGCGAAGCTTTTCGCCGTTGTCGCTGATGAGTTCAGTTGGAATGACAATTAATTGTTCACCATTCAGGTACCTAAAGCGCTCGTAAAGCACTGCAAGTAATTTTCCCGCAAATGAAGATGGTACATTTTCAAAAACGTTCTCCTTAACTAACTGCAACCCCACCTCAGTTGTATTTGAAATAATGATCTTCAATTCAGGACTGTGAACTGTTTGCAGTACTTCTTTCCATTGTTTCCTGGCTGAAAGAACACGGCTAATAGCACAACAGATAATATTTTCCTCAACGATCTTGCCGTTGTCGGAACCTCTTATGCAAACGGTATAGAGATTATCCTGCTGTTCGAAAGCTTCTGTGCTGCCCGAGTCTGTTGACTTAACCACCACGATTCTTCCGTTAAAGATTTTTTTTGCATTGGCATCGTTTACCATGTAATCGCAAAGTCCTCTTAACAGCACCCCGGTACCAAACTGAAGGATTTTTTCGGGCAGTTCAAATAACCTCTCATCCGGCTTACTAACTGCAGCGGAAGAAATCTCGCCTATATTTTTTCTTGAAAGCTTCATCATAAATGCCCGGTACGAAATGGTGTGAGAGGCAATCCTTCGGCAGATGATACGTTTCCTATAAGGGTGTTTGTAAATGCGTAACGCACTTCTGCCGGCTCCTTGACTTTTTTGCTCCAAACCGTGATCCTGTTGCCTCTGATCTTGGCTTCAGCGGGATAAAATTGCCCCGAGGCGTCGCTGATCAAAAACCCCTTCACTGTTTTATCAGACGATTTAAGTGTGGTGGGCACATTTGCAAAGATCAATTCTACCTTGTTGGATTTTCTTTCTGCCTTTTCAAACTCCGGACTTCTATACAAAATTCCTTTTTGATGATAATTTTGTGAGAGCGCCCAGTTTGCCAGCCTGTTGCCTACTTCGCGCTTATGTGACGGGTGGATGTTGCTTACAGAATCTACAAGGTCGCTGATTACCACCATACCTACGTTGGGATGCGACATTACTTTTGTTTGGGCCTCCTGTAAAAGAGCGCCATTTATATTGCTGTCGCTATAGTTGAAAGGTGCGATCTGTACGTAGTAGAATGGAAACTGTTTGTTCCATTTTTTTCGCCATGCATCTATCATCGTAGTTAACAACTTCGCGTATGTTTCATGGCTGTTTACGTTTGATTCTCCCTGATACCAAAGCGCACCGGCAATATTATAATTTGTTAGCGGCGCGATCATCGCGTTATACGTTGTGCCCTGCATCCACGGCCACCACATCGACGTTTTATTTACTTTTTCAGCTGCAGCCAGAAGTTGAGGATCATTACTTACAAGTTCAGATGGAGTCCATACTTCTGCTGGTGTGCCGCCCCAACTGGAATTAATTATGCCGACAGGCACGTTGAGTGTGTTGCCGATCTTCTTACCGAAGAAATATCCAACGGCAGTGATGGTTTTAAGAGAATTCGAGTCGCAAACGACCCAGTTTGCCTTCAAATCATCCTGAGGATATTCCGATGTTGATTTAGGCACCTGGAAAAACCTGATCCGGGGATTAGCTGGATTTGACAATTCCGCAGGAATATCCTTTTCGCCGGCGTTATAGTTCCACTCCATATTAGATTGGCCCGAGCAAAGCCAAACCTCACCAATCATTATGTCGGTGAGCCTGATCGTATCCTCGCTTCTGATTGAAATTTCGAACGGCCCACCCGCTTCCGGTGTAACAACTTTTAATTTCCATGTTGCACCATTTGTAGTAACCGCGGAATCGGTTGAATTGTTCCAGCCGGTAGTAATGTATACGGTTGAACCCGGTGCAGACCAGCCCCAAAGCGTTACTGAATCTTTTTGTTGCAAAACCATTCCCGACGACAATACAGCCGGCAATCTTAATTGTGAGAATGTTGATGAAATAAAAACGGCATATAAAACAGAAAGAGAAAGAGAGCGGAACGTGAGTGCCTCATATTAAAAATTGGTTGCTTTGCATAAATGTACAACACGAATATCTTATTTTTAGAAGTCCGTATTTCATGGAACTGAAGTGAAAAATGTTGTTCAGCTGTATTATTAAATCAAAAAATAAAGCCAATATGAAAAAGATCCTTCAGGCAGCTCTCGCTGGAACCTTAATGTTTTGCATCTCCTGCAATGACGCCAGCAATGACAATGAAACGGCAGGCACCGATACCGCGATGAGCTCTGCAGATACCACACCAGCTCCTGCAGCAAGTGCTCCGATGACAAAAAGCCTGCAGCTTAGTTCTTCCCAGGAGGTTCCTGCTAACGATAGCAAAGGAACAGGCACAGCAGACGTTTCTTATAATAAGGAGACTAAAACGCTTACCTATAAAGTTGACTATTCAGGTCTTACCGGCGACGCTACAATGGCACATATACATGGAACGGCTGCCAGGGGCGCAAACGCCGGTGTTGCACACGACCTCACACCCGTATTGAAAAAATCCGCTTCCGGAAGTTTTGTTGATTCTGTGAAAGTTGGCGACAAGATAAAAGAAGACAGTCTTTTATCTGGTTTCTATTATTTCAACATTCACACCAAAAAGAATCCCGGCGGCGAAATAAGAGCGCAGATTGAATTTTAGATTTGCTAACTTTAAGAGGCTAGTTCTTTTCGTTAAACGTTAAAACTGTTTTATATGAAGAAAGCATTCCTTCTGATTGCAGTGTGCGTTTTTAGTCTTGTACGCGTCTTTGCCCAGCAGACTCCTGCGACAGGTGACATGCACGCAAATGGTCACATTATGCTGAACACTGGTGACTTTAAGTGGATGGACGCTCCTCCAGGTCTTCCAGCAGGCGCGAAAGTAGCAGTTCTCAGCGGTGATCCTTCCAAACCTGGTCCGTTCACCCTTCGCGCAACCTTCCCGGAAAATTATAAGGTCCTCCCGCACACACATCCATCATATGAAAATGTGGTAGTGCTCGAAGGAACTTTGTATATGGGTTCAGGTGAAAAAATTGAGGAATCAAAAGCAATGGCACTCGATGCCGGAGGTTATTCAGCAATACCGGCAAAAGCTCCTCATTACGTCTTTTGTAAAGACAAGGTGACTATTCAGATCAACGGTGAGGGCCCGTTCGCGATCAATTACATCAACCCTGCTGATGACCCCCGCAATAAAAAGTAGTTACTTAGGGGTAGGTTAATGTTAAAATACTTTTCATCGTAAACAGATGAAAAGTATTTTTTTTATTTAATAATGCAATACCTGTCTATGCTTCACAAAATCTTGATGCTAACAATAATTTCGGCACCCGCGTTCTGTCAGCCAAAATTCAGCGGATGGAATGCTTACGGCGGTGATGCGGGCGGCACAAGATATTCGTTGCTGACGCAGATCAATGAAAGCAATGTTCATCTGTTAAAACCTGCATGGATATTCAGAACCGGTGAGCTGGACACATACAAGGGAACGAAAGTAAGCGAGAAAGCTGCGTTCGAAGCAACCCCGATCCTGGTCAACAACACACTTTATTTCAGTACCCCTACATGCAGGGTGTTTGCTATTGATCCCGCTACGGGCAAACAAAAGTGGTTGTATGATCCAAAATTGGACCTTAAAGGATGGTACTCTGAAGTTACCACACGCGGTGTATCGGCATGGCCATCTTCAAAAAAAGGGCGAAATAAAAATGTAAAAACAAGAATATTTGTTGGAGCGCTGGATGGGCGGTTGATTGCGCTGGATGCAGCTACCGGAAAACCAGTCACCAGCTTTGGTAACAATGGATCTGTCGACCTCAGAGAGGGCCTCGGCGATGATGTAAGCATTACCTCGCCGCCTGCTGTAATCGGCAACCTGGTGATCGCAGGCTCGTCGATGGCAGACAATTACAAATCGGTTTTCGCGCGTGGCGTTGTTCGCGCATATGATGCGGTTAGCGGGCAGGAAAAATGGCGGTGGGATCCACTCGAATCGGATTCAGCAAGAAAAAGCGGCGCCGCAAATGCATGGTCGGTCATTTCCGTTGACGAAGAGCGAAATCTTGTATTTGTACCTACAAGTTGTAGCAGCCCTGATTATTACGGAGGCAACCGGCCGGGAGATAATCTTTATGCAAATTCAATTGTAGCGCTCGATGCGTCCTCGGGTAAAATGGTTTGGCATTTCCAGGTTGTACATCATGATATCTGGGACTATGACATAGCCTCACAACCGATGCTTATAGATATTATTCGCGACAGCAGAAAAGTACCGGCAGTTGCCGTGGGAACCAAGATCGGTCACATCTTCATTCTAGACAGAACTACCGGTAATCCTTTATTTCCCGTGGAAGAAAGAGATGTTCCCGTATCTGACATTAAGGGAGAACATGCAGCACAAACGCAACCTTTTCCCATGCTGCCTAAGCCACTCGGTTTACAAAAAGTTTCAGTTGATGATGCATGGGCACCAACACCCGAATTGAAAAAAGAAGCTGAAGAAAAAATAAGCAGGTACATTAACAAGGGAACATTCACTCCCCCTTCGCTACAGGGTACGTTGGTAACTCCCGGAAATGTTGGCGGCATTCATTGGGGTGGAATGTGCTTCGATCCAGCGAAACAGGTTTTATACACAAATATTAATTGGCTGGCGTCAATCATCAGGCTGATACCACGTGAAGATCTGGATGCGGATAACAAAAGAAACGACAAAAAATCGATGCGTGCCGAAACAGGCATGCAAACCGGCACGCCGTATGTGATGAAGAGAGATTACCTGTTTGAAATAATTGACAGCAATAACTGGTACGTACAAACGAAACCGCCGTGGGGAACGCTTAATGCTATTGACCTGTCGACGGGAAAAGACAAATGGCAGGTGCCTCTTGGCTTTATGATGGATACGGCAAAGTACCCGGACGCTAAAAAATGGGGTTCCCTTAATTTCGGCGGAGCAATTGTTACTGCCGGTAACCTGGTATTTGTTGCAGCAACACGTGATGGTTTTTTCAGGGCATATCATTCTCAATCTGGCAAGCTGATGTGGGAATCATTATTACCTGCAGGTGGTCAGGCTACGCCGATGACATACTCAATAAAAAGAAAGCAATTCGTAGTGATAACGGCGGGTGGTCATGGAAAGTTCCTGACAAAGATGGGTGACTATGTCGTTGCTTATGCCCTGCCGGATAAATAATTATTTTTTCCCGGGAATCTTAAGTTTCCAGCCTGGTTGGATCAGGTCGGGATTTTTAATGATATCCTTGTTGGCTTCGAAGATATCTTTCCATTTTATACCATAGTGGGATGCTATTTTGCTGAGACTATCCCCTTTTTTGACAGTATATTCTTCCATATCAGCAGCCTGCGCCACTTCGATATTCAAACGCAGATCTCCAGCCCTGTAATCAGGATCTATTTCATTATATATCTTCCATAGATCGTCTTTATCCTTCGCCGAATTCACGTTGCCATCGATATATAAAACATTATCCTTTTCAGCGACATTGATGCTACCTGCACCTTTTTCCTTTGCTGATGTGATCAGTCGGGCGTATTTTTCTTGTAATGACATGGCTGCAGGTTTTATTTGATTTGCAAATTATTCACCACTCTTTTCGGCTTCAGTTCATTTACACTTTGCATTAACGGAGTGAGTTGTGACCTCTTTATTTCTCCGGTCAGCGTAATTACCCCATCACTAACCGTGCCCTTTACCGTTTTGTAAGCAGATAGTAAACTGTTCAGGGAAGTTTGAAGTGTGTCGGTTGAAGTGATTTCAACAGTAGGTGCAGGAGCAGGAGGTGCACTAATAATAATGTTATTCACCACCTCTTTGACTCCTTTGGTTTCCTTCGCCGCGGTTTCGCTTGAATGTTTACACGATTCATCGGGACAGGTTCCTGACAATGTAACCACTCCATTTTTGACTGTCATAATCACACCGGGAGCGGTGGTTCGCATCTTTGAAGAAAGATCATTTTCAATGTCTTTATCAGATGGTCCCTGCTTGCAGGAAGCAACGATTATGGCCATGCAGATGAACAGAAAGCGCATATAGTGGAGTTTATTAAGTAAGCTGTAAAAATTATACCATATGCAAGCATGTGATTTACATCTGCTTGTCGAATTGAGTGAGATTCAAATGGGCATCAATCTTCTCATTTCCGCTGATCATCCCATCCCACGTGACTTCTTTATTATTTTCTGCAGTCTGTCTTCCAAGAATAGCTGTTAACGTTGAAGCGGCCGCTTCACTTACTGTATTGATATATTTTCCTGTTTCTATGCTATTGATAAAATTACTGCCCTTGTTCTTATCGGAATCGCCGAGCGCAGATAAAAAAACTCCGGCCGCCCGTTGTTGCGGTGTTACTTCCGCATCACTTTTCGGCACTCCGGAATCCCACTCATTTTCGCCCTTAATAAAAACACCGCCGCTGTAATGTGCTTCGGCAACCCCTTTCGTGCCTATAAAGCGGGCACATACATCACCAAAGGTATTACCTGATTGCGTTGAAAGCATCGACACGTTTATCTTTTTCGGGTATTTGTAAGCTATCTCGAAATGATTGTAGTTGTCGCCAAAATTGTCGGGAAGGTTTCTTCCGCCAGCACCTACTGCCGCTATCGGATGGTCCTGCAATGCCCAATTGCACACATCAAGCATGTGAATACCCTGGTCGAGGAGTATGCCGCCCGACATCGAACGGAAATGAAAATGATTTCTAATCTTCAGTTCGTCGTCTGATTTACCAATAACCGGAACTTTTTCATTGCGTGATGAAATATAATACATCTGGGCGGCGGCAATATCCCCAATATCTCCATTGTGAATTCTTTTCACCATCTCAACATAAGGAGTAGCGTGCCGTATCTGAAATCCAATTGTCACACTCTTGTTTGTTACTCCCTTTGCAGCATTTTGTGCCCGTTTAACTCCGGCAACGTCCAATGCTACAGGCTTTTCACAATATACATGCTTGCCTGCCTGAATCGCTGCTTCAAGAAATTCAGGGTGGGTGTAACACGGTGAAGAAATAAGCACAGCGTCCACATCTTTATTCTGCAACAGTTTCTCAAAAGCTTTCGATCCCTGATACATGTTTGAGGATTTGATAGCAGGTAAACCTTTTGCAGCATTCAGCTCGTTATAAACATCATGTTTTTCTTTTAGCTTGTCTTCGAAAATGTCGGCCATTGCTATGATGTTAACATTTGCATTTTTCGACATTGAAGAAATCACTGCAGTACCTCTTCCTCCGCAGCCAATTATACCCAGCTGAACACTGGATGCGCTGATCTTACCCCTCACTATGTGGGGCGCGATGATTGCTCCGGCAGAAATGATCACAGAGTTCTTTATGAATGTTCGTCTTTCCATATGGTGAGTGTTTGTTTACAGAAAATATTAATAAACAGTTTCTTTATTCGGCGCCAAGCCAAACAACTTTTTGCTCCGGTTTATGTTCGGCGGAAATAATATCACCGTACAATTTGGGCCTTCGTGCTTTTAAATATCGGTATCCTCCAGCCAATCTCAAATGTTCCGGATTCAGCGAAGCTGTCACCACCTGGTTGTTCAGCTCGCGGCATTCGGCGATCACATCTCCATAAGGATCCAGGATCATCGAACAACCGTTTTTCAGCTGGTCGTCATCCATTCCAATAGGATTTGAAAATACTACATACACAGCATTATCATATGCGCGTGCGGGCAGCCATTTCATCAACCATGCTCTTCCCTTCAATCCATCAAACTCGATTCGTAACGACGTAGGATCCTTCTCACGCTTATACCAAAGTTCGGGATCAACAAAGCCTGCGCCGGGGCGCGTTGAAGGAGTACACATTGTTACGTGCGGCATGAAGATCACCTGTGCACCCAGTAAAGTTGTGGCACGCACGTTCTCAATTATATTGTTGTCGTAACAAATTAAAATTCCACATTTCCATCCGTACAGATCAAATACACAATATTCATTTCCGGGCAGAATGTTGCGATTGATGAAAGGATGAAGCTTTCTGAATTTTGCAATCAATCCAGTCTTATCTACGCACACCTGCGCTTTAAAAATGTTACCATCATCATCCCTTTCAAATAATCCGGCAAGTATTGCGATATTATTTTTCGCCGCGATCTTCTGCAATTTTTTTACCGACGGCCCGGAAGGGACGGGCTCGGCAATTTCAAGTAACTGCTCCTTTGAAAGATGTCGTGCAAATGTGTAGCCGGTGATTGAACATTCGTGAAAGGCCACTATCTGCGAGCCTTTCGCGGATGCTTCAGCAGACAGATTGTCGATAACCCCAAGGTTATATTCTTTGTCGCCGCTCATATTCTCGAATTGAGCGGTAGACACTCGTAGGTTTGTCATGAATAAACTTTTATATTCGTGTACGTACCCGAATTTATGAGTTTCATAAATGATAACAACACCAAATCTAACACAAAGAGTTTATTCTCTCGATGCACTGCGGGGGTTCGATATGTTCTGGATCATCGGAGGCGACAGGCTTGTGAAGAACCTGGCTCAGGCAACCGGCAGTCCGTTCTGGAAAGCATTCGATGAACAACTGCAACATCCATATTGGAACGGGTTCACAGCTTACGATCTCATCTTCCCTTTATTCATGTTTGTTGCCGGCGTTTCAGTTCCATATTCAATAGGACGTGCCCTGGAAAAAGGCAAATCAAAAGCGCAAATAATGCAGCGGGTGCTGGTTCGCGGACTAATTCTCATTATACTGGGAATGGTTTATAACAATGGCATAGAGGTCACTCCGCTTGAACAGTTTCGCTTTCCAAGCGTACTGGGCAAAATCGGCGCATCATACATTTTTGCCAACATAATTTATCTGTATGCAGCGGAGCGTGCCCGTATAATTTGGTTTGCCGGACTTTTAATTGGTTACTGGCTACTTTTAAAATTTACATCGGCCCCAGGTTTTCCCGCAGGTGATCTCACAGAACCGGGAAACTTTATGTCGTACTTCGACAGAACGGTGGTTCCGGGAAAACTTTCTAGAAATATTCACGACACGGTCGGCTTATTGAACCTGATCACAGGAACATGCACCATACTGGCAGGAATTATAACCGGCGTTTATTTGAGAAACAGCCATCACGATCCTTCAAAAAAGGTATTATGGTTTTTGATCGCAGGAGTTGGTCTGATTGGCATCTCCCTGTTATGGAACCTCGATTTTCCGATCAACAAAAATTTATGGTCCAGCTCTTTCGTATTGCTTACAACCGGACTGAGTCTTTTGTTACTTGCAATCTTTTACTTTATCATCGATGTGCAGGGCTATAAAAAGTGGACCCTATTCTTCCGCGTAATCGGCATGAACTCTATCCTTATTTATATGTCGTGGCGGTTTATCAACTGGGATTACAGCACGGAAGGATTTTTTAAATGGCTTTTACAAGCTGTGGGAAAACCTTACGACGGAGCCGTGCTTGCCGCTTGTATTATTTTAGTTGAATGGCTGGTTCTATATTTTCTTTACAGGAAAAAAGTTTTTTTAAAGGTTTAGTTCACCCGTGAGCATATCACGTCTGTGCTGTTGCCTCGAGTGCTGCCTCAGATTCAACCGGAGGTTTCCTGTGCCAGTATGATGCGAGAATCGAACCTGTAATATTCATTAATGGCCCGAATATAGCCGGCGCCAACCCAACTGTCGCAATCTTACCCATTCCTTTTGCGATACCAGACGCCAGGCCGCCATTCTGCATACCCACCTCAATAGCTATTGTACGGCAATCACGCTCGCTCATTTTAAACAATCTTCCGCTCCAGTAGCCAAGCGTGTAACCGGATAAGTTATGTATCAGCACTAGTAATAACAAAGCTGGTCCGATCGATAACAAACTTTCTCT
>Ga0209382_10006342_pt1 | contig 15252 bp, 13 predicted proteins | sample SoiMetdeltSBSDD5_FD_187599 | JGI IMG/M metagenome (GOLD analysis project Ga0209382, IMG submission 187599) | Bulk soil microbial communities from a Populus tree surrounding site in Tennessee, USA - Soil MetaG P. deltoides SBSDD5 (SPAdes) (version 2) | ecosystem: Environmental > Terrestrial >... | reverse complement strand
GCCGTCGCGGAAAACGCTCCGGTGCCGGCGCTGCCAATCCCGAAGTAACCCGGGACTAAGCACCCTCCAGCAGCATCTCCACCCGTTCGACCGTCACGAAGCCTTCCAGCTGGCGCGCGTGCTGAGTCGAGTCCGGGCGCGAGACTGCGAAAATGTGGCCGATGCCGTGCGCCCGCGCCGCGTTCAGCACGGCAACGCTGTCGTCGACGAACAGGCAGCGCGTCGGCTCGAAAGCCAGCTGCGCCTGCAGCTGCGTCCAGAATTGCGGATGCTCCTTCGGCACGCCGAGGTCGTGCGAGCTGACGATGCGCTCGAAGTAGCGCGCCAGCCCGGTCTGCTCGTTCTTGAGCTGCAGCACGCCGCGATGCGAATTGGTCACCAGCACCGGAGGGAGACCGCGCGCGTGTAGCGCTTGCAGGAAGCGCTCGGCGCCGGGCAGATACCTGACGTGCTCGCGCTCCGCACGCTTCAGCTCGGCGATGTCCAGCGACAGCTCGCGAGTCCAGAAGTCGATGCAGTACCAGTCGAGCGTCCCCTGCTTGGCGACGAACAGCGGCGCGAGCTTCGTGCGAGCCGCCTCGACCGACAGCTGGTGGCGCCGTGCGTAGTGCTCCGGCAGCACTTCCAGCCAGAAGTAGTTGTCAAAGCGCAGGTCGAGCAGCGTGCCGTCCATGTCGAGCAGCACGGTGTCGATTTCGTCCCAGGGCGGCAGCACGCTGTCGCTGTATGTGGGGCCCGGCAGGATATTCAAGACTTCGTCCCAGTCTGGTCGGCTCGTTGCGCCGTATCATACGGACAATTCGGCGAGGGATTTTTGCATGCAGCTGAGCTGGGGTCTGCTGATCGTGATGGTGCTGGCGGCTGCAGTCCTGTGGTTCTGGCAGGACAGCCTGGCCGCGCGCGAGAACGCGAACGCTGCGGCGAAGGAAGCCTGCACCCGCCTCGGACTGCAGTTTCTCGACGGTACCGTGGCGTTCGCCCGGCTCGCGCTCGTCCGCGTCGACGGCTGGCTGCAGCTTCGCCGCACTTACGTGTTCGACTACACCGCGACCAGTATCGAGCGCCGGCAGGGTTTCGTGCTGCTCACCGGTCGGCGGGTCGAGTCGGTCGGCTACGCGCCGGGCGAGACGCACGCACAGGCCGCAGCCGTCCGGCCCGAGGCCCTCGCGCCGCACAGCAACGGCCGTGACGGGGGCGGCAAAGTGCTGGAGCTGCGCGACTGGCGCGAGCGGCAGAATCGCGACGACGACAGTCACTGAGCGCTCGCCAGGCCTGGGCATGTTGCGTAAAGTACGCCTCGATGACCGAATCGGAGAACAAGGTCGAGACCGAGACGTTCCGACGGCTGGAGCGGCTGAGGGAGCTGCGCATCGAGCATCGTGACCTGGACGATGTCATCAACCGGCTGCAGATGGACCTGTACGTCAACGAAGTGCAACTGCGACGCCTCAAGAAACGCAAGTTGATGTTGAAGGATCAGATCGCGCGCCTGGAAAGCGAGCTGATTCCCGACCTCAACGCATAAACGACACACCTAACCGACGATGCAGGAACTGCTGCGAAATGCGGGCCGCCAGCTCGAGGCGCTGCTCACTCCATCTTCGCTCCTGCAGCTCGCCGCAATCCTGGTCGCAGTACTACTGGCACTGTGGTTCGGGCGACAGGTGCGCAACACCGAACGGGCCAAGGCAGCACTCGTCCAGCGCGGCTTCCAGGCCCGCGTCACCGAAGCAGTACTGATCGTCAGCCCGCACATCACGGCGCTGGTTCTGGTCGCCGCGTTCGGCGGCGTGCTGCACGCGATCAAGGCACAGAGCCGCCTGGTCGACTTCGCGATCACGCTCGCGGGGCTGATGCTGCTGATCCGCCTCGGCGTCTACATCGTGCGGGTCTCGCTCGGCAACCGCACCAAGGGCTGGGGCGACACGATCACGTTCGTCGTCTGGGGCGTGCTCGCGCTGCACGTGCTCGGCTGGTTCGATCCGCTGGTGCAGGCGCTCGACAGCGTCGGCATCAACGCCGGCAAGGGCAAGATCACGCTGTGGTCGGTGCTGAAGATCCTGTTCACGGTCGGCGCGTTCATGCTGATCGCGGTCTGGATCGCGCGCTGGTTCGAGCGGCGGCTGATGGCGATGCAGGGCCTCGCGCTGTCGATGCGCATCGGCATCGCGAAGTTCGCGCAGGCGTTCCTGGTCGGCCTGTCGATCCTGCTCGGCCTCAACGCCTCGGGCCTCGATCTCACGACGCTCAACGTGCTCACCGGCGCGATCGGTATCGGCCTCGGCTTCGGCCTGCAGGCGATTGCCGCGAATTTCGTCAGCGGCTTCGTGCTGCTGATGGACCGCTCGATCAAGCCCGGCGACGTCATCAGCTTCACCGGCACGACCGGCACGACGACCGAAGGATTCGGCTGGGTGCAGGAGCTGCGCGGCCGCTATGTTGTAGTGCGCGACCGCGACGGCGTCGAAACGCTGGTGCCGAACCAGCATCTGATCACGAATCCCGTCATCAACTGGAGCTACACCGACCCGCGCGTGCGCCTGAAGCTGCCGGTGCGTGTCAGCTACGACTGCGATCCGGAGAAAGCGCTCGCGGTGCTGCTGCAAGCGGCCGAGGGTCAGCAACGCATCCTGCGCGAGCCGGCGCCGGTGTCGCGCATGATGGGCTTCAACGATTACGGCTTCGACCTGGAGCTGCGCTTCTGGATCTCGGATCCGCAGGAAGGCGTGAACAACGTGCGCTCGGATGTGAATCGCGCGATCTGGCGGCTGTTCCAGGAGAACGGCATCAAGATTCCGGTCGCGCAGCGCGAAATCTCCGTGCACATGAGCGATCGCAGCCCGATCGCCCGCGACGTGTGACCGTGACCGCCCTTCCGGATGGGACTATCCCCGACGAGGCCATCGAGCTGCGCTTCATCCGCTCGGGCGGACCGGGCGGCCAGAACGTCAACAAGGTCGCGAGCGCCGTGCAGCTGCGCTGCGACCTCAAGCTCTGGCCGGCATTGCCGGAGCGCGTGCGACAGCGGCTGCGTACGCTCGCTGGTCGTCGCCTCACGGACGAGGATGTGATCGTCATCACTGCGCAGCGCTTTCGCACGCAGGAACACAATCGGCGCGACGCGTTCGAACGGCTGTCGGATCTCGTCGAGCAGGCGCGGATAGAGCCGAAGGTGCGCCGCCCGACGAAGCCGACGCGCGCGTCGAAGCAGCGGCGTCTCGAAGGCAAGCAGCAGCGCGGTCAGATCAAGCGCACGCGCGGCGCGGTGAAGGATTTCGACTAGAGCGCAATGGCAATGCCCAGCCGCAACTGCGAATCCAGCTTGCGGTTGTAGTCGAGCAGGCTTTCGCCGTAGCCGTTGAAGTACTGCAGCATCAGCCAGCCCGTGAGATCCCCGCCGCTCAGCTTCGACAGCGGATACGAAGCATTCAGCTCGATGCTGCCGAAGTCGCTCCGCGTGCCCTTGCGCAGCACGCCCCAGAAATCGAGCCCGCCCTTGCTACCGACGCCGAACAGCCAATCGACGTAGCCGCGATAGTCATCGATGTCCGGGTTGTCGCTCGCGGCGATGTAGTTGTGGATCAGCGGCGCGAAATACGCGCGCAGCCCGTCCGGGTCGCCCCAGGTCATTGTCGGCCGCACGTACAGCATGTTGTAGCTGCGCGAGTCGTCGCCCTCTTTGCCGTTCGACTCGTGGCCGATGCCGGTCTCGAGGCCGAGGCGCAACTTGCCGCCGAAGTCGCGCGCCAGGTCGTAGTTGCCGTAGAACATCCGCGGGCGATAGCTCGAATCCTTGAACGGCTTGGAGAGCTCGCCGAGATCCCACAAGGCGGTCTGCGAGAACGACAGGTACAAGTCGTCGATCCACGGCAGCCGCTGCGCGAGCCGGCCGTGATCGTCGAACAGGCGGAAGCGCAGGCTGATCTGGAACTTCGCATTCAGGCCGCCGTCGCCGCCGACGATGAAATACACGGGCTCGTATGTGGAGACCGCGAGCGGCGGCGGCTTGTCGATCAGCGCGGTACCGGCTGCCTCCGTCGCTTCGATCCGGACGCCCAGGCGATTGGTCGCGAAGTCGGTCAACGTCAGCGTCGCGTTGTCGGGCGCCGTCTCCGGAACCTCGCCTTGCAGTGACACGCGCAAGAACTGCTGGGGCGCGACCTCGATCGCACCGCTCCGATCCGGTTGCAGCGCGAGCGTCGCGGCCGAGGTCGACGTCTCCAGGCGCGCATGCAGCTGCGTTGGCAAATCGATGCGCAGTGGTGCATCGCTGTCGTTCAGCACAATGAGATCGACGCGCAGCGGCGCGCCGGCGTGCGCCGCGCCATCGGGCATCGCGAGGATGAATTCGGCACGTGCGACCGGGCCGGCCGCGAGCAGCGCCGCGACCGCGAGCAATCGAATGAGATTCATGAGGTTCTCAACGGTGCGTGACTTGCAACACGCTGTTGCGGATCTGTTCGTGCAAAACCAGCTGCGCATCGTCGGCGACGGCGGGCAGCATGTCCGTGTAGGTGAGCCGCCCTTCGGCGCTGACGCCGAGCACGTTGCGGGCACGCAGCAGATCGATGAAGTTCTTGAACAACGCCTTGTCGAAGAACTCCGGGGAGTTCAGCTCGTACAGCAGCGACATGCGCTGCGCCATCAGCTGGCACTGCGATTCGAGCACGTCCTGGCTGATACGCCCGCTGCCCGACTTGAGCAGCACTGCGATCACCAGGTAATAGCGCTCGATGATCGGCACCGTCACGTGCGCGAGCACCGACAGTTGCACGGCCTCGGTCGAGCCTGTCGGCGGCCGCCGCCACTGCGTGCCACCGTCCACCGATTCCAGCAGGCCGTGATTCGCCATGTCGTCGAGGGTCTCGAGCACGGCGGCGACGACTTCGTCCTCGCGCCAGCGCAGGAACAGCTCGTCGTGCATGTACGGATAGATGCGCCACATCAGGCGCTGGATGTCCTCGGTGCGCATCGTGCGGTTGTTGAGGAAGCAACAGGCGACCAGCGATGGCAGCGCCATCAGATGCAGCACGTTGTTGCGGAAGTAGGTCATGAGAACGGAGTTCTCTTCCGTCATCTGCAACACGTCGCCCAGCGGATGCTTGTTTCGTTGCAGGACGCCCATGCGCTCGCCATGCCGCACGATCGAGTTGCCGTCGGCATCCGTGATCCATATCAGCGGCGAGTACGGCGCCTGCCGCAACAGCGATGCGTACAATTCCAGTTGCCTGATCAGGTCGGTCTCGAGCATCGACTGCTTCGGCGTCGCCAGCAGCACGAGTGCGATCAGGTTCATCGGCCCGACACAGGCCGCGCTGTTGATGTTCGTCATGATGCGCGCCGCGAGATCGTCGACGGCCGGCGCGAGCCACGACGGCCGATCGTCCTTCTCGCCCTGCCATTGCGGCGCATGCCGTTGCAGGATTTCATCCAGCCGGACCGGCTCGCCGAAGCTCACGTGCACCTTGCCGAATCGCTGGCGCAGCGTCGGCAGCGTGCGCAGCAACGTGAACACGGACTCCTTCTCTTTCGCCGCGCCGGACAGCTCGCCGATGTAGGTCTTGCCTTCGACCAGCCGCTCGTAGCCGAAATACACGGGCACGAACACTACCGGGCGGCGCGGATCGCGCAGGTAGCTGCGCAGAGTCATCGACAGCATGCCGGTCTTCGGCTGCAACAGGCGGCCGGTGCGGCTGCGACCGCCCTCGATGAAGAACTCGATCGAATGGCCGCGGCCCATCATCAGCCCGAGGTACTTCATGAACACCATCGTGTACAGCGTGTTGCCCTTGAAGCTGCGACGGATGTAGAACGCGCCGCCCTTGCGGATGAAGCGGCCGAGCACCGGCATGTTCAGATTGATGCCGGCCGCTACGTGCGGCACGGCGTAGCCCTTGTAGTAGATGGCGTAGGACAGCAGCAGATAGTCGATGTGACTGCGGTGGCACGGCATGTAGACGATCTCGTTGCCGTCCGCGACCTTCTGCAACTGGTCGAAGTGATGCAGCTCGACACCGTCGTACAGCCGCGTCCAGAACCAGGTCAGCACGCGCGCCATGATGGCGATGAACACGTGCGAGTAATTCGCCGCGATTTCCGCCGCGTAGTCCTGTCCCAGCTTCAGCGCTTCGCGTCGCGAGATCTTCTTCGCGCGCATTTCGTCGGCCATCGCACGGCGCACCGAGCCGGCGCGCAGCACCTGCGTGACGATGGTCCGTCGATGCGAAAGATCGGGTCCGATCGCGGCCGCACGCTGCCGCGCCAGAGCGAGGCGCAACGTGCGAGTGAGCCGACGCACGGCACGCGACGCATCTGCGCCCTCGTCGAGCGCGGCACGCAGCGAGACCGGATCGCCGAACTGCACGAACAGGTTGCGGCCGTTCACCACGACCGAGAGGAAGCGGCGGAAGCGCCCGACGCGCTCCCAGTTCTCGGACAAGAGCACCCGCAGCCACGAGCCTTCGCGATCCGGCGCGCGTCCCCACATCACAGTCACCGGGATGAGATCCGCTTCGAGCGTGCGGTCACCCGCCGCAGCAGCGACCAGCTGACGCATCGGTGGGGAGATGCGGTGATCGATGCGGTCGCCCCAGAAGCCGGTGCGACGCTCGAGGAACAGCACTGAGTGCGACGGCAGCGGCGGCTTCAGCCCGTCGAGGGGTTCCGGCAGTCCGTGAAGCGCGCAGGCTTTCTCCAGCGCGATGAGGTCGGCGACACCGAGCACGTCGAGCACATAGCAGATGGGCCGGTCGTGCTGCGCGTAGCGGCGGCGCAGATCATCGGGCAGGACGTGCGGCCGCGCCCACCAGGACAGCGGCGCGCGCAACAGCCCCAGCCACAAGCGATCGAGCCCGGACAGATCTGCCATGCCAGCCGGTGTGCGTTAGTGTGCGCTTTCGTTTTCGTCAACAGCCTGGTCGATCGCGCGCTTCTGCTCCATCACGACATTCTCGACGTCGCGCGCTTTCTGTACCGGCGTCACCACCGTATCACGAAACACCGTTTCCTCGACCGGCGGCGGCTTGCGTGGCTCGTCTGCGGATCCGCAGGCAGCCAGACACATCGACAGGAACGCCGGCAGCAGCAGCATCGACCCAACCCGCTGGATCGCGATCATGGGTTTTTCTCCAGGCGTCGCAGGAACCGGTCCAGGAACTCACAGACTTCGTCGAGGTTCGCGGTCAGGCGATGGTCCGAGTCGATCATGTGTAGCGTCGTTCGGTATTGGCGCGCATAGCGTACGCTGTTCTCCGGCGGCACGACGGTGTCGTTCCAGCCGTGCACGATCGTCACCGGACAGCCTGCCGGCGCCTGCGGCGTGTACTGCTCGTAACCCGGCATGAAGAATGCCGGCGCCAGCACGAATACGCCGCGCACAGGCAACTGGCCCGCCGCTGTCATGCAGACGTGTGCGCCGAGGCTGGAGCCGACCAGTATCAGCTTGCCCGGCAGCCCGCTGCAGACCTCCAGCAGGCGCCGCACGCGCACTGCCGGATCGGCCATGCCGCGATAGTCAACCGACTCGACGCTGAGCCCGTGCGCGCGCGCGACTTCCGCCATCGCCACGATCTTCGTGCCCCACGGGTCGCCGTCCTGGCCATGCGAGAACACGATGTAGGGACCGCTCACGCGAACGGATCTCCGTCTGACGGACTCGAGAAATCGGCCGCGTGCGGATCTGCCAGATGGGAGGCGACCACATTGCGCAAACTGGAGAAGATCGACTCGGTGCGGCCCGGGTACTGCTGCTCCCACTCGCGCAGCATTTTCTTGATCTCGACGCGCTGCATGTTCTCCTGCGAGCCGCACAGCGTGCAGGGAATCAGCGGAAATTCCCGCGCGCGGGCATAGCGCTCGATCTCGCGCTCGGCGACATACGCCAGCGGCCGGATGACGATGTGCCGCCCGTCCTCGCTGCGCAGCTTCGGCGGCATCGCCTTGAGCTTGCCGCCGAAGAACATATTCAGAAACAGCGTCTCGACGATGTCGTCGCGATGATGACCGAGCGCGATCTTCGTGATGCCGTGCTCGCCGGCATAGCGATACAGCGCGCCCCGGCGCAGACGCGAGCACAGCCCGCACATCGTCTTGCCTTCGGGGATGACGCGCTTCACGACACTGTAGGTGTCCTGCTCGATCACGTGGAACGGCACGCCCAGCGCAGTGAGATAGTCGGGCAGCACATGCGCGGGAAAGCCGGGCTGCTTCTGGTCGAGGTTGACGGCGATCAGCTCGAATTCGACCGGCGCGCTGCGCTGGAGCGAGAGGAGGATGTCGAGCAGCGTGTACGAGTCCTTGCCGCCGGACAGGCAGACCATCACACGATCGCCTTGCTCGATCATGCGGAAATCTTCGATGGCCTTGCCGACCTGGCCGCGCAGGCGGGCCTGCAGGCGCTTGAAGGTGTTCGAAGGCTTGTCGGTGTGGGGGACGGCGGACATCGGGCGCATTCTAGCCTGTCCCACGCGGGCACTACTCTTCCAGGTATTTTGCTTCGATGTAGCGCAGCCACGCCGCCGCCGAGAGCGGCTTGCCGGTGGCATTCCGAATCAGCTCCGGCGTGCTGACGGTTGCTGCGACGGAGTGGACATTCTGACGCAGCCAGTCGAACAGTCCCGCGAACTGTCCCGCCGCGATCTCGTCGTCGAGCTCCGGGCGATCGGCGCGCAGGCTCTCGTACAACTGCCCGGCAATCACAGCGCCGATCGCGTACGAGGGAAAGTAGCCGAACGAGCCGACGGCCCAGTGCACGTCCTGCAAGCATCCTTCGGCGTCGTTGGCCGGCCGCACGCCGAGTCGGTCCTGGATGCGCGCGTTCCAGGCCTCCGGCAGATCTTTGATCTTGAGCTCGCCTTTGAGGATTTCGTTCTCGAGCTCGTAGCGCAGCATGATGTGCACCGGATAGGTCACTTCGTCCGCATCGACGCGGATCAGGCTGCGTCGCACGCGGATCAGCAGCCGATACAGATTCTCGACGTCCCACTCGGCGCCGTTGGTCGGCCCGCTCGCGCCGAAAGTCTTGTCCAGGAGCGGCTTGAGGTAGCGCAGGAACGGCCGGTTGCGGCCGATCAGCATCTCGAGCAACAGCGACTGGCTCTCCTGCATCGCCATGCCGCGATCGCGCCCGACCGGCTGGCCGCGCCACGCTTCGGGTAAGCCAACGTCGTACATCGCATGCCCGGTCTCGTGCAGCACGCCCATGAGTCCAGTGAGCGGGTCGGTCGGGCTGAAGCGCGTGGTGATGCGGATGTCGCCGGGCACGCCGCCGGTGAACGGATGCTCGCTCTCGTCCAGCCGGCCGCGCTCGAACGGAAAACCGACCGCCTTCATCACTTCGATGGCGGCCTGGCGCTGCTTGGAGGGCGCGAAACGCCCGGTGATTTCCAGCGGCGGACGCCGTGCCTGCAGCTCGATCACTTCCTGGATCAGGCCCGGTAAGCGACGGCCCAGCGTCGTGAAGATGCCATCGATCTCCGCGCTGGTCATCCCCGGGCTGAATTCGTCGACGAGCGCGTCGTACGGATCGAGATTGAGCGCCTTGCCGAGCAGCCCGGCCTTGTCGCGCAGCAGGTTCACCACTTCCTCGAGGTGCGGCGCGAAGATCGCGAAGTCGCTCTTCTGCTTCGCGTCCATCCACTTGACCTCGGCGCGCGACGTCGCCTTCGCCAGCCGCGACACCAGGTTCTGCGGCGTGGCGATCGCTTGATCGCGCTCGCGGCGCATCTCGCGCAGATTGGCACTCTGCCAATCTTCGAGTGCGGCGCTGTTCGCCTCGGCGCGGGCCAGGAGTCGCGAAACTCGTGGCGAGGTCAGCAGCGCGTGGCTCTCTGTCTCCAAAGCGGCGAGTTGCTCGCCGCGCAGGTCGGAGCTGCCTCGCGGCATCATCACGGCGGAATCCCAACGCAGGATGCTGGCGGCGCTGCGGAAAGCGTGCAGCCGCTTGAACTCCTGCTCGAGCTGTTGATACGGCGTGAGCGCCATGAGAGACCCGCCGAAAGGGCCGGCATTCTACCAATGCGAGCCGGCGCCCTGCCCCGTCGATACTTTAGCTTTTATTGATATTTAGAGGATAAAGCCAAGCGTCTGCTACTGGCGACTTACGAAAATCTTGCCAAACATTTATTCGATGGCGGGGAACTAGCACGAAGTATCGCCGTCTTATTGATCGTCCTCCTGCGAGAGCGTTCGCTTGAAACGGACGCTTGGGACGAAAGCCGGCAGCGTGTCGCCACCTGCCGGCTTTTTATTTACCGGTGGAAGCCGGGGCTTCCGGCGCCGGCTTCTTCTCGCCGCGCAGCTTCTCGATCAGATGCGCGATGTATTCCGGCGATTGCGTGTTGCGTGCGACGTAGCCGTACACGACCGGCACGACATACAACGTCAGTAGCAGCGAGAACATCACGCCGTAGACGACCACGGCGCCAATGGCCTTGCGGCTTTCGGCGCCGGCGCCCGAGGCAATCAGCAATGGGATCGCGCCGAACACCGTACACAGGCTCGTCATGAGCACCGGACGCAGGCGGATCGCAGCGGCTTCGATCACGGCCTCGTGGAACTCGATGCCGCGATCGCGCAGCTGATTCGCGAACTCGACGATCAGGATGCCGTTCTTCGCCGCGAGGCCGATCAGCATGATGCAGCCGATCTGACTGAACACGTTGATCGAGCCCGACGTGAGCTGCAGGCCGAGCAGCGCGCCGGTCACCGCCAGCGGCACCGTCATCATGATGATGAACGGATGGCGGAAGCTCTCGAACTGCGCGGCCAGCACCAGGAACACGATCACCAGCGCGAGCAGGAACGTCGCGTACAGCGCCGAGCCCGAGCGCTTGAACTCGCGCGACTCGCCGTCGTAGCTGATCTGCGCTTGCGCCGGCAACTCGCTGCGCACCAGTTGCTCCATGTAGTCGAGCGCTTCGCCGAGCGAGTAGCCGGGGTTCAGGCCGGCGGAGATCGTGATCGAGCGCAGCCGGTCGAAGCGCTTCAGCTCGGTCGGCCCCGCGACCTCCTCGACGTTCACCAGGCTCGACAGCGGAATCAGCGAGCTCGTCGTGGAAGAGCGCACGTAGATGTTGGCCAGATCGTTCGGCGTGACGCGGTCGTTCTCGCGAGCCTGCAGCATCACGTTGTATTCCTCGCCACGATCGAGAAACGTCGTGACGATACGCGAGCCCATCATGGTTTCGAGCGTGCGTCCGACCGTCGTCAGCGAGACGCCGAGGTCGGCCGCACGGTTGCGATCGACGGATACCTTCAGCTGCGGCTTGCGCGCGTAGTAGTCGGAATCGAGGTTGGTCAGGCCGGGGTTCTCGGAAGCCTTCGCGAGGATGATGTCGCGCCAACGGGCCAGCTCATCGTAGTCGCCGCCGCCGATCACTACTTGCACGGGCGCGCCGTAGCCGCGAATGCCGAGACCACCCGGCGTCACGACGGTTGCGCGCACGCCCGCGAGATTCATCAACAACGGGCGCAGGCGCGCAGCGATCTGCTGCGCCGACTCCTTGCGCTCATCGAAGTCCGACAGCGACAGCACGACGCGGCCGACGCTGACCTCGCCACCGCCGCCGAAATTGCCGATGCGCGACAGGATGCGCCGCGCATTGCCTTTTTCGACCTCCGCGACGGCGAACTGCTCGACCTGCTTCAGATAGCGTTCCATGTATTGCAGGCTCGAACCTTCGGGTGCGGTCAGCATGATCACGACGCGCTGGCGATCTTCGGACGGCGCGTACTCCGACGGCAGCATGCGGAACAGAATCACCGCCAGCACGATGGCGGCGGCGCCGACGCCGACGATGAGGCCGGGAGCGTGCAGGCCGCTGCGCAGCGAGCGCTCGTAGTTCTGCGACAGCCACTTGAAAAACCGGTCGACCGCGTGCGCGACGCGGCCGCGGACGATGCCATGTCCGAAGATCTTCGAGCTCATCATCGGCACGAGCGTCAGCGACACCAGCGCGGAGAAACCGATCGCCGCGGCAATGGTGATGCCGAATTCGCCGAACAGCCGGCCGATGTTGCCGGGGATGAACGAGATCGGCAGGAACACTGCGATCAGCACCAGCGTCGTCGCGACGACCGCGAAGCCGATCTCGCGGCTGCCGTCGACGGCAGCGAGCAGCGGCGGCTGGCCGAGCTCGATCCGACGCACGATGTTCTCCAGCACCACGATGGCGTCGTCGACGACCAGGCCGATCGCGAGCACCGCGCCGAGCAGCGTCAGCACGTTGATGGAGAAACCGGCGATCACCATCACGATGCTTGCTGAAATGATCGAGACCGGAATCGTCACGGCCGGGATCAACGTCGCGCGCACCGTACCGAGGAACAGATAAATGACGATCAGCACCAGCCCCAGCGCGATGACGAGCGCGTGGATCACCTCGTTGATCGAGCCGCTGACGAACACCGTGTCGTCGATGTTGATGCCCATCTTGATGTCGGCCGGCAGCGAGTCCTTCACCAGCGCCATTTCGGCCTTCACGCCCTTCGCGACGTCGAGCACGTTGGCGGTCGACTGCGGAACGATGCCCATGCTGAGCGAAGGCTTGCCGTCGGAGCGCGCCACGTTGCGCAGATCCTCGGCCGCGAGCTCGACTTCCGCGACCTCGCCGAGACGCACCATGTAGCCGCCTTCGCCGCGGCCGATCACGAGCTGGCGGAAATCGCTCGGGGTGTACAGGCCGGTGTCAGTGTGCAGCGTGAACTCGCGCTGACTCGATTCGATACGTCCTGCCGGCAAGTCCACGTTCTCGGCGCGCAGCGCATCCTCGACGTCCGTCACCGTGAGCTTGCGTGCCGCCAGCGCCTGACGATCGAGCCACACGCGCATCGCAAAGCGGCGCTCACCGCTGATGCGGATCTGCGCCACGCCTTCGACGACGGAGAAACGGTCGACCAGATAGCGCTGCGCGTAGTCGGTCAGCTCCAGCTGCGAGCGCCGATCGCTCTCCAGGTTCAGCCACATGATCGGCTCGGCGGTCGTATCGACCTTCGCCACCTCAGGCGGGTCGGCTTCTTCCGGCAGATTGTTGAGCACGCGCGCGACGCGGTCGCGCACATCGTTCGCCGCGGATTCGATGTCGCGGTTCAGGCTGAACTCGATCGTGATGCGCGAACGCTCGTCCTGGCTGCTCGAGCGCAGCGTGTCGACGCCTTCCAGCCCCGCGATCTGGTTCTCGATCACCTGCGTGATCTTCGACTCGACCACCGAGGCGGAGGCGCCGCGATACACCGTATCGATGCTGACGATCGGCGGCTGCACGTTCGGCGTCTCGCGCACCGACAGCCGGCTCGCGCACATCAGGCCGATGATCGTGAGCAACAGGCTCACGACCATCGCGAAGACGGGACGGCGGACGGAGATGTCGGAGAGGATCATGTCTCGGCGTCGGCGTGGCCGTCGGCGGCGAGCGCGTCACTGTCCTGCACGCGCACCGCGACACCGTCACGCAGATTCATCGTGCCATCGACGACGACGCCATCGTCGGCAGACAGGCCGTCCAGAACTTCGACTTCACCGGGACGACGCCGGCCGATTTTTACTTCGCGCTTGTGCGCCTTGCCGTCGGCGATGACGTACACGAAGTGCTGCTCGTTCTCGGGCACGATCGCCTGCTCCGGCAGCATCAATGCCTGGCCCTCCGGGCGCATCAGCTTCACCGTCATGAACATGCCGGGCCGCAGCCGGCCGTCGCGGTTGTCGATCAGCGCGCGGATCGCGACCGAGCGAGTCGTCGGATCGACGCGCGTATCGATGCCGGACACGCGTCCTTCGAACGTCGCATCGTTGTAGGCGGTGCTGCGCGCCTGGACAGTCAGGCCGGGCTGCAGCGTGGAGAGGAAAACCTCGGGTACGGCGAAGTCGAGCTTCACGACGCTGAGATCGTCGAGCGTCGTGATGACCGCGCCCGGGTTGACCAGTCCGCCGAGGCTCGCGTTGCGCAGACCGACGCGTCCGTTGAACGGCGCGGTGATGACGCGATCGGCAAGACGCGACCGCGCGGCAGCCACGCGAGCTTCGTTGGCGAGCAGGGTCGCCTGCAGCTGATCGAGTTGCGCTTCCGAGAGCGCCTTCGTCTGGTACAGCTCCTGGCTGCGTTTGTATTGACTGCGGCTATCGCTCGCAGCGGCTTCGGCTGCAGCGAGATCGGCGCGCGCTTCGGAATTGTCTAGCTCGATGAGGACGGCGCCCTTGCGGACCTGCTGTCCCTCGGTGAAATGAATCGCAGCGACGCGGTCGGCAACCTTCGCCGTGATGTCGACGGATTCGTTCGCACGCAGCGTACCGAGCGCCTCGACTTCGTAGGCGAATTCCTTCTTCGCCGGATGCGCGGTGATGACGGCGACTGCACGACCGCCCTTACCGTTCGGCCCGCCTGCCGCGGGAGCTGCCGACTTGCCGCCCGCGAACAGGTACCACGCGCCGCCGAGAGCTAAGAGCGTGGCGAGTGCCACGATAACCAGGCCGTTGCGAGTCACGTATTCGGTCAGCCTTCCGCCGGCGGCCGGCGGATCCGGAAGTAAACGAAAGGAAAAGTATCTCACTACCGCGTTGCCAAACGTTGGAGGACGGGGCATCAGAGCGGCGCCGGCCCGCGAAGTTTCCCATGAAAATTCGCGTGGGCGTGCCTGCGAGCCGGCCCAGGATCTGGGACTCGGCTCGCCGGGTACAGTAGCCGGCGGGAGGGCTGCCGGGCTGTAAAGAATCGTTGAGGGTGAAGGAGTTAGCTTGTTTTCAGCTGGGCTCGGCGTCCGAGGCGTCGCTAATTCCTTCAAACAGTGCCGTGGTCAGATAGCGCTCGCCGGTGTCCGGCAGCATCGCCAGGATCACCGAGCCCTGCGGGGCCTTCTGCGCGACCTTCAGGGCCGCGGCAAACGTGCCGCCGGAAGAGATGCCGCAGAAGATGCCTTCCTTCGCCGCCAGCGCGCGCGAGCTTTGAATCGCCTCGTCGTCGGTCACGGGAAGAATCTCGTGCGCCACTGAGCGGTCGAGCACGGCCGGCACGAAATCCGGCGTCCAGCCCTGGATCTTGTGCGGCTTGAACTCGGCGCCGCCGAGCAGCGACGCGCCGGCGGGTTCGGTCACGATGATGCGCGTCTCCGGACGCGCCTTGCGGATAATGTCACCCGCGCCAGTCAGCGTGCCGCCCGTGCCCCAACCCGTCACCCAGAAGTCGAGCCGCCTGCCGGCGAAGTCGCGCAGGATCTCCGGCCCGGTCGTGTTGCGGTGATATTCCGGATTCGCCTGGTTCT
>Ga0209382_10006341_pt1 | contig 15255 bp, 13 predicted proteins | sample SoiMetdeltSBSDD5_FD_187599 | JGI IMG/M metagenome (GOLD analysis project Ga0209382, IMG submission 187599) | Bulk soil microbial communities from a Populus tree surrounding site in Tennessee, USA - Soil MetaG P. deltoides SBSDD5 (SPAdes) (version 2) | ecosystem: Environmental > Terrestrial >... | reverse complement strand
TCAGGTGGAGCGGTGCCCCACTTCAACTTGCGTGAGGGGACATTGGGCGATTGCTGCGCCAAGCTGCTGCGGTCTTGCCGATTGCGTTCAGCGGCACGCTTGAGGCGATGGCGCCGCACGCGCTCGGCGCCGGTCATTGCGACTTTCCCAAGCGGCGGACGACCCGCTGTGGTTTCCTGCTTTTCGGTCGGCTTGCCGTGACGATACCAAGTCGCACGGCTGATGCCGATCTTCTGGCACAGGCTAACGATGACATTTCCGGTACGTACAAACTCAAACGTGGCGGTGCCGTTCCGGCGGGCAGAGTTACGCTCAATGTTGTCGGGCATCGTTCACCATCACACACCACAAACATCGACCCCAACGTGTTTCGCGGCTTCGCAATTGCTGATCCAGTCGCGCCCTTCATCGTCATCAACGAGAACGACGCACGATCTGCATGGGCGTTCACGCTTCTGCACGAACTTGCGCACGTGTTCCTGGGCCAGACAGGCATCAGCGGCTACGACGGAGCGGAACAGATCGAGCAGGTATGCGACGAGGCCGCTGCTCGCTTTCTGTTGCGACGCGCAGAGTTGCAAGAAGTGCGGGTGGACGACCTGTCACTAGACGACCTGCTCGCCACAATTGGCGATTTCGCAAGAGGTCGAAAAGTCAGCAGGAAAATGGTCGCCTACAATCTGTTGAAGGTAGGCCGCATAACGGCAGAAACTTATCAACAACTCTCCGAACGGCTCGACGAAGATCGCGGGGAGCAGGCACGACAGGATGGTGAGGGCGGCGCTGACTATTACGTGGTGAGACGTCATAGAGTTGGCCGCAGGCTTACGCGACTAGTCGAGCGTATGGTGGGGAGCGGTATACTCACGTCCACGAAAGCTGGCAGAGTTCTCGGTGTTAGACCCACCGCCGTCGGTCGTATGACCGCCGACGCGCAGGCGGCGTGAGGAGCAACACGTTGTTGTATCTTCTTGACGCCGACACGTTGATTACTGGCGACCGGTTAGCCTACCCGCTGAGACGCTTTCCTATTTTCTGGACGTGGTTACGTCATCAGGGCTCGCCCGGCTTGGTGAAGATCCCCATCGAGCAGTTCGAAGAGATCACTGGCGGCCGAGGCGAGCTAGTCGATTGGCTTCAGATCGACGAAAATAAGGAAGCCCTGCTGTTCACAGAAGAAGCTGATCCTGACGCGGTCGCCCGCGTAACGTTAGAAGGCTATGGCAATCTAAACGAGAACGAGATTGAGCAAGTGGGGCGCGATCCGTTCCTGATTTCGTACGGCCTAATCGACGTTGGGGAGCGCGCTATCGTCAGCTTCGAAGTGTCTGCGCCGGCCAAGCAGCGGGCACGCCGCAAGGTGCCTGACGTTTGCCGGGATTTCGGGGTGCCATGCTGCAATCTGTACGAACTGATCCACGCCCTCGATTTTACGACTGACTGGCGCGCGCCGCACCCCGGTTAGCAATTCGCAGCGCTAAATTTCTGCTCCCGAGACGCAGCCGACCTCGATCAGCGCGTTGCTGGGTGCGCTCGATCCTTCGTACAACCCCCCTGGACACCTAGGCGGCCAAGAAATTGGCCGCCCTCTTCGTCGTGCTGTTGGCGGCGATCCGCCGTCTATGCGGCGGCCTTGCTCGCCGCCGCCGCCGGCTCGCCGTCCAACGTCGCGCGCAGCGAGCGCTCGATCTCCATCGCCATCTCGCGCTTCAGGTCGAACTTCTCCCAGCGCGCATAGATGGCGGTCACACCCTGGCGGTCATGGGCGAGCAGCGTGCCGGTCTCCTCGAGCAAGTAACCCTCCCGGTCGAGGATCGTCGCAGCCGTGCGCCGCAAATCATGTGGTGTGCATCGTTGCATCCCGAGCCCGGCGACGATGCGCCGCGCCGCTTCGTGCAGCTGATCGTCGAAAAGATCGAACACCCGCGCGCTCGGATCGGCCTTCAGATGCGGCCGCAGCAGTTCGAGCGCCAGTCCGGTAAGCGGAGTGACAAACGCGCTGCCGGCCTTCATCCGCGCGGCGGGCAGGTCCCAGTGTGGGCCACGTTTGCTCGGGCCGCGCAGGTCGCACAACTCGCTGCCCACCATGCCGGCGACCATCCCCGGCCGCGCAGCTGTCACCAGTATCAGCCGCAGCGCGGTCGCGGCATCGCCTGACACCTTGAACCGCTCCGGCGCATCGAGCGCGCGCCAGACCTGCCGGATTTCGTCGTCGGTCAGGAACCGGTCGCGCTTGACCTTCGGGCCGCCCGGGGCCGGCAGATCAGAGAACGGGTTGACGGTGACGAACTTGCGGCCCGGCTGCTTAGCCCACTTGAACATCGTGTGCAGGAGATCTTTGGTGTGATTGGCCATGCGCTTTTTGTCGCGCGTGACCGCGATGTCGTGCAGCATGTTGGCGGCGTCGTCGTCGGTGATCGCGGCAATGGGGCGGTCGTTCCAGCGATACACACGCCCGACGCGCTCCAGCATCGTGCGGACCTGATCACCGCTGCGCAGCGTCACCAGATGGGCATCATGGTAGAGCGCGACCACGTCGGCGTAGGTCGTAATTTTTTTTGAGCCTCGACGCGTTGCTTCGCCGTCGGTGCCATCGGCGTGCCCCCTTCGGTCACCGTCTTGCGGGCATCATTCGCGATCTCCCGCGCGCGCCACAGTGGCATCTCGGGATAGCGCCCGATGGTGAGGTCGGTGACCTTCTTGCCGGTTGCCTTGCTGCGGTAGGCAAAGGTGAAGCTTTTGACGCCTGTCGGCATGATCCGGATCCGGAGGCCCGGGCAGAGCAGGTCGCCGATGGCGTACTGAGCGACGCCCGGCTTGGACGATTGGATGACGATATCAGTCAACTCCTTGCGCATGGTGGTGTCAGTCTTTCGTGGGTTGGCTGTTGGAAGTGCCAACAAATTGGGCAATCAGTGGCGGACAGTGACGCACAGTGGCGGACGGTCTGACAAGTGGAAGAGGCGCGAATTGGCCTACAGCCGCGGGCATTTCTACCGTCCGCCACTGACCGCCACTGACCGCGCAAAAATATTTAGATATGCTCAATCTGAGACTTGTCGATTTTGACCCTGAGCGGTCATCGAGACCGTACAGCACCCACGTAGGCTCATGACCCCTGTTCCGAAATTGCATCTAAAACCCCAACGTGGAAAGCTGCTGAGAGTGGGATGCCGAACTCCGCGCCCTATGGCGGGTTCAGCAAGCGCGATGAGGAGGGGTGCGATGAGACACGGCATTACCTGGATGGGCGCGATTGTTGCCTTGTGCAGTTTGACGGCATCGCATGCGCAAGACGCACGACGAGAAAACGATCCTGTCGTAGTTGCGAGATCGTTTTTGGGAGCGTGGGGTGCAAGTAGCATAGATGACCTTATGAAATTTATGGCTGACGACGCGGTGGTGGTGGGCAGTAGCGGAGTGAGATCGACTGGCGAGCAGGGTTTGCGCCGAGTTATGGGCGCTCTTAAGGGCTTGCAAAATCGTGATTATGAAGTGCGCCTGGACGGCGACAGGGTAACTGCCCACGGAAAAACCTACGGCTTTGCCCCTTACGTCGAACTGGGCATAGAGCCCGGCGAATGGGACAGTTCAATCGTGGTCAAAAACGGACGCATTGTCTATTTGGAGTGGTATTACACGCCAGAATTTAACACGAAGCTCGAGCGAGCTTGTCTCCAAAAACCGGACTATGTCATTGCGGGCAAGCGGTGCCAGGTTTTCACGGCGGATGCCAAGGCACACACAGAGAGCGCGCGGAACAAATAGTCCTATGATGTCCAGTTCTGGTCCGAAGGCGAAGCCAGCGCATGTCCGCTTGCATGTCAACTATTGGGGGGATGAGCGGAACTGTTCCAAGTGGGACCTATCCGTCGCTGTTGACCCCGAGCGGACCTCATCCTTTAGCTGATAACCTTTGGTGAACGAAGAACCGCGTTCAATGGCCGGCGTTGGCCGGGCTCGATACTTCGGCGCGGATGACCTGCTCGGCGGACTACCTCGGGGCGAGGCCGAGTCCGACCTGCCGACGACTCCAACTTATGGTATATTCGCCCTCTTCGAGGTCATCAAAGGATGGAGTCGGCTTATGGCGCGCTTCTCTTTGAGCAGACTCCTAACTGTTTTCTTGGCGTGCTCGGTATGTTTCGGCGCCCTGAAGCCCGACGCTTCTGGGGCGCAAGAACGGCCTGTAATTGGCGTTCTCTTCCCGGGACCAAAGGGGTCAGCTGCGATTGCCAATTTCGTGAAGGCAATGGATGCCCTGGGATATCAGGACGGCCGAACGATCTCTTTCGAATTTCGCTACGCTGATGGAAAGGCCGATCAATTGCCTCTGATGGCCAAGGAGCTCGTCGAGCAGAATCCAAAACTGATTGTCGGGTTCGCGCACGAGGCGGTAGTGGCGGCCGCAAGGGCGACTGCGGCAATTCCCGTTGTTAGCGCGACCGGCGACGTCGATTTCCTGGGACTGGGCCTAGCCAAATCACTCGAGAGGCCTGGCGGTAATGTCACCGGCATGACGGTGAGCGCCGGCCAGGCGGCAGAGCTTCGGGTCGAATTGCTCAAAAAAGTAGTGCCGGGGCTGTCGACAGTTGCGGTGTTGATTGATCCCTCGAATTCAGCCAGCCCGCGCCTGCTGAGCATGATGGAAGCTGCGGCGACGAAGGTTGCCGTTAGGCTGCAACCGGTAAACGTTTCCCGACCGGAGGAGCTGGATCAAGTGATCGCCGCAGCCAAGGCTAGCGGTGCTAATGCAGTCTCCTCGTTGCAAGGACCCTTCTTTTTCTTCCAGCGAAAGCTCCTCGGTGAGCTATCTGAGAAGCATCGAATTCCATTGGCAATGAGCGAGCCGCTCTCTGCTGAGGTGGGCGCTCTGCTTCAGGTCAATCCGGACGTGCCTGGTGCCGCTGCCGCTTCGGCCAAGTTCGTCGATCAGATCCTTAAGGGAGCATCGCCAGCGAATTTGCCGATCGAGCGACACCCCAAGATTGACGTGGTCATAAATTTGAAGGTCGCAAAGGCACTGGGGCTGAGTATCGATCACGCCCTAGCGCCAGGGGCTCGCATTATCGAGTAGTGAACCCGATGCTCGGCGCTTGCTGCAGTGCACGAGTCCGGAATTGGCCCGAAGGCGAAGTCAGCGGATGTCCGCTCGCATGTCGGCTATTGGGGAGATGAGCGGAATTGTTACAAGTGAGACCAATCCGTCACTGTTGACTCACTTGCTCCCGCGATAAGGCCCGATGAGGCAGCGACCCAGCCGACACTTTCCACCGTGGCCTATGACTCGGATGTCGGCGTCAATTCCCAGCCCATCTTCCCCGCCTTGACCACTGCCTCGGTGCGGCTCGTTACGAACAGCGCCTTGAGAACAGCCGTGATGTGGTTCTTCACGGTCGGCACCGCCATATTGAGGGTCTTGGCAATGACCTTGTTGCTTTTGCCCCTCATCAAGAGCGCAAGCACTTCAATCTGCCGATCGGTCAACCCGAGACCCTTAGGAGAAGCGCAGATTGCCGACCCGTTTGTCAGCCGCGGAGCCGTTGCGCCCTCGTGTTCCAGGATTTCCGACGGAATGTAAATACCGCCGGAGAGCACTAGCTCAATGGCGTTGAGCATCACTTCGCGTTCCGTCGTCTTCGGGATGAAACCCAGAGCGCCAAGTTTGAAAGCGCGCCTGACCGTCTCTTGATCACCGGACGACGAGAGGATGATGATGGCAATGGTGGCATAGCGGTCGCGCAGTTCGCGCAGCACAGAGAAGCCATCTCGATCAGGCAATTTGATATCAAGTAAAATGAGACTGATGTCGGGATGTTCCTCGACAATGTGCATTGCCTGGTCGCCGTTCGAAGCCTCGAAAATGACGGCTTCGCGCTCCAGTTGTGTGAAGACGGTGTGCAGCGCCTCGCGGATCAATGCGTGATCGTCGACAATAAGGACTTTCATAAAGCTTTATCCGTCGCAAGTTCCGTCCGGGCACATTCCACCATGGTGGTCTCCCCCGATCCCTTACGCCGGGCTACCCTGTTGCCCTCGGGCTGTCGGGGGACATCAGTAACTCCCTTCCGTTTCGTGCCGATTTCGCTTGCGGTCGGCTGTGTATTGTCTGTATCGGCGCCACTGCGCGCGTGAACTATGCTACCGAAACTGGCCGCGAATTGAGTTGAGAAAAGTCAACCCCTCCATGCCATCGTTATCGCGAGTCATTGGACGGCGGGCGACAGGGCTGCTGTTGATCGGAGTTGGCGTCGTCGCTCTGTCGGCGCCGCTCGCGGCGGGCCGCTGGTCCCTCGCGCTGCTTGGCATCCCGCTGATGGCTCTGAGCCTCATCGAGGCCTATTCGGCGTTCAGGTCGCCAAGACGGACAGAGCTGAGTGCCTATCTGCCCAGCGTGCTGGCCATGCTTGCCGGCAACGTGCTGCTTTTGAGTTCTGCGCTGGTGCTCAGCGGCCTGTTGATCCTGTTGGTTGCCATTCTTGTGATCGATGGTGTCAGCAAGCTGCTGAGCGGCTTGCGCGACCCACGGGAGCGGCTGCCGCTCGTGTTCAACGGGCTTATCGATTTTGGCTGCGCGGCGCTGCTTTGGTATCTGAGCCACATCATCGGTTTCGAACAGGCGATCGGCATCATCGTCGGCGCCTACGTCGCGGCTGCTGGTTGGCGCTTGCTGATGGCGCCGGCCGAGCAGGCCTCGCCTGTTACCACCGCTGCGCCGCTCACCGAGCACCCCAACCGTGCGCTCGGCCTGCCGCCGAGCGAGACCTTTGCGCGGTTGCGCACGCAAGCCGACAGCACTGCCGCGACAGTGCGCAGCACGGACCTCATGTGGATGGCGACCCTGGGCGGCGTATTCCTCGCGATCCACCTCGGCCGGATGCCGACTGCGGACAGTCTGCTTGGCACCATCTCGCCGTTCGTGGCGACCGCCGGCGATCTCCTGATGACATTGGCGTTTGCGGTCCTCGTCGTCTTGCCCGTGCGGCTCCTGTGGCGCCGCCTCATGCGGCCGGCAGAGCGTCTCGGCTGGTCGCTGCACCTCGCTGCAAAGAACGGGAGCGCACGCATGAACCCCCTGGCCGACTGGCTCGTTGGCCACTGGCTCGAAAGGCGCTTCGGCCTCGACCTGCGGCTGCAGGAGGCACGCATGTCGCTCTCGGCTGCACTCATTCTGCTGTTGCGGCTCGGCCTGCCGGTAACCGCGTTTTTCGTGGCGTTCAATCCGATCTGGGGGTTCAGCTGGTACTTCAACACCGAAAGCTGGGCGACCGGCGTCTATCAGAAGATGACGGAGCTGCGTGTCGATTCCTGGCGCGTGCGTATGATCGACGCGGTCACCCAAGCCTATGGTAGCAATGAGGGCGACGCACTATTCCGGATCCAACCCAACGGCATCGACGGGACCGGGGACTTCAGCTTCATCGTCATTGGCGACACCGGTGAAGGCGACGCATCGCAGTATTCATTGGTCTCGCGCTATCTGAAGCTCGGATTGAGTAACGACGTGAAATTCCTCGTCGTATCTTCCGACGTGGTCTATCCGGCGGGCGCGATGCAGGACTACGAGGCCAATTTCTACTTGCCGTTCCAAAGCTTCGCAAAACCGATCTACGCGATTCCCGGCAACCATGACTGGTTCGATGCGCTCGAAGGTTTCAATGCCAATCTGCTTGAACCCAAGGCCGCGCGCGCCGCGATCGAAGCGCGCGTCGACGCCGACCTCGGCCTGACCAGCACCACTGCACGGCGCGTCGACCAATTGTTGGGCGAGGCAGCGCGGCTGCGCCGCCTTTACGGCGTCGATACTGGCCGTCAGCGTGCAATGTTCTTTGAATTGCAGACGCAGGATTTCGCGCTCATCGCGATCGACACCGGCATCCTGCGCACGGTCGACGAGCGACAATGGGCTTGGCTCGAACGCGCGCTCGTGCGCGGCCGCGGCAAGTTCATCATGGCAATCGTCGGCCATCCGCGCTTTGCTGGCGGCCGTGATACCGCTCGGCCCGACAATACCCGCGTCGCGGCGGAACCCGTCGGTGCCCTCGCCCGGCTCTATCGCCTCTTGGGCCAACACAATGTCAGCATCGTCATGGCCGGCGACACCCACGGCTTCGAATATTACCGGGAGACGCTCGACGCGGGGGCGCGCGCGCGCGTGATGCATCATTTTGTCAATGGCGGCGGGGGAGCCTACCTCAGCATTGGGACCGCACTTGACTTCCCGAAAAACCCGCCAGTCCAGGATTGGGCGTTCTACCCGCGTACCGATCGCCTGCGCGGCAAGATGGATGCCGAAATGCCACTGTGGAAGCAGCCGTTCTGGTATTGGATCAAGTGGTTCAATGCCTGGCCATTCAGTGTCGAGGCGCTGTCCGGCCTGTTCGACTTCAACCATGCGCCGTTTTTCCAGAGCTTCATGGAAATACGGGTCGAGCGTTCGAAGAAGCGGGTCGTTCTTATTCTCAATGGCGTTGATGGGCCGTTGCGCTGGCGCGATTTGCAGCTGGGCGGCACGGTGCTTCCGTCGTCGTCGTCCATCGAGGACCCCGTCGAAATCATAGTGCCGATGGATCAATGACAAGCCCTTGCGATTCGGCGCCCATGTTGAACCCCCTGAAGACCGCTAAGGCACTCGGCCTCGATGTGCCCTTGCAGCTCCAGCAGCGCGCGGATGAGGTGATCGAATAGCCGCAGTTTGTCCACACACGTTGCTGCACCCGCTCAGGTCTGGAAGTGGCCCTCACCGACGCTTTCGCAACGTTCGCGTTGACGGCAGCTGTCAGGTGTAAAGCGGACCCGATATGCTCACTGCCAGCCTTTCCGCCCGTGACCCCCAACCCGACATAGAGCGAATTGAAATCCCGCAGCGCAGCGAGACTTGATCCTCGCCAACCGGTATGCTGTCACGAAGTGACCGGCTGGGGCAGCAGATGCAATTCGATCAACTGAAACGGCGCGAGTTCATCACGCTCCTCGGCGGCGCGGCCGCAGCTTGGCCACTCGCGGCGAGCGCACAACAGGCAGGAAAACTACCAATCATTGGTTTGTTGGGCCCGACTTCGGCAGCTGTGGGGGTCCCAAGGACTGACGTCTTTGTGAGCCGGTTGCGGCAACTCGGCTGGATTGAAGGTAGCACCGTCGCAATTGAGTATCGTTGGACGGAAGGCCGATACGAGCGCTTTGCCGAGGTCGCCGCAGAATTTGTCCGTCTTAAGGTTGACGTCATTGTAACGGCGGCAACTGCACCGGTGTTGGCCGCGAAGCAGGCGACGTCGGTCATACCGATTGTTTTTATCGGGTCGGGAGATCCGGTTGGCAGCGGACTCGTTGCGAGTTTGGCGCGTCCCGGCGGCAACGTCACGGGCTCTTCGTTACAGCAGGCCGAGCTTGCTCCAAAGCGCCTTGAAATCCTGCGCGAGATCGCACCTAGCGTGCGTCGTTTAGCGATTATGGGCAATGTTAGCAGTCCTTTGATCGCCGCCGAGATGCGAGAGGCTCAGTCAACGGCACTCAGGCTCGGCCTCGAAGTCGGTTTGTTGGAAATCAGACAGGCCGACGACATTCCATTGGCCTTTAAGACGGCGCTGAACGACCGTGCGGATGCGGTGTATGTCTGTGCTGATCCGCTTACAGGCACAAACCGACTTCGAATTGTCAGCTTGGCGCAGGCGGCGCGCCTATCAACAGTGTTTGTTGAACGCGAATTCGTCGAGGCCGGCGGCTTGATATCATACGGGCCGAACATTCCGGATCTTTTTCGACGTGCTGCCGAGCTAGTGGACAAGATCCTGCGCGGTACCAATCCCGCCGATATTCCAGTTGAGCAACCGACCAAGTTCGACCTCATGATCAACCTCAAGACCGCCAAGGCGCTAGGGCTCGACGTACCAGCGACGCTGCTCGCCCGCGCCGACGAGGTGATCGAGTAAGTTGGGGCACTTCGAGATTACGGAGAACGACAATGAGAGACAGGATTGCGATGCTTGCCATCGCGCGCGATGCCACTTTCATGATCATGCTTTGTGCCACTGGGCTGGCAAATTCGGCCTATGCGCAGAGCACCGGCGCAGGGGTCATCAAGCTTCCGCAGGATATTGAATTTAAAGGTCCCGTAACGGGCCCACCGCAAACCGTTGTGTTGTATGGCGACCCGACAAAGCCGGGGGTATTCGTCTCTCGCGTCAAGTTTTCGGCTGGCTGGAAGGACCCACCGCATTGGCATCCCGATGAGGTGCGTACCGTTGTAGTGCTATCGGGAACGCTCTACTTCGGCGGCGGAGAGAAATGGGATGAGAGCAAGTTCACGGCCTATCCGGCCGGGACCTTCTACTCCGAGCCATCGAAAACTCCGCATTTCTCATGGGCGAAGGATGGCGAGGTGATCATACAGATCACGGGGGTCGGGCCGTCGGGCAAGACGTTCATCCCGCAGCAGTAACGCAGACGTGTCCACGCTACAGGGCTGCCTTGCTGCGGTTGCTCACGACCGCTTATGGCCGATCGCGACCGAATGGCGATGTCCGCTCCTACGTCGGCTCATGAGGGTAGACCGGAAGATATATGCTCAGTTTGTGACTTGTCGATTTTGACCCATCGCGACGAATCGGGATGTCCGATCCTACGTCAGCTCCTGGGGGTAAACCGGAAGAGATATGCTCAGTCCGAGACTTGTAGATTTTGACCCAACTCGGACCTAAGGCGCCGCCTTTTTGTTGCAACGCACGCCGCTGACCCCGTCCGAGACCTGCTATAGTAATTCTTTGGCCTTGGGGTAAGCCCCATGCGGCGGCGCGGTTTCATCACGCTTCTCGCCGGCGCGGCAGCGTGGCCGGTGGCGGCGCGCGCGCAACAGTCTGAGCGGATGCGGCGCGTTGTATTCTTGCATGGGCTCGCCGAAAACGATCCCGAAGCACAGTCCCGCGTTGCCGCCTTTCGAGAGGGACTCGAGACGCTCGGATGGATCGAGAACCGCAACATCAAAATCGAGCATCGCTTTTCCGGCGGCGATATCGCCCGCATTCAGGTTCACACGGCGGAACTAGTGGGATCGACTCCGGACGTCATCGCTGCCAGTGGAACTCCGGTTGTCGCCGCACTGAAGCAGGCGACCCGCACCATCCCGATCGTCTTCTCGGTAGTCAACGATCCGGCCGGACAGGGCCTCGTCGCTAACTTGGCGCGTCCCGGCGCGAACATCACCGGCTTCTCATACGTCGACTTCCCCATCATCGGGAAATGGCTGGAGATGCTCAAGGAGATCGTCCCGGGCGTCAGGCGGATAACGCTCATGTTTAATCCGCAGACCGCGCCCTATTACTCCGCCTTCCTGCGCGAATTTGGAACAGCCGCAGCACCACTCGCCGCCGAGCTTTCGGCAACTCCAGTGCGCAACGAGACGGAGATCGAGGCGGGCGCAACAACGTTTGCGCGCGAGCCTGGGGGTGGCCTGATCGCCGCACCTGATCCATTCATCAACACGCAGCGGGCACTGATCATGGCGCTGGCGCAACGGCTTCGACTTCCTGCGCTCTTTGGCTTTCGTCAGCACGTCAGGGACGGCGGGTTGTTGTCCTACGGACCCGACTCCCTGGAAATTGTCCGGCGCTCGGCTTCGTACGTTGATCGCATCCTCAAGGGCGAGAAACCGGCCGACCTGCCCGTGCAGGCTCCGACCAAGTACGAATTGGCGATCAACCTCAAGACCGCGAAGGCGCTCGGTCTCACCGTGCCGCCGACCGTGCTCGCACGCGCCGATGAGGTGATCGAATGAACGAAGCCGCTTCGGACGCGATTGCACCTGTCGCGGAGCAGTCGAAACTGCCGCGGTTGCGTGCCCGGCTGTTCGTCAAGTATGTCGGTTTGTTCTTCACCGTTGTGCTGGTGGCATTGCTGACCAGTGGTGCGTTCCAGGTCTGGTTCTACTATCAAGAGCACAAGGCGTCCCTGATCCGCATTCAGCGCGAGCAGGCCGAAGCAGCGGCCGCCAAGATCGGTCAGTTCATCAAGGAGATCGAAAGTCAGGTGGGGTGGACCACCCAATTGCCATGGTCGGCGGGCACCCTCGATCAGCGGCGCTTTGACGGGCTGCGGCTGTTGCGTCAGGTGCCGGCGATTACGGAACTCTCGCAGCTCGATTCGCAAGGCCGCGAGCAGTTGCGCGTTTCGCGTCTCGCCATGGACGTGGTCGGTAGTCAGACGGACTTCTCCAAAGACCCTAAATTTACCGAAGCGGTGGCAAAGAAGGTCTACTACGGGCCGGTCTATTTTCGCCGCGAATCCGAGCCCTACATGACACTTGCCCTTGCCGGCGCCCGCCGCGATGCCGGCGTCAGCGTTGCCGAGGTCAATCTGAAGCTCATCTGGGATGTGGTCTCGCAGATCAAGGTAGGCCAGCGCGGACATGCGTACGTAGTCGATGCGCAAGGCCGGCTGATCGCTCATCCGGACATCAGCCTGGTGCTGCGTAATACCGACCTGTCGCGGCTGACCCAGGTACGTGCGGCGCGCGCCAGTACCACCGGCGCCCCGCTCGAGTACGTGCAGGAGGCAACCGACATCCAGGGGCGCAACGTGCTCACGGCTTACGCGCCGGCGGCTCCCCTCGGCTGGCTGGTGTTCGTTGAGCTGCCATTCGACGAAGCCTATGCGCCCCTGCGCGCCTCGATCGAGCGTCTGGGCCTGCTCCTGCTCTCAGGTCTCCTGCTCGCTTCCTTCGGCGGTCTCTTCCTGGCGCGGCGCATGGTCGGCCCGATCCAGGCCTTGCGTGCCGGCGCGGCGCGGATTGGCAGCGGCGATCTCGGCCAGCGCATCGCCGTCAAGACCGGCGACGAGCTCGAGGCCCTGGCCGATCAGTTCAATGACATGGCTGGGAAGCTGCAGGAATCCTACGCGGACCTGGAGAACAAGGTCGAGGTGCGCACGCGCGAGCTCGCGAAATCGGTCCGGGAACTGCGTGCGCTAGGTGAGGTCAGCCAAGCGGTCAATTCGACGCTCGATCTCGAGAGCGTGCTGAATACAATCGTTGCCCAAGCAGTCCAACTCTCCAGCACCGACGCGGGAGCGATCTACGTTTCCGACGAAGCTCAAAAGGAATTGCGCCTGCGCGCGACGCACGGGATGAGCGAAGCCATGATCGCGGCTATCACCCAGCGGGGCGTCGGTTTTGACGAGGCCACGGTTGCTCAGGCGATTGCCCAGCGCGCGCCGGTTCAGGTTGCCGATCTTCGCGAAGCGCCAGTATCGCCGGTTACGGAAATCGTGTTGGGTGCGGGCTACCGGGCGCTGTTGGTGGTGCCGCTGCTGAGCCCCGACGGCATCGTCGGCATGCTGGTGGTGCGTCGGCGTGTGCCCGGCGAGTTTCCTGAGTCTACCATTGATCTATTGCAGACGTTCGCGGCGCAATCGGTGGTCGCTATCGAAAATGCACGCCTGTTCAGCGAAGTCGAGGAGAAAAGGCAGGAACTTACGATTGCCAGCCAACATAAATCGCGGTTTCTTGCCAATATGAGCCACGAGCTGCGCACGCCCCTCAATGCCATCATCGGCTATAGCGAACTCCTCCAGGAGGAGGTCAAAGAGGCCGGCCAGGAGCGCTTCACCCCTGACCTCAGAAAAATCGAACAGTCGGGCCGTCACCTGCTCGGTCTGATCAACGACATCCTCGATCTGTCGAAGATCGAGGCTGGCCGGATGGACATTTTTCTCGAAGACGTCGAGGTTGCTCCGCTGTTGGATGAGGTACGGGCCATCATCGCCCCCCTTGCCGAGAAGAACGGCAATGTTCTGCAGGTGCAGCTGGGGGAGAACCTCAGTAGCATGCGCACCGATCGCACCAAGCTGAAGCAGAGCCTGCTCAATGTCCTGAGCAACGGCTGCAAGTTCACGCACAAGGGCCGACTGACCCTGGTGGCGGAGCGGTTCGAAGCCGACCGCCCGATGGTCCGGTTCGCGATCTCCGACACTGGCATCGGAATGACCGAAGAACAGCTCCGCCGGCTATTCGAGGCGTTCAGCCAGGCGGATGTCTCGACCACGAAGAAGTACGGCGGCACTGGTCTTGGACTGGCCATCACGCGGCATTTCTGCCGACTCCTTGGTGGAGACATCGAGGTGGCGAGCCGACCGGGCGAGGGCTCGACCTTCACCATCACCTTGCCGGACCGGATCCAGGCGGCGACGCCGATCGAACCCACCGACGCCCCACCCATCTCGGGTGAACTCGGCAATGCTACGACGGTGCTCGTTGTCGATGACGATCCGGCAGCTCGTGATCTGTTGACGGCCAATCTGAAGGGTGCCGGCTATCGCCTGGTCCATGCCGCTAATGGAGAGCAGGCGCTGAAGCTAGCACGCACGATCCGGCCGGACGCGATCACGCTCGACGTGGTGATGCCGAAGATGGACGGCTGGGCGGTGCTGAGTGCGCTCAAAGCCGATGTTGAGCTATGCGACATCCCAGTTGTCATGGTGACGGTTCTGGCAGAGCGCGGTCTCGGCCTTTCGCTGGGCGCCGTCGATGTCCTCACAAAACCTGTTGAGCGGGCGGATCTGGTGGCGCTTCTGCACCGTCTGTTGCGTCGCGACGGTCCGGTCCTTGTCGTCGAAGATGATGCGACCACACGCGAGATGATCCGACATACGATCGAGAAGATGGGCTTACCCATGGCCGAGGCGGTGAACGGTCGCTCTGCGTTGGCGTGGCTGGCCGATAACACGGCGCCGGCCATTATTCTCCTCGATCTGATGATGCCGGAGATGGATGGCTTCGAATTCCTCGACGCATTCACTTCGCGTGCCCAATGGCGCGACATCCCGGTCATCGTGATCACCGCCAAGGAACTCACGACGAGCGAGCGCGAGCGCCTGCTACGCGAGGCTCAGAAAGTGATTGTAAAGGGATCATCGATCGGGGTTGATATTGCGGCTGCCGTGAGCGAGGCGGTGCGGCGCCGACTGGCGTCGGCGGCAGCGGTCTCGAATGCATGATCAGACTTGGACATGAGGTGAAGCGATGACGAAAGTCCTGCTGGTCGAAGACAACGAAATGAATCGCGACATGCTCTCCCGCCGCCTCACGCGCCGCGGTTTCCAAGTTGTTTGCGCGGTCGACGGGCAGCAGGGTGTCGACCTCGCGCGGAGCGAAAACCCCGACATCATCCTCATGGATATGAGCCTGCCTGTCCTGGATGGATGGGAAGCGACCCGGCGCATCAAGTCCGATGACAATACCCGCAACGTGCTGCTGATCGGGCTTTC
>Ga0209382_10006339_pt1 | contig 15256 bp, 12 predicted proteins | sample SoiMetdeltSBSDD5_FD_187599 | JGI IMG/M metagenome (GOLD analysis project Ga0209382, IMG submission 187599) | Bulk soil microbial communities from a Populus tree surrounding site in Tennessee, USA - Soil MetaG P. deltoides SBSDD5 (SPAdes) (version 2) | ecosystem: Environmental > Terrestrial >... | reverse complement strand
AGGGCGAGATCATGCCAGCCCCCACCAGCCGCTGACGGTCGGGCGCACAGAAGTCATACAACCAGTTGTTATACGCCCGCGCAATCGCGGCGGCGAGGCGCGGGTCGAGATCGGGCACCGTCAGAGCGAACAGTCCCCGTGACGGGTAGATCACCGCCACGTCGATGCCTTCCTCGTCCATCGCCCGCAGTTGCGTGTTCCCCGTCCACCCCATGTCTTCGTATGGCTTAAAACGCTCCTGGTTGCGGGCGAAGCTATGACCACGCCGGCGGTCTTGCCCCAGATTCTGCACATTCTTCGGGTTGCGTCCCCACGGTGTGCCATCCGGACCGACCATGCCGAGGTCAGCCACGGAATTCGTAGTGCCGCGGGGCGCTTGGTCCTTGAACTCCGGCTCAATGTAGCACTGCCACAGGTCGGGCGGTTCGATGATATGCATGTCACTGTCCATGACTTTGAATCCTTGCTTCATCGCATGCCTCCTTACTGATGTCTCCTGTGGAACCCAGTCACCTGGGTGACAGAGCGTAGTATAGCACAGGGCCCACCAGCGTGGGTTGCCATGGCAGACCGCTCCTCGGTGAGTCTATGGCCCATTCTACTCCTCGGCCACGACATAGTTCCTGAGGGTACCGATGCCGCTGATCTCGATCTCCACCACGTCCCCCGGCCGCATGTTCGGGGTCGCGCCTTCCGCCCCCAGCCAGACAACGTCCCCTGGGTAGAGCGTGCTGTACCGGCTGATCTTGGCAATATGGCTGGCCGCATCGAAGAGCATGTGCCTGGTGTTGAATTGGATCTGCACCTGGCCATTAATGCGGATCGTGGTCTCCAGGTTGTTGGGATCGAGATCCGTAGCGATCCAGGGGCCCATCGGCTTGAAAGTATCCGAGTTCTTGGCCCGCCACAGAGAGCCGTCCTGGAGCTGCCAGGTGCGCTGGCTGATGTCGTTGCCGATGGTATAGCCCAGGACACAGCTCAGGGCGTTCTCTGGCGACAGGTGCTTGGCCTGCTTGCCGATCACGGCCACCAGCTCCCCCTCCACCTGGAACTCGTCTGACGCGTCCTTGGGTTTGACGATGTTCTCCTCATGCGCGATGAGGGCGTTGTTGGTACGGTAGCCGATTCCTGGCTCTGTGGCCACACGGGCTGGGGTGCCAGAGTACCGCGCCCACCACTGCATATGTTCTGGATAATTAAGCCCACCCGCATAGAAGGTCGGCGGGATCACGGGCACCAGGAGCTTGACTGCACTCAGGGGGTAGGTGGCTGTGGTCACGGTATAGGTCTCGAAGGGGGTACCAGAGACCTCGGTCACGCGCGCCTCGTCCTCTACGATCCCATAGCTGACTTTATCCCCGACCTGAAAGCGACACCACTTCATACCCTGTCCCTCCTTGTAGAGAATAGCTATAAGTCCCCTTACCGCACCTCTACCTGCGCCAGCGCCGCTTCCGTCTGGGGCAGCCAGAGCATCATGCGCAACCTTCCAGAGCAAGGAGTGCTGGCATGCGCCGTAGCCTATCGCTGGCGTGCCGTCCTGCTGGACCACGGAAACGCCATTAGGCTTTGTCTTCTTCCTGGGCTTCTTCCCCAGGAGACGTAGCCTGTTGCTCCTGTTCTTCTGGATCAATGATAGCTATGCCGGACGATTGAGCAGCCTCCTTCAACTCGCGATCTGAGGCAACGAAGACCAATCGGTCCTCGGCATCTGCAAAGCGCCTTTGTAGTACCAAAGCTGAGGCGAGAGGCACTGCATCGGCGCCACGCAAGGCCATGTTCCTCGCCAAATCCTTCGCAAGGTCCATCGTTTCAGTCGTCTGTTGAATCTGGATAAAGCGCTCCCAATCCTCCTCCAGTTCTTGCACTTTCTGTTCAAACGAGAGGAGGTCGATGTCCCGTGCCTTCCGCTTCCGAGCCAGAGTTGCCACCACTTCGATCAGACCGAGTGAGGCGCAAGCCATTGCCGGGTTCTGAGCAAACAGCTCCTGCACCCACCGTGTGCCTGGCTCCCAATAGTAACGCTTGACCCATGCACTGGCATCGAGATAGTAGAAGATCACCGCCGGTCGTCCACCAGAAGTCTCGAGGCTGCCATGCCCTTGCCGTGGATGGGCTCAACGACATGAAAGTCTCTCGCGCCACTTCCAGGTATCTTGAAGGCCGGATCGGTGGCCAAACGCTTCAAGGTGAGCGAGTCATCGTGTCCGTGCTGGAGGTGTTGGGCAAACTCCAACAGTTGGCGGACTTCCGCGTCGCTCATCCGTTCGATCATGTGCTGTAGTAATTCTTTGACTGAGTTCATGACGAAAGTCTCCACTGATCAACCGGGGCATGCGGATCAACCGCAAGAGACATTCTTCCTCTCCCATCCCGCAACCGGGTGTAATGCAGGCATGGCTTGACGTATGTCTCGCAACGTAGACGATTTACGCGCGCTGTGCAAGCCCCATTAGGGCCTCAGCGTCTTCCTTTACCGCACCTCCACCTGCGCCAGCATCGCTTCCGTCTGAGGCAGCCAGAACGTCATGTCCGTGGCACGGTACAGCGCGATGGCCGCGGACAGCGCGGCGCGCGCTCGCTCCTGCCGGCCGATCGTGGCATACAGCGTGCCGAGGCCACGGCGGCAGTGCGCCTGGAGCGGGCGCATGCCTAGTTCCTCGGCCAGAGCGAGGGCCTGGCGGTAGTGGGTCTCGGCTGGCGCGCTCTCCGGAGGCTCTCGCCACGCCGCAATGTCACCGAGAAGGCGCAGGGCATATGCCTCGTTGCCCCGTTCCTGGAACTCACGGGCGAGAGCCAGGGCACGCTCGGCGAGGGTATGCGCCTCCTCCAGACGGCCAACCAGCATCTGCGCCTCCCCCAGGGACAAACTACAGAGTGCCTGGTTGCCTGCCATTTCCGTTGCAACTGTCTGTTCCATCGCTTGCGTGAGTAGTGGCACGGCATCGGCAACACGCCCGCCCAGGGTATACGCTGCTCCCAAGGCCATCGCCATCCAGGGGAAAAAGGCCGGGAGCTCCGCCTCCTGACAGATGCCCAAGGCCTGTTCGAGCCGGGGGAGGGCACTGCGCATGTCGCCTTGGCGAAGGGCCAACAGACCCATCCCCCACGAGGCGATCATGAGGCTTGCGGGGTGATGAACCACCTCGGCAATCTGAAGTCCCTCACCCCCAAGGGTACTGCCCTCGACGAACGTACCCAGCTCAGCATGACACCGAGCGAGGAAGGCGCGGGAGTACACGGCGGGCAGATTGAGCAGACCAAAACGCTCACGACGCCGTGCCCCGTCGAGGGACGCCACGGTCTGCTCGAAGCAGTCTATTGCGTGGCGATAATCACCCTGGGCAAAGTAGTCTTGGCCGAGATGCTGGTTCGCCAGCGCATGCAGGACGACATCTCCGCCGGCCGTGGCGAGCGCCAGGGCGCGCTGGGCGGCAGCAATGGCCTGGTCACGCGCACCACTGTTGGTGAAAGAGTTTGACAGATGGATAGAGACCCGGCCCAGCCGCCGTGGGTCGTCGAGGGTCTCGGCGAGGACCTCGGCCTCGCGCAGACACGCCAGAATACGCCGCCAGTCGCCAGACGCCAGGAGCGCCGTGCGCAGAGCAAGCCGAAGGTCGATGGCCTGCTCACGTGTGTCGCGTGTCTCCGGCAGATGCGGCAGGGCATCGAGCGCCTGCTCGAAGTATCCCACAGCCTCGCGGTGGGCCGACCGCGCCATGGCCTTCTCCCCTGCCTGCTGGCAGTAGGCAAGGGCCTCGTCCCACATTTCCCCTCGCAGAGCATGGTGGGCCAGGCGGTCCACCTGCTCAGCCACCCGGTCTCCGGCGAGCGCCTCAAGGGCCTCGACGATGCGGGCGTGTAACACACGCCGCCGCTCGTGCAGGAGACCTCCATAGGCCACCTCATGCGTGAGGGCGTGCTTAAACGTATATTCGCACTCGGGGAACAGCCGGGTCTCGTAGAGCAACTCGGTGGCCTGTAAGTGGACGAGGCTGCGGTGGAGCACCTCCTCTGGCATAGCGGCAACGGTCTGCAAGAGGGGCAGGGAAACCTCGTGGCCAATCACAGCAGCCGTCTGCAGAAGGCCCTTCTCCTCGGGGGGCAAGCGGTCGATACGCGCTGCCAGGACAGCCTGGACGGTGGCTGGCACCTGGATGGTCTGCAGGGCCTGCCTCAGATGGTAGGCCCCCCGCTCGCCTTGCAGGACCCCGGTCTCCACCAGCGTGCGCACGCTCTCCTCCAGGAAGAAGGGATTGCCCTCCGTGCGCGCAATAAGCAGGCGGGTGAGCGGCTGCAGGCTGGCGTCGTCTCCGAGCAGGGCGTGCAAGAACGCGTCGGCGCTCAGCGGCGGCAATGGGTCTAGCCGCAGTTGGGTGTAATAGGTCTTGCTGCCCCAGCTGTGCTGGTACTCGGGCCGGTAGTTAACGAGCAGCAGGATCTGGGCGGTGGGCAGACTCTCGACCAGGCTGTCGAGCAGGGCCTGGGTCTCGATGTCGATCCAGTGCAGATCCTCAAAGACCAGGAGCAGGGGCTGCACCTGGCTTTCACGCAGCCGCACGCGCTTGAGCGCTGCGAGGGTGCGCTGGCGGCGCTGGGCGGGATCAAGCTGGCAGAACGGGCTGTCGTCGGGTATGGCGTCTAGGAGTGCGAGCAACGCCGGGAGCACGTCCTGGAGGGCCGCGTCCAGCGTGAGTACCTGCCCGGTCAGCTTGGCCCGCATGGTGCGCGTATCGTCACGGTCGTCGATATGACTATAGCGCTTGAGCAAGTCGAGCACAGGGAAGTAGGGCGTGGCCTTGCCGTAGGACATGGAGGCACTCTCCAGGACCGACCACCCCTGCGTATGGTGCGAGTGGACGCACTCGTAGACCAGGCGCGACTTCCCCACGCCCGCCTCGCCAACCACGGCCGCTATCTGGCCATGCCCCGCCTCGGCCTGCGCCAGCGCCTGCTGCAGGGCCGCCAGCTCCTGCTGTCGTCCCACGAAGCGGGTGAGCCCACGCGCCGCCGCGGCCTGCAAACGCCGGCGCACCGTACTGGCCCCGACCAGCTCAAAGACCTCCACGGGCTCTGGCAGGCCCCTGACGGGAAACCGCCCCAGGGCGTTGACCTGGACGAGTCCCTCGACCAGCCTGAGGGTCGCCGCCGTCAGCCGGATACTCCCAGGGGTCGCGAGCTGCTCCATACGCGCGGCCAGATGCGTGGTCTGGCCGACGGCGGAATAGTCCATATGCAGGTCGTTGCCAATGGCCCGCACCACGACTTCCCCAGAGTTGAGCCCGACGCGTATCTGCATCTCCAGACCATGGGAGCGGCGCACCTCCTCAGCATAGCGCCGCATCGCCGCTTGCATAGCCAGGCCCGCGTAACAGGCCCGCACGGCGTGATCTTCGTGCGCCATGGGCGCCCCGAAGAGGGCCATAATGCCATCGCCCAGCACCTGGTTCACCGTCCCCTCAAAGCGGTGCACGGCGTCCATCATGCGTTGCAGCGCCGGATCGAGGAGGGTTTGGGCGGCTTCCGGGTCGAGATCGCGGATCAGCTCCGTGGAGCCTTTGAGGTCGGCAAACAGCACGGTGACCTGTTTGCGCTCACCTTCCAGGGCACTTCTGGTGGTGAGGATCTTCTCGACCAGATAGGGTGGGGTATACGCCAGCGGCGCCGGCACTGTGGCAGGCGGTGGCGTGGGGGCGAGCGCCGGGGGCGGTACAGCGGCGCCGGTCCAGACCAGGACTTCACCGTCTTCATCACGCGCCAGGCGCTGGCCCTTGATGAGTTCGTTCGTCAAATCTTCGAAGGCCGCGTCGTCGAGCTGGAACTGCCGCTTCAGCGTGCTGTAGGTCAAGCGCCCCCGGCGCTGGAGCATCGCTATCGCCTGGTCGAGAATCTCCTCAAAGGTCATCGCCTACCCTCCCGAGACCGCTGCGGCTTGCAGAAGACGGTGTGGGAATTGGCACGGCCGCTCAGGTGTATGTATACCGCAGATGGTTGCCAGAAGAAAGCAGGAATCCTGGGAGCGCGTGACGCAGAAGTGACGCCGTTCCCATACCATGATCGATCTCCTGCCGGGGAGCGTTGGCACTAGGCTGTACCGATCCGCAGCACGGCTTTGATAGTTGTGCCGGCGAGCATGTCAGCCACGGCGTCGTTGATCGCCGCGTGCGGATAGTGCCGCACCAGCCGCTCAATCGGCAGCTGACCGGCGCGGTAGATGTCGATCAGGCGAGGCAGAAAGGTCTGCACCTCGCTGTCGCCTTGCACGCACCCGCGCACGATGCGACCTTGTTGTATGGTCCGCATCTCCAGGTGCACCTCGACCCCCGCACGAGCGCTGCCCACGAGGCACGCGGTGCCGCGCGGGGCGATCACCTCGACAGCAGCGCGGAGGGCCTCGGGGACTCCCGCCGCTTCGAGGCAACACTGGGCACCACGCCCACCTGCGAGTCGTCTGACCTCATTGACCACCTGCGGCTCTTTGGCATTGACAGTATGCGTCGCCCCCAGACTGCGCGCGAGCGCCAGACGCTCGTCGAACACGTCGACCGCGATGATGGGATCGCATCCCGCGAGCTTGGCCGCGAGCAGCCCAGCGCACCCGACAGTTCCCGTGCCGAACGCCACGTAGGAGTCGCCTGGATGCGGCTTGAGCACGTGCATGACCGCGCCGGCGCCGGTGTTCACACCGCATGGGAAGGCTGCCAGGATGTCGAGCGGCACCTCATCAGGCACCCGGATCGTATTGCGCGCCATGGCGAGCGTGAGGCTCGCAAAGGAGGACTGCTGGAAAAATGAGCCGTAGATCGGTTCCTGACCACGGCTGAAGCTAAGCGATGTGCCATCCGCGCGATAGCCACTTTGTTTGAGCTTGGGTGCCTGGCTGCAGTACGTCTCGAAGCCAGCAAGACACTCCGGACATGCGCCGCACGAGGGGTTCGCCATGATCACATGGTCACCGGGCTGCAGCGTCGTCACGACACTGCCCACCCGCTCGACCACGCCGGCGCCTTCATGGCCGTACACGGCCGGACACGGGATCGGAAAGAACCCGTCGCGGGCGTGCACATCGGTCTGGCAAATGCCGCTCGCCACCACACGCACCAGGACCTCCTGTGGTCCAGGCTCGGCCACTTCCAGCGTTTCGATCGTCCAGCGCCCATGAGGCTCGGACATCACAGCTGCTCTCGCTTGCATCGGTCGTCTCCCGCAATTGATTGACGTAATGATTTCCTCACGCTTCGTGCTGTGCAGCGCATGCCTGGATAAACTCCCGCATCTTGTGATGGTGCGCACCTTTCCAGTAGGGCTGCATACACGTGCTACACTGATAAAACTCGTCATAATAACGGGCCGTTTGCGGCAGTAAACGTGGCAGAATACTCTGTTTATCTATGGGCTGCACCAGACCGTTACACAGCAGACAGCGTTGCAGCGGCCGTATCAGCCCCTGCAGATGAAAGCGCTGCAGCACTTCCCGCACCTGCTGCTGTGGCTCCGTCGACCGCAGCCAATAGCCGTGGTTGACAGCCCGGGCCTTCAACAGGCCACGATCACGCGTCAGAATGATGCGCCGCTCTCGGAGCGCAATGGCAATGATGTCGGGATCCTGGTAATCGTTCCTGTACAACGTATCGAAACCGAGCAGGCGCAGGTATTTGGCCAGTTTCCCGAGATGGACGTCGAGAATAAATTTCGTCTCACGCAGCGGCTGCGGTCTGAGACGCAGGAGGGGAGAGATGTCAAAGCTTTCGAAGACCGGATAGACTGCCACACGATCGCCGTCGCGCAGCCGGTACTCAAAGGCGACAGAAACCCCGTTGACCAGAATGAGGTCGACTTCGGTATGGGGGACACCTACCGCCTCTATAGCCTCTTTGACGGCTGGCATGCCGTTGAAAGGATAGCCAAAGGTGATCTGTTGCTGCGTGGGAGGGAGAAAATCATTGAGTTCTGCATAGAAGCGGAAGTAGGCAACCTGAAGGGACATAGATGGTTCTACTCCAATGATATCGTGTGGAGAGCTGTCTTGTCTCATGCCGTTCACCACCCAGGGGATCATACGTCGAGCCTGCTGAGCGGGTCAACAGTCCTGGTCCTGCATGCCTGTGTCCTGGGGTTTTCGCATGCCAGGGGACATCAGACAGGCGTATGATATCAGGCAAGTGTATAGTAGAGTTGTTCCTCAATAAGAGAGAGCGAAGTGCCACAGCCCCGCACAGATGCCCACGGCATCCTCCTCACAAGCCACTGTGCGCTTGCGGAAGACCGGCACCACAAGGCTCTCGCGGTGCCTCCCGCCCAGGGCCTGCTCAAGCAAGAGACGGACGTGCCGCCAAGCGGGCTGGGCGGTCTTTGGCGCATCGCGCCAGGGCGGGGTGGGGGGCTTGGTCCTCTGACGCGGCTTCTTGGCCGGGCGGTCCAGCCGCGCACGCCGGGAGGCCGCCTGCCTCCCACGCTCCCCGCCAGCGCCGCGCCCCGCGAGAGCGGCACACCCGTCTCACGCAGGTGCACACGCGGGTTGGCGCCGGCTGGCCTCGGGCGGGTGGCCCCGACCCGGCCGCCCGCGCACGAGGCAGCCCTGCGCTGGGAGGGCGCGCACCGGGTGCGTGCGCCGAGGCCGTTTGGGGGCCGCTGGAGGGCTCCCGCGGGGTGGCGTCTGCTGGCGCACGACGCTCGGCACGGGCGGGGGCGTCGCTGCGGCCGTGCGCCCGCCCTGGCAACGCCGCCTGCCCAGCATCTGGCGTCCCCCCCTCGTGCGACGGCCTCCGGGCGCACTCCCCCCGCGGCTCGTCCAGCAGAGGCGAGAGCGGATGGAGGTTGGCCTGGGCTTGCGACCGGCCCCGCTCGCACGGTGTCCCCAGGCCCGCACCGGGCGGCTCGGTCTGGGAAGAAGCGAGGCCGCAGCGGCGCTGCGCGGTCCGCGTGGGCCGTGGGCCTGTGGCGCCCCCTCCCGGGTTACGCCTGCACGTGCCGGCCTCCCCTCCTCCTGCCGAGGCTGGCGGCTGGGTGGCCTGGGCGAGGTCCCTGCAGCCAGGCAGCAGCGAGGCCCATGGGGCTCGGGATAGCCCCGGGAGGGCTTGCCGCTGCCGGGCGTCGCGGCTTTGCCTTCCCACCGGTGGACTCCCGCCAGAGCTTGTTTGAGCACAGCCTACCTGATGCGTTATTGGGAAACAACTCTATTTGTCGGGCACAAAGGCAACCCACGCTGGCTGTGGCATGCGATTGATCACCACACGGGGAAGGTCTTAGCCTATGTCTTTGGCCGGCGTCAAGACCAAGTGTTTTTGCAGCGCAAAGGGCTGCTTGAACCGTTTGGCATTAGGCGCTATGACACCGATTATTGGGGTGCGTCCACGCGGCATCTCGATCCCGCCGAGCCTCATCCGGGCAAGTGGAACATGCAGCAGATCGAGCGTAAACATTTGACGTTGCGGACCCGGATCAAGCGGCTCACCCGCAAGACGATCTGCTTTTCCCGATCGATCCAGATGCATGACATCATCATTGGGTTGTTTGTCAATCGCTATGAGTTTGGGCTGCCAGTGTGAAGCCATAAAGTGCAAATCTGCAACACGACCCCTCTCTACATGTCATACCGGCTCTAAACAAGCCTTACCACGCCATGATCCGCACCAACCATGCGTCACCTATTGGACGATGCGCCTCCATGCTTTCTGTAAGCTTCGCCATCTGCTGATTCAACGCGTTCACCACTTCTTCATGAGCCGCACGCTTTTCTTCTGGCATGGCATTAACACTCTTCCGCCCCGGATGGTTCTGTGGGATGGCGCCCCTGACGCGGTGCCCCGAGCCCGTGCCAGGCCACCACTGTACCACAGCAGAGCAGAACCGCATTGCTCAGGAACGCCAGTCGAAGACTGACGGCCGCCAGCACCCCGCTCAGCATCGGGCTCACTGCCGAGCCAATCTGCGCGCCACTGTGGAGGACACCAAAGGCACTGGCGCGGTGGTCCACCGGGATCACCGACGCCCCCAGGCCATACGCCAACGTGAGAATGCTACCGTCAAAGAGGCCGATAGCCACGCGGAGGAGTCCGAACTGCCATGCCGTGTGACTCCAGACGAGCAGGCCTGAGCCCGCGGCACAGACACCGAGGGCTACTACGAGTACTCGGGCATGGGGTACATGCAGGACGAGTCGACTCGCCAGGTTGGCCGAGAGAGTGGCCGCGAGCGCCCCACCGGCCACAATCAGACCAGTCACGGACGCCACAGTCCCCGGCGCCGCGCCCGTGGACGCCACAAAGAGGGGAATGAGCGGCTGCAAGCTCCGATTGGCGAAGGTGCCCACGAACAACACCACCAGGATCGGCACAAAACCGGGGGTCCTGAGGATGTCGCGAAAGTGCATCCGGGTTCCGCCTGTCCGTCGTTGGCGTCGCTGCTGCGTCGAGGCCGGCGACTCGTGATACATCAAGAGCATATTACAACCGGCCACGACCGCCAGCCCGCTCGACCCCCAGAAGGCGGCGCGGATTCCCCAGTGATCCGCCATGAGTCCGCCGAGCGCCGGGCCGACCATCTGCCCCAGGATCTGGGCGGACTGCACCAGGGCAATCGCCCGCGTGGTCCGTTCCGGGGGAGCGGACAGGCTGGCCAGGGTCAGCGCCACCGCGGTAAACCCCCCGAGTGCTCCCATCAGTAAGCGGAGCACGGCGAGTTGCCAGACATCGGTGGCCATGGCCGAAAGCCCATTGAGCGCGGCAAAGCCAAAGACCGTCCGCAGGAGTAAGGGCCGGCCCCCGATGCGATCCGCCAGCCGTCCCCACAGTGGCGAGGCGATCACGGCACTCAGGGGCCCGAGGCCAATGAGCACCCCCGACCAGAGAGCCACCGCGCGGGGCTCTGTCACCCCGAGGTGGCGCACCAGCAACGGCAAAAACGGCCCGGAGAACGAAAACCCGACAAAGGCGACGAAGAGGACAGCCAGCAACGCCGCGAGGTTCAACTGCCAGACATAGACTGGGCGGCCCAGGAACCCCCGCTGGGCCGTCCAGTCCAGGTGGGGTGCCTGCGGTCCCTCGTCAAGGGCCATAGCTTCTCCTCAGGGTAGGCCATGGTGCGCGCGGTGCGCGCACAGAGTGTGTGCCAGACCGCAACAGGCTCACACCCACAGGCACGCGCGGGAATGGGGCCGGCCAGAGGCGGCCCTGCCCGCGGTACGGAAGATGATGGCGCTTGCAGCGATGCCATATACGCCTCCGCGCAACGCCTGGCGTCACACGCGTACACGGGATCTCCGACGGCTTTCAGCCGTCGAGCACGCCTCATGTGCGCCGCGCCCGCTGGTCTCAGAGCGTAGCACAGCGGAGAGCCAACGCGCAGGAGTGTCCCGCTGGACGGCGACGGTCACCGGCGACATGTGTAGGCGCCCATCCCGCCACCAGCCACGTCGCAAGGACAGCATGGTCAGGCTCACGCAGCAATGGCTGTGCGATAGCAACATCCATCGGCGTCCTTCTGCTCTCGAAGCAGGATCCCTCTGCGGGGAATCTGGTGGTGTTTCACATGTGGTTATAGATGAAAATAATACCTCATAAATCAAAAATATAGGAGTTAACTTGTTGCGAGTTTTTAGGAATGCAGAAGCTTCTCACTGTGGCCATGACGCATGTCACGCGCGGCAGACGAATGCGGTGTGGTGAGAAAAAGACATGGCACGCCGTGGCTGCGTGGAGGATAACCCTACAGCGACACTTCTAGAGCATGCTCTTCTAGCACAAGGATTTATGGGTACATCAAAGGCTGCTTTCCCTCGTCGCTGGCGACTGCAAAGCTGTGATTCTACGTGGGCAAATTTGCTCAACACTCTAAAGTGACGTTGTAGGGATAAAAGGCGCATGAGCACTGAATGTTTTGCTCATGCGCTCCAGAGGTGGCCCGGCCGCCTCTGCATAGGTTTTCCCTTCATATTTCAAGCGGTTAGGCTAATTGGCAAAACTCGCAACCAGTTCATACGGAAGGAGGCTTGACAACAGCGGCAACATAGAAGGATAGTTTGGTGCATTATGAGAGGCTCCCAGGGCCAGGTCTAGAGGCATAGAAGACAGGAGCACATACTTGGCGCTCTCAGTCGCAGATAATGTGGTCTCAGACCCGTTGATTGCAGTCCTGACCCATTTCGATTGCAGTCCACTACATGTAGAGATTGGGCGTGGCTGAGAGCGTCATGGCAGCTCCACATCAAGCACAGTGGTGAGAGAAGGCACACTCCTCTCAGGAAGAGCTGCTTGGGCTGCGTGAATATGCCAGATTGGGCTGAGGCTGTACAGGAGTGTGGTTAAGTTGTCGAGGCCCGATGAAGAGCTCCATACAAGGAGGCGGACGCAGAAATACCGTATAATACAGGAACGCTGCTGCGGAAATAATACCAGTACATGACGCGGCTGGAGAGCGATGTCATCTGGAGAAGTGCAAGGGGGTGTCGCATGCGTGATTTACCGACAGGAACGCTCACGTTGCTCTTCACAGATATCGAGGGTTCCACGCACTTGCTCCAACAGCTCGGAGCGCGCTACGCTGAGCTGTTAACGGCGTGTCGTCATCTGCTGCGCACCGCCTTCCATACCTATGGCGGTCACGAGGTCGATACCCAGGGCGATGCGCTGTTTGCAGTTTTTCCTCGGGCCCGTGATGCCCTTTGTGCCGCCGTCACGGCACAGCGCGCCCTTGCCACCTATGCCTGGCCAGAAGCCGTCGTCGTGCGTGTGCGCATGGGGCTGCACACCGGTGCACCGGCGCGCCTAGCCGAGGGATACGTGGGCCTGGAGCTCCACTATGCGGCGCGGATTATGAGTGCTGCCCATGGCGGGCAGGTCCTGCTCTCGCAGACGACCCGCGATCTTGTGGTACAAGATATCCCATCAGGTGTGCATCTGCATGATCTAGGAGAACACCGCCTCAAAGACTTCGAGCACCCCGTCCCTCTCTACCAGGTCGTGTGTGTGGATCTACCGACCAATTTGACGCCGCCCAAGACGCTTGGGGGTCGCTATGGCAGTCTGCCGGTGCCACCGACCGCGCTGATTGGCCGCGAGCACGAGGTGATGACCCTGGGGCAACGCTTGCGCCGCGAGGACGTGCGCCTCGTGACCTTAACAGGCTCTGGTGGTACCGGCAAAACCCGCCTGGGCATCCAGGTGGCCTCAGAGCTGCGTGACCGCTTCGCCGGGGGCATCTGTTTTGTCTCGCTCGCGTCCATCCACGAAGCCGCGCTGGTCATACCCACCATTGCACAAGCACTGGGTATCCGGGATGGAGAGGGACAAGTGCTCTTCACACGTCTTGCAGCCGCGCTGCAGCCGCAACCAGTGCTGTTATTCCTGGATAACTTTGAGCAGGTCGTTGGCGCCGCCTCACAGGTGGCAGAGCTGCTCATGGCCTGTCCGCAACTCAAGGTGCTGGTGACGAGCCGGGAGGTCTTGCATGTACGCGCTGAGCATGAGTTTGTTGTGCAGCCACTGGCTGTGCCCGATCCAGCGCATCTCCCTGCCCTGGCAGAATTGGCGCGCTTGCCATCCGTGGCCCTCTTTCTCCAGCGGGCGCAGGCCGTGCCGCCCGAGTTCAAGTTGACCATGGCCAATGCGAGCGCCGTCGCCGCGATCTGTGTCCATCTCGATGGGCTACCATTGGCTATTGAGCTTGCAGCGGCGCGCATGAAGCTGCTCTCTCCATCGGCCCTGCTGGCGCGTCTCGGCCAGCGGCTTACCATGCTGACAAGCGGATCGCGTGATGTGCCGACACGCCAACAGACGCTGCGCGACACGATCGCGTGGAGTTACCACCTCCTCGATGCCTGGGAGCAGCGCCTCTTCCGATGGCTCTCTGTCTTTGTTGGCGGCTGTACCCTGCAGGCCGCAGAAGCCGTCTGCGTCAAGGCTGGTGTTGGGGCAGAGCATGTGTTAGAGAGCATTACCTCGCTCGTGGACAAAAGTTTACTCCAACGCCTGGAGCACACCGGGGAAGACGGTGAGGAACCGTCTCTCCGGATGCTGGAAACGATTCGGGAGTATGGACACGAGGCCCTCATCGCACATGGAGATGGGGCCATGGCCCGCCAGGCACATGCGGACTACTTTTGCCGTGTCGCTGCGGAGGCGGAGTCTGCGCTGCAAGGACCGCAGCTCGTCCCCTGGTTGGAGCGGTTAGAGCGTGCGCATGACAACCTCCGAGCAGCCTTGCGCTGGGCTTTCGAAAGCGAGCAAACGGCGCTGGCCTTGCGCCTGGGGACGGCGCTGGTGCGCTTCTGGGTCATCCGTGGCCATCGCACGGAAGGACGAGCATTCCTAGAGCGGGCTCTGGCAAGCAGTGATGAGGTGGCAACGGATGTACGCGCCAAGGCGCTCCTGGCTGCGGCACGTCTAGCTTTCGTTCAGAGCAACTATACCCGGGGTGAGGTCCTGGCCCAGGAGAGCCTGGCTTTATTCCGGGAGCTTGGTGATAGGGGGGGCATTGCGCTCTCGCTCGATCGTCTTGGCACGGCTGCCTGGCGACGCGGCGATTTTGCTGCCGCCCGTGGACTGATGGAGGAGGGTCTCGCCCTCTTTCGAGCTCTCGACGACCAGGGTCGCGTCGCCTGGTTGCTTTTTACCTTGGGATTGCTCAACGCGAAGCAGGGTGAGTACACTCGAGCCGGTGTCCTGTTCGAAGACAGTGTGACACTCTTTAAGCAGTTAGGTAACAAGAGGGGGATAGCCGCCGCCTTGACGCAATGGGCTGGTACCCTCTTTATCTCCCAGGCCGAGCCCGTGCTGTTTGACCCACTCCTGCAGGAAGGCGTCTCGCTCCAGCGGGAGGTCGGTGACCAGGAAGGTATGGCTGGTGCATCTCTCCTCCTGGGATGGGTCGCGCTCACCCAAGGCGACATGGCGACTGCCCGTACCCGTGTCGAGGAGGGGCTGACACTCTACAGGAAGATGGAGCATCGCGAGGGGATAGCGGAAGCACTCGCCCTGTTAGGGAAAGTGGAGACCGCGCGGGGGGATCATGCGTGTGCTCGCGTCCTCTATGACGAGAGTCTCGCGCTCGCGCGAGACATAGGTGATCAGGAGCTGATCGCCTCCGACCTTACAGGTCTGGCGCCTGTGGTCGCCATGCAAGGAGAGCCGGCTTGGGCCGTGCGGCTGTGGGCGAGTGCAGAAGCGCTGCGCGCAGCGATTGGGGCCCCCGTGCCGCCTATTGAACGAGCCGCCTATGACCAGGCCGTGGCGGCTGTACGCGACTCTCTCGGCGAGAG
>Ga0209382_10006337_pt1 | contig 15259 bp, 14 predicted proteins | sample SoiMetdeltSBSDD5_FD_187599 | JGI IMG/M metagenome (GOLD analysis project Ga0209382, IMG submission 187599) | Bulk soil microbial communities from a Populus tree surrounding site in Tennessee, USA - Soil MetaG P. deltoides SBSDD5 (SPAdes) (version 2) | ecosystem: Environmental > Terrestrial >... | reverse complement strand
GGGTGGATGTGGCGCTGCCGGTGCTGGCCGCGGCGGTGGTGATCGCCCTGGCCGCGGTGGCGCTCCGCCTCGAGACCGAGCAACCGCTTCCCCAGGCCGGCGCCTGACGACACAAGAAGGGAAGGAGAACATCGAAGATGGCAAGGGGGATGACTGGGCAGGAGCCGGTTGGGGTGCTCGGCATCGGCGCGATGGGCCACGCGATGGCGACCAGTATGTTGCGGGCCGGCATCCCCACGATCGTCTGGAACCGTAGGCCGGCGGCGACCCGGGACCTCGCCGGGCTGGGCGCGGACGTCGCCGAGACCGCCGCCGATGCCGCCCGGCGCGCCGGGGTCGTGGTCACGATGGTGACCGACACCGACGCCGTCATGTCGATCGCCCGCGACCAGGGCATGCTCGCCGCGTTGGCGCCGGGCGCGATCTGGGTGCAGATGGCCACCATCGGCGTGGCCGGCATCGAGCGCGTCGCGGCCATGGTCCAGGCCGAGCGCCCCGACGTGACCCTGCTGGACGCGCCGGTGTCGGGTAGCAGGGAGCCCGCCGAGCGGGGCCAGCTGACGATCTTCGCCTCAGGGCCCGAGGAGGCCCGCCCGCGCGTCGCTCCGCTGTTCGACGCGCTCGGTCAGCGCACCATCTGGGTCGGGGAGGTCGGGGCTGGGTCGCGGCTGAAGCTGGTGAACAACACCCTGGTCGCGTTCGCGGCCGAAGCGGTCGCCAACGCGGCGGCCCTGGCCCGCCGGTTGGGGCTGGCGACCGAGACGGTGGTCGATGCCCTCGGGGGCAGCCCGCTGGTGTCGCCGTGGCAGGCGGCCAAGCTGGCGCGGATCGCCACGGGGGAGTTCTCGGCCCAGTTTGGGCTGTCGCTGGCGCTCAAGGACGTGCGCCTGGCCCTCCAGGCGGCCGGCGACGACCGGCTGGCCGTCCTTGGGTGCCTGGCCGAGGAGTGGCAGCAGGCGGTGGATGAGGGGCTCGGCGACCAGGACCTCACCGTGGTGACGCGCGTGCTCGCCCAGCAGGAAGGGGGAATGCCGTGACCTTGATCGGCTACACGATGATGGGCGAGCAGGCCGGTCCCAAGCAGCTGGTCCGCGACGTCGCGCTGGCCGAGCAGGCCGGGTTCGACTTCGCGGTCATCAGCGACCACTACTTCCCCTGGTTGGAGGTGCAGGGCCATGCCCCCTATGCGTGGAGTGTGCTCGGCGCGGCCGCCCAGGTGACCGACCACCTGCCGCTGATGACCTATGTCACCTGCCCGATCGGTCGCTATCACCCCGCCGTGGTCGCCCAGAAGGCGGCGACCATGCAACTGCTGTCGGATGGGCGGTTCACCCTCGGGCTCGGGGCGGGGGAGAACCTGAACGAGCACATCGTCGGTGGACGCTGGCCGGTTGCCGGCGTGCGCCACCAGATGCTGGAGGAGGCGGTGGAGATCATCCGGGCCCTGTGGGCGGGCGGGACGGTGACCTATCGGGGCATGCATTTCCAGGTGGAGTCGGCCAGGGTCTGGGACCTGCCCGAGGTCGCCCCGCCGATCGGGATCGCGGTGTCGGGGCCGGGAAGCTGTCGGCTGGCGGGACGCCACGCCGACGCCATGATCGCCACCGAGCCCCGGGCCGAGCTGGGCCGGATGTTCGACGACGCGGGAGGTTCCGGGAAGCCGCGGATCGGCCAGCTCGCGCTGTCGTACGACCCCGATGAGCCGACCGCGGTGCGGCGGGCGATGGAGCAGTTCCGCTGGTTCACCGGTGGCTGGCGGGTCAACGCCGAGCTCCCGGTTCCGGCGTCGTTCGAGATGGCGTCCAGGACGGTGCGGGAGGAGGACGTGGCCACCCAGATGCCGTGCGGTCCCGACCTCGGGCGGCACCTCGCCGGGATCCGCCAGTTCGAGGCGGCAGGGTTCACCCACCTCGCCTTGGTGCAGGTCGGCGCGGACACCCAACAGTCGTTTATCACCTGGGCGGCAACCAAGCTGCTGCCGGCCCTGCGAGCGTCCTGACCGGGCTCACGAACCCCAACTGTTCCGTGGCCGTGGGCGGACCGCGTGGGCGCTCGGCGGCAAGCACCTCGGGAATCGCTGCGACCGGAGCTTGGTGGCCGGGTGACGAAGGAGGGGAACCGTGAAGGTTGGTGTGATCGGAGTCGGGGCCGTGGGCGCCGCCACGGTGCTGTCGTTGATCGAGCGTGGCGGGATGTGCCGGGAGCTCGTCCTGGTGGACCGCACCCCCGAGCGGGCCAACGGGGTCGCCACCGACATGCGCTATGCCACCCCGCTGTCGCCGACGGTGGAGGTGCGCGCCGGCGACTACGACGCCCTCGGCGACGCGCAGCTGGTGATCATCACGGCCGGGGTGAACGAGCGGGCCGGCGGCGCCACCGACCGGTCGGACCCCCAGGGGCGGCTGCGGCTGCTGGACACCAACGCGCAGGTCTATGCCGAGATCGTGCCCAAGGTCGTGGCGGCGGCGCCGCAGGCGGTACTGATGGTGGTCACCGACCCGCCGGACCCGCTGGCGGATCTGACCCGCAGCCTCGCCGGCCATGACCGGGTGTTCTCCACCGGGACCCTGATCGACAGTCTGCGCTTTCGCGTCCATCTGGCCGACCGGTTGCGGGTCCGGCCGCGGGATGTCCAGGCGATGGTGGTCGGCGAGCATGGCACCTCCGAGGTGCTGTTGTGGTCCTCGGCATCGGTGGGCGGCTTACCGGTGCTGGAGCTGCTCGGGCAGGACGGCGAGTCGGTCGAGCGGCTCAAGCAGGAGATCGAGCACGACATCCGCTATGCGAACATCGCCATCATCGAGGGCACCGGGGCCAGCCAGTACGGCATCGGCGCGGTGTCGGCGCGTCTGGCCGAGGCGGTGCTGCGCGACGAGCGCGCCGTCCTGCCGGTGGCGGCCTACTCGCCCCGCTACCAGGTCACCTTGTCGCTGGTCAGTGTGCTCGGTGCCGGCGGCGTGCAGCAGATGCACGAGCCCGCCATGACCAGCGACGAGCGCGCCGCCCTCGAGCGAAGCGCCACCGCCCTGCGCCAGGCGGCCGGCCGGGTCCTCGGCACCGGACGGTGACCGCGGCGCGGCGCAGGTGTCGCCGCGCCGCGCACGGATGCGAATAAGGAGGCAGCCGATCAGCCTGCGCCAGCACCGCTGGTCCCCCATCGAGCGGGCGGCCGTCATCGCGTCCCTGGCGATCGTCATGGGCTCGCTGTTTGTGACGTCGTACTCGCTGGCGCTCGGCGACCCGGTGCCGCACCGCATCGACGCCGCGCTCGTCGGTGACCCGGCAAGCCACCCACACATGGTCGACGCGGTGGAGCGCGTCGCGCGCGGCAGCCTCGTCTTCCACCGCTACCCCTCGGTCCCGGCCGCGGTGCACGCGATCGACGAGCAGGACGTCTATGTGGCCCTCGACCTGACGTCGACGCGGCCGACCCTGTATGTGGCGAGCGCCGCCGGAGCGTCGGTGGCGCGGGTGCTGGAGCGCATCTCCACCGTCGACCCGGCGGTGCGCGTGGTCGACACCCACCCGCTGGGGACGGCCGACCCCAACGGCCTGGAGACCTTCTACCTCATGCTCGCCACCACGATCGTCGGCTTCACCACGGTCTTCCAGGTCCGCGCCAACGCCGGCGGCCTGCCGCTGCGTCAGTGGACGGTCTTCGTCGTCGCCCTGGCGGTCGCCGCGTCGTTGGTCTTCACGCTCGTCGAGGGGCCGCTGCTGGGTCGGCTGGAGCTGCCGGTGCTGGAGAGCTGGGGCATCCTCGCGCTCCAGCTGGCGGCGGTCGCGTCCTTCGCCTCGCTGATGGTCATGCTGATCGGCCCCTGGGCGATCCTGCCCACCTGGTTGCAGGCGGTGTCGCTCGAGGCCGACCAGGCCGCCCGAGTCCTGCCCGACCCGGGCGTCGTAGTAGTGCCGATCGTTGCCGTCCATGGCGCCCAGGTCCCCTGGGGCAAGGTGGTCATGAACGGGGTGCCGATCGTGCCAGCCCGGCGCCTGCCAAGCATGCTTCGCCAACTCCCGGCGGTACTCGGGCCCCAGCGAGTCGTCGACCTGGCCGATCAGGCCCGGGTCCGCCTCCACGCCGCCGCCTAACCCGCAACGCAAGGCGAGCGGGAACGATGCTTCCTACAGGAGGCGACAACCGTCGCTGTTCGTCTGTGGCCGGGGGGCCGGGTACGCCGGCGGTCAGTCGCCGTCCACCCCGACGGGGAGGTCGACCAGCAGCCTGGTGCCCGCACCGGCAGGGCTGTGGACGCTGACCGTCCCGGCCAACGCCTGCACGCGGTCGCTCAGCCCGACCAGCCCGGAGCCCCGCGCCGGATCGGCACCACCGACGCCGTCGTCCCCGACCGACAGGCGCAGGCGGCCGTTGCGCGTCGCGAGCGAAACCTCGACGCGCGACGCCTGCCCATGCTTGGCCGCGTTCGCCAGGGCCTCGGAGGCGACGTAGTACGCCGCGACCTCGATCGGCTCAGGGAACCGCGCGTCCGTCGTGAGGTCGAGCTCGACCGGAACCGCCGAACGGCGCGCGAGCGTTCGCAACGCCGGGCCGAGACCGCCCCGGGAAAGGATCGCGGGGTGGATCCCACGCGACAGCTCCTGCAGGTCCGCCACCGCATCGACCAGTCCCGTGGCGACGCGGGACAGCTCGGCTCGAAGGTCGCCCCGGTCGGGAGGGACAGCGGCCTCCGCGTTGCGCACCGCCAGTGAGAGCGAGACCAGTCGCTGCTGGGTGCCGTCGTGGAGATCGCGTTCGATCCGGCGGCGCGCCTCGTCGGCGGCGGTGACGATCCGCCTGCGCGAGGCGGCAAGCTCGGCTCGGCTGTCCGCATTCGCGATCGCGGTTGCGACCAGCTCGGTGAACTTCTCCAGGCGTTCCTCGGCGTCGAGCGGCATCGGCGCTTTGGCCGAGACACTTAGCGTGCCCCACAGACGCCCCTCGACGATGATTGGACACGCGACGGTCGAGACGACGCCCAGGCGGCGTGCGGATGCGGCAACGGGCCCGCTGGGTGACGGCCGGTCCATCGCGTCGACGCGGGCAGAGCGTCCGGTGCGATACACCTCCGTGGAGGCCAATCCGTCGTCTAGCTCCCACCGTGTTCCAATCGGGATCCCCGGGATGCTCTGCCCCACGCCGACGACGACGATCGCCGGAGGGTCGTGCTCGAACCTGACGACCGCCGCCGTATCCGAGCCGAGCAGGCGACCGACCTCGTCGCTGACCGCCGAGAAGACCTCGTTAGGCCGCACGCCTTGCGCCACCAGCGTCGCCAGCCGGCGCAGCGACGCCTGCTCCTCGGCAAGCCGTGCGAGAGCCTCGCGTGACTCGGCGTTCTCGATCGCGGTCGCGAGCAGCTCGGTGAAGTCGGCGAGACGAGCCTCGGTGCCTAGCGGCAGCGGGTCCTGCTCTGTGCTGGAAACGACCATCGCGCCCCAGACCCGTCCCGCCACGACGACCGGAACTGCAACCGTGGAACGAATCCCACTGCGACGGACGACCTCTACGATCTCGCCTTCGAGCTCCGAGTAATCGTCGATGCGGGCCGCCTCGCGGCTCGCACGCACGAGCTGGAGGACGTTGGTGCCTTCGAGTGACCATCTTCTGCCGATGGGGAACAGCGGCCCTTCCGGCGAGAAGTTGGCGCACTCGGTTGCGGTGCCGTCGAGCTCGTACCGGACCACGCTCACGAGCGGGACGTCGACGACGCGGGCGACCTCCTCGGCCACGACGGCGAACAGGTCCTGCGGCTGGACCCCCTCCGCGACGAGGGTCGCAACGTGGCGCAGCGCGCCCAGCTCGTCATTGGCCACATGCAGCTCGGCGGTCCGCTCGGCCACCTTCACCTCGAGCTCGTTGCGAGCCTTGCGGAGCTCGTCTACTGCCCGTTTCCGCTCGTGGACGAGGCGGGCGCCCTGGAATGCAGCGGCGGCGTGATTCGCGGCCAGGGAGAGCAACAGCTGCTCCATCGGCGTGGGGAAGTCGCTGCGTTCGGAGGCGGCGGCAACCACGCCTCCCTCGCCGTTGACGCCCACCGGGACGGCGAAGCCGCGTCGCCGCACCGAGTCGTCGCCGACGTCGGGAACGACCTCCTTGCGTGGGAACCGAGCGCTTCTGGCGAGGTGGCCTTCCAGCCACTCCGCAAAGCTCGTCCACGCCCTCCCCCGCCTGACCTCGACCGCTCCAGCGCCACCGAGGTCGCTCAGGCGCACGAAGGCAAAGTCGAGCTGCAACAAGCCGACCAGCACGTCGGCGAGCCCGGCCGCCACCGCAGCCGGCTCGCTTCCGACCCACACGGCCGGGATCGCCGACAGCGCGACGAGGTCCCTCAGCACCGCCCGCAGGCGGAGGACTTCGGCGTCGGCCTCGCCGTGCACCTAGCGCGTGGTGGGCGTGGCTACGCTCGCCGGCCGCTGCTCCCGCATCTCGCGGAGAAACTCCTCCGGATCCACGTAGAACGGATTTTCCTGCAGCAACCCGCCGATGATCACGACCGGATGCGTCCGCAGGGCGTACATCACCGTACTCGCGCCGAACCTCGACAGATCGTAGGCGCAGATCACGGGGTCCTCGTACTTGGGGACGACGTAGTTGACCCGCGCCTCGAACTCGATCATGTCGTCGATGCCCGGCAGGTCGACGAGCGCCCATTCCATCTGTGCCAGGAATCTCGTCTGGGCGTACCCGGACGCGGGCCCGGACCGGAGCACTCCCTCGAACCCGGCAAGCCACATGTCCTGGTCGAAGCGCTCTCTGTGGAGCGGCCCGTCCTCCCAGGGGTGCACCTCGAGCTGGCCGGAGGCCATGGCCCCTTCCACGTCGATGCCTGCGTTAGCGAGTCGCCTGAGATGCTCCTCCCGCCGCTTGGGATCGACGAGATGGAACGCCTTGTCCCCCTTGTCGAATCCGTCCGTGATGAACGACTGAAGGACACGGTAATGCTCGTCCATACCGTTGAAGAACGCGCAGATGTGACGATTCCCGCCCTTGAGGGCGTTCGGCTCAATCTGCAGAAACGTGTCGTGAGCTTCCATGCCTTACCTCCGTCCGGAGACGGACGGGTGCAACGAGCGGAGCTTGTGTCTCCCTTGCCGCATCCGCCAGCTCCTCTAGCGGGCCAGACAGCCGCCAGGAGCGCGAGATCGTCGATCGCCGAGCTTCGGAGTGGTCCGGCTCTGCATTGCGGCTCGATACTGAGTGGGCCGAACCGCCCTAGGCTACTTCTAGGTCTCCTACCGGTCAACGACTGCGCCGGTCAGCGACTGCGCGAGTTGCCTAGACGACGGGCGAGGAGATCGTCGCGATGATCACCGGCCTCGTCTGAGGTATGTGCAGATTCGACCCACACCGCGTCTGCCCGGCCTTCCAAGGGTGAGATGGGCGCACCTACCCATCGGGTCTCGTACACGTGCACTGCCGTCGACGAAGCCGTTCCTTGGCACGGTCCCTACTGCGCCTGTCCTTCTCCTGCTCGCCACAGTGCCGCGGGCCATCGGCACGACGAAGGCAGTGCCTGTGGCAGGGCTCCGTCGTTCTGGTACTCCGTCGCGTTCGCGCAGTTATGCCGAATAGTCAAATGCAGGCACGAACGTCCAGGATCATGCGGTTTCCACAGCCTCATGACCCAGGCGGATACCCGTGCCTGCCAAACCTATCATCCCGATCCCAACTGCCTGGCCCACCTCACCCCACCGACCATCGCCAGTTCCCGGACGCTGAAGCCCGCACCTGCTGGCTACCTCGCCGCCGTCCCATGATGGCGTTGAGTCATCGTGCTCCCCGTTCCAGGCCAGGTACCGATCGTCTCGGCGTCTGGTGCGTCATACCGGGCCCGGTCGACTGCCGCCCCCCTGCAGCTAGCAGGTAAGTGGGGTTTGCAGCAGACAAGAAGCAACAACTGATGCTGGTCGTGACGACAGCAGGCCGCCCCGGCGCGATCCTCGACGGCGTGAAGGCATCCACCACGATCGTCGAAGGAGGACCAATGGCGGCCGTGCAGCGAACCGCGGAAGTCGACTGGAAAGGAAGCATCGCACGAGGCTCCGGGCATGCCTCGGGAGGCAGCGGCGCGCTCGGTGACCTACCCATCACCGTCGCGTCGCGGTTCGGTGAGCCGGAGGGCAAGACCAGCCCCGAGGAGCTCATCGCGGCGGCGCACGCGGCCTGCTTCACCATGGCCCTGGGGTCGATCCTGGCGGCACGGCGAACCCCTCCCGAGCACCTGTGGGTAACCGCGACCGTGACGCTGGAGACGTCGGGGACGCCAACGATCGCCTCCAGCCGGCTCGAGGTGCATGGCGTGGTGCCCGGCGCGGACGCTGCCTCGTTCGACCGGGCGGCGCAGGAGGCCGAACGCAACTGCCCAGTGTCGCGGGCGCTCCAGGGCAATGTCGAGATCGGCGTGCAGGCCACCTTGGACGAGCATCCCGGGTCGTCGGGCGTCGGCGCCGCGTGAACCCGACCGCGTCTCGTCGCCCGGAACCGCCCCTTGCGAACTCCCGGCTGCCGGCAGCGTCGACCTGAGCAGGTGGCCGCCGGCCACCGGCCCGACCCAGACCACCACGATGTGTCATTTCTTGAGCACGAAGGCGCAGTATGAACCGCACGCCCAGGCTGGAAGGAATGCACGCCGCCACGGCGAGCCCGACAGGGTGGATCGAGACCAACGCGGTCCCACGGGTCCCGGTGCCCGGTGAAGCCGGTGCCGATTGCTGCTGGCGGGTAGGCCAGGTTCCCGGTAGGCGGAGGCGACGTTTGGTGCTCGCCATGACGACACCAGGCCGCCGGGGCGTCATCGTCGGGGCAAGGTCGGCTCGACACCGGTGACCACAACAGCTGGTGCGCCACAAGGCACGGGCCGATCTCCAGCGAAGGAGGAACGCACGTGCGCGTCTGGAATGGCACCAAGAGGCCGCCTCCCAGGAGGTCGGGACGACTGCGTCGCCCGCTGGTGGCGCTGGTCGCGCTGGCAGCGGTTGGAGTGCTGGCCGCCGGGTGCGGCAGCAACGGCTCGGGCTCAAGCTCGGGCGGCATGGGCGGCTACGGCTCCAGCGGCACCACCCCAGCCAGCGGCGGACAGTCGGGCGTGGCCACGGTCTCGGCCGCCAGCACCAGCCTGGGGATGATCCTGGTCGACGGCAGCGGCCGGACGCTGTATCTGTTCGAGAAGGACCAGCCCAACCAGTCGGCCTGCGCCGGCGCGTGCGCGGCGGCGTGGCCGGTCGACCAGAGCAGCGGCACCCCCACGGCGGGCAGCGGGGCGACGGCGTCGATGCTGGGGACCATCAAGCGCAGCGACAACACCACCCAGGTGACCTACAACAAGCACCCGCTGTACTACTTCCAAGGCGACAGCGGCACCGGCCAGCACAACGGCCAAGGCGTGGATGCCTTCGGCGCCAAGTGGTACGCCGTGACCCCCGCCGGCGGAGCCGTCAGCGGCGGCGTCACTGCCACCACTCCCGCCAACGGCGGCGGCTACGGCGGCTACGGCGGCTAGGATGCCAGCTCTTGACCGGGCCAGCCGGGCCAGCGCCGCCACAGTGCCCCTGGGTCGTGGGGCGCTGGCCCGGTGGGCCATCGGGTCCTGGATCCTGAGGATCGCCACCGCCGCCGCCTTGGGGATCGACGCCGTGGTCCACTGGCAGAACGCCCCGGCCTACGACGCGGTCACGGCCACCATCAGCCAGGGTGCGTTGTTCCGGGCCGAGGCGGTCCTGGCGGTCGCCGCCGGCCTGCTGGTCCTGGTCCGGCCCCGGCCCAGCAGCTGGGTTGCCGCATTGGCGGTCGCCGCCAGCGCGCTCGCCGCCGTGCTGCTGTACCGCTATGCCGATGTGGGGTCGCTTGGGCCGTTGCCGGACATGTACGAGAACACCTGGCAGGTGCCTGGCAAGCTGCTGTCGGCCTATGCCGAGGGCGCCGCTGTCGTCCTCGCCGGCCTGGGCCTGCTCAGCCACCGCACCCCGAGGAGGGAACCACTCCCTCCAGTGGGCAGCGGTCCCTAGGAAGAGAGGCTGCAATGTCCGCGTTGACGATCGTCGTGGTGGTGCTGGTGGTGCTGGCCCTGCTCTTGTTGGCCCTGTCGGTGCGGATTGTGCAGCAGTACGAGCGGGGGGTGCTGTTCCGCCTGGGCCGGGTGGTTGGGGTCCGGGAGCCCGGGCTGACCCTGATCATCCCGGTGGTCGAGGTGCTGCGGCGGGTGTCGCTGCGGATCGTGACCATGCCCATCCAGTCCCAGGGCATCATCACCCACGACAACGTCAGCGTCGACGTCTCGGCCGTGGCCTACTACCGGGTGGTGGACGCGACCAAGGCGGTGGTCGCGATCGAGAACGTGGCCGCGGCCATCAACCAGATCGCCCAGACCACCCTGCGCAAGGTGGTCGGCCAGCACACCCTGGACCAGACCCTGGCCGAGACCGACCGGATCAACGTGGCCATCCGCGAGATCCTGGACGGGACCACCGAGGCCTGGGGGGTGGTGGTCACCCTGGTCGAGCTGAAGGACATCCAGCTGCCCGAGACCATGAAGCGGGCGATGGCCCGCCAGGCCGAGGCCGAACGCGAGAAGCGGGCCAAGATCATCGCCGCCGAGGGCGAACAGCTGGCCGCCGACCAGCTCGGGGCGGCCTCGGATGTGATGATGGCCCATCCGTTGGCCTTGCAGCTGCGCAACCTCCAGAGCCTGGTCGAGATCGGGGTGGACCAGAACACCACGGTGGTGTTCCCGGCCCCGCTGATGAGCACCATCCAGGAGCTGGGAGCGTTCCTGGCCAGAGAACAGGCCGCCGGCACCACCCCACCCCGGTCACCGGCCCCAGCCGCGGCGCCGGCGCGTGTGGACCAGGGCGCCAACGGGGCACCCCCGGCTGGCCGGGACTAGCACCAACCAGACAAGCCCGCACGATGCCGAGGCCCTGGGCGCGGCCGCCCCGACCACCAGCCTCTCAGCAACCGGTGGCAACCACACCAACGAAATTTCGCTGACCTGGGCTGCGCATGCCTGCCGGGGTACAGTCGCGGCATCGGGCAAACCGTCAACCAAGGAGCGGCGACGACGATGGCTGCTGAGACCCCGACGATCGTGTTCGTCCACGCGCGTGGGCCGACGCCAGCGGCTTCGGCGGGGTGATTCGCGCCCTGGGGCGACCGCGGGTTCACCGCCATCGGCATGGCCAATCCCCTGCGCCACCTGACCGGCGATGCCGCCTACCTGGCGGCCGTGCTGGGGACCATCTCCGGCCCGATTGTCCTGGTCGGCCACGCCTACGGCGGCGCGGTCATGTCCAACGCCGCTGCTGGGAACGAGCAGGTCAAGGCGCTGGTGTTCTGCAATGGGTGGATGCCCGACGAGGGCGAGAGCATCCAGCAGCTCTTTGAGTCTGGAGGTCCCTTCGCGGGCAGTCTGGTGCCGGCGGCGATCCGACCGGTGCCGTTCACCAACCCGGACGGGAGCGAGGGGGTGGACCTGTGGCTGGATCGCGAGCTGTTCCCCGAGGCGTTCGCCGCCGACGTCGACCCCGAGATGGCCAAGGTGATGGCGGCGACCCAGCGACCCTGGAGCGGCGCCGGGTACGCCGGGCCCTCGGGCCCGCCGGGGTGGCGGTCCATCCCCTCGTGGTACCTGGTGGGCACGAGGACCGAGCCATCCCCCCGGGCGGGGCAGCGCTTCATGGCCGAGCGCGCGAACGCGCAGATCGAGGAGGTGGCGGCGTCGCACGCGTCCATGGTGTCGCAGCCGGAGACCGTGACGCGGCTGATCCTGAGCGCGGTGGAGGCGACCAGCCGCAGCCGGCCATCTCGGCTGTTGATCCGTCCGGCTTTGGCCTCGCCGGCGGCGAACGTCAGGCGCCGGCCGCTGTCCACCCCCGGCGATAGGGTGGTTGCCAGTCCATAGGGTTACCGGAAGGCTGCCCGGAGCCAGCGAAGGAGGTTGCCCGTGCCCACACCGGGCGAGGGGGGGAACCCGGCGGCGCCGGCGCGGAGGATGGTCCCGCTCTATCCCGGGGCGACGACCACCACCACCGCGCTGCCGCCGCTGCCCGTCGACAGCCGCGAGCAGCTCGTCTACCTGCTCACCCAGGCCGCCGAGCTCGAACAGGGGATCCTGTGCGAGTACCTGTTCGCGCTGTACTCCCTCAAACGCGATCCCGGCGACGGGCTCGAGGGCGAGCAGCTCGCCGTGGTCACCCGCTGGGGCGACACCCTGGCCGAGATCGCGGTCCAGGAGATGCTGCACCTGACCCTGGCCACCAACCTGCTGACCGCGGTCGGCGCCACCCCGCACTTCCACCGGCCCAACTTCCCGATCCGCTGCCAGTGGTACCCGCCGGAGGTGCAGGTGGCGCTGGTGCCGTTCGGCGAGGAGGCGCTGCGCCACTTCCTGTACCTGGAGCGCCCCGACCAGGTCGAGGTGGCCGACGCCGAGCTGTTCTCGGTGGTGTGCGAGTGCCGGCCCCTGACCGCGACCCCGGCCACCCTGATGGCCGAACCGCAGGACTACACGACCGTCGGGCACCTGTACCGCAGCATCGGCCACGGCTTCGCCCGCCTGGTCGAGCGCTACGGCGAGGCCGAGGTGTTCATCGGCCCGCCCGAGGCCCAGGCCACCCGCGAGCTGCTCGGCTGGTCTGAGCTGGTCGCGGTCACCGACCTGGCCTCGGCCGAGGCCGCCATCGCGACCATCGTCGAGCAGGGCGAGGGCACCGACGGCGACTGGCGCGAGGCCCACTTCGGCCGCCTCGCCACCGTCCTGGAGGAGTTCCTGGCCGCGACCGAGGCCGACCCGAGCTTCGAGCCGGCCCGGCCGGCCCGGCCCGCCTACGTGCGCCGCCCGCCCGACCAGCCGCTGGCCGTGGTCATCAGCGACCCGCTGACCGCGCAGGTAGCCGACGTGTTCGACGCCGCCCACCAGACGCTGCTCCAGCTGCTGGGCCGGCTGTTCGTCCACCACGAGGAAACCGAGCGGGAGGTGGACACCCTGGCCGGCGCCGCCATCGGGCTGATGGCGGCGGCGCTACGTCCGTTGGGGTCGGTGCTGACCACGCTGCCGCTCGGCCCCGACCACCCTGGGGAGCTGGCCGGCCCGGCGTTCTTCATGGTCCACCCCTCCCAGTTCCTGCTGCCCTGGAGGGAGGCCGCCTGGAAGGTAATGATCCAGCGCCTCGGCGTGATGGCCGACGCCTGCGTGCGGCTCGGCTGCGAGCCCGGCCTGGAGCGGCTGGCCGAGCTCGAGGAGCCGGTCCGCGGCCTGGCCGCCCGGCTCCAGGACCACCTGGACGAGCGGGCCGCCGCCGCCCGATAGCATTCCGACCGAACGGTCGAGTCGCAGGCCCCGGGAGACGCCATGGGAGGCGCGGCCGCAGCGTGACGGCACTTGGGCAGCGGGGTGGCAAGGCGCTGGGACTAGAGTAGTTTCAGACTCAAGCACTCATCGGTAGGAGGCCGCTGATGATTCGACGCGTGAAGGCATGGCACTTGCCGCCAAGGTTGATCACTGGCGCGTACTTCCTCAACGCGGGGCTGTCCAAGCGTGACGCGGACGACGCCACCGCGGGCCAGCTCCATGGCTTTGCGGCGGGAACCTATCCGGTTCTCGGCAAGTTGGATGCCAAGCAGTTCACCGGGCTCCTGTCCACGGCAGAGATCGCCATCGGCACGGCCCTGGTGCTGCCGGTGGTGCCGGCCTGGCTGGCCGGCGCTGGGCTGACCGCCTTTGCTCTGGGCACGCTCGGCTTGTACCTGCGGACACCGGGCATGCGAGAGGAGGGTTCGCTGCGTCCCACCCAGCAGGGCATCCCCCTTGCCAAGGACGCGTGGATGGTTGGCATCGGGCTCGCCCTCATGATCGACGAGGTCGCAGGACGCGCCAGGCGGTCCTGATCGACCGCCGACCTCACTCAGGATTGGCCATGATCAGCCGGTCCAGCTTCTCCAGCTGCTCCGGGCGGGCAAGCTCGTAGACGCCCTTCGCGGCCCCTCGACGCACGATCAGCACGTCCCGAAGCATGCGCAGCGCGTCGACCGTCAGCTGCACCTTGCTGCCATCACGTTCCTCGGCTCGGACGGGGACCTCCACGACCGGCAGACCGACCCGGTGGGCGAGGAACAGCACCTCGGCGTCGAACGCGAAGCCATCCAGGCGGGCGAGACCGAACAGCTGCAGTGCGGCCTGGCGTCGGAACCCTTTCAGGCCGCATTGGGTATCGCGGAACGGCAGGCGCAAGAGCGTCTGGATGACACGGTTGAACAGGAGGCTCGCCAGCCTGCGGACGAGCGGGCCTGTGGCCAAGCCGGCATCGCGCGAGCCGATGGCCACCGAGGCGTCGGCGAGCGCGGCCACAATCCTGGCCACGTCGCGCGGTCCGTACGACCCATCGGCATCAGTGAACACCACACGTTCACCCTGGGCCGCCAGCACGCCCGTGCGCACCCCGAACCCCTTGCCGCGATTGGGCCGGCCGCCGATCACTCGCACCCGCGCGTCCCTGGCGGCGATGGCGCTGGCCACGGCGAAGGTCTCGTCGGTGGACCCGTCGTCCACGACCAGGACCTCAACCTCGCGAGGCCTCTCCGGCAACCCGGCAAGGAAGGCGGCCAGGGTGCGGGGGAGGCGCTCTGCCTCGTTGAAGCACGGGAGGATCAGGGTGAGCGCCGTAGTGGGCAGGGCGGCCCTGGAGGGGACGGCGGTGTTGGCGCCGGTTGGCCGTGGGGCAGCCAGCAGCTCCTGGCGAGCATCCATCTCGGTCACTGCTCAACCTCCGCCAACCCGTATCCGCAGCCTCGGCGCTGCAGAGCCTGGTGGGGGTGGTGCGAGGAAGGCACCACCCCCACCTCGGCTCAGGTGAGCACGCAGATCGTCGATGCGTGCCCTACTGGAGCTATGCGCGGCGGCGTCGACGCGTCCCGGCAACCAGGCTCACTGCGCCCAGGCCGAGCAAGGCGATGGCCCCAAACAGCATGGGTAGGCTGCCCCCACCCGTGAACGGCAACACCCCGCCGCCAGCCTGGGTGGACGAGACGCCACCAAGCGAGCTAGAAGGCGCCGACGAGGAAGACCCTCCGACAGCGCTGGTGGTGGTCTCCTCTCTGGTGGTCGTGGTCGCGCCTGACGTCGAGGTCGCCTCGGAGGTTGAGGTGGCACCCGACGTGGACGTCGCGCCCGAGCTGGTGGTCGCCCCCGTGGTGGTGGTGGGCTTGACGGTGGAGCTGGTGGCACCCGAGGTCGACGTGGCACCGGAGGTCGAGGTCGCCACCGAG
>Ga0209382_10006334_pt1 | contig 15261 bp, 11 predicted proteins | sample SoiMetdeltSBSDD5_FD_187599 | JGI IMG/M metagenome (GOLD analysis project Ga0209382, IMG submission 187599) | Bulk soil microbial communities from a Populus tree surrounding site in Tennessee, USA - Soil MetaG P. deltoides SBSDD5 (SPAdes) (version 2) | ecosystem: Environmental > Terrestrial >... | reverse complement strand
TCCATGACCTTTGAGCGCTCCATCCCCTCGGCTTTGATCTTGGCGACCATGTCGAGGTCAACCTTCTCGGCCGGCGCCACCTGTGCGCCCGCCACCAGGCTCAAGGCCAGCAGGGCCGCGACCGGCGCGGTCGCCCGCTTGAGACCCCGCTCGAAATGACGATGCAACATTAGTCCTCCTGAAGTTTGTCCCACCCAGATTTGAAAATCGGGCGCAGCGCTCGGTAAAGCGGCGCGTAGGCCTCTACGTAGAGTCGGTCGTACCGGTTGCGCCAAATTTCCCGCGGGCGGTGGCCGCGCCACGCCAGTCCGGTCGCCGCCGCGGCCCCCCCTGCGTCCTGGAAATCACCCGCCCCGAGCCCCGCAAGCAGTGCCGCGCCGAGCGCCGCCGTCTCCCCGCCGAGCGCGACCTGGGTCTCGACGTCCACGACGTCGGCCTTGAGCTGCCCCATCAGCGGGTGCTCGTTCGCCCCGCCCGTGAGGCGCAACAGCTGCAGCGGAGCGCCGGCGACCCCTGAGAGCGCCTCGGTGTTGGCGCGCGCCCAGCAGGCCAGCCCCTCGCACAGCGCCCGCGCCAGGTGCGCCCGCGTGTGCTCGGGCGCCAGCCCGGTGATGCTCCCGCGCGCTTGCTCGTCGCGGTGCGGCGTGCCGCTGCCGCGGAAGAACGGCAGCCAGACCACGCCGCCGGCCCCCGGCGGCGTCCCCGCCGCCTCGTCGAGCAACTCCTCGACGCTGACCCCGGTCAGCCCCGCCAGCCAGGCCAGCCCGCTCCCGGCCGCGCTCAAGCCCCCCTGAATGACGTAGACCCCGGGGGCGACATGAGGGTAGCACGAGAAGCCGGCGCGGTAGACCTCGCCGCCCCCGCGGAACTCCGGCGCGAGCACGAGCAGTGCCGCCGCCGTCCCCATCGAGTCGACCCAGTCGCCCGGCGCCGTCGCGCCGCACGCGAGCGCCGCGCATAAATGGTCGTGCCCCCCCGCCACCACCATGACGCCCTCCGGCAACCCGAGCACGGCCGCCGCCGGCGCGGTCAGTCTCCCCACCCCGGTCCCGCTCGGGACGATCTCGGGCAATTGCGCGCCCCGCAGCCCGACGCGCCCGGTGATCTCGTCCGACCAGGCGCGGTGCCTCTGGTCGAAGAGCATCGTCCGCGAGGCAAGCGTCAGGTCCGTCACCGCCCGCCCGCACAACCGATACGTGACATAGTCCGCGGTCGAGAGCCAGCGCGCGACGCGGGGCCAGAGCGCGGCCTCGTGGGCGCGCAGCCAGAGCAGTTTGTGCGCGGCGAAGATCGGGCGCAGCACCTGGCCCGTGATCCGGTGGATCGGTTCGGGGCCGACTTCCCGCTCCCAGAACTGGACGAATTCGGCCCCGCGCCGGTCATGGTAGAGCAGGATCGGCGTCAGCGGCTCGCCGCGCGCATCGAGCGCCAAGCCGCTTTCGCCCATGCTCGAGACGGCAACGGCGCCAACCTCGACCGGCCCGGGGGCGGCGGCGACGGCCTCGCGGACGCAAGCCGCAACGCGCTCCCAGAGGACCTGCGGGTGACACTCAGCCCACCCCGGGCGCGGGCTGCTGACGGGCGTCGCGGCCCGCGCCGCGCCCGCCACCCGCCCGCCCTCGGGCTCGAAGAGCAGCGCCTTGAGATGAGTCGTGCCGAGGTCGATGCCGAGGAGCGCGCGCATGGTCCGGGTCCGCGTGTCTACCGTGTCTGCGTAGGGCGGCTAGCGGCGGGCGACCAACTCGGTGGGGTAGGCTTTGACGCGGTGCGCATCGATCACCAGGCGGCCGCCCTTGAGCCCGACACGGCCGTAGACCGAGACCTTGCGGACCGGGTCATGGATCAGCGCACGGCGCTGCGCCTTCTTGAGCTGTGCCAGTGAAACCCCGATGAGGGCTTTGCTCCCGGCGTCATACAGCTTGAGCGCCTGCGAGTTGGCGTTGACCGAGACGACCTCGGCCGTGACCGCCACGAGGTGCCCTTGATAGGCATTGGGGTGGGTCACGAAATCGGTCAGGTCGATGCGCTCGTAGCCGGGCTGCGCCGGCTCCGACCTCGCCCCGGCCGTCGAGCCCAGGGCCGGCGCCGCGCACAGGCCCGCGCACAATAATAAGCGGATCACAATCATCAGCTTCCTCCTTAAAGAAGCGCGGGAGTGTATCGAATCTTGGGCGGGATGGCAAGGCGCGCGGGAAGATCTTACATACTTTACAATTTCAGGCCAGCTCGCGGGCGCGGGTCACTCCGGAGGCGCGCTCGATCACCGAGTTGATCTCGGCGCCGAGGAAGAGGATCAGGCCGAGCAGGTAGAGCCAGAGCATGAGCACGATGACCGCGCCGAGGCTGCCGTAGGTCGCGCTGTAGCTCGGTGCGATCCGCAGGTAGCGCGAGAAGAGGATCGACATGAAAATGAAGGCGAAGACGGCGAAGAGGGCGCCCGGGGTGACCAGTTGCCAGCGCCCCTTGACGTTGGGCGCGAGGTAATAGATCGCCTCGATCCCGGCCCAGAGCAGGGCCATGCCGAGCAGGTAATCGACGTAGCGCCAGGATTGCGCGACGGCGGCACCGAGGCCGAGCCGGACCGCTAGCCGCTCGGCGAAGAGGTCGCCGAACATGATCAGGGCCGTGCCGCCGACGAGGAAGATGCAGAGCGCGACCGTCAGCCCGATGGCCAGCAGCCGCGCCTTCCAGTAAGGCCGGTCCTCGGCCACATCGTAGGCCGTGTTGAGCGCGCCGATGAGCGCGCCGACGCCGCTCGAGGCGGCCCAGAGCGAGCCGAAGAGCCCGAGCGAGAGCAGACTCCGGCTGCTGTTGTCGGCGACGTCGCGGACCCAGTCATTGACCAGGCCCATGGCCTCGGACGGCATGACCCGCGAGAGCCACGTGAGGAGCTCTTGTTGCAGACCCCGCAGCCGGCCGAAGACACTGATCAGGAAGATGAGCATCGGGAAGAGCGCGAGCAGGAAGTAGTAGGCCAGCTCGGCCGCGCGGCCGAAGGCGTTGTCCTTGTACGCCCGCTCGAACGCCTGCCGGGCCAGCTCCCTAAGCGTCAGCCCGCCGAGCACCCTGCGCATCATAAGTTCGCCCGCCCCGTAATTAAATTTCCCCGATGATGTGATATCCTGACGCCGCCCTCAGGATAAACACCAGCGATGAGAAAGGAAAGCCGTTCGGCATGAGAGCAGCCGTCGTGGTCGCCAACGCGCGCACGCCGCTCGCCAAATCCTTCCGCGGGTCGTTCAACCTCACCCGCCCGGACGAGCTCGTCGCGCATGCCATCCGCGCGAACAACCCGCTCTCAGGTGTGAGCCATGGGATTCGAGACTGAAGACATGGACGCCACTGTCTTGGAAGACGACGACGTCTTGCTCTCGGCGCAGTGGGGGCAGTTGCGCGAGCGCCTCGCGGCGATCCACGGGCGGCTGCTCGGCGAGCTCGAGGCGAGCTGGCAGGAGTCGCGCGCCCCGCTCTCCGGGCAGTCGGCGCGCCTCGCCGCGGGCGAGCCGGCGGCGGATCTGGCCCGGACCCTCTTCCTCGAACCCTTCTCGCAGTGGGAGATGAGACAGCCTTGCCAGCGCGCGCTGCGCGCCTTGGAGGCTTACGACCGCGCCCTCGATGAGGCTGTGCGGTCGCTGCCCGCGAGCCTGCCGGCGAGCGGGCCGCTGGCGCTCGCGGCGCTCAACGGCCTGGCGCCGGCCGGGCTCCCGGCGCTGCTCGCGCGGCGCGAAGAGCGCGAGCGCCCGCTCGCGCTCGCCGCCACCGTCGCCGACGGGCTGCGCCGCGCCGCGCGCGAGCGCCTGCGGGTCGAAGGGCCCTACTTCCGCCTGCTGGCGAGCGCTGGCCGGCACCTGCTACGGCCCTGGGAGGCCGCGCGGCTCGCGCAGGAGGACGAAGCGCAGGCGGAGGCGGCGCGGGAGCTGCAGGCCGCGGCCGAAGCTCAGGCCGCGGCGCTCGACGAGCAGGCCGCCGCCGCGCTCGACGCGTGGCGCCGGTGGCCGGAAGCCCTGGACCGCGCCCTCGCCCGGAAGCTGCTCGATCGTGTCGTCTGGGGGGAGTGGTCAAAGAACACGCCCGAGGGCGACCCGCGCGCCGCCGGCCGCGACCGCTGGGGCGAGCAGTGCCGCTTGGTCCACGCCGAGCTGCGGCTCGAGACGGCGATCATCGAGTGCAGCCGCCGGCTCGCCGGCCTGGCGCGCGAGCTTGACCTCCAGCTCCGGGAGGAGTGGGCCGGGCTGCAAGATGACCTGACGCGCGCCCTGCTCTGGCTGCGCGCCCCTGACTTCGCCGTCTTCGAGCGCACCTTCCCGGCCCCGCAGACCGAGGCGACTCCCGCCGGCGGCATCCTCTCCGAGCTTGACGCCGCGGTCCGGGCCGCGGGCGACCAATTGCCGGAGGCGGTCGACCTCCCGGTCGAGCTCACCGCCTCGGCTGCGCGCCGCGTCAAGATGCGCCCGGTGCGCCCGCGGTCGACGCTCCTGGCCGCTTACGCGGGCGAGGGACGCGACGAGGTCGGGCGCGCGCTCGGTGAGGTCGAGGCCGAGCACAGCGCCGTCCTGCAGGAGATCGGGCGCGTCCGCGAGGTGATCGCCTTCGCCCTCGGCTCGGCAGAGCGGGAGGAGCAGCCCGACCCGCAGGTGCTGCGCGAGGCGGCCTCCAATTCGATCTCGCTGCTCGAGGAGCATCACCGCCCGGAGCCCCGCTGGCGCGCCGAGGTCAGGCCGCGCGTGGCGGGCGCGCTGGAGTTCGCGGTGCAGGAGCTCCGTGGCGCGCTCACCAGTTCCGGGCTGGTCAACCGGGCCTACGCCGCGCGGCGCGAGCTGCGCCGCTCGACCCGCCTCGGCCTGGAGCGTGGGCGGCCGCTGCTGGCGCGGGCGCGCGAGCGGGCGGTCGCCGGGGGCGAAGGCGCGCTTCACCGTTTCCTGGCCGGCATCGGGTGGCTCCCCGCCCCGCCATCGGGCGGGGCCGAGATCCTCACCCGGCCCTTCCTCCCGCGGGAGTTCACGATCGACCTCTCCGCCAAGGAGCTGCCGGCGATCTACCGGCGGCTCTTCCGGTTCGAGGCGGTGAGCGAGCCGAGCCTGCTCGTCGGGCGCCAGGAGGAGCTGGCGGCGATCGCCCAGGCGCGGGGGATGTGGGAAGACGGGCGCCCGGTCGCCCTCCTGCTCGTCGGCACCCGCGGGAGCGGCAAGACGAGTCTGCTCAACTGCGCGCTCAAGCGCCACCTCGCCGGGCTCGAAGTCATCCGTGGCGAGTTCTCGCGGCGCGTCGCCTCCGAGGAGGAGCTGCGCGTCTTCATTGCCGGACTCTGCCGCGCGGGCGACCCCGCCGGGCTCGAAGATTTCTTCGCCGAGCGGCGGCGGGTGGTCGTCCTCGAGGAGCTGGAACGCGCCTTCCTGCGCCAGGTCGGCCATTTCGCGGCCGTGCGCGCGCTGCAGAGACTGATCGCCGCCACCTGCTCGACGACGCTCTGGGTCCTGGCCACCAACCAGGTCGCCTTCAGCTTCCTCGACGCCTCGCTCCACCTCGGCGACAGCTTTTCGCACCGGATCAACGCCTCGCTCGTCGGTCCGGAGGCGCTGCGGCAGGCGATCCTGCGGCGCCACCGGCTCTCGGGCCTGAGGCTCGCCTTTGCTCCGTTGCCCGAGGAGGCACGTCTCCAGGCGCAGGTCCGCAGGCTGGCCGGCCCGGTCGATCCCGAGACGGCTTTCTTCGAGTCGCTGGCGCGCGCCTCGGGCGGCATCTTCCGCTCGGCCTTCGCGATTTGGCTCGAGTACATCGACACGGTCGAGGCCGGCGTCCTGCGCATGAAGCCGCTCCTCACGCCCGACCTCTCGCCGGTGATCGAAGGCCTCGCGCCCGAGCACCTCTTCACGCTCGTCGCGATCCTCCAGCACGGGAGCCTGACGCCCGAGGAGCACGCGCTCATCTTCCAAGAGCCAGCCGCGGTCAGCCGGGCCAACCTCGACGAGCTGCTCGCGCGCGAAATCCTCGAGTCCGACCCGGGGCGCCCCGGGCTCCGCATCCAGTCGGAGGCCATGCGCGTCGTCTACGAGGCCCTCTACCGCCGGAGCCTGCTTTAAAGGCAGGGCTCGTCCCTGCCCGAGATTTCGCGACCGCAAGGCCGGGCAGGGACGAGCCCTGTGCCGACACCCAAACCGTGACCGCGATATCCCACAGGAGTCGCCATGAATTTCCTGATCTTCCAGCAGCCAACCGAGCCGTGGACGACCAGCGCCCTCAAGATTCTCGGCGTCATCCTGACGGTGGCCGCCGCCTACGCCCTCGGCCGCTTCCTCACCGTGACCTTCGCCGGTCTCGGCCGCCGGGCCCCGCGCGCGCTCTCCTTCTTCAACCTCCTCTCGCCGATCCTCAAGTTCGCCCTCTGGGCCGCCGCCGCCTTCATCATTATCACCCTCCTGGTTCCGTCCCCCGAGACCAGGCTCGCCGTGCTCGCCTCGGCCGGACTTGCCCTCGGGCTCGGCGCGCAGGACCTGGTCAAGAACGTCATCGGCGGGTTGGTCATCCTCGTCGACCGCCCCTACCAGCTCGGCGACCGTGTCAAGATCGGCGACGCCTACGGCGAGATCGACCAGATCGGCCTTAACAGCACCAAGCTGACCACCCCCGACGACACGCGCGTGACCATCCCGAACAACGCCCTCCTCTCCGGCATGGCCTGGAACTCCAACTCCGGCGTCCCCGACTGCCAGGTCGTCACCGACCTCTTCCTCCCTCACCAGACCGACCCGGTCGCCGCCCGCGAAATCGGCTACGAAGTCGCCTACAGCTCCCCCTATATCCTCCTCGCCAAACCCGTCGTCGTCCTCCTCCAGGACGGCTTCGACCAGGGCCCCTTCCTCCGCCTCCGGATCAAAGCCTATGTCTACGACCACCGCTTCGAGCCCGCCTTCCAGAGCGACATCACCCTCCGCGCCAAGGCTGAATTCCTCCGTCGCCACATGCTCCAGGACTGGGGCAACTTCCACGCCCCCGCTGCCCTCAATCAATGAATCTCTTTGTCAGACCCCTGTCCAGGCGGGACGCCAAAACGCTTGACGGGTATTTTAATATTCATTAAGCTTCAAGTCCCCCAACACCGGAACAGTCAAGAGCAGCAGCGAGATAACCGAAGGGAGTAAAGTAATGTCAAGAGGTTTTCTGATGGTTTTCGTGTGCTTGGTGTGTGGACCGGCGGTGGTGGCGGACACGATCAACCTCAAGAACGGGGACCGGGTGACGGGGAAGATTATCAAGGCTGACGACAAGAAGTTGCTGCTCAAGACGGAGTACGCAGGCGAACTGAGGATCGCGCTCGAGGCGATCGAGCAGATCGCCTCGAGCGACCCGATCTACGTCGCGCTGGCCGACGGCAAGACGGTCTTCGGGACGGTGACGACGCGCGAGGGCCGGCTCCTGGTCGACACCAAGGAGGGCGCGCCGGTCGAGGTCGAGCGCGCGACGGTGGCGGCGATTCGCGACCAGGCCGAGCAGGCTGACTACGAGCGGCGGCTCAACCCGGGGTTGACCCAGCTCTGGACGGGGACGGCCGACTTTAACTACGCGCTGACGACGGGCAACGTCAACAACAACACGCTCGCCGTCGGCGGGACGGCGACGCGCGAGACGCGCAACGACAAGATCGGCGTCTACGGGGCGCTGATCTACGGCCGGACGAAGGACGACGACGGCGTCTCGGAGACGACGGCCAACACGGTGCGCGGCGGGGCGCGCTACGAGCGGAACCTGACGCGGCGGCTCGTGGCCTTCGCCTTCACCGACCTCGAGAGTAACGAGATTCAGCTGCTCGACCTCCGCTGGGTCCTCGGCGGTGGCCTCGGCTACTACTTCATCAAGAACGAGCGGACGAAGTTCCAGGTCTTCGGCGGCGGGGCGTATAACCGCGAGAACTTCTCGACGGGCGAGACGCGCAATTCGGCCGAGATCCTCGTCGGCGAGGAGTTGAGCACGCAGTTCACCGACCGGCTGACGTTCAAGGAGCGGCTGACCTTCTTCCCGAACCTCTCGGAGACGGGCGAGTACCGGATCACGTTCGACGCGGCGCTCGGGGCGAAGCTGACGCAGAACCTGACCTGGCAGTTCGTCGTCAGCGACCGCTTCCTCTCCAACCCGCCGCTTGACTCGAAGAAGAATGATTTGCTCCTGTCCACCGGCCTGCGCTTTACTTTCGGGAGGAAATAACCAAGGAGGTAATGCCAGAGACACACTTGACCGATGGAGACGCGTCAAGTGACCCCAAAGAGCAAAACTCGGTCTGGCCTAACCGCCGGTGATCAAGTCTCTGACCGTTTTTTGACCATTAACTGAGGAGGAAAGATGGCGCAAGTATCGTTACCGAGAAGAGCAGCGGCTGAGTTTATCGGGACCTTCTGGCTAGTCCTCGGCGGCTGCGGGAGCGCGGTCCTCTCCGCGGCCTTTCCCGAGGTCGGCATCGGCCTGCTCGGCGTGTCATTTGCTTTCGGGTTGACCGTGCTCACCATGGCCTACGCGATCGGCCACATCTCGGGCTGTCATCTCAACCCCGCCGTGTCGCTCGGATTGTGGGCGGGGCGGCGGTTTCCGGCTGCCGAATTGGGGCCGTACATTATCGCGCAAGTGTTGGGCGCGATTGCCGGGGCGGGTGTGCTCTACCTGATCGCCAGCGGCAAGGTGGGCTTCAGCCTGGCCGGCGGTCTCGCCTCGAATGGTTACGCCGAGCATTCCCCGGGCGCCTATAGCCTGGTCGCCGGCTTCGTGGCCGAGGCCGTGCTCACCTTCATGTTTCTGATGATCATCCTCGGCTCGACCGATTCGCGCGCGCCGAGCGGTTTCGCCCCGATCGCGATCGGCCTCGGCCTGACGCTGATCCACCTGATCAGCATCCCGGTGACTAACACCTCAGTCAACCCGGCGCGCAGCACGGGCCCGGCAGTCTTCGTCGGCGGCTGGGCGCTCGGGCAGCTCTGGCTCTTCTGGATCGCGCCGATCCTCGGTGCCGTGCTCGCCGGTTTCGTCTACCCGCTGGTCGCCGGAGACGCCGACCGCGACTAATGGAAGCAATGACGCGAAACACGCGAAGGTGAGCGAACCACGCGAATCAATGTTGGGTGTGATTTTTCGCGTGTTTCGCGTAATCTCTTCGAGTAGAATGCGCGCATGCCCGGAACACAGACTCCCCCCGGCGCCCCGCGCCTCACGCCGCTCCAATGGCTCGTCTGCGTGATCGCGGCGATCGGCTTCGCCTTCGACATCTACGAGCTGCTCGTCCTGCCGCTGATCGTGCGGCCGGCGCTCCAGGAACTCGGCGGGATTCAGCTCGGCGACCCGCGGTTCGGGCTCTGGCGCGACCTGCTCTTCTACGTGCCGGCGGTCGCGGGCGGCATCTTCGGGCTGCTCGGAGGGTACCTCACCGACCGGCTTGGCCGCCGCCGGGTACTGGTCTGGAGCATCCTGCTCTACGCCTTCTCGGCTCTCGCGGCGGGGTTTGCGACCTCGCTCCCGATGCTCCTCTTTTTGCGCTGTACGACGTTCATCGGCGTCTGCGTCGAATTCGTCGCGGCGGTGGCCTGGCTCGCCGAACTCTTCCCGAACCCGAAGCAGCGCGAGTCGGTGCTCGGCTACACGCAGGCCTTCTCGTCGCTCGGCGGGCTGCTCGTGAGCGTCGTCTACACGCTGATCACGAAGTACGGGGCGCTGTTGCCGCCGATCCAGGGCGGGCACGAGGCGTGGCGCTACACGCTCATCTCTGGGGTCATCCCGGCGATCCCGCTAATCATCATCCGGCCCTTCCTCCCCGAGTCGCCGGCGTGGGCGGAGAAGAAGCGGGCCGGGACGCTCCAGCGCCCGAGCCTGGCTGCGATCTTCGGCCCCGGGCTGCGCCGGACGACGATCGTGACCACGCTCATGTTCGCCTGCAGCTACGGCGCGGCCTTCGGCGCGATCCAGCAGCTGCCGCAGATCGTGCCCGGGCTGCCCGAGGTGCAGGGTCTCCAGCGCCCGGCGCAGCAGACGGTGGTTGGGACGGTGCAGACGATTCAGGAGGTCGGCGGGCTGGTCGGCCGCTTCTTGCTGGCCTTCCTCGCGGTGAGAATCCTGTCGCGCCGTCGCCTGGTGCGCTTCTTCCAGGCGCCCGGCCTCTTCGTCGTCCCGTTCGTCTTCCTGGTCCCGGCGGTGACCAGCCTGACGTGGCTCCAGGTGGGGGTCTTCTTCGCCGGGCTGTTCACGGTGGCGCAGTTCAGCTTCTGGGGGAACTACCTGCCGCGCGTCTACCCGACGCACCTCCGTGGGACGGGGGAGAGCTTCGCGGCGAACATCGGCGGGCGGATGATCGGGACCTCGGCGGCGCTGCTCACGACGCAACTGTCGAATGTCATGCCGGGAGCGACGCCGGCGGCGAAGCTGGCCTATGCTGCGGCCGCCGTCGCCTTCCTGGTCTACGCCGCGGGTTTCCTCCTCAGTTTCAGTCTGCCCGAGCCGCGGCAGGAGGCGCTGCCCGAGTAATTTAGCATGATTGATTTTGGGAAGGCCCGATCCCAGAAGCGGACAGTCCAAGACAAAGAAAGCGCCACAGAGGCACGGAGACACAGAGACAAATTCAGCAATTCTCTGCGCCTCCGTGCCTCTGTGGCCAGCTTCCGGATGAATTTCCATCTGGGTGGCACGGGATTGGCTTCAGGTTACGGCCGATGAATTTAGTGGATGTCTATCTCGGGCGCGGGAGCTGGGCCGACTACCTCAGCAGCCAGGGGCCGGTCGCCGGCCCGGAGGGTGAGGCGCGCGGGGTGCAGGTCGTGCTCGACCCGGAGGCCTACCAGATCGCGCTCGAGTCGGGGCTGGGCGCGCTCGGGGCCGAGATCAACGGCGGGCCGGGGGCGGGGCGGCGCCAGCTCGAGCTGGGGCTGGAGCGGCTCGCCGGCGGGATCGACCAGCTCAACGCCGACTTCAACCTCCTCTTCGGCGATCTGGTCTGGAGGATGGAGCTGCACCACGAGGCGCTCGACAACATTCTCCAGGAGATCCGGCTGGCCGAGTTCGAGCGCGAGGCGCGCGCCTACCGGAGCCGCGCCGAGCGGGCCTACCGCCACGGCTGGTACGCCGAAGCGCTCGGCGATTTCCTCGAGGCCGAGAAGCGCAACTACCCCGACTTCGCCGTCCACCGTTCGCTCGCGAGTATCTACCTCTACCACCTCGCCGACCTGCCGCGGGCGCTCGCCTACTTCCGCCGGGCGGCGAGGTACGCGCGGCCGAGCGACGCGCGGCAGGCGGCCGAGGCGCACTACTTCGCCGGCGTCATTCATGGGCTTGGGCAGCGCTTCGCCGAAGGCGAGGAGGAGCTCGCCGCCGCCGTCGCGCTCAACCCGCGACTCTACGAGGCCCACTACCAGCGGGCCGTGCTCGCCGCGCTCGGCGGCCGGGCCGAGGCGGCGGCGGCGAGTCTCGAGGCGGCGATCCGGGGCGACGCGCGCTATCACGAGCGCGCGCGCAACGACCCGGGCTTCGCCGCGGCGCGCCCCGCCGTGACCCTCCTGCTCGACCGGCTCATGCGCCCGGTCGCCGAGCAGCTCGATCTGATCCGGCGCGAGACCGACTCCCTCCGTGGCTACGTGGTCACCGCCCCGGAGCAGCAGCGGCAGCTGGCGAGCGTCTTCGAGCACGTTGACGCGCAGTCGTCGGCCGCGCAGACTTACCCGGCGGGGCTGCGCTTCCTCGCCTCGGTCTCCGAGGCCCAGCACGAAATCCGGTTGCTTCACGACGACTTCCACCGGCACCACGCGATCGACCCGCGCGATTACGTGCGCTCGGTCGCCTTCAGCCCCGACGGCCGGCTGCTCGCCGCCGGCTTCCTGAGCGCCGGGGTCAAGGTCTGGGAGGCGAGCACCGGGGTGCTCATCTACGCGCTCAGCGGGCACCTCGCGGGCGTCAACTCGGTCGCCTTCAGCCCCGACACCCAGTGGCTCGCCTCGGGGAGTCGCGACCGGACGATCAAGCTCTGGGACGCGGAGACGGGGCACCTGATCAACTCGCTGCGCGGGCACGAGAGCGAGGTCCGGGCGGTGACCTTCAGCCCCGACGGCCTGTGGCTCGCCTCGGGCAGCGCGGACCGGACGCTGCGCCTGTGGCGCGTGGCGACGGGGCGCGAGATCGAACCCCTGACCGGCCACGCGCACCAGGTGACTTCGGCCGTCTTCAGCCCGGACGGAAGCCTGCTCGCCTCGGGCAGCGTCGACCGGACGATCAAGCTCTGGGAGGCGGGGACCGGGCGCGCCGTCAAGACGCTGGTCGGGCATGCGCGCGGCGTCGCCTCGCTCGCCTTCAGCCCCGATGGCCGCCACCTCGCCTCGGGCGGTGAGGATAAGTGCGTCAAGGTCTGGGAGGTGGCCACGGGGCGCGAGGTCGGGACGCTGCGCGGTCACCGGAACGATGTCACCTCCGTGGCCTTCAGCCCGGACGGGGGCCTGCTCGCCGCTGGCAGTCTGGGGCAGACGATCATCATCTGGAAGCTCCAGACCGGCGCCGTCGTCAAGCGGCTGAGGTACGAGGAGATCAGCTACCACTCGGTCGCCTTCAGCCCGAAGGGCGAGTGGCTGGCGCTCGCCAGCCGCGACCTCCAGCTCTGGCTCAAAGTGATCCTCACCGAGGAGGAGTACCGGGCGATCAAGGCGAGCGAGGAGCGCGCGCGGCAGCCCTCTCCGGCGGCCTCCACCCCCTCTTTCAACTACGCGCGGGCGCTCACGCCGGTCGAGGAGTACGAGCAACTGCTCGCCGAGCGGCGCCGGCGCGGGCGGTGCCTGGCCTGCGGGCAGCAGCTCAAGTTCAGCGAGAGGTACCTCTTCGGCGGCCGGTGCCGCCGGCACCGTCGGGCCTGAGTCCGTCGGGGCAGGGCTTATCCCTGCCCGGGACTCTCATCACCGACCCCGGGCAGGGGCAAGCCCTGCCGTCAGGTCTTCCCTTGCCATTGGCTCGGCTTTCCGTGTTAAATTCCCCGTCGATCACCTTTCCCATTTGTTATGTTGTCATGGCCGAGGAGATCACTGAGTTATTAATCGCCTGGGGTGACGGCGACCCCGCCGCGCTCGAGCGCCTCATGCCGCTGGTCTACGACGAACTGCGCCGGCTGGCCCGCGGCTACCTGCGCCGCGAGGCCAACCAATCCGTGTTCGAGCCCACGGCGCTGGTCCACGAAGCTTACCTCCGCCTCGCCAACCAGGAGCGCCTGAGCTGGCAGAGCCGCTCCCAATTTTACGGGCTGGCGGCCAAGATCATGCGCGACCTGCTCGTCGATCACGCCCGCCGCCGCCGCGCCGCCAAGCACGGCGGCGGGGCCGAGCGCCTCTCGCTGGGCTACGCCGACCGGAACGGCCGGAAGCAGGAGGTCGATTTGCTCCTGCTCGACGAGGCGCTGCGGAAATTGTCGGCGATCAGGCCGGAGCATGGCCGGGTCGTCGAGTTGCGGTTCTTCGGGGGGTTGACGATCGAAGAGGCCGCCGAGGTGCTCGGCCGCTCGCATGCCACCGTCGAGCGCCAGTGGAATCTGGCCCGCGCCTGGCTCTTCCGCGAACTGGGCGGCCAGTTCGGCGCCGAGTCCGCCCGATGACATCTGAATGGGATCAGAAGGTGGAGCGGCTCTACCACGCGGCGCTCGAGCTGGAGCCGGCCCGGCGGGCAGCGTTTCTCGCGCGGACCTGCGGCGGGGATGAAGAGCTGCAGCGCGAGGTCGAGCAATTTGCTGGCGGCGGGCGAGCAGGCCGGAGATTTCCTCGCCGCGCCGGCCGCAGCCTACGCCACGGACTCCGTGCTCGCCGCGCCGACCGCCTCCTTGATCGGGCGACGGTTCGGCCGCTATCAGATACTCTCTCTGCTCGGCAGGGGCGGCATGGGCGAAGTCTACCTGGCGCAGGACCCGCAGCTCGACCGCCAGGTCGCGCTCAAGCTGCTGCCGGCCGACTACACCGGGGACTCCGACCGGGTGCGCCGCTTCGCCCGCGAAGCCCGGGCGGCCTCGGCGCTCAACCACCCGAACATCGTCACCATTCACGAGATCGGCGAGGTCGAGGGGCGGCATTTCATCGCCACCGAATTCGTCTCCGGCCTGACGCTGCGCGAGCGCCTCAAGGCGGGGCGGCCCGCCTTGACCGAGGCGCTCGCGATCGCCGAGCAGATCGCGGGCGCGCTCCAGACCGCGCACGAGGCTGGGATCGTCCACCGCGACATCAAGCCCGAGAACGTCATGCTCCGGCCCGACGGGTACGTCAAAGTCCTCGATTTCGGCCTCGCCAAACTGATCGAGTCGGCCCCTTCCGAGACCGGCTCCGGCGCTGAGACGGACCCCGGCTCTGAGATGGAGACCCGCCAATTCTCCGGGACCAAGCCGGGCCTCATCCTCGGCACGATCTCCTATCTTTCACCCGAGCAGGCGCGGGGCCTTGAGGTCGACGCGCGCACCGACATTTGGAGTCTGGGCGTCGTCCTCTACGAGCTGGCCGCCGGCCGCGCCCCGTTTCCAGGGTCGACGGCAAGCGACGTCATCGTCTCGATCCTCGAGCGCGAGCCGCCGCCGCTCGCCGCGGCGTCGCCGGCCGCCCCGTCCGATCTGGAGCGCATCATCCGACGGGCTCTGGCCAAGAACCGCACGGAGCGCTACCCGATGGCCACGGACCTGGCGCGCGACTTGAAAAAGCTCCGGCAGCGGCTCGAGACTGACTCAGAGGCGGGCGCCGCCGTCGCCCGAGCGCCGCGCCGGCCCGGCTCCCGCGTCTGGCTCGGTCTCTCACTGCTGGCGGTCGCCATCATCAGCTCGGCGGCGTGGCTCGCACTCCGTGCCCCTGCGCCGGCCCCCGCGCCCGCGCCTGCGCTGCCCGCCGAGCGTCAGCTGAGGCTTTCGCTGACGGTGCAAAAGATGCGCGACCGGCGGCCGTATCAGGCGCCGTTTGCATCCTCGGGGCAGGAGATATTCGAGAACGGCTGGAAATTCCGGCTCAATCTCTCAAGTCCTCAGGCAGGCTTTTTCTACCTCCTCAACGAAGGCCCGACGGCGGGAGGCGCGACGAGCTATCACCTGCTCTACCCGCTCGCCTCCAGCCCCGAGGGGGCCGGGCTCGCCGCCGGCGAGCGGTGGCAGACCGGGTGGTACGTCTTCGACGAGAATCAGGGGACGGAGAAATTCTGGGTCGTCTGGGCGGCGCGGCCGGTCCCCGAGTTGGAGGCAGTCCGGGGTCTTGCCAACCCGCGGGACGTCGGCGAGATCCGCGACGCCGGCCAGGTCGG
>Ga0209382_10006332_pt1 | contig 15264 bp, 21 predicted proteins | sample SoiMetdeltSBSDD5_FD_187599 | JGI IMG/M metagenome (GOLD analysis project Ga0209382, IMG submission 187599) | Bulk soil microbial communities from a Populus tree surrounding site in Tennessee, USA - Soil MetaG P. deltoides SBSDD5 (SPAdes) (version 2) | ecosystem: Environmental > Terrestrial >... | reverse complement strand
TCTTCCGCGGCTGGACCCAATCCCAAATCGCCTCCGACCTCGGCGTCACCCAGATGCAAGTCTCACGACTACTCAGCCGAATCCTCAACAACCTCCGCGTCCAACTCACAGCCTGACATCAACCCCAATCGGTAACGATCCGCGGGACTGCTACCGCTCGGATGCTCTTCGCCGGGCGGTCAGCGGTCCCGCGGATCGTTACGCGGCGACTTGCGCGTCTGGTAGTAGCGGTAGGCCAGCAGGTAGATGCCCAGCATCACCGCGAGTGCGACGAGGATGCCGAGCATCGCAATCAGGGGTTCCGTCCTCATGAGTGGCCTGTACCCAGCACTCGATATGGGACACGCTCGTCCAGATCGAGCCGCCAGCCGGTCTCAGCCGCGCAGCTTCTCGAGCTGCTCGGCCGCCGAGGCCGGCGACGGAAGCTCGACCCAAGGGGTCCGTTGGCGTGATTGCGCCGTCGCATCCGGGGCACTAGACAGCGACGGAGGTGAGCGGTCCATGTCCGAAGATGTCGTCCAGGGCCCTACCGGCGAGTCGGAGCAGGAGCGCGTCAACCGCAACTGGAACGAACTGGTCCAGGAGCTGCGAGTGACGCAGACGGGAGTGCAGATCCTGACCGCCTTCTTGTTGACCGTCCCGTTCCAGCAGCGGTTCGTCGAGCTCACGGACCTGCAGCGGAACGTCTACCTCGCGACGGTCAGCCTGGCGGTTATCGCCACCGGGCTGATCATCGCACCGGTGAGTTTTCACCGCCTGGTGCTCCGCCGGCAGCAGAAGGCTTGGCTGGTCCGGGCCGGTCACCATTCGGCGCACCTCGGGCTGATCTGCCTCGCCTTGGCCCTCGCCGGAGCGGTATGGCTAGTGTTCGACTTCGTCGCCGGCCGTACGGCCCCTCTCGTGGTCATGGTGACGGCCACGATCTTCTACGCCGCGCTGTGGTGGGGAACACCGCTCCGAAACAACTGGCGCCTCCCAGACGACCCCAGGAGTGGAGCTGACTCAGGCGAAGACGGTGACGTAACCAACGAAGGGCGCCTACCGTAAAGATGACGTCCTTGCGGGTCTCGATTCAGCTGGGCACCGGCCATCGGCCTACCTAGTCGTCGTCGCCGTAGGTGGCGGTCTTTCTTCGCTCGAGCCGCCAGTGGACCTCGTGGGTTTGTGGGTGCCGCCACTCGCGCATTCGGTACTCGAAACCGGGGAGCATCGGGATTGGGTCCGGGGACGCCGGAGCCACCGCCCCCACCACGATCTTCGCATCGGTGGGAATGAACGGGGACTGCGCCTGATGGGGGAAGAGACCGCGCGCCCCGCAAACCTGGCGACTGATCAGGACCCCAGGCGGGACGCGCCGACCCCCGCCACAGCTCGGCCGACTCTCGGTCACCTGATCCGCGCCGAACCAGCAGCCTAGAGAACTCCCGGAGAGGCACAGCAGCAGATGAGTAACACCGCAATCCCCCAACTAGGCGACACCCAGAACGGTTACGTCTTCACCGAGAACGGCTGGATCCCGGCCAAGCCGCCGAAGAAGAAGCGCACCTTCCTCAAGGTCTTCCTGGCGCTCTGCGCCTTCGGCACTGTCTCGGTCATCGCCATCATCGCGATGCTCGGTATGGCGGCCAACGAGGTCAGCAACTCCATCGAAGCCGACGCCAACAAGCCCGGCGGCACCGACATCCCGATGACCATCACTGAGGGCACGCCCTTCGAGGTCGACGGCTTCAACTACGCCGCCGGCTGGCAGATCACTCGCGACGGACTCGGCGAGTCGGCAATTCCGCCACCGAGACGTCTACACCAAACGGAGGATGGTCGACGCCAGCCCGCGTGTCTACGTTGGGCGCGTCTCCGGGGGTCTCACGAAAGAAATAAGGAGTGCCCATGCTGCGTCGCCTAAGTGTCATCCTGGTGGCCGGTCTCGCCCTCACCTTCGGGCTGTCCACCACCACCGCCTCCGCGGCCCCCGTCACCACCGTCCACCACGAGAAGGGCCTGGTCGAGACGTTCGTCGACGTCCTGACCACCTGTGAGCCCGGCGCACCGCTCTACCGCATCACCACCACGTCCAACCTGGTCGAGAAGGAGACCGTCTTCGACGACGGGCGCTTCCACGGGACGTTCACCCAGACCGGCAAGGCCGTCGCCAACCCGCTCAACCCCGCCCTGCCCAGCTACACCGGGCGCTTCACGGCCTGGGGCGGCTTCAACGCCAACACTTCCACCACGGCCTCCACCTTCACGTTCAGCCTCACTCTCAAGGGCTCGGACGGCTCGAAGATCACCGAGCATGAGCTGGAGCACTCCAACACCCGCCCGGACGGCTCCACCCACGAGTTCTTCCGCTGCCACTGACGCCACCTTCTCGACCGACCACCCCTGACCCTGCTCCCCCGTAGCTGCCGAACGCAGGCCGACGAGGGGCGGGGGTGGGGGTGGGGGTCGGGCTTGCCAACTGCCGCCATCGCCCTGTCCGGGTCCGGGCGGTGGGTGAACATCAGGCGGTCAGGTCGACCTTGACGAATGCCTGCGGACGCAGGACGGCGAACCCGTAGCGTCCTTCGACCCGCTGCCGCAGCGTGCACGCCTCGGTCGCGGCCACCACCTCGCCGACCAACTCACGCACCTGTTCCTCGATCACACGTTCGAACCTACGGCCATCCCCAACGCCCCCGCCACACCACGCCGCAACCCGGTGCACAACCCACCCCGACGACCACCCAGTGGACAACACCATGGGGCTCAGCCGTCGATCTCGAGCCCGTCGGCGGGTCGCGTACGTCGAAAGGCGGTTAGGAACCGGTTCGTGGGGGTACCAAAGCGAGTCGGAGGTGGTCTCGTGCTTGGGACAGAGTCAGCTCCGATCGTCGTCGTGACCGGCGCCAGTGCTGGTGTGGGTCGGGCGACCGTGCGTGCGTTCGCGTCCGAGGGTGCGACGGTGGCGCTGCTAGCCCGCGGCGAACGCGGTCTCGGCGCCGCGCGACGGGAGGCGGAACTGCTCGGGGGACATGCGATGGCGATCCCGCTGGACGTGGCCGACTGGTCGGCCGTCAATGACGCCGCGAGCCTCGTCGAGAGCATGCTCGGCCCGATCGACGTCTGGATCAACAACGCTTTCAGCTCGGTCTTCGCGCCGGTGGACTCGGTGGAGCCGGACGAGTTCCGCCGGGCAATCGAGGTGACCTACCTCGGGTACGTCCACGGGACGCTGGCCGCGCTGCATCGCATGCAGCCGCGCAATCACGGCGTCATCGTCCAGGTCGGCTCGGCGCTCTCCTACCGGGGCATTCCGCTGCAGGCGGCGTACTGTGCGGCCAAGCATGCGATCCAGGGCTTCTCGGAGTCGCTGCGGTGCGAACTGTTGCACGATGGCAGCGACGTTCGGCTGACCCAGGTCCAACTGCCGGCGCTGAACACCCCGCAGTTCGACTGGCAGCTGTCGCGGCTGCCACTCCAGGCGCAGCCGGTGGCACCGATCTATCAGCCGGAGGTCGCGGCCAAGGCGATCGTGCACGCCTCCCGGCACCCACGACGGGAGTACTGGGTCGGCGGCTCGACGGCCGCGACCCTGCTGGCCAACCGTCTGATACCCGGCTTGCTCGATCGCTACCTGGCGCGCCGGGGGTACGCCGCGCAGCAGTCCGATCGGAAACCGTCCGACGTCGGCCCGAACCTGTGGAGCGCGGCCGACGGGCTGGACGGCAGCGACCGGGGTGCCCATGGCGCCTTCGACGACATCGCCCATGTGGTCAGCCGGCAGGCGGTGCTGTCCCGCCACCGGGGCGCTATCACGGCTGCGCTCGGCGCGATCGGGGGTCTAGCCCTCGGTGGGATCGTCCGGCACCGGCGGTTGGCGTCGTCGTGACGGCGAGCGTTATCGACTGAGCGCGTTCTCCAACTGCCGCTTGGTCATCTTCGAGCGGCCCTTGACGCCGCGCTCCTTGGCCTCGTTGTAGAGCTGCTGCTTGGTCCGCCGACCCGAGCCGTGACCGGACCGCTTGCCACCGCGGCGGCCGGACGAGATGTCCTGCGTGGACGACCGGCTGGCCTGCTGCGACTCGCCGGAGCGGGCGCGCTCCTTGTTGACCGTGCGCGCCGCGATCTCCTTGGCCCGGTCGGGGCTCTCGCCTCGGTCCCGGGCCGACTTGCGGACCTCTTCGTACTGCCGTTCGCGCTTGTCGCTCCACTGCTGTGGCATGGGTTTCGCCTCCTGAGTACGGATACGACGCCGAGTCCGTACCCAGACCGTGTCGCCCGTAACGAGCGGCCGGCGTCGTCGCAGGTCAGTCGTCGAGGACCGTGAGATCGAGCTGGCGCAGCCGCTCGGGGTCCATCAGCACGTCGATGGCGACGATCCGGCCGTCGGCGACCGTGAACGCCATGACCGACACCGGCTGCTCCCGCGGGACGACCACGGCTCCGGCGGCGCCGTTGACGAGAGCCTGCCGGACGTGCGGCGAGAGCCGGCTGGCGACCATGGCCTGACTGGCGACGTTCTCCGCACCGTGGATGACCAGCGACATCTGCGGCCGGCCCGCGCCGCCGTCGGAGCGAAGCACGACATCGGGGTCGAGAACCGCGACGAGCGCGTCGAAGTCACCGTCGCGAGCCGCGGCGAAGAACGCGTCGACGACCTTCCGCTGCCGGGCGAGGTCCGGGTCGGGCGGCGTTGCCTGCCCTCGTACACGGCGACGCGCCCGACTCGCGAGCTGACGCGTGGCGCTCGGAGTGCGTTCGAGCATCGTGGCGATGTCGTCGTACGGCACGCCGAACATGTCGTGCAGCACGAAGGCGAGCCGCTCGGCCGGCGTGAGCGTCTCGAGAACGACCATCAGCGCTAGCCCCACCGAGTCGGCCAGCAACGCTTCGTACTCGACATCGACTCCGCGTTCGTTGCTGATGATCGGATCGGGGACGTGGACGTCGAGCGGATCCTCGCGACGCCGCTCGCGGGAGCGCAGCATGTTGAGGCACACCCGCGCCACGATCGTCGTCAGCCAGCCCCCGAAGTTCTCGACGCGGCTCGCATCGGCCCGGCTGACCCGCAGCCACGCGTCCTGGAGCGCGTCGTCAGCCTCGCTCACGGAGCCGAGCATCCGGTAGGCCACGCCACGCAGGCGCGGCCGATGCTCCTCGAATCGCCCCGACAGCCACTCGCTCTCGTCCACCGAGTCACAGTCCTTTCTCGGGAGGTGTCACAGAGATAGACCCACGAAAACCCTCCGATGTGACCGAGGAGACCGCATGACATCACCCATCTTGCTCACCGGCGGCACTGGCACGCTTGGCCGCCTGGTCGGGCCGCTGCTGCGAGAGCGCGGCCACAAGGTCCGCGTGCTCAGCCGCAGCCATCACGAGCCGACCGACGGCATCGAGTATGCGACCGGCGACCTCTCGACCGTCGAGGGCGCAGACGCTGCCGTCACAGGCGCCGAGATCGTCGTCCACCTCGCGGGCACCATGAAGGGCGACGAGGACAAAGCGGCCCACCTCGTACGGGCGGCGTCCGGCGCCGGCGTGCGGCACCTGGTCTACATCTCGGTCGTCGGCGCCGAGCGGCTGCCGGTCGTGAGCCGTACCGACCGGGCGATGTTCGGCTACTTCGCCTCGAAGCGGGCGGCCGAGCGGATTGTGATGGACTCCGGCGTCCCCTGGACGATCCTGCGGGCCACCCAGTTTCACGACCTGATCCTGACGACCGTCCGCCAGCTGTCGAAGCTGCCGATCGTGCCGATCTTCGCCGGAGTACGGTTCCAGCCGGTCGACGCGCGCGACGTCGCCGAGCGGCTCGCCGAACTCGCCCTGGACCAGCCGGCCGGCCTCGTGCCGGACATCGGCGGGCCGCACGTCTACGGCATGAAGGAACTCGTCCGGAGCTACTTGCGAGCGCGAGGCAAGCATCGCCTGACGCTGCCGATCCGTACGCCGGGCAGGGCGTCCCGCGCCTACCGGACCGGCGCCAACCTGACCGGCGAGGGAGCGAGCCTCGGCTCACGGACGTGGGAGGATTTCCTCGTCGAGCAGACCGCCCGCTAGTGGCCGCCGAGGGCCGCGAGGAGGCTGACGTCCGAGCCGAGAGTGATCGGGCGCGGCTCGCCGGTGAAGTCGTGCTCGGACCGAACCTCGTATATCGCGCGCAACGACGTGGACTCCACGACCGTGTCAATGCGGTCGTGCCGCACCTGCTCCACGGCGATCCGGCAGCAAGCCATTCGCTGACCTCGGCGGGCGTGGCGGCGACGAGGCCGATCGAGACGATGGTGCTGCCTCCACTCACTCGCGGTTGTCGTCGGCGAGTGGCGGTCGCGTGACCGGATGCTCTACCAGGGCGACCACCCGGCTGGACATGAACCGAGCCGATCGCACCGCGGTACCCCCGCGAGTGACCTCGGTGACCTCGACGACGCCCCGACCGATCGTCGTCTCGACCCGTCGCCCGTTGCGAGTCGCGACGACGTCGTAGGTACGCAGGCCTCCACCGGCGTCGACCACGATCTCGACGCGATCGCCCTTCATGGCCTTGACAGTACGCGTCGGCGCCGACGTTCGCTGAGTACGCGATCCTCCGGCGCTTCAGGGCCTAGTCGCGGTCGTCGCGGTCGTCTCGGTCGTCTCGGTCGTCACGGCCGTTGCGATCGTCTCGGCCGTCGTCGTCTCGGCCGTCGTCGTCTCGGCCGTCGTCGTCTCGGCCGTCGTCGTCCGGGCCGTCCTTGCCGTCATCATCCTGGCCGTCCTCACCGTCGTCATCCGAGTCACCGGTCGGACTCGCGGTCGGGGTCTCCGACGTGGTGTCGGTGCCGGGATCTTCCTCATCGCCGCCGTTGTCGTCACCACAGGCGGTGAGTACGAGCATCGCCGACCCCACGACGAGCGCGAGCCGGCGCCATTGACGTCTTAGCATCACCGGTCACATCCTCATGACTCGTCGACCGCAGCACGCCGCTTCGCTCCACGCATGAGTCAGACGTCCCGTCTCGGACGGGACATAAGTCACCTACTAGCGGAGTTCAGGACTTTCGGCCGTTTCGATGCAGCCGCACCCCGCGTACAACTTGGCGTACCCGCACCGACGAACCGAGCTGACGGGGTGCGGAGTGATCACCATGGCGAAGCCAGCAGACGACGACACGGGGACCAACCCGCGGTCATCTGGAACGGCCAAGAAGCCGGAAGCGAGCAAACGCGCGAAGCGAGGCGAGCCGAACCGGCAGGGCGAAGGCCGCCACGCTGCCGGGGACGATGCGCCCGAGGCCGAGCAGTCCGAGGCAGCACCGTCGTCCGACGAGACCGACATCTCCCCCACCCGGGACGGCCGCACCGCGGTCTTCGTCACGACGATCCTCTGCGCGATCTTCGCCGGAGCCGGACACATCACGCTCCTCATCGCGGCTCAGGGCGACGACGCGGTCCCGTTCCCCTGGCAACCGGTCGTCGGCGCGTCTCTCGCGCTGGTCGCCACGATCTCCTTCGGCGGTTACTTCTACGCCTCACTGCGCGCTCGAGTCGCGATCGCCGCGAGTTTCGTCGTGACGTTCCTGCTGATCCTGACGTACGCCCTGACATTGACCCAGCTTGGCGAATGGAGCGATGAGTCGCTCGCCGAGGACATGATGACCGACTTCCGGGTGATCGTGCAGACCATCATCGCGTTCTACTTCGGCACCGAAACGCTCGTGACGGTGACCAAGATCGTCAAGATCCCAGCGGAAGCGGGAGCGACGGCCATCACTCGATCCGATCGCGACCTGCCCTCGGGCTCCGTCAGCGCAGGCGATGAAGCGAGTCTGCTGAGGCGGATGCGGGGGAAGAAGGAGCCGAGAAGCTCACGTGACGGGCGGCGCTGAGGCTTCGGTCAGCGCCTCTCGGAGCCGGCTGAGCTGCTTCTTCGTCGCGACGTCCTTCAGATCGCCCGCGATCGCATCGATCGCCTTGGCGAGCGCCTGATCCCGGCGCCGCTGCTGCTCCCGGAAGTCGCCGAAGCTCTTGGAGAGGCCGCGTACCTCGGCGAGCGCGTCCGCGCCTTTGTTCAACGCGGTACGCACCGTCTCGGACTTCGCCTGGTCGGGATTGAGCTCGGCGCTGAGTAGGTCGTGAACTGACGGCATCTGGTCCTCCAGGTATGCCTCGTAGTCGAAGGTGGGTATCGGATCAGGACGCCAGTGATAGTCGGCGCCACCGAGGCCGTTGCCGTTGGCGCGGTATTCAGCCATCTGGCCCAGAGCGCCGGACGCCGCCTCTTCGTCGCCGAGCAACAGCCAGTGCATGTGCTCCTCGTCGAAGCCGCCGTGCGCTGCGCTCTTGTCACGGCGCCAGACGGCCCACCCGATGGAGCGTGCGACGCGGATGACCCGGCGCTCTTCGTCGGAATCGATGTTCCAGGTGCGGGTGTCGATGCAGCCGCCGGCATCGTGGAATCCGCCGGAGTCCTCCGCGCCGCCGCCCGGGACCATCGCCATGTAGGCGCCTTGAGTGATGACCGGCTTGAAGCCGAGGCGCTCGCAGACGACCTCGTACGCCGCCTTCATCCGGAAGTTCATCCTGATCGGACGACCACTCGAATCGTCGTCCTCGAACTTGAAGAGCTTGTATGCGTCAGACATGGGGGCTTCCTCGGCCGAGACACCCCGAGAACACTCTGCTGGCATCAGGAGAATCTGATGCCATGGTTGATACGTCGAGAGGGAAAAGATGGCCAAAACACGTATCAGAGCGAGATCGGCCGACGCTTAAGACTGAATGGGCTCGGGCGCCGTACAACCTGGGTTCTATAGGCCACAAATCCATATATCTAAGAAGTGCGTCACCATGAACCTCTCCGACTTCCCCGCGGCCTCGAAGCGCATCCGCGCGATGCGCCGCCACGGCATCGTCAGCCCCGTCCGCACCTTCCTTGTCGCGCGCAGGAGAATCTGCCGCTGCCCATCGCCTGCGCCTTCCTCGAGCAGGAGAGCTCCGGTGGCCAGAACGTCTTCGGCCACGACCCGACGATCTTCGTCGGCGCCGGCAAGGTGACCAAGAGCAAGTATCGCCGGTACAAGCGACAGCGCGACGCGCAGCTGCCTGACGGCGACCGCCGCATGCAGGGCGTCGGTCCGATGCAACTGACGTGGTTCGAGTTCCAGGACGACGCCGACAAGATCGGTGGCTGCCACAAGCCGGCCAAGAACATGGCGGTCGGATTCGGCCTGGTCCGGGACTACCTCAACGAGTTCAACGACAACATCGTCGACGCGGGTGAGAAGTACAACGGCTCCCGGGACTACGGCGAGGAAGTCAAGGCCAAGACCGAAGTGTGGCGTGGGCGTCTCCCCTGATCGAGTCCGGCCAACGCATTCCGGACCATCGGCTCTGCCCGGTTGCGACCACTTGCAGTGACCATGGCGGACAGGCGGCGTCGAACCGACAGAGTACGGCGGTCGCGTCGTCGTGAACCTTTCCCGGCCGGTGCCCGGCGAGCCGTTCGTCCTCCCGGCGTACGCGGTCAATGATCTTGGTCGGCCCGTCTCGGGCCAGCAGCTCGATCAGATCCGCCCATCGGAGTCCGTGACGTTCGGCCAGCCGTGATGCGCCGTCGGTGAACAGCCCGGCACAGTCGAGGCTTTCCCGCGGAACGGATCCGGTCAGCGCCTCCTTGGCGGCCTCCGGCTTCGTGCTGGCGACCCAGAAACCTCCCGGCGCGTTGCGCTGCTGCCGGACGATCTCGACCGTGTAACCGGGCAGAAAGTCGTTGCGGTTGTCGTGGACGACGTCGATCGAGCCGTCGATTCGGCGGAGCACGATCGGGGAGTCGGACAACGCCAGATAGTCGACGGTCTCCCCACGGTCGCGGACGATCGCCACCGTGGACGACGGACTGTCCGGGTTGTCGAGGTCGCAGCTGTCCTCGTGCTGCGCCATGACGCCCTCGATGGCGTTGCCGAGCGCGTCGGTGAGGCTCGGCGATCCGGTGAGCAGCACGCCGGCCAACTCCGCTCCGAGCCGAGCGACCAGCCACGACACGTCGTGGATGCATCCGGTGTCGATGCCCGGCGCAGCGGTCGCGCCATCGAGTACGACGGCGAAGTCAGGCCCGGTGACGACGCTGTCTTCGTTGCGGTCGACGTCCGGAGCCGCCTGGGTGGCATGGGTGATCAGCATGGGACGTTCGACTCACGTACCACGAGATGAACCGGTCCAGGCTGATCGGTCGTGAGCGACCTCGATGGTCCCTCGCCGCTGAGGAAGTGCATCATCATGAAGCTTCTCCAAGGCATCCGCGGCAGGCTCGCCTGCACCGCTGGGGGCCGACGATATGTGAAGCCGGTGGGCGCGCACCGCCAGTGAAATGGCACGCCTGAGGAGACAAGTGGTGGGCGATACTGGGTTCGAACCAGTGACCTCTTCGGTGTGAACGCGATTCTCCGCTGCCGACGCGTGCCAACCGGTACACCTGACGGGCTGATCCACCCGTGGCGAGTGACGATCGACGCGAACTGTAATCCCTTGATCAGAGTTACTCTGCCGAGTTTCTGCCGAGAACCTAGGTGCACCTCGACTCGCCCGCCGCCGTGATGTCCTATGGCGCGACGTGCGCCCATGTGGCGGCCACGCCGTCGTCCCAGTCGTCGGGAAGCTCGACCTCGCTGAGCTGGCCGACCGCGCCAGACCTCGTGTCCCAGCCGAGCACGCGGAAAGTGCCGTAGTCCTGGGACTGGAAGGCGACCATGTTCTCGTCGAGCCAGTCGACGACGCGACCGCGCGAAGGGACGTGCTCGCCCTCGGAACCGGGCAGGGCGAGCAAGGCTGGCCGCGGGCCGTCAACTGTAACCAGCAGCGGGTCGTGGAGGTCGGCGAGGAACGGCGGAGCGGTCTCGCCCAGTGTGCCGGTCTGAGCCTCGCGACCGGCAGCGGTGGTCCGTTCCGGCCATATGGCGGTGTCGACCGGGAACCGGCTGTCGGAGTCCACCACGGAACTATCGCCGTCCGGGATGATCTCGACCTTGCCGGTGTCGGGGTCCATCAGATCTTTGACGAGCTGAATTCGCGTTCCGTCGGACACCCAGCCGACGTTCCACGATTCAGACCCCTGATTGCTGAACCTTCGCCGCTCTCCGTCGACCAGGTCGTACACGACGACCTCGTCCTGCTGAGCGAAGACCAAGAGCCGGCCGTCGGGCGACAGGGACGAGACGTTCAGCGGCAAGAACGAATCGCCTTCGTCGTTCTCCGTGCGCTCGAGGCCGTCCTCGAGGTCCAGTCGAGAGACCTCACCGTCGAGGCCGAGCAGCATCACCGACTCGAGCGGGTCGGAGTCGGATGCGGCGAACACGGCGATGGCCTTGCCGGGCGCGTCGGTTGCATCGACGTCTCCGGACAGCTCGATCGACGGCGGCAGCACGGAGGACACTTGCGGCAGGCGCTCCTCCTCCTCGATGCTCGGCCCGATCCAGGTGGAGGCGCCGCCGATGCGGGCGTCGGGATCGCGTGCCTTGGCCGCGTCGGGCACCGGCGGGAGCGCCGCGACCTGCTCGTTGTCGGATGGTCTCGTTCCGGACTGCGCGTCGCTGACCACGCCGACGACCGCCACGACGGCGGAGATCACTCCGGCGACGAGAAGCGAGGTTCCGGCTACCCGACCGCGGCGCACCCGGACCGAGCGTCGCCAGGCCTCCTCCGCCACGTCGGGCGCGGGGACGGCTTCGGCGACGTCGCTCAGCAGCCCTCGGATTCGTTCCTGTGTCATCAGCCCACCTCCTCGAGAAGGTCGGCCAGTTCTGGTGCATGCGAACGCAGCCGTGCCGGCGCGGCATGGGTCTGGCTCTTGACCGTGCCTTCACCGATTCCCAGCGCCTGCGCGGTCTGCAGCACACTTTGGTCTTCGTAGAAACGCAGCACGAGGATCGCGCGTTGCTTCGCAGTCAGATGGTTCAGGGCGGCGCTCACGAGCATCCGCCGCTCCGATGCGACCGTGTCGTTGGTGGCCTGCGGCTCCGGCGGTGCCTCGACCATCACCTCACGGCCTACGCGGCGCCACCAGGAGATACTGTCCCGGGCGAGGATTATCCGGGCGTACGCCTCGGGCTGGCCGTTCGCGAGCCGGTTCCAGCGCACCGCGACCTTGGTGAGGGCGTCTTGGAGGAGGCCTTCGGCGCGCTGCCAGTCGCCGGTGAGCAAGTACGCCGTCCGCATCAGGGCATGCTGCCGTGCCACCGCCCACGCGGTGAACGACCCCTCGTCGCCCTGAACCATCGGCCCTCCTCGCCCTCCACCCCTCTAACGCGCGCAGAAAGCCGATGGTTGGGGCGGCCGACCGATCTACTGCCCTGTCGTACCGCGTGCTCGCTGCCGCACCGACCACTTCCATGCCATGGTCGTCCATGGCTGTTGACGCGTGCTGTTCGTTGTTCGGACAGCCTGATCCACGCGGGGTCGAGTGTGGATGCTGTGGCGCTAAACGCTTGGACGTGGGATGGGTTGCCGACTTTTGGCCGACTATCGACGTCCCGCTGGGGGCTAGGTGTACTCGGCTGGGAACCAGATGCCTGCTTGGGTCTCGTGGATGCGGATGGCTTCTTTAGGCAGTTGTGTGTGTATGACGTAGAGCCAACTGCAGCGTGGACACCTGACAAGGGCCACTGCGCGGGCTTCGTCGCGGGCGATTTCGACGAGCTGTCCGGAGTACATGTTGGAGTCGTCGCCACAGATGGCGCAGCCACGCTGCCGCGCGCGGCGCATCATCCAGGCGAGCCGACCTAGGTGCCGCTGGGACTGAAGTCGATGGGCCGCCACCGTAACGAGCACAAAGAACGCGCCGCACACAGCCAGCACGCCGACGCCGATGGCCAAGAAGATCCGTCTGCCGCCTTCGGCCTGGATCGCCCAAACGGCCAAGAAGACCGCGCCTCCGAGCCCGACGATGCTGAAGCCGAGGAAGCCTCGGAGCATCGTGGTCGTCGCCTGGTCCCAGCTCGGTGGGTGCCGTTTGCGCCTGCGTCGCGAAATGAGAAGCCACGCGCAGAGCACCGCTCCGCCCGCCCCGACCACCGTCTCCGAGCCGTCGCCGCGTCGCGCACCATTCAGAAAGAACAGCAAGTTAGCGACAAGGAACCCGACAAGCACCCAAGGGCTATCCCAGCTGAGCTTTCGGGTGGTCGGCATGCCCTGATCATGTCGCACCGGCTCGACCACCGACCAGACTTGGCCGCGCATCCCGTAGCTGCCGATCGTAGGCCGCAGCGGAGCGGGTCCAGGGTCGGGCGTGCCCGATCACGCAGTGACGCGACGCCGGAGCGCCCTGGACGCGCGATGTGGAGGCCGAAGGCTGGTGCGAAGGGGTGCGCGGCCTCGCTACAGCTCGTCGCCTGACATGCGCGAGCTGGCATGCCGGATGGCGCTGAGTCGTCCGTGCCCTGCGCCGTGGGCGGGGGGCGCGAGCGAGGACGGCGGCCGGAGGTACCGCCCGCAGCGAGCAAGCCGCCCGCCCGGCGCGCCCGAAGGGCGCGCCCTTGACATCCAAGAGCCAAATTCCGCAATCCAAGCAGGAGAGGTGTCCGGCGTCCTCGGCGACCCGTCCAGGCGCGCGCTAGAGGCGACCGACTCGACGCCTACGTGGTCGGGCAGTCGACGATCGTCGCGCCAGGTATCGCAATACGGCCGTCGACGCTGCCAGACCGAGTGCGCGGCCAAGGTCGTGTTCGGCGAACGACATGCGCACTGTCGGCGGCATGTCCGGGCGCTGCTTAGCGGTCACGCCGCGAGTCCGCAGGTGCGCGGGGCGCTTGCGCTCATTCGCCGCTGGGCGGCAGCCTCTTCCCATGGACGCTCCACGGCCAGCAATGGCGTCTCACAGGTGGCGATTCGGAAACGCGCTCGTCGCGGTACTGGCACGTGTGGGCGTCGGCCCGATCCAACTGCTGACGACCCGCGGCCGCCGCTCGGGTGAGCCGCGTACGGTTCCGGTTGTGCCGGTTGACCACGACGGAGCACGGTGGCTGGTTGCGCCCTATGGCCCTGTCGACTGGGTCCACAACGTGCGGGCCGATCCACACGTGACGCTGCTCTACGGGCGCTCACGTGTGGAGTACCTCGCCCACGAGGTGGAGCCCACGGATGTCGGACCAGTCCTCAAGAAATATGTCACCGTCGCGAGCAAGGCCCGGTCACAGTTCCGAACCTCACCCGACGCCCCGGCGGCGGCGTTCGCCGCCGAAGCAGGCGACCACCCGGTGTTCGCCCTCGAGCCAGTCGCCGCCGGCGACTGAACCGCCCGCACACCTTTGTTCAGTCGAAGGTGAATGAGCAAATTTGGCGCACCCCGCTACCGTGCCATCGAGCTACGGCTCGTGCGCGCTCATCGGCACGACCGCGCGATCAGCGGCATGACAGTGCGATTCTCGATGCGCCCCAGGGCGGCGGGATCTACCATCGCTTACGTCCTCGCCCAAGGTGTGGTGGCTCCGGATGACCGCACCCGCAGCACGGCGAGGGTGGCAGCCCGTTCAAGCCGGGCCAAGTCCGGGGACGCCTCGGGGGTACCGGGGGCGTCCCAAGCCACCCGCTCATCTGTGCAACGCGCACGGACAGCGGCATGTGCGGATGGCCGCAGCGCACGCTATCTGCGGCATGAGCGTGCGCTCGCAGAGGGCGTGCTCGCGGCGCTCGCGCCCTCGGGCATGAGCGCGTGGCTTACCCGAAGGAGAGACACGACGAGCACGCCCCGGTTCCCGTGCCCCAGTGCACGCCGGGCATTGCCCGGCGCGCCGTGTTCCAGGGCCCCGGCTTATGGCTAGCTCGGTCGGTCGGGACTCCCGCGGTGCTTGCCATCCGGTTCGCTGAGCGCGACGCCGAGCTCATTGACCAGTTGCTGCTTGCGTCCGGGATCGGCGAAGGATGCCTCGATCGAGTTGCGAGCCAGCGTCACGAGGTCTGCACCTGTGAGATGGCCGGCTTGGGTGAGGGCGTCGAGATTGTCGTCGACGTAGCCGTGGTACGCCGGGTCGTCAGAGTTGACGGTCACCTTGATCCCTCGCTCCAGCATGGTCGGCAACGGGTGTGAGGCGATGTCGTCGACTACTCTTAGGCTCACGTTCGACAGAGGGCACACGGTCAGCGGCACCTGGTCCTCAACGAGGCGCCGGACGAGTTGTTCGTCTTCGAGGCAGCGCACGCCGTGGTCGATCCGCTCGACGCCCAACACGTCGAGCGCCTCCCAGATGTAGCTGGGTGGACCTTCTTCACCAGCGTGGGCCACGCGGTGCAGACCCTCGGCGCGAGCGCGTTGGA
>Ga0209382_10006326_pt1 | contig 15267 bp, 15 predicted proteins | sample SoiMetdeltSBSDD5_FD_187599 | JGI IMG/M metagenome (GOLD analysis project Ga0209382, IMG submission 187599) | Bulk soil microbial communities from a Populus tree surrounding site in Tennessee, USA - Soil MetaG P. deltoides SBSDD5 (SPAdes) (version 2) | ecosystem: Environmental > Terrestrial >... | reverse complement strand
GCCGAAGAACAGAACTTAAGGGAGGTCCGCAGTTGGCGTACCAGCGATGACGGCTAACGACCATCATCGCCGATCCATTCACACGTTCTCCCAGGAGGGGTTCAAAAATCGCGGACCCGAAACATTCTTCGCAAGCCGCGCGTTTTGGCCCGCCAAAATCCGTCTATTTGCGAATCGGGCGGCCCGCGAGCGTGCCGGTGAATTTGCCGTCTTCGACCGCGAGTTTGCCGTTGACGAGGACGTACTTCATGCCGACGGCCAGAATCTGTGGCTGCTCATACGTGGATTTATCTGAAATCGTTCTTGGATCGAACACGATGACATCAGCGAAGAAACCCGGTGTAAGACGGCCACGATCCGGTATACGAAAGGTCTCCGCTGTAAGCGCGCTGCTCGCACGGATAGCGAACGGCATGGAGATGATTTTCTTGTTCATAACGTACTCGCGAATCTTGCGCGGGAACGTTCCATATTTGCGTGGATGACCGCCTGAGCCATCGGAGCCGGTCATGACCCAGTCCTGTCGCATGAAGTTCTCGATGTCTTTGTCGTTCATGTTGAATGACGCGACGCTGGCGCCGCCATTCTTGATGATGTCAAGGGCGGCATCGATCGGCGTCTTGTTCCATTGCTTCGCGATCGCGTCGAGACGTTTGCCGACCAGCTGACGATCCCGGCCGCCGACGATCAACAACGAATCGGCGCCGCCACGACGTTTCAGGTTGGCTTCCATCTCCGCGACCAGTTTCGGACGGATCGCGGGATCGGCAATTCTCTTCTGCAGCTCGGCGTTGCCGCCGACTTCCGCCCATCGCGGAAGAAGCGAAGCACCCACGCTGGTCCCCGACGCTTCGTATGGATATTGATCGGCGGTGATCTCAACGCCCTGGGCCCGCGCCCGTTGGATCACACGAATCACTTCGGAACTCTTGCCCCACACGTCGGTTCCGAGCGCTTTGATGTGGGAGATGTGAACCGGGATGTTCGCTTCGCGGCCGATGCGAATGGTTTCCTCGATCGAGCCGAGAAGCCCGATGGTATACGAACTTTCATCGCGCATATGGCTGTCGTACACGCCATTCTTTGCGGCAGCGATCTTCGCCAGTTCGATCACTTCCTCGGTTGTCGAATAGCTGCCCGGCGCATAGTACAAACCCGTGGACATCCCGATTGCACCGCCGTCCATCGCCTCACCGACGATTGCTTTCATGCGGTCGAGTTGTTCACGACTCGGTCGAGCATCGGTCATCTTCATGACCTGCTCTCGCACCGTTCCCTGGCCGACAAGGAGCGCCGCGTTGGTTCCAATGCCCTGCTTCTCCCATGTCTCGAAAGTTCGGGCCACGGTGATCGGACCTCCGCCATCATTGCCGGTAACAACGGTTGTAACACCTTGCATCAGGAACGGCAGGTTCGTTTTTCCCTCGGCGCTGCTGAGGTCCTCGAGAGTGTGCGTATGCGGATCGATGAAACCGGGCGCAACGATCAGCCCGTTAGCGTCGATTGTCCGGGCGGCGGAAATCCGCGACGCACGAGCATCTCCGATGAATTCGATCCGATCGCCTTTGATTCCGATATCGGCGGTGATCGGTTCGGAACCGCTCCCATCGATCACCGTGCCGCCCTGGATCAACAGGTCGAGCGAGGGACCCTGGCCGATCAGCCATGCCGAACAGAACAATGCGGCGATGATGCCCATCAAAATCTTCTTCATCACTCCTCCCTTGCCATGCACAACCTGTTTGTGGATGCTCTCCTTTACCGGAATTCAAGTCAAGAACGGAGGCCAATATGAAACGGATGCCGTTGCTTATGTCGATCGCCGCTCTCATCATCGCAACTTCGTTTACGGCGCAGGAAAGAATCGATACCGCGATGATCGCGAAAATCCGTTCTGAAGGACTGGATCGATCCAAGGTGATGGAAACTTTCGATCACCTGGTGAATGTTATCGGGCCGAGGCTGACTGCTTCACCGGCGTACAAAACCGCGGTGGACTGGACCCGCGAGAAGATGGTCAATCTCGGATTTGACAATGTCCATATGGAGCCGTGGGAATTTGGGCGCGGCTGGCAGATGGAACGGCTTTCGATTGAAATGCTGGAACCGCGCTATCTTCCGCTGATCGGCTACGCGAACGGTTGGTCTCCATCGACGAACGGCAAACTCGTTGCGACTCCCGTGTGGCTTGGAAATCCGTCTGAGGACATTCAGAAGTATGCGGGCAAGATCTCCGGCGCCATCGTCTTTTCTCGTCCCATTCAGGAAGACTTCGTCCGCGACGATCGAGCCGCGGCAGGGGGCGACTTCAGGCGGCAATCGCTGCTGACGCGCGAGGTGCAGCAGGCGCAGCAGCAGCGCGTGCAGCAAATCACGGCAATGCTGCGTACCGAAAAGCCTGGCGTGACGATTACGCCTAATCTTGGAGAGCATGGGACGGTGTTTGTCACGGGAAGAGATCAAGGCGCGGAGGGGGTGCCTTCCATCGTTCTCGCGTCGGAACACTACAACATGGTCGCGAGACTTCTGGCGTCGGGTGTACCAGTAAAGCTTTCGGTCGACCTGCAGACCCGATACTTCGAACAGGATAAGAATGCCTACAACGTGATCGCCGAGATTCGAGGGACGGATCCACAAGTCGGCGATGAGATCGTCATGGCCGGCGCGCATCTGGATTCCTGGCACACAGGAACCGGAGCGACAGATAACGCCGACGGATGTGCGGTTGCAATCGAAGCGTTGCGCATTTTGAAAGCGGTCGGGGTTAAACCGCGACGAACTATTCGCATTGGCTTGTGGGGTGGCGAAGAGCAAGGCCTGCTAGGTTCAAAGGAATACGTCAAGCGGCACCTCACCGGCGATGCGGGCAAAGCTGAACGCGACAAGTTTTCCGTGTACTTCAATCTCGACAATGGCACGCCGCCGATCACGGGCTTCTACCTGGAAGGCAACCAGGAAATGAAGCCGATCATGGAATCGTGGCTGAAGCCATTGAACGATCTCGGCGCAAACATTTCCACTCTGGAAAAGATCGGCTCAACGGATCACTTATCGTTCATTGCCGTCGGCCTGCCCGGCTTCCAGGCCGTCCAGGACTACAACAACTACGATGTGCGAACGCACCACACGAATGTCGACACCTACGAACGTGTCAGCCCCGGCGCCTTGAAGCAAGCCTCCGTCGTCATGGCCACCGTTTTATACAACGCCGCCATGCGTGACGCCAAAATCCCTCGCGCCCCCGCAAAATAATTTCGGGGACGCACACCTAATTTCTGGCTCAAATCTTCCCCATTTCGCCTGAATTAAGGTGTGCGTCCCCGAAATTAATTTGGGTGTGCGTCCCCGAAACTATCTGAGGCGGGCGTATTGGACGAGGTCGATGACCTTGCCGCCTTTGACGGCGGCTTTGTGCATGACGCACTCACGGGTATAGCCGGCTTTCTCGAGGACGCGCATGGAGGCGATGTTCCAATCGAAGACCTGGGCGTAAAGACGGACGAGTTGAGGGTAGGACTCGAGGACGTAGCCCGTGAGGGCGCAAAGCGCCTCTGTCGTGATTCCGCGGCCCCAGTACTCCTGACCGAGCCAGTATCCCACCTCCGCCGATCGGATCGCCGGACCATCCTTCAACAGGAATCCGATACCGCCGACTGCCTGGCCATCGACTTCGATTGCAAATGCTGCTTCCGGGTCGTGACTGAGCGCATGCGCGAGCCAGCGGCGCGCGTCACGCATCGTGTACGGCGAGGGAAAGCCGTCGTGAAGGTTCCGCCAGATCTGACGATTGTTCGCGTGATGCTGCAGCGAACCGGCGTCGCTCCACTCCCATGATCGAACGATGGATTTTTGCAGCTTGACGATGACCGGTTCACGCGATGCCAGTCTTGGCACGAGGATTCGGTTGGCCCGCGTCATCAGCGTTGGAAAGTCACCGACGACCTCAAATCCCTCTGCCACAAGCTCCTGGACCGACTTACCTAAAATCGTGTCCTCATTCGAAAGAAAAAGGAGCGCCGGTTTGCCGTACCGTTTAGCGAGCTGAATTTCGGCGTGAGTTCCGATGCCGCCCGGCAGCGCGACAACCAGATCGGCAGAAAGCACGTTGATGTGGTTGCGGCTCCGTTCGCTTTCCGGATCTTCGCCCGGAAGGTGGGTGAAAACAGCGATCTCGACAGAATAGTTCGGATAAGCCGAGCCCTTGGTTTGATACTCGGTCCGGCCTTCTTGCGTTTTGACGGAGCCGGGAATGATCCCGACCGCGATTCCTTCCCGGCCGTAGGATTCGACGAAGCTTTCGGTGACGGCTGCCATAACGCCGCCGCCCCCGCCAGTGAGGAGGTGGTAGCCACTCTGGGCAATCCATTCTCCGACGAGCCGGCTTTTCTCGCGATGCGGATTCGCGCCGTCACCGACAACGGCGACGACTTTACGCCGGAAAGTCATCAGCCACGCGGGCGGCGCTGAGCTGCAGCTTTCTCAACGAGACGGCGAAGTTCTTTGATGGGCTCGGGATTATCGTCAACTTGAAGTCGAAGCACCACGTCGTTGTTCAGCCAGACGCCGCCGCCTTTCTTCACGACGATCATCGCCGCCGACTGCATTCCACGCGTATCACCGCCCGCAGCCTGGCCTGCTTCAAGGGCTGCCTGTAACCGCAGCGAGATGTGTCCCTGCGTGTTTTCAAACGCGTTGACCATTCCGGTCACGACAGGTTCACCGGCGAGAATGTTGCCCTGGGCCGTGCAGTACTTGCCCTGCTTATCGCCGGCATACTTCGAAGCTTCGGGACCGGTGTAAGCGGCGACTTCGCCCTTTGCATCGATGACGGCGAACTGGCGTCCCTTTTTGGTCCAATCTCGCGGTCGTGGATCGGGATCCGCGTCGAGAATTCTCTTGATAATGTCCTTCGGCGATACGCCTTGCTTCAAGAGCGCCATGCCCTGAGGTCCGTAACTGACGTCCACAATCGCCTGTGTCGCGACCGCACCGACGCCTGCTTCGGCCCAGAGAACGCCATTTCCGGCGGAAAACACACGTGATTGAACGGCCGCGCCGATCTCGCCCGTTGCAGGGTCATATCCGAGAATTGAAAACGTTGCGACAGGATCCCAGGGTAAGGCCGGCGAAGAGGTCTTCAATTGACGCGCCGCGATGACCAGCGACAGCAGCAACAGCAAACCCGGAGCAAATACGATCAACCATTTTCGATTCTGCATGGCAGCATTCTACGCTACTCCTTCCGTTCAGTCAGGCTGAACCAGTTTCCGCAGTTATCTCGAAAGATGGCTTCGATGCCGTAGAAACGTTCCGCGGGCGGCTGCGAAAATTCGACGCCCTTGTTCCGCAGGTGCTCGTAAGTTTTCTGACAATCGTCGGTATCGAAGACTCCGGCGCCCATCAGACCCTTGTCTAACAGGAGCTGCATTGCCTTCGCGCTCTCATTGTCCAGCATTGGGCCGGCCAGCGGTTTCATCAGCACGATTTCGAGATCCTTCTGATTCGGCGGTTGAACCGTGATCCAGCGAAAGCCGTTGTCCATCGTGACGTCCATGATGACTTTGAAGCCGAGTTTGTCTCGGTAGAACTCCAGCGCCTTCTCCTGGTCTTTTACATAAAGAGTTGAATGCGACAGTTTCGTGATCATGCAAACCTCCAGTATTCGCCAAATTATTAGCGAGCTGGATGCAGCCGTACTTCTCGAAGCTTGCTAATTCGGTTTGCCGGTGAACATGAAGATGAAACAGGCGGGGATGCGTGACAGTGGCTGCCGAACAATGAAGATCCGCCGATACGTGCGAGGGCTGTGTCCGACATGTTTTCGGAACAACGTGATGAACGAACCGAGGCTTTGAAAACCGACTTCAAAACACACGTCGGTAACTGCGATGGGTTTGGATTCCAAGAGTTCTTTCGCTCTGCGGATCCGCCGGTCGGTCAGATATTGATGCGGAGTTTGCTCGAATGTCTGGCGAAACAGCCGATGAAAGTGATACGGAGAGATGCAGGCCTGGCGCGAGATCTGATCGAGCGTCAACGGCAGGCCGTAGCAGTCGTCCATGAACTCGCGCGCTCGACAAAGCCGCTTGTAGATATCTTCATCCATTTCGGACTTCGCTCATTAAAGCAAACATATTGTCGTCCGGATCTCTGAAGAACGCCATCCACAATTCGTGATCCGGCATTCGAGCGATCAAGTGCGGTTCGCCCTCCGCCTTTGCTCCTTTGTCGCGCAGCGCTTTGTATTCAGTCCGGATATCGTCGACGAGATAGTAAATGACCGATGCCACTTTCGCAGGCTGGTCTTTTTCGGGAAGCGCCAGCATCAACCGGACCTCCCCGCACATGAAGAACGCCAGACCCGGAGGTGCTTGAAACAGAAACCTGAGCCCGACAACGTCTCGGTAGAACGCAACTGCCCGCTCCAGATTGCTCACAGCAACGGCAATCTGGCCGATTCGCTTCACTCCAGCCATAGGCCTACCTCAAATGGTGTGGTCGAAGTCTATGTTAGAATGAGTGTTTTATCACTATGAAGAATCCTGATTTAGAAACCACGTCCGGCCTGGATTTTATCCGAGCGCGGATTACCGAAGACGTCAAAAACGGTAAGAACGCCGGACGTGTGCATACCCGATTTCCTCCCGAGCCAAACGGGTACCTTCATATCGGACATGCCAAGTCAATCTGCCTGAACTTCGGTGTTGCCAAAGAGTTTGGCGGCCTGTGCAACCTGCGCTTCGACGATACGAATCCAAGCAAAGAAACCGTCGAGTACGAAGAAGCGATCAAGCGCGACATTCGATGGCTCGGCTTCGACTGGGAAGACCGGCTTTACTATGCGTCCGATTACTACGGAAAGCTCTATGACTATGCCGTTCAACTGATTAAAGACGGCAAAGCTTACGTGGACAGTTTGTCGGCCGATGAAATTCGTGAATATCGCGGAACGCTCACCGAACCGGGTAAGGAAAGTCCGTATCGCGTTCGCAGCGTCGAGGAAAACCTGACGCTGTTCGAACGGATGCGTCAAGGCGAATTCCCCGAAGGCGCTCACGTCCTTCGCGCCAAGATCGATATGAAATCGGGCAATGTGAACATGCGCGATCCGGTGCTGTTTCGCATCAAGTACCAGGCGCATTACCGGGTCGGAACGCAGTGGGTAGTCTTCCCGATGTATGACTTCGCGCACGCTCTTTCGGATGCGCTCGAAGGCATCACGCATTCGCTCTGCACACTCGAATTCGAAGATCACCGGCCGCTGTACGACTGGTTCCTCGATCAACTTCCCGTACCGATCCATCCGCAGCAGATCGAGTTCGCCAAGCTCAGACTGAACTACACGGTCGGCGGTAAACGATATCTGCTGAAGATGGTGACCGAAGGATACGTGAAGGGCTGGGATGATCCGCGCATGCCGACGCTCAGCGCGCTTCGGCGGCGAGGCTACACGCCCGAAGCGATTCGCGCGTTTTGTGAATCTGTCGGTGTGGCGAAGCGCGAAAACACCATCGACATCGCGCAGCTCGAATCGGCTGTTCGCGACGACCTGAACCGGCGAGCGCCGAGACGTATGGCAGTGCTCCGTCCGCTTCGCGTCGTGATCGAAAACTATCCCGAAGATCAGGTGGAAGAACTCGACGCGGTCAATAATCCCGAGGACGCTTCGATAGGAACTCGCAAAGTGCCGTTCTCGCGCGTGCTTTATATTGAGCGAGACGATTTCCGAGAGAATCCTCCGAAGCAGTTCTATCGTCTCGCGCCAGGTCGCGAAGTGCGGCTTCGCTATGCGTACTTCATCACCTGCACCAGCGTGATCAAGGATGACAAAGGGGAGGTTGTGGAGCTTCGTTGTTCGTATGATCCGGCAACTCGCGGTGGCGACTCCCCGGACAAACGATCGCCGAAAGCGACGCTTCATTGGGTATCGGCTCAGCACGCGGTCCCGGCGGAGGTCCGACTCTACGATCGCCTCTTCACCGACGAAAAGCCCGGTGGAGACGATGAAGGCAACTTCGTGCAGTCCATCAATCCGAATTCGCTGGAAGTTCTCAATGCGGCGCAACTCGAACCAAGCCTTGCGAATACGACGCCGGGCGAACGGTTTCAGTTCGAACGGATGGGATATTTCTGCACCGATCTGGACAGCAAGCCTGGAGCGCTGGTTTTCAATCGCACCGTCACGCTTCGCGACACGTGGGCGAAGATTGAGAAAACCCTGAAAAAACCCTAGCCGGAAGTGTTCATCAAACCCGAAACACGCGGGCGTAAAGCCCGCGGCTACGGGCACAATGCAACGTAAACCTCTTAGCCGCGGGCTTTATGCCCGCGTGTTTCGCGTTTGATGTTAATGCCGGGCGTGGAAAACCTCACGACCCCACTCATCAGGCACGCAGCGCACGCCGGTAAATCCGGCCTCGCTTAATAATCGGGTCCATACTTCCCGCGCAAACAATCCCTCCCGGTGCGTGTCATGCACGACACGCACCGGCTGAGTTCCTTCGCGAAGCAGATAGACAAAATCGACAGTGTAGGTGGCGTCGTTCGGATCCGGATCAAACGTCCACTCGAAATATCGCATGGCGCGGCCATCACCGTCGTGTCCCCCATGATGAACGCCGGCGCGAAACGTCTCTTTCAAGTAATCCGGCATAACCAGCAGCGACCCGCCTGGCCGACAATGCACGGCAGCGGTTTGAAAGACGGAACGAAGTTCATCCTCCGAACGCATATACATCACGGCGTCATGAATGAAAACCGCGTCGAACTGACGATGGAGCCGCAACGACTTCATGTCCCCGTCGATGTGCTCGCATTCCGGATTGATCCGACGGCTGTTTTCGAGCATGCCCGCCGAAGCGTCGGTCAGCGTCAATTTGAAATGGTGTTTGAGATGGGAAGCATTGTTTCCGCCGCCGGCGCCCAATTCCAGGACCGTGTGTACCGGTCCAACGGCGTCCATCAACAGCTTTGCCGCAAACTCTGCTTCTTCGGAGTAGTCTTCCGGTCTGGTTAGCAGGTGGAACCACGACGCCAGTTCGTCGTACAGCTTTGGCGAGTCAGACATTCACGACGTGACCGTAATCGATGAGGGCTTGAGCGGCGGTTTCGACCTGAGCGTGCTTCACCAGCACATAATCAGTGTCGTACGTGGCGAGTGGAAAGATGGATACACCGGCGTCGGCGAGCGGCTCCGCGATGGCGGCCATGATTCCGGTCAGCGCGAAATCCAGGGGACCTTCGCACTTCAAAATCCGCCATCCGCTCTCTCGGCCGATATTCGGAGGCATAGCTTGTTCGTCACAAACGACGGAAAGTTCGTCACGCGTTCGAATGAGTGACCAGAAGTCACCGGTCATTGCCCACGTCGGGATGGGTGTCGCCGGATCCAACCGGCAAATGGCGTAGGTTTTCGGTAAAACGGACAGCGTCAGCAGCGCTCGCGGCGGCATCTGTGCATTCCCTCAAGTTTCGTCCCGCTCGATCCACTTTGCGACAGTTGGCGGCTCGAAGGCAGCCAGTCTGTCGAGCAAAACGTCCGGATCGGTGGCTTCGAGCACGAGTTCTCGGATTTTCGGATGTATGAAGCCATCATCTACGCCTCTGTTGAATAAGTTCAACAAAGAATCGTAATAACCTTCGACGTTGAGAAGCCCGCAAGGTTTCTGGTGCAATCCGAGTTGCGCCCAGGTGATCACTTCGCAAAATTCCTCAAAAGTGCCGAATCCTCCGGGCAGTGCGACAAAGCCGTCCGCAAGCTCCATCATCTTTGCTTTGCGCTCGTGCATCGACCGGACGATGAGGAGTTCAGTGATCCCGCGGTGGCCAACCTCCCGGGCGACAAGAGCATGCGGAATAACGCCGATCACTTCACCGCCGGCTGCCATGACGATATCCGCCAGTTCTCCCATCAAACCGACGCAGCCGCCGCCATACACCAGACCGGCCCCACGCCGGACCAATGCCTCACCCATCTCTTGGGCCGCTTTCACATAAGCGGGACGGGACCCTCTGCTCGAGCCGCAAAAAACGCACACTCGCTTGATCACTGGGGCAGCTTTCTGAATAGAGCGGCCGCGGCTACGACCGCCCACGTACCTTCGAGGACGACAAAAGGCGCGAATCCGATCAACCACGATGCATAGCACGACAGTCCGGCTCCCACAAGATTCATAAGGGCGTAGGTCCGGCTGCCGGCGGATAAAAATCGGAACAGATTCAGGAAAAAGGCGGCCAGAAGAATGGCCACTCCGATCGAGGCAATGACTTCAGGCATGCTCATGTCTCACTACAGAGACGCAGAGACTCTATCTCTCTCTGCGCCTCTGCGGTGAACCCAATTCCCCACTACTTCTTCAATGTCGCGTTCGTTAAGCGGGCGACAGCGCTCAATGTCGTCTGAGCGGCGTTCAGGCCAAGGCGGAAATCCTTGTCCGAAAACGTGGTGAACACGTCGATTGGCTGATGCCAGGTTGGATTCCAGCCCGCGCCGGTGTGCATTCCGCGCTCATTCTCGCGAAGGCTGATTGCGGGGATGAGATCCATAAAAGGCGTGGAGTCCGTATTGGTCATGTGAGGACCGACCGCAGCGGGATAGTCGGTCGCGTATTTTTCGTTCGATTCGCGGAAGAAGAATGCCAGTTTCATCGCCTGGTCAGCGAATTTGGCCGTGGACTGGAATTCGATGTTCACGTCCGCTTCGGGCCGCTGCTCTGGATTCCACGTTCCATCAGGCCGAGGCATGCCGTGATCCCACAACATCATGTCGTGCTGAATCATGCCGAGCCATTTCGGTTCCGGAAATTTTTTGGATCCCGGCGGATTCTCTTTTCCTTGCAGCTCAACTCTCTGATCGACATAGGCGCGAGCGCCGTTCAATCCACTTTCCTCGTTGTTCCAGAGCGCGAATCGAATCGACCGTTCGGTCTGCACGTCGGGCATGCTGAAGATTCTGGCGAGTTCCATCACGAGCGCGGTCCCGGAACCGTCGTCGTTAACGGCTTCGCCCCAGCCGATGCCGTCCATGTGGGCGGCAACGATGTACATCTCGTCCGGACGGGTTGAGCCGATCTTTGTGCAGTACACCTCTTCGCGCGGTCCGTTAGTGGTTTGCTCTGTGTTGAGCGCCCGCAGCGTGGCATTGGGTTGGCGGTTGCCGTCGTTGTTCACACCCGTTGCGGCGCTGACGCCGTAATTCCGGCTGCCGCCGGAATTGGTTATAATTTCGCCGCTCTCAATGATCTTGGCCGATCTGCCGACACCACCGGTGCCACGGGCTCCCTGGCCGCGCTGAGGCTGTGCGTTCGCATTGGCGGCGCCCCGCTGGCCATCGCCGCCGCGTTGGCCCTGACCGCGTTGGCCCTCCCCGCGCGCACCTGCCGCCTGCTGGGTGGTCGGTTCGGGAAACATGTATTTGATTCGCTCAACGTCCGCACAGCCGTAGCTCTTGAGCTGTGCTTCAATCCAGTCCACAGCCTTTCGATTGCGTTCGGTGCCCTGACGTCTGTCGCCAAACTGCGCAAGGCCTTTCAGCGTTGTCTTGTAGCGTTCCAGTTCCAGCCGGCCGACCATCGTCCTGATAGGGTCGTCCGCCTGCGCAGCCGGCGCCTGCGGATTCGCGCCGCCGCCCCGTTGCGCAAATGTGGGCGAAACCAGGGTTGTAACCAGTACCCAGGTCATGACCATTGTTTGTTTTGAGCGCATGTAGATTTCCTCCGAACCAGAAAGTGGACGGAATCATAGCAAATTCTCGTTAGGGAGGCGCTGTTTGGCGAAGGTGTGTTTGCGCAAAAGGGTTCCCCTCCTGGAACAGGAGGGGTGGCGCGAAGCGCCGGGGTGGTCGCTCACACATAACCGGCCGGATTGACCACCCCGCCGCTCGCTTTGCTCGCGTCTACCCCTCCTGTTCCAGGAGGGGACCTTTACTTGTCGCGATTGAGGCCCAGCGCGCGGATGCGTTTGTGCAGATTGGTGCGTTCGATGCCCAAAATTCGGGCGGCTCCGGACACGTTCCAGCCGGTTTCCTCCAGGGCCTGCAGGATCTTTTCGCGCTCGGCGGAATCGCGCGTTTGTTGGAGGGAGGACGGCGCGTCGGGCTCAGGTTGGAAGCGGATTTCCAACGGGACAGAGTCGGGTTCGATGACGTCACCGGCGGTCAGAATCGCCATACGTTCGATCGCATTGCGCAACTCTCGAGCGTTACCGGGCCACATATGCGCCTGCAATATCGGGAACACGGAATCGTCGATGTGCTTTGGCCTGAAATTGTTCCGCGCACAAAACTCGTTCAGGAAATACTCGGCGAGCGCTCGCACGTCCTCCGGGCGCTCGCGAAGCGGCGGCACGCGGATCGGAACAACGCTCAGCCGGTAATACAAATCCTCGCGGAATTTGTTCTGGGCGACGAGGTCCGCGAGATTTCGATTGGTGGCGGAGACAACTCGCACCGAGACCCGAACCGTCTGTTCGCCGCCGACCCGCTGAAATTCACCTTCCTGCAGCACTCGCAGCAGTTTGGCCTGCGACGATTCGTGCAGGTCACCAACTTCGTCCAGGAAAATGCTTCCGCCATCGGCCAATTCAAACTTTCCTCTGCGCGTTGCAGTGGCGCCGGTGAACGCGCCTTTCTCGTGACCAAACAGCTCGCTTTCGAGAAGCTCGGTTGGAATCGCGGCACAATTGACCTTCACAAACGGTCCACTCGCGAACGGACTCTCACGATGGATGTGCGCTGCGAGAAGCTCCTTACCGCTGCCGGATTCACCCAGCAATAAAACGCGGGCATCGGAGCGCGCGACGAGTGTGGCCTGATCGACGGCATGCTTGAAGGCGCCGCTCGAGCCGATCATTTTCGGACCGTCGCCGACGATCTCTCGGAACCGCTCGTTCTCCTTCCGAAGGTTCGACTGCTCGATCGCGTTCTTTACAACGACCAGCACCTTATCGCGGCTGAGTGGCTTCTCCAGAAAATCGAACGCACCCGCGCGCGTGGCTTCGACCGCATCGGCGATCGTGCCATGTCCGGAAATCATGATCACCGGAGCACGGTTATCGCTCTGACGCAAGGCTCGGAGCAAATCGATTCCACTGCCATCCGGCAGACGCACGTCCAGCAGGTACGCGTCAGCGCGCTGCGCCGGCCCGCGAGATCGGAATTCGCCTGCTGTGTGGCAGATCAATACCGAATAACCCTCACGCTCGAGGATCAGTTGCAGCGACAACCCGATGTTGGGCTCGTCATCGACTATGACAATGCGTTTTGACGGCATAACTCAAACCTGCACGACAGGAAGAACGACGCGGAACGCGGCCCCGCCCAGTTCGCCAGGCACGAGGCTGATATCGCCGCCGTTCATCAATGCGCTCTTACGCGCGATCGACAATCCCAATCCCATGCCGCGCTTCTTAAAAGTAATTGTCGGCTCGAACAGCGAGCGCGAAGCTTCGGCGCTCAGTCCCGGACCGGAGTCATGAACCTCAACGTAGACCTTTCCATCGACGACAGCGCTACAGCCCATTACTTCGCCGGATGGACCGGCCGCCTCAGCCGCATTTTCGAGAAGGTTCGTCAGAATGCCTTTCACCTGATCCACATCCGCGAACGCCTGCGGACGGGCCGCAGCGAGTTTGAGACTATAGCGCACACCCACGTGTCCAGGCTTAAGCAGAGCGACGCGTTCCTCGAGCAGACTGTTGATGTCGATTGCCGCAGGATGTGTGGTCGGCTCGCTAGAGAATTCCGAAAAGGCGCGGACGCGCCGCTCGAGCGTCTCGATTTCGTTAACGACGATCTGAACTGCCTGATCCATAAACTGGCGATCGCCTGCCGTTTGGCGCGCATTGATCTCTTCGACGGTGAGCCGGATCGGGGTGAGTGAATTCTTCAGTTCGTGCGCCATTTTTCGAGCAAGCATTTGCCAGCTGGCTACCTGAGTCAGATAGATCAATCGGTCTCGACTCTGCTGCAGTTGGTCCGCCATGTTGTTGAACGCCTGAATGGCGCGGCCGGTTTCATCATCGCTCTCGCGTTTAAGCCGAACGTCGAGATTACCCGCAGCCAGTTGGGAAAGGCCGCCGGTCAGAACCTGTATAGGCTGGCTGATTCGGTTCGCGAGATAAATAAGCGAAGCCAGCGACACCAGCCAGATTCCAGACATCAGCAAAAGCAGCGTAGAAGTGAGGCCGCGGCGCAGGTCGCGTTCTTTAGACTCGGCGACGAGTAGCCGCGCACGACTGAACTCGTCCGAGAGTTCTTCCATCTGAATGCTGCCAAGATTGCGGGTGTAGACACGCACTCCGCCGCGATCGCGAACGAAGTAATCCAGGTGGTTGCCTTTTGATCCTGAAAGATCGAAACGTTCGGACTCGGCGCTTTCCCAGAACTCGCGGGCTGTCGCCGGCCACTGCGCCAGTTCGGCCTGCGCATAGGTTTGTACGGAGACACGTCCGGCCAATGCGTCCTCTTTCAAATTCTCTTTAGTCTGTTGGTAGTATTCGCGCGCTGTGCGCTCAAGGGATTTCGAAAGATTATCGAGTTCTTCCGTTGTCGCGAAACTGAGGCTGCGCTCGAGGAGCGAGGTAGTCAACCACAGCGTTGCAATCAGAGGAATAACGGTGGCAACAAGGAATGCGGCGATCAGTCTGTTTCGAAGCCGGTTCACTCCAATTACTTCTTCCTCAGATCGTCCAGCCGCACGGGACCGATTTCATCGAATCCCCGAACCTGCTGTTCGTCACGCGGCTTGCGGCTGAAGATATCGATCAGGCTGCTTAGTGTAAGGCCAGAACCATCCGTTTTGCTCGCATCCTTGGGTTCCTCTGTCGCGTACTCCAGCGTGATCCAGAACTGGCGGTTTTGGTTGAGGTCGGCGATCGGCAGCGACAGATTGTCGAGACACCAGCTTTCCACCCCGCTCGTCGTGAGGTTCGAAGCCGAACGTGTTGGCGATGCCAATCGTGTTACGGCATATTTCTCTTCCCACAGATCGTAACTGAGCCTGAAGCGTTCCGTGATTCGGCTCACGACGTGACCTAGCCGTTCATTACGTAGAGTCAGCTGCAGAACGTAGGTGACGGTGGTGCCGTTGCGCAGACGTTCGACCGCGGGAGGAAGCAGAAAGTGAACCTGCGGTCCCGATACGCGCAGGCGATCCCCTTCGACGCGCGCCTTCAGGTGCTGCGCCATGCCTGTGTCCGGCGCGACCAGGAAAAGCATCAAAGTAAGCGCAAGGCGGACCCGATAGAGGTTCAAAAGCGTACCCCCATCAT
>Ga0209382_10006324_pt1 | contig 15270 bp, 13 predicted proteins | sample SoiMetdeltSBSDD5_FD_187599 | JGI IMG/M metagenome (GOLD analysis project Ga0209382, IMG submission 187599) | Bulk soil microbial communities from a Populus tree surrounding site in Tennessee, USA - Soil MetaG P. deltoides SBSDD5 (SPAdes) (version 2) | ecosystem: Environmental > Terrestrial >... | reverse complement strand
GCCGCGTGGGCCAGGGCGGCGGGCTGGTGCTGTTCGGGCGGTGCGACGAGGAGGCCATCGTCCCGTACCAGCCGCTGGTGGAGGCGCTGGACGGATATGTGGCCGCCACCCCGGCCGACGAGCTGCCTGCGCTGGGCGACGAGGCCCGGGCCGAGCTGGCCGCGGTGCTGCCGTCGCTGGACGCCCCCCGCCGGCCGCCGGGGGCCGATGGCCGCGCCCGGTTGTTCGGGGCGGTGACCGACCTAGTGGCGGCGGCGGCCAAGGAGCGCCAGGTGCTGCTGGTCCTCGACGACCTCCAGTGGGCCGACGACGACACGCTGCTGCTCATGCGGCACCTCGTGCGCCACGCCGGCGACGCGGCCGTGCTGGTCGTGGCCATCACCCGGGACCACGACCTCGAACCCGGCCACACCCTGGGCGACGTGGTGCTGTCGCTCGACCGCGACGGCTGGGTGCGGCGGCTGCCGCTACGGGGCCTGGCCGAGGCCGAGGTGCTGGAGCTGGTGGCCCGCCTGGGCGCTCCAGGTGACGCCGGCACGCAGGCCGCCACCGCCCGGCGGCTCGTGGCCGAGACCGCCGGCAACCCGTTCCTGGTGACCGAGGTCCTGCGCTCGGGCGGCGAGATCCCGCCGGGTGTGCAGGAGCTGGTGGCGGCCCGGGTGGCCCGGCTCGACCCGGACTCGGCCGACCTGCTGCGCGCCGCGGCCATCGCCGGCGCCCGGTTCGACCTCGACGTGGTGGCCGAGGCCGCGGGCCTGGCCGGGCGACGGTTGCTCGACGCCCTCGACGCGGCGCTGGCATCGGGCCTGGTGGTCGAGGAGGACGCCGACCGCTACCGCTTCCCGCACGACATCGTGCGGCGCACGCTGGTCGCGCAGCTGAGCGGGGCCCGCCGCCGCACACTCCACCACGCGCTGGCTGCGGCCATCGAGCACCTGCGGGTCGATGCGATCGACGAGCACGCCGCGGTGCTGGCCCACCACAGCGCCCTCGGCGCCGGACCGCGGGGCGACGCCCGCGCCGTCCACTGGTCGAGGCTGGCGTCGGCCCAGGCCGCGGCCCGCAGTGCCCCCACCGAGGCGGTGCGGCTGTGCCGCCAGGCGCTGGTCAACGTCCCGGCGGGCGACCACAGGCTGCGGGCCGCGGTCACTGCCGACCTGGGCCGCGCCCTGGTGGCGACGGGCGACCCCACCGGCCCCGCCACCCTGGTCGAAGCCGCCGACCTGGCCCGCGCCCACGGGCAGCCGGACGTCCTCGGTGCCGCCGCCCTGGCCCTGGCCGACGCGGCCGAGCACGTTCCGGACGTCGCCGCGGATGCCCGCCGCCTGGTGGACGCGGCCGTGAGCGCACGCCCCGGCCCTCACCCGCTGTGCCACGCCCGCCTCCTGGTCCGCCAGATCCGGCTGGGCCCGACCGGCCCCGCCACGGCCCAACCCCCGTCCGCCACGCTGGACGCCCTGGCCGCCCACGTCGCCGGCCTGGACGACGCCGCCCGCCTGGACGAGCGCCGGGCCCTCGCCGCCGAGCTGGCCACCCTGGCCGACGCGGCCGATGAGCCGAGCTTCCGGATCCGCGCCGCCCACGAGCAGGCCATGGCTGCCGCCTACCTGGGCGACGACGAAGCGGTGGACGAGGCCATGGCCACCCTGGAGTCGCTGGCCGCCCCCGGGTCTCCTGACTTTCCCGTCGCTGAGGCCATGCTGGCCGAGCATCGCGCCGCCCGCCTGGCCCGCGCCGGCCGTTTCGCCGAAGCGCAGGCCGCCCTCGCTGCCATCCCCGGCGCGGCGGCGGACCGCCACCGCTCCGTCCTCGCTCACCTCTGGACCGACGCCTCCGCCGCGCCTGCGCCCCCGCCGCTCGCGCCGTCCCCCTCGCTCGCTGCGCTCCACGAGCTGGGCCTGGCCGCCCTGTCGGGCGACCCCCGCGCCCGGGCGTGGCTGGCGCCGCACGCCGACCTGGTGTGCGGCTTCGGCTACCGCACATTCGTGGGCGCCGCCGCCTTCCACCTGGGCCGCCTGGCCGCCGCCGAGGGCGAGTGGGCCGAAGCCGAGCGCAACCTGCTGTCCGCCCTACGCCTCCACACCGCGCTCCGCGCCCGCCCCTGGGTGGCCTGGACCCAGACCGCCCTGGCCGGGGTCCTGGAATCCCGAGGCCGCCCGTCCGACCGCGAGTGGATCGCCGGCCTACGCGCAGAAGCCGAGTGGGTGGCCACCGACCTCGGCCTACGTCCCCTACCGGCGTAGAGCCACTCCCGGCCTACAGGCCGGACTCGCCGAAGGCCCCGAGGCCGCCGAAGGCGTCGGCGACGGCACAGCCCTCCCGAAGCCGACACGACCCACGGAACGGGCCGCGGCCGCCCACGATGCCTCCACAGCCCACGCCGTCCGAGCGACCCGAGTCGCCCGACGGGTCGCGCCCGCCGAAGGGCGCGCGACCGCCCTACAGGCCGGACTTGCCGAAGGGGCCCGGGCCGCCGAAGGGGTCGTCGACGGTCGGGCGGACGCTGACCGGGCTGCCCTCGTCGGGCTCGCCCGCCAGCTCGGCGCCGAGGAGGCCGGCGTAGCCCCGCTCCTCCAGCTCCAGCGCCAGCTCGGGGCCGCCCGAGCGGACGATGGTGCCCTTGGCCAGCACGTGCACCTGGTCGGCCCGCAGCTCGTGCAGCAGCCGGCTGTAGTGGGTGATGGCCAGCACGCCCAGCCCCGGGATCCCGTCGACCGGCTGGGTGGCGGCCTCGATGCGCCGCGACGTGGCCCGCAGCGCGTCCACGTCCAGGCCCGAGTCCAGCTCGTCCAGCACCGCGATGGCCGGGTGGAGCACGCCCAGCTGCAGCGTCTCGTTCTTCTTCTTCTCGCCGCCGGACAGGTCCACGTTCAGGGGCCGGTCGATGAGCCGGGGGTCGAGCGCGAGCCGCTCGGCCTCCACCCGCATGGCCGCCTCGACGCCCTCGGGGTCGCGGCCCGCCGCCCGTAGCGCCGAGGCCAGCAGGTCGTGCAGCGACACGCCCGGGACCTCGGTCGGGTACTGCAGGGCCAGGAAGAGCCCGGCCTGCGCCCGCTCCCACGGGGTCAATGCCAGCAAGTCCACGCCGTCGAGCGTGACCGACCCGCCCAGCACCTCGTAGCCGGGCCTGCCCATGAGGACATGCGCCAGCGTGGACTTGCCCGACCCGTTCGGGCCCATCACCGCGTGGACCTCACCCGAGCGGACCACGAGGTCGAGGCCGCGCAGGATCTCCTTGCCGGCCACGCCGGCCCGCAGGTCCGCGATCTCCAGCACGTGGGCGTCACTCATCGGGCAGCACCACCACGATCATCCCGTCGTCCACTCGAACGTCGTAGACCGGCACCGGCCTGGTCGCCGGCAGCGACAGCGGCTCGCCGGTGACGAGGTCGAACTGGCTGCCGTGCTTCCAGCACTCGATCGAACGCTCGTCGGTGTCGATCTCCCCTTCGGACAGGGGCACCTCCTGGTGCGAGCACACGTCGTGGAGGGCGTAGACGTCGTCGTCGAGGCGCACCACCGCGAGCTGGTGCCGGCCCACGTCGAAGTGGCGGGCAGTGCCCGGGGCCAGCTCGTCCAGGGGGCAGAGCGGGACCTTGGCCATCAGGCGTCCTTCCGGGCGAACTTGGCGCCGATCGTCTCCCGCAGGAGCGGCACCACCGAGGCCACCGGCAACCGGCTCAACACCTCGTCGAAGAAGCCGCCCACGATGAGCCGCTCGGCCTCGTCGGTGGGCACCCCTCGACTCTCGAGGTAGAAGAGCTGATCCTCGTCCACCGGCCCGACCGCGGAGGCGTGGCTGCAGCGCACGTCGTTGTTCTCGATCACCAGGTTGGGGACCGACTCGGCCCACGCGCCCTCCGACAGCTTCACGTTGCGGTTGGTCTGGAAGGCGTTGGTGCCCCGGGCCTCCTTCCCCACCCGGATCATGCCCGTGTACACCGACCGGGACTGGCCGCCCACGGCCCCCTTGAACAGCAGGTTGGAGGTGCAGTCGGGCGCGACGTGGTCCTGGAACGTGCGGAAGTCGAGGGTCTGGGTGCCCTCGCCGAAGTAGACGGCGTCGAGCTCGCCGGTGGCGCCCCGGCCCAGCATGCGGCAGTCGGTCCGCAGCCGGGCGTAGTCGCCGCCGAAGCCGATGCTGGTGGAGCGGATCGTCGCCTCCGCCGCCACCTGCGAGACCTGCAGGCCCAGCTGCCAGGTCGCCAGGCCCAGCTGCTGCACGGTCACGTGCCCGACCCGTGCGGCCCGCCCCACCAGGATCTCGGTCACCGGCATCACCAGGGCGGACCTGGGGCCGGACGCCTGGATCTCCAGCACCGAGACCTCGCTGTCGTCGCCGGCCCGCACCACCAGCCGGGGGAAGGCGGCGACGCCCTCGCCCTCGGTGATGTGCACCACGACCACCGGTCCCGGCACCACCACGCCCGCGGGTACGTCCACCACCACCGGCTCGACCACGAAGGCGTCGTTGAGCGTGGCGAACACGTCCGGCGGATCGGCCAGGGCCGCGCCCACCAGCGCGGCGTGCCCGTCGCCCGCGGCCGCCACCACCACGCCCTTGGCCGCGGACTCGCCGAGCGAGACCTCCACCACCCGACCGTTGCGCACGACCACCGTGGCGGCCGGCCGGTCCACGGCGTCGACCAACGCCTGCACGCCCTCGGGCCGCGCGCCGTCCACTCCGTCGGCGGGGACGTAGGCGTCGAGGTCGAGCCGGTCGATGCGGCTGTAGCGCCAGACCTCCTCGTCGGTGGTCGGCAGGTCGGCGGCGGCGAAGGCGGCCGCGGCCGCGGCCCGGCGTTCCTGCAGCCAGCTGGGACCGTCGAGCGCGGCAGAGGCGGCGGGGGTGAAATTGCTCAGCGTCGATCCTTTCGCAGCTCGCCCGCCGAGGGCGGGGCCGCGTGCAGGGAAAGGTCAGCCTACCCGGGTGACCCCCGGCCGGGGTCACCCACCCGGGCTCAGGTGTTGATGGCCTGCGCCTCCCGCACGGTGAGGGCAACGGTGGATTCGGGCTCGATCGTTCCCAGCGGGCCCCCGGCGCCCACGTTGGACGTGAACGACGTCTGGTACACGAGCGTTGCGGTGGCGGTGACGCCGGCCGCCCGCTGGTAGACGTGGGTGCACGGGGACGACTGCTCCGCCGCGGGCACCGCCGGGTCGTAGGCGGGCGGGTTCTCACAGGTGATGGTGCCGCTGCCGTCGCCCGGATCGATGACCAGCGACGTCGGCGTGGCGGTGACCGTGACCCTCACGTTGCCCGCGGACGTGCTCCGGCGGATCGGCTGCCAGGTCTCGACCCAGTACCAGGACGTGAGGCCCACCAGCTGGTCGCCGGCGTCCGGGCTGGTATGGATGACCGGAGCCGGTGGCCTGATGGTCACGCGGCGGGCCAGCGACCACGGGTCGACCTGCACGGCCTGGCCTTCGGGGAAGAAGTCGAAGCCGATGTACTCGTCGTTGCAGTAGATGTGGAGGTACACGCCCGGTCGCTGCTCCTCCGGACGGATCTCGGTGCGCTGCTCCTCCATCGTGGTGTATTGCAGGCCCTGGTAGTGGAGGTAGCCCGGCGTGCCGTCACTCGTCGTGCAGTTCGGCCCGTCCGACCCGTCGTCGGCGCCCTCCGGCGGGTCGACGTAGCCGTCGCCGCCGGTCTGGGCGGTGCCGGTCGCCGTGCTGCCGTTGTTCTGCGCGCCGGCGCGGTCGCCGACGTTGTGGCCCCCGGACGGGTCGTCCAGCGCGGCCACGCCGGTCGCCCCGCTGCTCATCGCCATCACGGCCACGACGCCGACCGCCGCAGCCCTGCCCCAGCCCCTATGCATCCGCGCACACCTCTTCGCTGTTCTGCAGGCTCGTGACCTTCCACTCGCCGTCCTCCAGCACGAGGGCGGCGATCAACCCGTCCGGCACGTCGTCGGACTGGTCCACCACCTCGCCGGTGGCGGCCGTCACCGCCTGCAGCTGATTGAGACCGCAGTCGTGGACCGTCGCCTCCCGCTCGCCGCTGTCGGCGACCGTGGCATTGAAGTCATACGTCCCGCGCATGACCACACCCTCTGCCTCGTAGCTCCGAAGCAGGTTCTGGACCGCGGTGAGGGCCTCGCCCGTGGTGTGGTCCGCCAGGAAGGGAGCGTCGGGCTGAGGCGGGTCGCCGGCCCGGATGAAGTCGTTCCAGCTCGCCTCGTAGGCGGCGACGAGCTCATCCTCGGTCGTGGCGGTCGTGTCGGTGGTGTCGTCGTCGTCGAGCGCGGTCGCGGGCGTGCTGCTGTCGTCGTCGCCGCAGGCCCCCAGGAGGACCAGCGCCCCGACCATCAGCGCTCCCGCTGCCACCCCGCGTGTCACGACCGTTCCGACCTCCAGCGACTCGACACCCGACTCCAGCTATCGGGATCTGCCTTCGCTCGGGATGCTACGCGTGCCGCAGCCCCCTGGCGGACAACCCCGCCGGGGCGGCCCGGCGCACGGTTCCAGCGAGGCGTGTGAGCGGGCCGCTAGTCGTTCTTGCGACGCCGCCAGATGCGCCAGCGGGAGCCGCTGGCCCGCTGCTGTTCGGCCTGAACCTCGGCCATGATGTCGGGCCCCGCGGCGTTGACGATCTCCTCCGCCTCGTCCAGCAGCCGGGCCACCGAGTTGTCACCCCGGTCGAGCGCGTCGAGCGGCTCGTCCGGCGTCTTGGGCGTGACCAGCGAGCCGTGGGACCAGTTGACGTCCGCGATGCGCCGCTCATAGCGCGGGCAGTTCTCCGGGCACCGCCATGGCGCCTCGGGCGCGAGGTCGAGATCGCACTTCCGCACGGTCTCCCCGTTGCGGTAGGTGCGTGACTCGAAATGCTTGCAGTCCTGGCGCATCGGCACCGGACCATTGTGCCAGGCACCAGGGCCGTCGCGGCGGCCCCGGGGCCGGTTCAGCCGACCGATCCCTCCATCTGGAGCTCGATGAGCCGACTCCACTCCACCGCGTACTCCATGGGCAGTGTGCGGGTGACCGGCTCGATGAAGCCGTTCACCACCATGCTCATGGCCTGCTCCTCCGACAGGCCGCGGGACATGAGGTAGAAGAGCTGCTCGTCGGCCACCTTGGACACGGTGGCCTCATGGCCGACGACCGCGTCGCGGGCCCCGACCTCCATGTAGGGGAAGGTGTCGCTCACCGAGTCCTCGTCGAGGATCAGCGCGTCGCATTGCACGTGGCTCTTGCAGCCGTAGGCGTCGTCCTCGATGCGGACCAGACCCCGGTACGAGGTGCGGCCGCCGTCCTTGGAGATGGACTTGGACACGATCTTGGACGTGGTCTCCGGGGCGGCGTGGACCATCTTGGCCCCGGCGTCCTGGTGCTGGCCCGGACCGGCGTAGGCCACCGAGAGCACCTCGCCCGAGGCCTTGGGGCCGACCATGTACACCGACGGGTACTTCATGGTGAGGCGCGAGCCGATGTTGCCGTCGATCCACTCCATGTGGCCCTCGGCCTCCACCCGGGCCCGCTTGGTCACCAGGTTGAACACGTTCGCCGACCAGTTCTGGATGGTCGTGTAGGTGACCCGGGCACTGGGTTTCACGACGATCTCGACCACCGCGGAGTGCAGCGAGTCGGTGGTGTAGACCGGCGCCGAGCAGCCTTCGATGTAGTGGACCTTCGCGCCCTCGTCGGCGATGATCAGCGTCCGCTCGAACTGGCCCATGTTCTCCGCGTTGATGCGGAAGTAGGCCTGCAGCGGCATCTCCACCTCGACCCCCGGCGGCACGTAGATGAACGAGCCGCCCGACCACACGGCCGAGTTGAGCGCGGCGAACTTGTTGTCGTTCTTGGGGATGATGGTCCCGAAGTAGGGCTTGACCAGGTCGGGGTGCTCGCGCAGCGCGGTGTCCATGTCGGTGAAGAGGACGCCCTGGCGCGCGAGGTCCTCGCGGTTGCGGTGGAAGACGACTTCGCTCTCGTACTGCGCGGTGACGCCGGCCAGGTACTTGCGCTCGGCCTCGGGGATGCCCAGCTTCTCGTACGTCTTCTTGATCGACTCGGGCAGCTCGTCCCACTCGTCGACCTGCGTCTCGGTCGGCTTGACGTAGTAGTAGATGTCGTCGATGTAGATCTCCGACATGTCGCCGCCCCAGGTGGGCATGGGCCGGCGCTCGAAGTGTTTCAGCGACTTGAGGCGGTAGTCGAGCATCCAGTCGGGCTCACCCTTCATCCACGACATCTCGCGGACGATGTCCTCCGACAGGCCCTTCTTGGGCTTGAAGACGTAGTTCTCCTCGTCGGCCCAGCCGAGCTTGTAGCGCCCCAGGTCGAGATCGGCGACTGCCATGAGCGGTCCCTCCGGACTGCGATCAGCGGTCAATTTCTCCTACGCCGATAGTAGCAATCCTGGGCTCCCACTCCACCATGGGCCTCCGCCCAACGCCGTACGTAGTGGTACCTGCGCGACGCGTCGTGCAAATCTGTCAACATAGGGGCCGATGCCCACCCGCTCGCCTCGCCCGCCTGACCGCGCCGCCACGGAGGCGGCCCTGCAGAAGGCTGCGCTCGCCCTCGTCGAGCGCAACGGCGTGCTCGCAGGGCTGAACCTGCGGGAGGTAGCCGAGGAGGCGGGCGTCAACCGGGGGCTCGTGTACCACTACTTCGGCTCGCGCCGCGACCTGCTGCGGGCCGCCTTGCGCGCCGACGCCGAGCAGCGGTTCGGCGACTCCGCCCCCGGCTTCGGCCTGCCGGCCGCCGCCCGCTACAGCCGCTTCCTGCGCACGTTCGTCGGCCATCGGCGAGCCGCGATGCTGGCCACGCTGTTGACCCTGGACGGCGACGACAGCCTGCATGCCGTCCCGGACCTCGAAGGTGCCCGGGGCCGGCTGGCCCGGGACGTGGTCGACGGCGCCCTCCCCGCCGACATCGACGCTGACGCCCTGCACATCGCCATGTCCGCTCTCGTCTACGGCTACCTGGTGTTCCGCGAGCGCTTCGCAGGGGAGTTGAACAGTGACCCGGCTGACCTGGACGAACGTGTGGCGCAGCTGGTCGAGCGCATGATCGCCGGTCTCGTGTCGATCTGACACACCATCAGACGCCTAAAGTCACACACCTGCCGTTTGCCGGTGTGGCACACTCGCTTTACTATCGATGTGCCGCTCGTCACTCTGGGGGCGAGCACAAACACAGGGGGACGAGGAGTGGGACCGAAAGACAGCAGGGGAGGCGCGCGCAGGTTGCTCGCCATTCTCCTGGTCCTGACCGCCCTCGCCGCCGCCTGCGGTGGCGGCGACGACGACGATGCGGGAGGTGAGCCGACCGGCGAGGAGAGCGACCAGTCGGACCAGGGCGAGCCTGTATCCGGTGGCACGATCACGGTGGGCCTCGAGGCGGAGACGCCGGGGTGGCAGCCCGGGTCGGGCAACTTCGCCAACTCGGGGGTCGCGGTGGCGTATGCGATCTACGACCCGCTGGTGCGCTTGGACGAGAACGGCGAGATCCACCCGTACCTGGCCGAGTCCATCGAGCCCAACGACGACTTCACCGAGTGGACGGTCAAGCTGCGCTCCGGCGTGCAGTTCCACGACGGCACACCGCTGAACTCGCAGGCCATGAAGACGATCTTCGACACGTACCTGATAGCGCCGGGCGCCAACACGGCCGGCATCTTGAGGGACACCCAGCTGGAGGTCATCGACGACCTCACCTACAAGTACGTGCTCCCGGCGCCCAACTCCGGGTTCCCCGACAACCTCGCCGGCGCCCCCGGCTGGCCGTTCTCGCCCACGGCGGCGGCCGCCAACGGTGCCAACTCGGGGTCGATGCCGGTCGGCACCGGGCCCTTCGTCTTCGACAGCTGGGAGCGCGACTCCCGCCTGGTGGTCAAGAAGAACCCGAACTACTGGCAGGACGGCCTCCCCTACCTGGACGAGATCGTCTTCCGGCCCATCCCCGACGAGGACACCCGGCTGTCCAGCCTGGAGACCGGCGACATCGACGTGATGCAGACGCTGCGCCAGAGCACGGGCATCCGCGCCCGCGACCTCGACGGCGTCGACAACTACGAGTTCCTGGGCAACACCACCGGCACCACCATCTTCAACACGACCAAGCCCCCGCTCGACGACGTGCGGGTGCGTCACGCCCTGGTGCTGGCCCAGGACCAGGCGCAGCTCATCGAGGTCCAGGGCGGCACGGGCGTGGTCCCGCCGTCGACCCAGGTCTTCAGCGAGGACAGCCCGTACTACTCGCAAGAGGTGGCCGACGCCTGGCCCGCGTACGACCCCGAGGCCGCGCAGGAGCTCATCGACGAGTATGTCAACGACCCCAGCCGGTCGGACGGCAAGGCCCCGGGTGAGCCGGTCAGCTTCCGCTACGACTGCCTGCCGGAGCCCGTGCTGGTGGACCTGGCGTCGCTGTACCAGTCGTTCTGGCAGGAGATCGGCGTGCAGGTCGAGCTGCGCCAGGTCGAGCAGGCCACGCACGTGCAGGAGGCGCTGTCCGGCGACTTCCAGGCCAAGTGCTTCCGAGCCGGCGCCGACGCGGATCCGTATGTCACGCTGCGGAACGCGTTCACACTGCCGAGCCCGCTGAACTTCACCCGGTTCACCGATCCGACGATCGACGAGGACCTGGCCGAGCTGGCCGCCTCGGGTGACCTCGACGAGCGGAAGGCGCTCGTCGAGGAGATCTCGATGACGATCAACGAGGGCTTCCCGCTCAGCTACTACGGGAGCACCCTGGCCGTGCTGGCGGCCCAGGACTACGTGAAGAACGTCGACGGCTGGACCTTCCCCGACGGGGTGCGCGGCATCGGCACGCCCGGCGCCACCACCCACTGGGCGTTCGTCTGGCGGACCGAGTAGTAGCCAGGAGGCCGTGATACCCGGGAGCAGGACGCAGGTCGGGAGGGACCGATGGGACTGGTGCTGAGGCGGTTGCCGGCGATGCTGGCGACGCTGCTGATCGTGTCGTTCCTGACGTTCCTGCTGACCAGCCTGCTCCCGGGCGACCCGGCCATACAGATCCTCGGCGCCGACAACGCCAACGACCCCGACTCGGTCGAGGTCGTGCGGGAGGAGCTCCGGCTCGACGACCCGCTGCTCGTGCGGTACGGCGCCTGGCTGGGCGATGTCGCCCGCGGCGACCTGGGGCGGTCGTTCCGCACCGACCAGCAGGTCGCCGACGCCATCCTCGAGCGGCTGCCGGTCACCCTGGAGGTCGGCGGCCTCGCGGTGCTCATCGCGCTGCTCGTCGCCATCCCGCTCGGGACCCTGTCGGCGTTCCGGGCCGGGGGCCGGGCCGACCGCGTCGTCACCGGCGCCAGCTTCGGCCTGCTGGCGCTGCCGCCGTTCATGGTCGCGATCCTGCTCATCCTGGTCTTCGCGGTCACGCTCGGGTGGCTGCCGGCCACGGGGTGGGTCCGCTTCACCGCCGACCCCATCGACAACCTGCGCCACGCCATCCTGCCGGCGCTGTCGCTGGCCGTCGGCGAGATGGCCGTCTACACCCGCCTGCTGCGGGCCGACATGATCACCACGCTGCAGCAGGACTCGATCACCATGGCGCGCGCCAAGGGCATCCCGACCTCGCGGATCCTGTTCCGCCACGCCCTACGGCCCAGCTCGTTCTCGCTGATGACCGTGGTCGGCCTGCAGGTCGCCACCATCATCGGCGGGGCGGTGATCATCGAGACGCTGTTCGCCCTCCCGGGGGTGGGCCGGCTGCTGGTTGACTCCATCCTCCAGCGGGACCTCATCATGGTCCAGGGGTGCGCCCTGGTGATCGCCATCGCCTTCGTCGTCATCAACTTCATCGTCGACCTCCTCTACACGGTTCTCGACCCGAGGATCCGCTATGGCAGCGCTGCAACCACTTGACGACGCCGCCGACCGGGTCCTCGGTCTCGGCGTCGACGACGAGCCATCGCTAGACGTCATCCCCGCCCCGGCGGGCAGCGGGCCGCGGGCCCGGCGGCGCTGGCGGTTCCGCCGCGCGGGCGGGAAGAAAGGCGTCGCCTTCTGGCTGGCGGTGGCCTGGCTGGCCACGGTCGCGTTCTGCGCGGTGTTCGCTACCCGGCTGCCGCTCCCCGATCCCAACCGCCCCAACGTGATCGACCGCTTCGCCGGCTTCTCCGCCGAGCACCCGCTGGGCGCCGACTCGCTGGGCCGCGACCAGCTCTCCCGGGTGGTGCACGCGGCCCGGGTGTCGCTGGTGGTGAGCGTGTCGGCCGTGACCATCGGCCTGGTCGTCGGGGGCATCATCGGCACCGCGGTGGGCTACGTGCGGGGCCGCACCGAGCGGGTTGTGATGGCGATCGTCGACGTGATCGCCGCCTTCCCCGCCCTCGTGCTGCTGCTGGCCGTGCTGGCCTTCGTGGGCCGCAGCCTCACCGTGATCTCGGTGCTGATCGGGGCGCTGTCCATCCCCATCTACACGCGGGTGTCGCGGGCGAACACGCTCTCGATCGCGCAGCGCGACTTCGTGCACGCCGCCCACACGCTGGGCGCCAAGCAGTCGCGCATCCTGTTCCGGGAGATCCTCCCCAACGTGGTCCCGGCGGTGGCCGCCTTCGCCCTGGTGGCCATGGGCCTGGTGATCGTGATCGAGGGCTCGCTCGCCATCCTCGGCCTCAGCGTCGAGCCGCCCGATCCCACCTGGGGCGGGATGATCGCCGCGAGCAAGCCGCACCTGGAAGAGGCCGCCCACTTGGCGCTGGTCCCGGCCGGGGCCATGTTCTTCACCGTCCTGTCGCTGAACTTCGTGGGCGACACCTTGCGCCGCGGCCTGGACGTGCGGGACTCCAACCTGTGACTCCCCGCCGCTTGATCCGGCCGGGGAAGTTCGACGGTGGGCCGCTGCTGGACGTCGAGGACCTCCGCACGTCGTTCGCCACGCCGCGCGGCGAGGTCGTGGCGGTCGACGGTGTGTCGCTGCGGCTGGAGGCCGGGCACACGCTCGGCATCGTGGGCGAGTCCGGCTCGGGCAAGACCGTGCTGGCCCGCTCGATCCTGCAGCTGGTCTCGGCTCGCAACGCCACCATCTCCGGCCGGGTGCGGCTACAGGGGCGCGACCTCGTCGGCCTGTCGGCCAAGGCCATGCGCAGCGTGTGGGGCGTCGAGGCCGCCATCGTGTTCCAGGACCCGATGACCTCGCTCAACGCCACCATGCGGATCGGCGACCAGATCACCGAGTCGCTGCGCTTCCACCTGGACATGAGCCGCAGCGAGGCCCGCGCCACGGCGATCGCGCTGCTGCGCTCGGTGGGCATCCCCGAACCCGAGGCCCGCCTGCGGACCTATCCGCACCAGCTGTCCGGGGGCATGCGCCAGCGGGTCACCATCGCCATCGCGCTGGCGTGCGGGCCGCGCCTGCTGGTGGCCGACGAGCCCACCACCGCGCTGGACGTCACCATCCAGAAGCAGATCCTCGACCTGCTGGAGACCCAGCAGCGGGAGCGGGCCATGGGCCTCGTCATCATCACCCACGATCTGGGTGTGGTGGCCGGCCGCACCGACCGCATCGCGGTCATGTATGCGGGCAAGGTGGTGGAGCGGGGCCCGACCCGGGTGCTGTTCCACGACCGGCGCCACCCCTACACCGAGGGCCTGCTGCGCTCGATCCCGCGGATGTCCAACCCGGGGCATTCCCGGCTGCAGGTCATCCCCGGGCGACCGCCCGATCTGGTCGCCCTGCCCGAGGCGTGCGCCTTCGCCCCCCGCTGCCGCTACGCCCAGGCCCGCTGCCTGGAGGAGCAACCGAAGCTCATCGACGTGGGCCAGGGCCACGAGCACGCCTGCTTCTACCCGGTGGGCTCGCCGGGCGGCGGCGAGGCGCTGGGCCGCAACCTGGCCGCCGGCGAGAACGCCGCGGGCATGCCGGTCACGCCCGACGCGACGCTCGATGTCACCACCTACGTCCCCGAAGAGGAGGCCTCGTAGTGGCGGGGAGCGGCACGGCCGCGCTGCGGGAGCGCGACGACATCATCCTGCGGGTCGAGAACCTGGTGGTGACGTTCCGGCTCGGGCGCCACGACCGGGTGCAGGCGGTCTCGGACGTCAGCTTCGACGTGGCCCGGGGCGAGACCCTGGGCCTGGTCGGTGAGTCGGGCTGCGGCAAGTCGACCACGGCGAAGGCCATCATGTACGCCCCCCGGCCGACATCGGGACGGGTCACGTTCTCGGGCCAGGACCTCTCCGCGCTCGACCGGGAGGCGCTGCGCAAGCTGCGGCCCGAGATGCAGATGATCTACCAGGACCCGATCTCGTCGCTGAACCCCCGGCGCCGCGTCAACGAGATCGTGGGCGAGGGCCTGGCCATCTGGGGCCGGAAGAACGGCGCGGCCGACAAGGTGGCCGACACGCTGCGCTCGGTCGGCATCGACCCGGAGGCGTCCGGCGACCGCCGCCCGCACGAGTTCTCCGGCGGCCAGTGCCAGCGCATCTGCATCGCCCGGTCGCTCATCCTGCAGCCGTCGGTGCTGATCTGCGACGAGCCGGTGTCGGCGCTGGACGTTTCGGTCCAGGCCCAGATCCTCAACCTGCTGGAAGACCTGAAGGCCGAGCACGGCCTCACCATTGTGTTCATCGCCCACGACCTGGCCGTGGTCCGCAACATCAGCGATCGGGTCGCGGTGATGTACCTGGGCAAGCTCTGCGAGGTCGGCCCCGCCGACTCCCTGTACGCCCGCCCCGCCCACCCGTACACCGCAGCCCTGATCGAGGCGGTCCCCGAGCCCGACCCCGACATCCCCATCCCCCTCACGGCCCTGGCCGGCGACCTCCCGTCACCCTTGTCACCGCCGTCCGGCTGCCGCTTCCGCACCCGCTGCCCCCGAGCCCAAGCCCGCTGCACCGACGAAGAACCCATCCTCCGCCGGGTCACCGCCGACGGCGTCGACCATGTCGTCGCCTGCCACTACCCCCTGGTGGACGCCGAGCCCATCGCCGCCCCGGTCACCGTCGCCAGGACCGGCACCGCCCCTCCCACGCCCGCGGCTGCCACTCCCTCCACCGCAAGCGCAGCGCCGGTCTCGCCCGACGGCGCCACACCCCAGGACACGGTCCCGCCGCCGGAACCCTCCAGGCCCTCCGCGCCGACCGACACCCCGGGCGCGACCGCTTCGCCGGCCGACACCGAGCCCTGACATCGGCCGCGATCGCGAGCGCACGATCCGGCCGGGCCCTTACAAGTGCGGCGCACGATAGCTAACTCGCTAAGCCGCGGACTGGCCGGTGCCTGCGACCCAGGTGGCGTACAGGCGGGCGTAGGGTCCGCCTGCCGCTACCAGGTCGGCGTGGGTGCCCAGCTCGA
>Ga0209382_10006323_pt1 | contig 15273 bp, 11 predicted proteins | sample SoiMetdeltSBSDD5_FD_187599 | JGI IMG/M metagenome (GOLD analysis project Ga0209382, IMG submission 187599) | Bulk soil microbial communities from a Populus tree surrounding site in Tennessee, USA - Soil MetaG P. deltoides SBSDD5 (SPAdes) (version 2) | ecosystem: Environmental > Terrestrial >... | reverse complement strand
CGACATCGCGTAGATGACGGCATTAGTGAAGATCTTGTACGCATAAGCAGAAAACTTGGATGGATACTGCGGATCATCGGACCACTCCGATGCGTCCATCAAGTCGGTGTTGAAATTGATCAAAACCAGGAGTCGCCCATCAGGGTCGAAGATGCCGCGCACGTAAGGTTCATATCCGTCCTGCTCGTAGGTCGGACAGCCTCCGCAGTACGCATATCCGATGTTCGGAACCTGCATTTTTTCGTCGATGTCATAGAAACTGTGAAACACCGGATGATTCAGCGGGATCTCCCTTATCTGGCGATCCGGAAAAACTTTCCGCATCTCATTCTCGAAGTTTTTCCATTCGAACTTTCCCCAGAAGTCGTCGATCATCCAAAAACCGCCGCGAACGAGATACTCTCGAAGTGTGGCGGCATCGCGTGCATCCAGGACCATCTGGCCGGCCTCACTCGAATACAGCATCGGATAATTGAATAAATCGGGGTTTTGGATCGGTATCGCGCGGCTGCTGGGCGAGATGTCGATTCCGGTCTGGCGCTGCAAAATCTTGACGAGATTCCGATCACCCGTCGGGTAGTCGGTGTACCAGTTCTTTAGATACCCAGGAATGCGGCCGTTGTAGATCAGCCGCACAAACGTGAAATCATGAGCTTGCCGACTTTGTTTTGGCAGGCGGTCAAAATCCGTGACCCGGCCGGCCAGCAGCATTTCCAGATCCTGGCTATAAACAAAAGCACAGGCGGCCAGCACAAGTGGTAGTGCGATTCCGAGCCATACCTTTCGACGGACCAATCACTTCCCTCCATAAACCCTGCTTACTCCGCACTCCGCGACCCAGACGATCCGAGGGTTCAATTGAAGGTGGGCATGCACTGTGCCAAAATGAATAGCTCATGGTTACAAGCGACACGGTCGAGCAAGCGTGCAACGAAGTGAGTTCGTACACCGAGCAGCAGATGGCCGCGGAGTTCGAACGGTTCTTCAGGAGTCAGCCGGATCTCTGTGATTTTATTGTCGATTTGACAACCGACAGCGGTCAGCAGATCCAGGAGTTGTCTCTCTTTTTGTCCTACATGGTTTTCAAAGCGGTCGAAACAGCCCAACCGGCGAAGGTTGAAGCCATTTCCCAGGGAAGGATCGAAGAAGCGTTTAAGCAGAGTGAGGCTTGGATCGAACGTGTGAATCACACCAGTGGAGAACCTGGTTCAGCGGTCATGTCGAGCCTTGCGTCGGATGCCGAGCCGCATTTGCTGCAATACGTAATATCCGAACTTAATCAGCCCTTGGAAGATGGAACCTCTTTGGCCGACGAGCAAAAGGGAGAGGTCTTCTTCGTGTTGAAAACAGTGATTTCATCGTTATCCGGGAGTCCGTTTGAAAAACAAGAAACCAAACAGTAAAAGTAAATCGAATCTCTGGCTCATCGCCGGCGCCATCGTCTTATTGAGTGGCATTGCGTGGTTCTCACTACGCCCCAGCCAAGAACCCGTTGAGACCACACGTACCTCGCAACAACAGATCTCGACTTTGAAGATTCCGACCTTGCCGCCCGAGATGTTCACAGGCAAGGCACGCGAGGCGTATCAGGTAGCCAAAGAGATTCCTGAAGTTTTGAATCAGGTCCAATGCTACTGCGGCTGCAAAGAGAGCGATGGCCATCAAAGTAATTTCTTTTGCTTCACAGATCAGCACGGCGTCGGCTGAACGATGTGCCAGGACATCGCGCTGGACGCGCGAAAAATGCATAAAGATGGGCTGAGTATCGACAATATTCGCGAAAATATTCGCGCAAAATACGGACGGTACTCCCAATAAAATTCGGAAATGAATCTCCATTTTCTGGATGAAGGAAAAGGCCCGCCGATCCTGCTGCTCCACGCATTCCCTCTAAACAGCACGATGTGGGAGCCGCAGGTTGCGGCACTGAAAAACAGCTATCGCGTCATCGCCCCGGACACTCGGGGCTTTGGCAGCACACCGGTGGCGGATACCTGGACGTTGGAGCAAGCTGCCGACGATCTCGACAACCTTCTAGACAGCCTCGGCATTGCCGCTTGCACCGTCGCCGGACTCTCGATGGGCGGATACATCGCATTTCCCTTCTACGCAAGATTTCCCAATCGTGTCAGCAGGCTGATTCTCGCGGATACCCGCGCACGCGCCGATAACGAAGCGGAAAAACGTGGCCGAACCGAGATGATCGCGGCGCTCCAACAGTCCGGCGCATCCATCCTGCCGGACCGGATGCTGCCGCGTCTCTTGAAACCGAACGCGGCCGCGCCGGTGGTGAAACGCGTGCGAGAAATTATGGCCACGACAAGTGCGACGGGCGCGATTTTTGCGTCAATGGCCATGCGCGACCGGCCGGACATGTCCACCGTAGTTCACAGAATCACCTGTCCGACCTTAGTCATCGCGGGAGATCACGACGCGATTACACGAATCGATGAGTGCCGCGCAATGGCGGAATCCATACGTGATGGCAAGTTCGTCCCGATTCCGGACGCGGGTCACCTCAGCAACCTGGAAAACCCGGCAGCATTCAACCGCGCTTTGTTGGATTTCTTGGGCTAACTCTCTCTGCAAGATGTTTCGGGCGCGCGCAGGTCCCCTACTGGGATAGGAGGGGCAAGAATTGCTCGCCCGAAACATTCTTGCTGGTATTCGGTACTTAGCTCAGGGCGGTTTCCTTCAGGTACCGTTCCATCAAGTCAAAATCGAAGGGTTTGGAGAAGTACATCAGCCCCTCTTTCTCCAGGAACTTTATCGTGGTGGGATTGCTCACGTCGCCCGTCAGAAACACTGTTCTACGCCGATACAGCGGATTCACGTCGCACAGCTGTTTGTAGAGGTCAATGCCGCTGCCTCCAGGCATCTTCACATCCGTCAGGACGAAGTCGTAAGAGATTGTTGACGCGAGCGAAACCGCATCGGACACGGTGCACGCGGAATCTACGGTAACGCCGCTGCGCGCCAGGCCCGAGCGCAGGATCGAAACAATATCAATCTCGTCGTCAACTACCAGGACGCGCATGGAACGGACGACAGATTCGTTTACCGGTGGCCTTGTCAAAGGTTGTAATTCGTGGCGATCGATGGGCAGCTCGATTGTCACCACGGTTCCTTCACCGAGATCGCTCCGAATGCTGATCTCTCCGTTGTGTTCTCGGATGATGCCGTATGAAATGGACAATCCAAGCCCCGTGCCTTTGCCTACCGGCTTGGTGGTAAAGAACGGATCGAAGACTTTCTTGATTTCACTCTTAGGAATGCCGGGACCATTGTCGCGAACGGTTATCAAAACCGTCGACTCCCGGCCTGCGGTTGAAAGGACGATTGCGGGATCCTCGCCAAGGGCCACTGCGTCCTGCGCGTTGTTGATCACATTCAGCAGCACCTGCTGAAGCTGATTGGGGTCGGCATATACCGGCGGCAAGTGCCTCGCCAGATTCTTCTCAAATCGAATGCCGCTGGTGGTCAAATCGTAATCTTTCAACTCCGCCGCTGCTTCGATCACCTCGTTCACATTGGTTCGAACGCGTTCCGCTCTTCGTTTTCTCGCGAAAGCGAGCAAGCTGTGGACTACGCTGGACGCGCGCATCGCGCTCTTTCGGATGGATTCGATCTTCGAGCGTTGCTCGGCTGTGAGTCCCGGTTCGTCAAGAAGCAGGTCCGAATAACCTGTCACGATAGCAAGCGGATTGTTCAATTCGTGCGAAGTCCCGGCGACCAGTTCGCCAAGCGTGATCATTTTCTCCGACTGCATCAATGAGTCGCGCGCTGCCTTTTCCTTGGTGATGTCTTGAATGATTGCGACGACAGTCGTTACACGGTCTTTGTCGAAGATTGGCGTGGCGCTGAGGAATCCGTCAAAACGCGATCCATCCGGCTTATGTATCGCGACATCTCCCTTCCATTCCCTCGGCGTGCCCTCGAAGAAGATCGTGCTGATCGCGGATCGATCGATGAGATTCTTCAAGTTTTCGCCCACAACATTGCCGATCGTCCGCAGCCCGGCTTCATTTACGTATGTAATTGTGCCGCAGGGCCTCGCGATAAGAATGGAATCGGCCACTCGTGTGATGGCCTCCAGTTCGGCGAACTTTGCCTTCGCGGTCCGTTCGAGGAGTTGGTTGAAATTGTCAATGATTGTGATGAGTTCCGCGGGCACAAAGCGGTCTTTGGGAACGTGGATCGGTTGAATGTCGGAAGACGACATGCGGTCAAGCTGAGCGCCGACGTTCGCGACGCTTCTCGCGGACTTGAATGAAAGTAGGCTGATGATCGACACACCGATAAGGGCGGAGATCAGCGCCAGCAGGCCGCTGCGCCGAAGCGCGGTCCACGCACGAGCCTGTATGAATTCCGGAGCCACGCCAACGAACACTTTCCAGCCAATTGGATGGACCGAAACCACCTGAACATCGATATCCGCACCGTCCAGCTTGTAAGGGTTTGGGCCTTCGGCAGCAACCGCTAGACGTTTTGCGACATCGGCAAGCTGCGCTTCAGTGAGACTGGTCTGGCCGCGATCAGTAACAAGCAGGCGGCCAAAGGAATCGGTCACTACGGCAAATTCGTCCGGGCTCAGCTTTAGAGTGCCACCGAGTTTGCCCGGCGGAAGAGCCGCACTAAAAAACCCGTGGACCTCCTGCCTCTCGTCGAGAAGGGGTACCACCGCGATGACCGACGCAATATTTGTCGCGCGACCTGTGAGATTCCCGGAAATAGCGGTGCGTTTGGTCCGTCTCGCCTCGATGATCTGAGGCCGATCGCTGTAATCGTAGCCGATCGGAACCTCCATGCTGAGTGAGTACGCGCCAACCGATTTCGCGTCGGCGTCGGAAATGATGAACGCCATTATGGTCGGGTAATCATGCAACAGCGCTTTCAATTTTTCCGGCTGTCGCGGCCGCAGAGACTTCAAATCGATGTCCGCCGATGCCGCTTCGATCAAGGCGCGTATCTGGTTGACGCCGCCTTCGATTTGCTGCTGGATCAGGCGCGCCGTCCGTTGGTTCATCTCTGCGGCGTGTTTGTTCGCTTCCTCAAACTCTTCAAAGACCTGCAACGTACCGAAAAGCAGGATTGGAATTGTTGGCAGAAGGATCGTGAAAATAAGAAGGAGGGTCCGAACTGAGACGTGCGTCTTCATCAAGCAGTTCGGGTCACGATGAACTCCGGAATGCTGAGCATCGCGTCCCTATAGACGGACGATGGAAAATCGCGAAGCGTTCGAATCGCCGCAGACGCGTACTCCTGCGCAAGTGATCTGGTGCGGTCGAGGCCCTTGCATTTCTGCACCAGGCCGAGGATCTCCGCCGGATCCACGGAAAGAAAATCCCGATCGGCCAGCACTTGATCGATCTTCGCTGCCTCCGGTCCGCCATCCTGGACGGCGAAGTACACCGGCAGTGTTACCTTCCCCTCCTTAAGATCATTGGCTACGGGCTTTCCCAAGACCTCCCTCGTGGATGTGAGGTCGAGCAGATCGTCGATCAGCTGGAATGCCATACCCAGGTTCTTTCCAGCTTCAGCAAGACGCTCTGCAGAACCGTGGTTCAAGTTCACGGCAAGGGCGGCAAGCTTGGTACAACCGGCAAAAAGGTACGCGGTCTTTCTTTCGACGATATCGAGCAGTTGCTGTTTGGTGGCATCTGATTTTCCCAGCAACGTCAATTGCAGCAGCTCACCCTCCACCATCTTCTGAGTGATTTGAATGAGCGTATTGAGAATCTCGAAATTCTTTTCCCCCAGGGCTACGGCAAACGACTGCATGTACAGCCAGTCGCCGGCCAGGACCGTCATGGAATTCCCCCAATGAGAATTTGCGGAAGGCCTGCCGCGGCGGACGTCTGCAGCATCGATGACATCATCGTGGACTAACGTGGCGTTGTGAATGAACTCGACGACGGCGGCTAGCCGGATAGTGGTGTCGGATACCGGTCCGAGCATTTTTGCCGTTAACAACAGCAAGGCTGGCCGAAGTCTCTTCCCACCGGCGTTCAGAAGGTATTGCCCGATATCGCTGATCGGCCGGATCTCGGACCGCGTGTAGCTACGAAGTTCTTCTTCAACGAGCGCCAGCTCCGGCGCCACCAACTCATAAATCTCCTGGTGTGTCAATCGATCCGCCTCCGCGAACCCTTCATTTTACTGCGTTTTACTCGCCAAAGAGACGTTTGAAATTTCCGGACGTTGTCGCCGCAAATTCGGCTTCGCCGACATTCCGAAGCGCCGCAACGAAACGCGCAGTATCCACCACAAAAGATGGTTCGTTTCGCTTGCCGCGATTGGGTACCGGAGAAAGATACGGGCAATCGGTCTCTACCAACAATCGATCTTCAGGAACGCTCTGAGCAATCTTTGAAAGATCGTCGGCTTTCGGAAACGTCACTATACCGGAAAACGAAATGTGAAAACCAAGCTCGATTGCGACTTCTGCCAATCGTGGCCCCGAAGTGAAACAGTGGATAATCCCACGTGGAGGAGATACGTCACGCAGAATCCCTTCCGTATCCTCGTCGGCTTCTCGTGTGTGAACTATTACCGGCAGGTCGAGTTTCTTCGCAACACGGAGTTGCTGCCGAAAAACTTCACGCTGAACGTCTCGCGGCGAGTTGTCGTAGTGATAATCGAGTCCGGTCTCGCCGATTGCGATGACGCGCGGGTTGGCAGCAAGCTGCTCCATCTGATCAAAATGCCGGGGTTCCGCTTTCGCGGCGTCGTGGGGGTGAATGCCAACGCTTGTCCAAACCCAATCGTGAGCTGCAGCGATCGGGATTCCGCAACCCATGTCGTCCGGACCGCGTCCATTGCCGATTGTCAGAATCCGTCGGACGCCGGCGTCCCAGGCGCGCTGGAGAACGGCGTCGCGATCGGTGTCAAAGCGTGGATCATCGAGGTGTGCATGCGAATCGATCAGCATTCACTTTAGTCGTGCGCCGTTGGCAACGTCTTCGTGGAAACCGACCAACACCGGCGTATCCTCGGGTCCAATCGAAGCAGCGACGATCATGCCATTGGACTCCAAGCCGCGAAGTTTCCGCGGTTGCAGATTTGCCACGACCACAACCTTCCGTCCGACCAGCTTCTCCGGTTCGTAGGCTTTCGCGATTCCAGCCAGGACCTGCCGTCTTTCGAAACCAAGATCGACGACGAGACGCAACAGTTTGTCGGCGCCTTTGACGCGCTCGGCTTCGACGACCGTTGCAACCCGCAGGTCGATTTTGACGAAATCGTCAATCGTGATCGTCGGTGCCAGCGGCGCCGCATTCGATGTGCTCGCAGGAGCAACCGGCGCAGGGGTCGTGGCGGCGGTAGAGGCCGAGACTTTCGCTTCGGAAAGTTCATCCATCTTCTTGAAAACCTCCTTGGGATCCAGACGTGGAAATAACGCAGTCCCGGCGCGGATCGACTTCCCTGCCAATATGTTGCTCCACTCGAGCTGGTCAAGCCGAACCTCGGTCGGCTTACCGTCCAAACCGAGTTGCTGCCAGATCGTCGTGGTCGTTTGAGGGATCACGGGCGTCAGCAAAGCTGCAATGATACGCAGCGATTCGGCTGCGTGAAAAAGCACGCTGTCGAGCTTTGATGCTTCAGAAGGCTTTTCTGCAAGCGTCCACGGCTCGTTCTCAACGATGTACTTGTTGACTCTGGAAATCAGTTCCCAAACATTCTCGAGACCGCGGGAGAAATTGAAGTCATCGAACTGCGAGCGATAGCTTTCAATTACACGAGTCGCGGTTGCGCGAACATCCTCGTCGCCTTTGGCAGCAGCCGGCGACGGCACGCGACCGGACCGATACTTTGTGATCATTGCGGTCGTCCGGCTGAGCAGGTTCCCCAGATCGTTTGCCAAATCGCTATTCGCCCGCTGAATGACCGCCTCGAAACTGAAATTGCAATCCTGGCCGAAAACCATTTCGCGGAGCAGGTAGTACCGCAGCAATTCCGATCCGAACGTGTCTACGAGGACATACGGATCCAGAACGTTGCCTCGCGATTTCGACATCTTTTCTTCTTTGAAAAGCCACCAGCCATGACCGAACACTGAGCGGGGCGGCTCGATGCCGGCGGCAAGGAGAAATGCCGGCCAGTACACCGTATGGAATCGGAGAATGTCCTTTCCAACCAGATGGAGGTTCGCCGGCCAATAGCGTTCGAACTTCACATCGTCCGATTTGAAACTCACGCCGCTCATGTAACCCGTCAGCGCGTCGAACCAGACATAGAAGACGTGAGACGGATCGTCCGGCAAAGGAATCCCCCACTTCAACGTCGCGCGACTGATCGACAGGTCCTTGAGCCCGCCGCGGACAAAAGACGCAATTTCGTTTTTGCGCGTCTCCGGACGTATGAATGAGGCGTTCTTTTCATACAATTCGAGCAGTCGATCCTGAAAAGCGGACAGTTTGAAAAAGTAGCTCTCCTCTGAAAACCATTCGGTCTTACGGCCGCAATCCGGGCAGTTCGCCGGAGTGGATGGATCGCTCTCCGGTGCGTACGCTTCGCATGAAACGCAATACCAGCCTGAGTACTCCCCTTTGTAGATATATCCGGCTGCCTTCGCGCGCCGGTAGAGTTCGCCGACGCTGATGTGGTGCCGCATTTCCGTCGTGCGGACAAACTCGTCTAATTCAATGCCGATGCGCTTCCAGAGTTCGACGTATTGGGTGTAAACGCGATCGGCAAGGGACTTCGGATCTGTACCCTGGGCCTTGGCGGACCGTTCGATCTTCTGTCCATGTTCGTCCGTGCCGCTAAACAGCTTCACGTCGAAACCCATCATGCGTTTGTATCGGGCAATGGTATCCGCAACGATGGTGCTGTAGGTTCCACCCAGATGCGGAGGCGCGTTCACATAGTAGAGCGGCGTCGTGATGTAAAAGGTCTTGGACATAAACTCTTAGTATACAGTGAGCCCGGACTTCGAGCGTGTTGGAGAATCGGATCTGACTAATTCCTAATTCTTAATTCCTAATTTTATCCGAGGAAACAGCGTGAAAAGAGGCGTCTCACCAATCAGCTATACGCAATCCGCGATGTTCACCGAGGAGCAGGCAGGACCACGGATTACGCGGATTACGCGGAAGGGATCCGATCAGATTCTCTCCGTGTAATCCGTGTAATCCGTGGCTCCCCCTGCCTGCTCCTCGGTGAACATCGCGGATTGTGTATAGCTGTTGGTGAGCCGCCTCTTTTCGGGCGTGAGATTCTTTTCGGGTAAGAATTAGTAATTAAGAATTAGGAATTGGTCAGATCCGAAAGTTTCTGATGGCCTCGGACTGTACGACCTTGAGGGCTACACCGGACGCACGCGCCAGCCGTACACAATCGTCGAATTCGGGGGTATACGTCACAGGACGGCCGTTCAGCTTCGAGACCTTCAGCCGGACGGTGCCAAACTGCGTTTCAACCGAGACGGTTTCACGCTGCAATACTGTCCGCGTCGCGCTATGCCGCCGGAGACCGATCGTCGTGGTCTCTTCAAAAATGATTTGTGACAGCGCATCCGAACGATCGACAGGTGCCAGCACCTGCAGCAAATGACCCGGTCGTCCCTTCTTCATCTGGCCGGCGAAGGTGAACACGTCCAAAGCGCCAGCTTCGAGCAGTCGCTCGGTTACATAAGCGAAGTTTTGCGGTGTCATATCGTCGATGTTCGCTTCGATCACGCTGATCTCATCGAGTCCCGACGACACCGGAGCGTTAACCGGACGCTCGACCTCCCTTTCCTCGCCAATCAGTAACCGGACGCAGTTAGGGAAATTCTGAAATTGCTTCGTACCGGCGCCATAGCCGATCTTCTGAATCGCAAATCCGTCGAGTGGCGTAAACCGGTTGACCACGGCCGCAAGGATCGCGGCGCCGGTCGGAGTCACCAGTTCGGTATCCGCGTGTCTGGAATAGATCGTCGCGTCGCGCAGCAGATCGGCCGTTGCAGGCGTCGGCACAGGATAGACGCCGTGCTGGCAATGAATGAAGCCGGCGCCAACGTTGATAGCCGAACACAAATATCGCTCGATACCCAGCGCGTCAAAACCAATCGCGCTTCCGACGGTATCCACAATCGAATCGACCGCGCCCACCTCGTGAAACTCGACGGCTTCAGGGGCCACGTGATGCACCTTACCTTCGGAGATTGCAAGTTTGGTGAAGATGGCCGTCGCGATTCTCTTCACATTGGCATTCAATCCGCTATCCGAGATCATTTTCAAAATGTCGGACGCTTTGTGGTGATGGTGATGCCCCCCGTGATCGTGGTGGTGATCATCGTGATGATGATGATCGTGGTGATGATCGTGCTCCATCCGAACATCGAATTTCATGGCGCTGATATTCGCCCGCACCACGCGTGAAGCCTGCAATTCATAACCTTCAACTGCCAGTTTTCGAAGCTCGGTCTTGAGATATTCGAGGTCGAGGCCAAGGTCGAGAAGTGCCCCGATCGTCATGTCGCCGGCGATTCCGGAGAAGCAGTCGAAGTACAGCGTCTTCATGAGTCCGATACTAACAAAGTCCGAGCGCTCTCATCCTCTGATAACATGAGCAGTTTATGTTGCTGGACATTCACACTCGAATAAAGGACGCTCTCCGCGCCGCGATCTCCTCGAAGTGGAACATCGAACCGCCGGACATCGTTTTAAATCAAACACCTAAGATCGAACTGGGCGAACTCGCCACGCCAGTTTGTTTCGAACTGGCAAAGCGGCTTCGCAAGGCACCGCGAGCAGCGGCAGAGGAACTCGTGCAGGCCTGCGGACCGATTCCCGGCGTCCGCAAGCTGGTGATCGCCGGTGCGGGATATCTCAATTTTTTTATCGATCGGGGACACGTGCTGCGAGGCAGTGCGGAAGAAGTGGCGAGCGGACACTTTCAAAGCTTCGCTGCCGAAAGCGGCAAAGTGATCGTCGAGCACACGAACATCAACCCGAATAAAGCGGCGCATATCGGACACCTGCGAAACGCCGCGATCGGTGACACGTTCGTCCGGTTGGTTCGCGCCATCGGGCATCCGGTCGAGATTCAAAATTACATCGACAACACCGGGGTACAGGTCGCCGATGTGATTGTCGGGTTCAAGTATCTCGAAAAGAAGTCGCTGGACGACGTGAAAGCCCTGATCGATCAGGGCAAATTCGACTACTACTGTTGGGATCTTTACGCGCGAGTAAGTTCCTTCTATGAAGCCGAAGATCCGAAACACGCGCTGCGCGGAAAAACGCTAAAGGAAATCGAGGAAGGCGAAAACGAGACGGCGTATATGGCCGAAGCCGTTGCCATGACGATTGTCCGGTATCACCTCGCCACGATGGGCCGCATCAACGTTCGATACGATCTTCTGCCGCGCGAGAGCGACATCCTGCACCTCAAGTTCTGGGATCGAGCATTTGAACTGTTGAAAGAAAAAGGCGCGATCTTTTTCGAAAACGAGGGTAAGAACAAGGGCTGCTGGGTGATGCGGCTCGATACCGAAGGTTACGATGACGACAAAATCATCGTCCGTTCGAACGGCACAGTCACCTATGTCGGCAAGGACATCGCATACCAGTTATGGAAACTCGGGTTACTGCATCAGGATTTCCTTTACGACATATTCGATCATGATCGCCACGTCTGGGTGACCACGTCCGCTAACGGCAAACCGATCCATCCGGCGTTCGGCCACGGCACATCCGTCTACAACGTTATCGACGTCCGGCAATCGTACCTCCAGACTGTCGTCCGCCAGGGTGTGCTTGCTCTCGGTTACGAAGAGGAAGCGCGGAAATCGATTCACTTTTCTTACGAAATGGTGGCGCTGAGTCCGGCGTGTGCCGAGCAACTCGGCATTGAACTCTCGCCTGAAGATCGAAAGCGTCCACACGTCGAGGTTTCCGGACGCAAGGGCCAGGGCGTCAAAGCGGACGATCTGCTGAACACGTTGGAGACCGAAGCACGGAAGGAAGTCGAAAAGCGCAACGAAGACCTCACACCGGAGGAAGTGTCGGAAATCGCGCACCAGATCGCCGTTGGCGCCCTGCGCTATTTCCTTCTGAAATTCACGCGTAATGCCGTCATCGCTTTTGATTTCAAAGAGGCGCTCAGTTTCCAGGGTGAGACAGGACCGTATCTGCAGTACGCGGCGGTTCGCGCAAATCGAATTCTGTCCAAGTTTCGCGAGGCCGAGCCGAATTTTGATTTCACGCAGGTTGCGGAGTTCCGAAAAGATGTCCGACTGGGCGAAATGCTCACCGCCTCGGACGATATCTGGGAAGTGGTTTACCTAGCGTCACGACTGGACGAGATCATGAGTCAGGTCGTCGTCACGTTGGAACCGGCGACCATCGCGAAGTACGCGTTCACTCTGGCGCAGGGTTTCAGCCAGTTCTATCAGAACTACCGCATCATCGACGAAGACAACGAACAGCGAAGAATCTTCTATCTGACGGTGCTCGACTTTCTCCGGCAGTCGCTGACGAAATGCCTCGACTTGATGGGTATCGAAGTGCCCAAAAGGATGTAACGATGAAACCACCGGTCTTTACCGACATCCTCGACGCGAAGCGCGTCATCGATCGATATCTGCAACCGACTCCGCTGCACCACTACCCCGGACTGTCGTCAGAGCTCGGATTCGAGACGTACATCAAACATGAGAACCACCAGCCTGTCGGCGCTTTCAAGGTTCGCGGCGGCATTAATCTGATCTCGCGCTTGTCGGCTGAAGAAAAAACGGCCGGCGTGATCTCCGCATCGACGGGCAATCACGGACAGTCGGTGGCGTATGCCGCGAAGCTGTTTGGCGTGAAAGCGATCATCGCCGTGCCGGAAGGCGCGAACAAAGACAAGGTCGCTTCAATGCGCGCTCTGGGCGCAACCGTGGAAACACATGGCAAGGATTTCGACGAAGCCAGGAATTGGGTGGAAGATCAATCACGCACGCGTGGATATCGATATATCCATTCTGCGAACGAACCACTGTTGATCGCGGGAGTCGGAACGATCGGTCTCGAGATCGTGCTGATGCAGCCGAGGATCGACGTCATCATTGTTCCGGTAGGCGGAGGCAGTGGTGCCGCTGGAGTTTCCATCGCGGCGAAGGCGGTCAACCCGAATATCCGTGTGATCGCGGTGCAGTCCTCGCATGCCACCGTGGCTTACGATTCGTGGCGCGAGAAACGGATTCTCTCATCGAATGTTTCCACTACTTTCGCGGACGGCATGGCCACGCGGCAGGCGTTCGAACTTACACAATCGGTCCTGGTGCGAAATCTCGACGATTTCATCCTCGTCACCGATGACGAACTCCGCGGCGCCATCCGCATGCTCTTCGATTACACACACAATGTCGCCGAAGGCGCGGGTGCCGCGTCATTGGCGGCTGCGCTTAAGCTCAGGGATCAATTACGAGGTAAGAAAGTAGCCCTGGACCTGAGCGGGGGGAACCTGACGTCGGAAATGCTGAAAAGCATCTTGTAACGGTCCCTCTCCCTCTGGGAGAGGGCGGCGCGAAGCGCCGGGTGAGGGTTTGAAATGCACATCGTGTTTCAAACCCTCACCCGCCCTTCGGGCGACCTCTCCCGGAGGGAGAGGGGGCTACACCACGTTTTTCTCTTCTTCCGTATGACCACGCGCGAACCGCTTGATCGAGAGCGGTTCGATGTCGACCGTGTGCGCCTTTCCGTCGAGGATCTCTTCCGCGATCAATTGACCGACGCCGGGGGCGTGCTGAAACCCGTGACCGCTAAATCCGTTCGCGAGGATGAAGCCAGGCAGCTCCGGCATGCGTCCTAGAATTGGATGCGCGTCAGGCGACGTCTCGTAGCTGCCCGCCCACGAATTCTTGATGGCCGTATCGGCGATCGGCGGAAACCGATCAACCGCGACTTCCATCACGGTGTCGAAAAAATTCCAGTCCACGCTAAGGTCGAAGGTCGGACCTTCATTGCGGTTCCCCATGCCGAACAGAACGCCACCGCTCTCGCGATGGAAGTAGAAACCCGTACTGAAATCGATAACGAGCGTCCAGCGAGACGGCGCCTTGTCGAAAGGCTTTGTCGTCCAGATGAACCGGCGGAGTGGAACGACCGGAACATCAACGCCGGCCATTTTCCCGAGCACACCGGCGTACGGACCGACAGCGTTGATGACCGTGTTGGTCGCAATGTAATGATCCTTCGTCCGGACGCCTTCGATCCGTTGCCCCTTCACGTCGATTCCGACAACCTCCTGCTCCGTATAGATCGGAATACCCAGCCTGACGGCGTTCTTTCGATAACCCTCCGTAACGCCCGCCGGGTCCGACACGCCGTCTTTACCGCAGTACGTCGCCGCAATCACGTCATCCAGCCTGATGTCCGTGTTCGGCAATACACGCGCAACTTCTTCCGGCTTGATAAATTCAACGGGAATGTCGAAACGCCGCTGAATCTCCGAATTGCGCTTGAAGACTTCCACGTCTTTCGGATCTTTCAGCAGGAACAAATAACCGTCCTGATGGAAATCGATCGGCTGATCCATTTCCTCAGAAAAGGTTTCGAGCATCTTGACGCTGAGCAGCGACAGCTTGATGTTGACTTCAGTCGAAAACTGATGGCGAAAACCTCCGGCGCAGCGGCCGGTTGATCCTGTTCCGCACATGTTTTCTTTTTCGAGGACGACGATGTCCGTCATGCCTCGTTTGGCAAGGTGATAAGCGATGCTGAGACCGACAATACCTCCGCCGACAATGACCACTTCAGCAGAACTTTTCATGTTATAGGAAGGACCTCGTATGATGACGTAAACAAGCGTTTGTAGCGGAGTATTTGCGGTCTTGTCAATGGAGAACCCAGCCGAACCACGATTCATCGCAGACGTCATGGTCGGCCGTCTTGCACGCTGGCTGCGGATTGCAGGCTTCGACGTGCTTTACTCCAACTCGTTCGAGGATGACGAAATCATCGCTATCTCGCGCAGGGATGAACGAATTATCCTGACGCGCGACCGAGGATTGGAGGCGCGCGTCGAGCCTCGCGAAGTCATCCTCATTCAAGACGATGATTATGAATCACAGCTGCGGCAAGTCCTTGAGAAGTTTCCCCGGCAAAACGACCAACTGTTTTCGCGTTGCCCGGAGTGCAACGGCGACTTGTTCCCAGTCGACAAGGAAACCGTTTTTGAACGCATTCCGCCATACGTTTATCTCACGCAAGACGAGTTCGCACGGTGCACCCAATGTGATCGCGTGTATTGGCACGGCACCCATGCCGGCGCCATGGAAAGGAAACTCAACGGCTTTGAGTG
>Ga0209382_10006322_pt1 | contig 15276 bp, 13 predicted proteins | sample SoiMetdeltSBSDD5_FD_187599 | JGI IMG/M metagenome (GOLD analysis project Ga0209382, IMG submission 187599) | Bulk soil microbial communities from a Populus tree surrounding site in Tennessee, USA - Soil MetaG P. deltoides SBSDD5 (SPAdes) (version 2) | ecosystem: Environmental > Terrestrial >... | reverse complement strand
GGCGCCCTCACCGGCACCGAGCCCATCCCGTCCGACTACCGGTCGCTGCCCGGCACCTTCATCACCGCCGAAACCCTGCGCGAGCGGGGCTGGGTGACCGCGCCGTCCGGCGGCTGGCTCGTCGAGACCGCCGGGCCGCCCACCGCGGAACAGCTCGGCGCCGCTCGGGAAGCGGCGGCCGGCGCCGGCCTGACGGTCGAGATCAGGGACGCGCCGCCGGGCGTCACGTCGCTGCAGTCCGGCGTAACGGTGGCCGGGCTGCTCGTGGCGCTCGGCGTCGTGGCGATGACCGTCGGTCTCGTGCGCAGCGACGCGGCCCGCGACCTCCACGTCCTCGCCGCGACCGGGGCCACCAGCGGCACCCGGCGCACCCTCACCGCGGCCACCGCCGCCGGGCTCGCCGTCCTCGGCGTCATCCTCGGGACAGCCGGCGCCTACCTGGGGCTGGCCGCGAGCTTCGCCCGAGACCTCGGCGCCCTGTTCCCAATCCCAGTGGCACATCTCGCCGTCATCGTTGTCGGACTCCCGCTGCTGGCCACCGCCGCCGGCTGGCTCGTCTCCGGACGCACCATCACAGACATCGCCCGCCAACCGCTGCAATGACGCTCATCCACCGGGCACAGCGTTGCGCCGGTGTGACGCCAGTCAGCACGCGTAAGCCTGGATCCGCAGATCGGTGGCCTCCTTGAACCACCGAAGGACCAGCACCGCCTGCACGTACGGGGTCGCGGCACGCTCCAGGGACGAGCGTCGTGGACCTTGCGATGAGCGGCCAGCCAGCGCGACACCAGCCACCCGATGGCGGTCGGTTGCTGTTGGCAACAGTTCTGTCAGTCACTCTGTCAATCAAAACGAGTCACCGCGAGACGATCTGACAGTGCTGACAGCCGATCGGCCACTCTGGACGCTGCAGACAGCGTAGTTCGAGCGAGCCCCCGAACTTGTAAACAACGGGTTAGGGTTCGAGTTCCCTCGTCGGCTCCAATTCTGGCCAGGCGGACTAGCACTCTGGGTGGGCTTTTGTGTGTTCTCTGAGCCTCGCTCACCCAGGCCGGCGCGACCGGCAATCAGGGCAAAGCGCTGACCAACGCGGCATTCAGCGCACTGGTCACCGCGGCCGGCGGCACCGACAAGCTGGACGACTTCCGCACGACTCTGATCGGTGCGCCGAGCACTCACCCGACGGGTAAGCCCACCACACTCTCGACCGGCGCTCCCAGTTCGCGCCCGGCCGGTAAGCCGACCGCACTCCCCACGACGGGACACCCCACCGGCCAGCCAACCTCCACGCCGGCAGGCCCGCCGGCGATCCGCCCCAGCGGGCGGTAGCCGCGGATTGCCGTGCGGCCGCTCTCTCAAACTGTCTGGCCGATCCGGTGCCCGCCTCCTGCGGTGATCGCCGCAGTGGGGGTGCGCCTGGGGTACCACCTGTCCGTCCAGTGTGTTAACGCCGTTTCCGCGAGGCCCGCCACGACGCGAGCCCATGGGGAGCGACGAACCTGACTCAACGGTGCGAGGGCTGGCGATCGCGATGCGAGATGCCTTTGCCCAGGGCTCGATGGAATCCCGATGATGACCCCGCGGTGGTCGTGTCGGTGCTTGAGCACATGAGCAGCCGCATCGAGGAACTGGTTACCGTCGAGGACGCTTGGTGGTCCTCCGCCACGAGCAGCTGGGCGAGACATGTGGGATCGCTTGGTCGGTCCATGGTGGGGCGGGAGTTCTTTTGGGTGAGTCCCGGCCTGTCGAGTTCACTCGGAGAGGTATTCGTGGACGAGCTGGATGGCGATGGCTCCCTCGCCGACGGCGGACGCGACGCGCTGCGGTCGACCGCCACGATGAAGAAGATCGGCTGCGGCATGAGCCCACACCCGAGGACGCACTCTGCCCTCCGGGCAGATCTCCTGTCCGTATCGCCAAGAGTCCTGGCGGCGGACGGAACGACGCCGCAAGCCGAGAGTGCGCGCTCCACAACGCATCCACCGACGGTCGTGTGCAAACACTTGCGAGGAGCCCGGCGGAGCGCAGCAGCCGCAATACCCGGGCGAGCCCGGGTCCCAGCACCTCGTGCACCGTTGCTGCGGGCAGGTACGTGAGTCTGTCTTGTCGACGGCCGGGTGACGCGCTGCATGGCCACCGGCGCCAGGGGGCACAGTTCTCACGTGGTCGATGAGCCCGAGGTCGTGCCGCGCGACGATCGCGCGTGGCCGCGAAGCGCGCTTGTCGCCTCGGCCGTCTTGTTCCTGGTTGCGGTGGCAGCGGGCGTGGGGCTGGGCTTCGAAGCGGCGGGTCGCGGCGCGCTGACGGTCATAGTCGTGAGCAGCGCCTTCGTCGTGGCCTTCGGCTTCGGATTCGCCCTGACGGCATCCGGCATCCGTCGCTGGATCGACGGGCATCCGGTCCCCGGACGGTCTCAGTTCGGGGCATCGGCCGGAATTGTCGTTGCGCTCCTCATCATGGGCGCGGTCGACGCCATGGCGGGCGGTGCGCTACTGGCCGGTCTGATGGGCGGGATCCTCGTGGCCAACGTCTGGGCTATTCGTCGTGCCCGGTCGAACCGCGAACTCGTCGACAAGGCAGAGGCCGCCGGGGCACGTGAACCGACCGTGGACGACGCCCGCACCCGGGCGCCCCGTCGCGTCGGCAGCGGTGTCGACGCGGCGCTTCGGCCTACGGTCGGCCAGGCGCTCCGCCACGTTGTTGGCCTCGAGCGTCACCGTTGTCTTGCCTGGCTGATCGCCACGGCGGTCGCCACCTTCGCCTGCGCGGTGCTCGACGCGCCCGAAGGGGTCACCTTCGTGGTCGTGAGCATCGGCGGTGGTGCGTTCATCTGGGTCGCGCGAAGACTGTGGGCCGCGTGGTTGGCCAACCGGGATTTCACCCAGGCTGCCACGCCGCCTCGCCGAGCATTCGTGGTGTTGCTGCGCGACCCAGCGCCGAAGCTGATCAGGCCGCTGCTCGGCGTCTGGTCTGAGCCTCCCATGCCGCGCGGCGGCCGCTTGCCGAAGGCCGATCGCGTCTTTCGATGCGATGACGAGCTCGACGAGCTGCTGTGTCTGCAGGGCAGCGTTGAGGTGCATGAGGCGTGGGTCGACACCGGACCGCGGCGCGGTTCCAAGCCGCGCTGGGTGGCCGCCGATGCGGGCATCGTCCTGCCACACCGGCGTGCCGTTTTCGGCCGCGGGTACCTGTCTGCGCTGATCGGCGGTGACAGACCCAGTCGGCCGCGACCGCTGACACTACCGCCGCCGCACAGCCAGCTACAGCCCACAATCCAGGAGCACCCCGACGTCGGTAGTCTCGCCGCCGCGACGACCGTACGCCTCGCAGGCCTCGCCGCGATCGGCATCGTGTTCCACTGGATCACCTGACGGGCGCGGACCCGCAGCCTCCCTGCCTTGGCCTTGCTCGCCTGTGGTCGCGCTGCGGTCTTCGACGATCGCAGCATCGAGCACGTGGCGCACGATCTCTGAGCGCCGGGGTTGGCAAGAACAGGACCTCCCGAGCGCACCCAGGCGACGTCATGATCGCTCGTCTGGTCACCGTCGTTCAACGACAGCCAGCCTTCGAGCCCGACTCGACCGCGAGGACCAGCTCATCGCCGACGCCCAACAGCGCGGGTGGCAGCGGGAAGTCGAGCGACACCAAGCCACCAAACGACGCCTGGAGCAGCTGCCGACCCGACCCGGCAACGAGAGGTGTTCGGCCCATCGTGGTGAGATGGAGGGTGTGGACACGCACGGCGACCTACGGCTGTCCGACCTGCTAGCTGCACCACGTCCAGCACATCTACGCCAAGATTGGCACGTCGACGCGGGCCGCAGCAGCCTTGTTCGCGATGGAGCAGGACCTACTGCCTCGTTAGGCGCTTGCCGAACAGAAGTCGAGAACGGTCGCCACGAATTCCTCGGGGTGGGTGACGTGCGGGATGTGGCCGGCTCCGGCGTACTCGATGCGGTGGGCCTGGGGCAGCAGCCGCGCGAGGTAGTGGACCACCGGCAGGAAGATCGGGGGGCTCTGCCCGCCGAAGGTGACCAGGACCGGGCCGGCGAATCGCGCGAGTGCCGCCTCATCGACAGTCCGCGAGTCCGGCGCCAGCTCTTCGTCGAGGTACGTCGGCGCGTTGTCGGTCATCGTCGCCCGCATCTGTTCGGGCAGCTGAGCCCAGGCGCCCGGCCCGAGCGCCACATCATTGACGAACCTCTCGGCGGCACGCGAGTGGTCGCCCGCGCGGATCAGGTCGAGCACCACCGTGAGAGGCGCGTCCGCACCACCCTCGGACAGCGGCGCTCGCAGTGGCGGCTCGTGGACGATGACGCCGCGGAGAACATCGGGCCGTGCGGCGGCGAGTTGCAGCGTGATGACGGCCCCGACCGAGTTCCCGATCACCCACGCGGGCGCGGCGTCCAGCGTTTCCATCAGTGCCGCCAGGTCGGCGACGTCCTCGGCGAACGTGCCCTGTCCCGTGGGCCGCTCGCTATCGCTGTGTCCTCTGCGGTCGTAGGTGATCACCCGGTGGCGCTCGGACAGCCCGCGGACGACCGGGTCCCAGTTGTGGTGCGAACCCCAGGATCCGTGCACGAGCACGAGCGGCTCGCCCCTGCCGATGTCCTGGTAAGCAATCCGGACGCCGTTGACCTGGGCGTGGAGCATCCCAGGTACGACGTTGCTGGTAGTCATGGCTTGGCTCCTCTCGCCGTCCGGCTCCCTCACTGTCGTTCGGTGGCCGGCACCGCCGCATCGGTAGCCCTACCTATCGCGTGTGGTCCTCTCCCTCAGCTTCTCGAGAGCGACTCCGATAGGTAGTTCTGCCGATGCGTCCCTCCATCCGCTGCGCGACGCTGATCGCACCCCATCAGAGAGGAGCGGCAGCCATGACAACCATGGACACGGCCACCGCGCGGTTCGACGTGCGGTCGGCGGACGGCACCACGATTGCCGTGTGGGTCGAGGGCGACGGGCCGGCGCTGGTGATGGTGCACGGATCGACGCAGGACCACGCGGTCTCCGCCGCGCTTGTCGGCGAGCTGCGGGCAGGCGATCCACGACGTACGCCGTGGATCGCCGAGGATTCGGCGCCAGCGGCGACCACCAGGAGTACTCCCTGGAGCGGGAGACCGAGGATGTCGCCGCCGTCGTGGGCGAGGTCGCCGCCCGGACCGGTGGCCCGGTCGCCCTGTGGGGACACTCATACGGCGCGAGCTGCGCGATGGGTGCGGCCACCCTCACCACCGTGGTCGGTCGCCTTCTTCTCTACGAGCCCAGCCTCGGCCTCGGCAACCCGCCTGGCTGGATCGAGACGTACGAGACGATGGTGGCCGAGGGTGACCGTGAGGGCGCGACCGTCATGATGTTCCGGGACCTGCTGGAGTTCAGCGACGACCAGATCGACGCCATGTGGGCGGGTCCCGAGTGGTCCAGCCGGGTCGCGGTCGCCCACACGATGGCGCGGGAGGCGCGTGCGGAGGAGGGCTGGATCTACCGGCCGGGTCAGTTCGACCGGATCACCGCGCCGACGATGCTGCTCTCCGGCTCGGATAGCACCGCCGATATCAGGCGGGCCACAGACGCGGCGGCGGCCGCCATCCCCGACGCACGGATCCACGTGCTCCAGGGCCACGCACACATCGCGCACCGGACGCACCCCGCCCCTGGTCGCCGCGATCGTCCGGGACTTCATCGCCGGCTGAAGGCTGAGCGGTCGACCGCCCACCGATCGAGTGCATCATTCTGGGCGGAATGATGCGCGGTGTTGCCGTCCCAAACGGGCGACGACGAGTGCTCGCTCATCGGCATGGTCGCGCTTCACTATCGGCGGTAGATCCGTAAATCGTCAGACCTCGCCATCCCGGGATGGAAGCCGACTACCGGCGGGGGTCGCAGGCGACGCTCGGACAGTAGCGGATGCATCTTTTCTCGGGCCGAACTAGGCCGATTCCGAACCGCTGACAGCAATATCTGTTCAAGAACCTCCACGGCAATCGCTCCCACATCGCCACGGGATCAAGGTGCCGGTCACGGGCTGAGGCTTCACGAATCGTCGTGCTGCCCGTGCTCATTCGAAGGGGGTGGTTCGGCAGTCAACTCCGAGGCCACGATGCCGACAACCGCGACGGCGATCACGACGGCGACCCATCGGCAGTACCGCGTCAGACGCGGATCCTTCCTCACCAAGCCGACGGGGAAGAGCACGATGGCGGCAAGAAGGCTGATCCCGCCGCTCGGCACGAAGACGAACCATGCGATGTCGAAGACCGGAAGGTGGTGGATCTCGCCCGTCTCACCCTCGGCCCACTGGATGAGAGCCTTGAGCAACATGGTGAGCAACGCAATGGCCGCGACAGCGAGCACGACGTACAAAATCTTGAGCCACAGCGGACTCCTGCGCGGTGTCTCGAGCCTGTCGCTCACCGTGCCTCTCCCTTCGGGAGGAGTCCATCCTTCAGGCTAGATCCACGGCCGCCGGCTCACCTGTCGCGGGGCCGACTTCACCAGCAGTACCTGTATAAGAACCCCACGGGTACCCCTACCGTCGTCGACGGGCATTCCTTTCCCGAGCGCCGCCTGAAACCGTGCCGCGTGACCCTGAGACGAGCTGAGCAGGCTGAACTGTCCGAACGGAAGGGGCGCTGAACGAGCCGATCTCGAACGTCCTCAATTCGGCATGACCGCGCTTCACTCTCGGCGGCAGATCCGTGCGAATTGGTGCGACAGACCGGTCTGCTGTGCCTCGCTCGTTTCATGCGTCGACCGAAGACTCCGTAGGAGGAGAAGTGGTTGAGCTTGGCGAAGGACCGCCGCAACTCCTACGGGGAGGATCGACAAGGCGTGGCGCGCCAGGATGGCTGGGAACCATTCCTTCTCCGTCGTTCCTAGGCCGGGACGGCGTGATGCGGTGCCTCGGCGGCGATCTTGCCGGCCATGCAGACGGCTTCGGTCATCGACGGCTGGGAATGTCAGAGCTGGTCTACCTTCTAACCTGTGGACCCCATGACCGGCCGGCAGCCCTTCTTCGTTGGTCGGTTGCTCAGCGGGGAGAGGAGAAGCGGTGGCCGTCATGCTGACCGTGGGGCATGGTGCTCGGTCTGCCGAGGCGCTCCTCACGGTCCTGCAGCAGGCGGGTGTCGCCACGCTGATCGACATCCGGCGGTTCCCGGGCTCGCGCCGTCATCCACAGTTCGCGCGTGAGGCGCTTGCGGTGAGTCTGCCTGCAGGTGGCATCCGGTACGAGTGGCAGGGCGAGGTACTGGGTGGCCGGCGATCCCGGCGTGCGTCGTCGCGGCATGTGGCACTCGCTGATGCGGCATTCGGCGGCTATGCCGATCACATGGATACGCCAGCATTCCGTAGCGCCGTTCAAGCGCTCATTGGGCGGGCCGAAGCCGAGCAGCGGCTGGCAGTCATGTGCGCGGAGACGCTGTGGTGGCGGTGTCACCGCTCCCTCGTGGCTGATGCCCTGGTGTGCCGCGGCGCCGATGTCGTACACCTCCTTGATGTCGGTCGACGCGAACCGCATCGCGTGCGGGCGACGATGCGGTGCGGCGACGACGGCTGGCCGGTCTACGACGTTCCCGATACGTTGCCGCTGCAGACCAAGGGTGGGGAGGAGGACGGAGCCGATGGCATCGAGTACGAGCGCCGCCGCCCTCGTTGACCAGATTCGGGCCGAGCTGGCACCGATTGACCGGAAGCTGGCGAGCCATCCCTTCATCAGTGCGCTCGCCCGAGGCGAGGTCCCACTGCGTCGTTGGCGCGGTTCGCCGGTGAGCAGCATTGGACCATGTCCAGCAACCGGCGCAGCTTCGCCGACCTCACGGCTCGATATGCCGACTCCGCCGCCGGCGAGCTCTTTCTGAGCCTTGCGCAGGGTGAAGGAACCGCGCTCGGCCATCTGGGCGGCTTTGCTCGGTGGCTGGGGCTGGATCCCGGCCGCCTCTCCGAGTATGAGCCCACGCCGGGAGCGCATGGCTACACCGCATATGTCTCACGGCTCGCTCTCAACGGGTCGGCGACCGATGCGGCCGTCGCCTTCCTGGCCAACCTCGCCGCCTGGGGGTCAACTGTGGCCGTGCCGCCGCGGCGCTGCGATCCGAGTACGACGCCGACGACACAGCCGTGACATTCTTCGAGTTCTTCGCGACGCCCGCACCCGGATTCGAGGAGGAGGCGCTCGCGGTGATCGAAGCCGGCCCGTGGGCCCACTTCCCGGAACTCCGGTTCGGCCGTGTCCTGCCCGGCACTCCCGCCGCTGGATCACATAACTTCGGCGTGGCCCCGCGCATCGTGGTTGTTATACAGGGGAGGGGCCATGCGCATACAGATCCTTGCCGCCGCAGCCGCCGCGATGACACTGGCCGTGCCGGTGGCGGTGCCGGTGGCGATGGCCGATCCGGCCGGGACGGTCCCGGTGAACCAGATCCCGACGTTGCGGCCGGGTATCAGCGTCCTCGGCGCGTCGAGTGCGGGAGTGCTGTACCGGGTCGAGCGGCCGCCGTACATGGGTGGCAGCCAGTGGACGTACCTGAAGCCCACGGGCAAGCCCGCGTACCAGATCCCGAACGAGTTCAACTACCTCGCCGGCGACAAGGCCTACGCGCGGTACACGACTGACGGTCACGTGCACTACCTGATCGTCGGCAGCACCGTGGTACATCGCTGTGACGATCTGGCCCAGCCGGCGCCTGCGTACGTCGGTTCCGGCACCGGGTCCTTCACGTCGTTCGGCTGGCTGTCCGACTTCGACAACGGTGTTCGGGTCGTGGCGGACGCGACCGGCTGCCGCATCGCCGGCAGGGCCCCCGGGGTCGGCAGCTACAACCTCGCGGGTGCCGACGAGAAGGGCTACGCGCTGATCTGGGAGGTCGGCGACAACGAGCGGGCCATGGAGTACCGCTCTTATGCCGCACCGGACAAGGCCGTCGCGATCCAGACCGCCGGCCACACCAAATTCCTCGGCGGCGTCGACCTCGACGGTGACGTCATCACCTGGTCACACCTCGACTACGACGCCCAGGGCATCGAGGCCAGCTTCGTCGTACGGTCCTCCACGACCGGCGGACCCGCCACCGTGAGCCGGGTCGAGGGCGTGCTGATCGGCAACACGGCGATCGCCGGTGACCGGACCGGATGGACCGGGTGCAACCAGGACCACGCCGACTGCCGGATCGGCACGCTCGACGGCACCGTCATCCCGGGGTCGTACAGCCTCGCGAGCGACGGCACGCGTTTCCTGTTCGACACCTACGGCAGTTCACCGGGCATCGACGCGCTGGCCGGCGAGCAGCGGACCCGGGTCGCCACGGTCGGGCTCGTCCCGCCCGAGACCTTCGAGGTGTCGATCGGGGCCTCGACGATCGCGTATGTCGACAACCAGCTCGGCATGAACGGTGAGTCGCCCGTCTACACCTTGTCGCGGAGGTCGTTCGGCAAGACCCTCGCGTTGTCCGCGCAGACCCGCCTCGGCCAGGTCGGCACCCGCGTGGTCGGGCGGGACGGCCGCCGGACAGCGTATGTCGACACGGCCGGCGACCTGTGGATCGTGCGCGACGACGGTGTCCGCTCGAAGGTTTTCGACGCCGTCGACGACGTGGCGCAGGTCCGGTCCGGCGTCCGACTGTCCGGACACCGGCTGCTCTGGGTGAAGGGCAACTACACCGGCGACTACTGCCCGCCTTGGGGCTGCAGTCCGACCTACGAAAACCTGCGCCTGATGCTGTACGACGTCCGGACGGGCAAGAGCATCGACCTCGGGCCTCGCACGAACAGCCGTCCCATGACCCTGTGGGGCAGCTACCTGGTCTACGTCGACGCGTCGAACCGGATCCTGCGCAAGGACCTGTCCAGCGGTGCCGTCGTGCAGGTGAAGGGCGCGGGATCCGCCCGGGTGGCCGGACTCGACGTGTACGGCTCACTGGTGGCCTGGTCCACCTGTACCGGCATCGACAACTACGGCGACTGCCAGACCTCGCGGATCGCCTACCGGGTGATGACCACGTCCTCTGTCGTCGAGCGCGCCAGCACGCACTCCGGTGCCGTCCGGCTCAGCGGCGGGTACCTGGTGCACTCAACCCAGCAGACGCTCGACGACACCCCGTTGCTCAAGGTCTGGCGGCTGGGCTCCCAGACCGTCACGACGATCGGCCCGCTGGGCAGCCCGCTCGGCGACATCCACGACGAGACGCTCGCGTGGATCGGGTCCGACAGGATCGCCAGACTGACGCCGCTCGCCCCGTTCACCGCCCGGCCGCGCTACCTCGGCAACGCGCGCGGCTCCGCGTCCTTCGCCCCCGGCAAGGGTCAGGCGTGGACGCCGGAGTTCGCGATCAGCAAGGCCCTGCCGAGCTGCACGGTGACCATCACCAGCGGTACGGCGGTGCGCCGGACGATGTCCTGTGCGACCACCGTGGGAGCGGCGCGGGTCACGTGGAACGGCCGGGACTCCGCCGGCCGCCTGCTGCCCAAGGGCCGCTACACCTGGACCCTGACCGGTGCCGACTCCGACGGCTCACTGCTGTGGTGGACCGGCTCCGCGAACCCCATCCGCGGCACCGTCACCAACACCTGACTCGATGCACCACGCGTTAGCGGAGATGCGTGGCGTGGAACGCCTCGCGCACGTCGACCCGGTCCAGCGAGGCCGGGTCGATGCCGAGGGCGCCGAACAGCGGCTTGCCCGCGCCGAGCAGCACCGGGCATCAGGTGGACGAGGACTGGGCAGTTCGCGCATGTGCTGGAGCGGGCCAGGCAGGACCGCGACGACGCCGCCCAGCGTGCGCAGGCCGAGGCGGACCCGGCCGCGACCGTTGTCCGGGTGATCGACGCACCGGCCTGGAGCGACCTCGGCCAGACGACGTCGAGCGCAATCTCAGCGCCCGAGAGGGGCACTGATCACGGCAGATCCGGGCGTTGGGTGGCGACGACAAGTTCTGGGCTACGTCGATTCGATCGTGAGCTGGCCGAGGTGCTGGGGGTCTGCAACGATGTCGATCGCGACGATCGTGCCGTTGTTGATGGTGAAGGTCATGACCATGGCGAGGTGCCCGCGTGGTGTCACCAGGATCGCCGGAAGGCCGTTGACGAGTCCGGTGTGGGCGTGCTTGGCCCGGTGCGAGAAATCCAGCGCCTGCCGCGCGATTGCACGGGCGCCGCGGAGGCGAGTGGGCGTCCCTGGGGTTGCTGCTGAGGCGTCGACACGCACTGTGACGTCGGGGTCGAGCAGGTCGAGCAGCGCGGCGAAGTCGCCGTTGCGTGATGCGGCGAGGAAGGCGTCGACGACCGCCCGCTGCCGGTGTCGATCGGTGTTGGGCATGGCCGAGGCGCCCACTCGGTGGCGCGCGCGGCTGGCCAACATCTTGGTCGCCTGGGCCGAGCGGCCGACGATCGGCGCGATCTCGCGGAAGGGCACGGCAAACATGTCGTGCAGGACGAAGGCCAGCCGTTCCGCGGGGGTCAGCGTGTCCAGCACGACCAGCAGGGCGAGCCCGATCGAGTCGGCCAGCATCGCCTCCTGCTCTGGGTCGGGGCTGTCCGCGGGTTGCGGCGTGTCAAGGGGAACCTCATGCCGCGCCTTGCGCGAGCGCAGCATGTCCAGGCACACGCGCGCCACGACGGTGGTGAGCCAGCCTCGGGTGTTTTGGATGCCATTCGGGTCGGCGCGGGCCAGCCGCAGCCACGCCTCTTGGACCGCGTCGTCGGCTTCGCTGCGCGAGCCGAGCATGCGGTAGGCCACCGCGCGCAGGTGGCTTCGGTGCGCCTCGAACTCGTCCACCGGTTACCTTTCCGCCCCACACTCCGTCATAGCACTGACGAGTGAAGGCAGGCAGAGGTAACAGGAGGACCGATGGAACCGCTGGTTTCCACGATCGAGATCGCGCGCCCGCCGGAGGAGGTCTTTGCCTTCGCGACCGATCCGCTGCACTTCGCCGAGTGGCAGCACGATGTGGTGAGCGTCCATATGCTCGAAGATTCGCGGTTCACCACGACCCGGCGGATCAGCGGCGCCGAGCGCACGATGACCCAACAGATCACCCGCAACGACCCCCCTCGCGGCTGGGCCGCCCAAGGCATCGACGGCCCTATCCGCCCGCACGCCACGATCACCATCGAGCCGGTCAACAACGGTGCGCGGTCACGAGTGACCTTCGCCCTCGACTTCGAAGGTCACGGACTCGGCGCACCCCTGGTACCGCTGGTACGCCGGCAGGCACGAAAGGGTGCTCCGAACAGCTACCGGAACCTCAAGAGGCTTCTTGAGAGCGACCAGTAGTAGGGCAAGCATCCGGACCCCGCACGCACCGACGCCGAGCTAGCGGAGGGCGCGCACACGGGCCAGGTCCGCAGGATTACCGGCAGAACCCGGATGAGCGGACGTCCGCGACTCGGCATCAGCGAACGTTCGCGCAGCACCGGTTGCTCGACGAGCGGTGCCCCAGGCGACTCTCGCAGCCCAGCACGGTGAACTGTCGCATGACCGCAGGTGACCGAACCGATGAGCCCTAGGGTGGTCATGGTCGGCCGGCGGACGCGCCGACAGCGCGTGGTGCTGTTCGTGGTGCGAGATGGAGGCAATTCGTGCGGATTGTGGGGCGTGGTGCGGCCACCCGCGTTGGTATTGGTGCTGGTAGAGACCGTATGAGGCACTGTCCTTCCTACTCGTAGTGAGAAGGTCCTCGGTTCGATCCGCCGGGCGGCTCACGACGAAACCCCAGCGTCGCGATGCGATTGAGCAGTTCCTGAACGGACAGCAGCACCCGCTCATCGGCATGACCGCGCGGACAGCGGCAGATGAGTGCGTCCATGGCGCGACGGGCTACCGGAGTTGGCCGCCGCCTTTTGGCGCGCTGATATCGGCGACGAGTGCGACCCGGGCGCCAGGTCTGACGTCGACGTCCGCGCCGAGGGCGCGAAGCGGCGACGCGATCGACTCGGGGTCCGGGTGTTCGATGTGCATCGATTCCAGCATGAGGCCGACCGGTGCGGCTGCGGCCGGGTGCGCCGTGTCGCCCCATCTGATCAGAAAGGGGATGACACCGGCTGTGCGGGCATTCGCGGTGACGCGCCAGCGAAGCATCGTCCCTGACGCGGTGAGTCGGTGGCCTTCGATCACCTCGCCCGGGTCGTAGCCGGCCGCGCGCGCCGCCTCGAGCGAATCATCGATGTTGTCGCACGCGATCGCCCAGCCGACCAGCCCGCTGTGCGTGATCCCGTCGACGCCGTACGGGCGCGGATCCGGCGGCTCGGGCTGAGTGGGGTCAGGAGCGATGATCTCGAGGTACGCGGTTGGCCCGAGCGCCAGCAGCTTGTTGTGGGTGCCCTGACCGAGGTGTTGTCCGCCGCCGTCGGCTCGGACGCCGAATCGCTCCTCAATCTCCCGGACGCCATTCTCGAGATCCGGCGCCGCGTAGATGAGGTGATCGATGTGGTTCATAGGTTCGAACGCTAGCGCTCACGCGGCTGCTATAGCGCGGCGCACAAGGCGTTGGCGATCGGTCCACGGATAGTGCAAAGCAAAATGGCTCGATCGTGTCGGCGCGCGGCCGGCGCCGTCGACCATGACGACATGAGTTACGGTCCGCCTACTCCTTCGGCACCATCGCGTTGGCCGCGCGGAGGACGCCGCGCTTCAGGCTGCGCGCGCCGACTCGGGTCATGGCCGTAGGGCGAGACGGCGAGGCAGGCCGGCGTACCACGATTTCGTCACCAACGACGATGGTGCCCGGGCTGCTCACCGTCGCATAGATTCCGAGGCAGCGGTTCGCGTGCTTTGCCACGGTGCGCATCACTTGGATGTCTGTCGGGAGCCCGGGCTGCTCGCGGGTAGGCATGACGCAACGCAGCGTGGGGATCTCGCCGTGCAGACCTGCGTTTGGCAGGTCGAGGTCGGCGTTGCACCAGCTGTTCTCGGGCAACTCGTCGCCCGGTTCGTTGTCGACGACGAGGTTGGGCCGGAACCGGCGAACATCGAAGTCGGATCCCGGCGTGAGCGCGGCCATCGCCGCCAGACTGGCGCGAGTGATCACGTGCACCGGATAGGCGTCGACAAGCGAACCGACTGGCGTGACGTAGCGAGTCAATTCGGCGACCTTGCGGAGCGGAAACACGCTGAGGTCAGGCGGCGGCTCGTCGTCGGCGAGCCCGAAGTGCGCGCGGATGTCGGCCTTGGTCACTCGCGGCGCCCGGTACGCATCCTTGTCGGAAGGAGGAGGTATCGGCTCGAGCCGGACCTCGCTGCCGATCAGCTCCGAAAGCCGGGCATGCACCGCCGGATCGGCGCTCGAGATCTCCTCGCCGTCGGGCAACACGATGACGACTTCCGGGGCGGACCCCAACGGATCGGCCGCGTAGCGGGCGCCGCACCTCAGCAGCGCAGGCCGGCGTCGTGCGGTCGTTATCGAGCCCAGCTCCGGATCTCGAACCGCCCACATCCGGTCGGCTGCCATGCCGCGCTCATCCACGGCGACGTTGTCGAGGCGTTCACCGCCCATCGACTTCACCGGGTAGCGCCAGATCTCGGTTACCGTGACAGGCATTTGGCGCCTCCAGTCGGTCATCGCCCCCGCATACCGCGCCTGCGACGAGATGTTACTCCGGGCGTCTGGGCTATCGAATTACGCCCATCCCGTGCTGGATCGCGCTGGGCAATTGCTTCACGCCGCAACGAGTCGCCGATCGTCGGATGTGTATTGCGCCGGCTCGAGCCTGCCCCACTCAACCCGGCACGAACGAGCCCGCCCCGGCGGCATGCGAAGGATGCGAGCGACCCGAAGCCCCAGCGACAGTGATGCTCTCGGTGCCTTATGGCGCAACATCAGCATCATCGTCGCGACCCGCAAGCCGAACGCACTCGATTCGGCAGATCCGTACATTCAGATCAGCCTGTCGACCACCGCGTACGCCGATGCTGGCAAGGCCGCCAGCCCCACAGTGCCGGGTCACTCGACGGCCAGGCGCGCCGCCGCACAACCTCAACAGGAGCATCATCGCCAGCCAGTTGGTTGATCTAAGCAACGACCTTGGCAATGTGTTTGGCAACATAGAGCAGTCGCGGCCAGCCGCACATGACAGAGATGACAGCGCCCGTGAGCCTGGAGGACGCTCCAGCCAGCCCAGTCATGACGTATCGGACGTGCGTATTGGCACCATCCACCGAAGGTTGCCGGGTGCACCGAAGGGACCGTGTCGATGAGCGCTGCTGATGCTGAGCAGTTCGCCCGGATAGCAGTGGAGCTGCACGAGCAGGCGGGCCTGCCGGAGACCGTTGACCTGGTGATGCAGTAC
>Ga0209382_10006321_pt1 | contig 15277 bp, 11 predicted proteins | sample SoiMetdeltSBSDD5_FD_187599 | JGI IMG/M metagenome (GOLD analysis project Ga0209382, IMG submission 187599) | Bulk soil microbial communities from a Populus tree surrounding site in Tennessee, USA - Soil MetaG P. deltoides SBSDD5 (SPAdes) (version 2) | ecosystem: Environmental > Terrestrial >... | reverse complement strand
CGTGCGACGCTTCAGCGGCGGTGCTCTTCGTCGAGGTTCCGGTCGGGCCGCTACGTGTCATCTCGATGTCGGGATGTGGGCCGGAGCAGGCCCGGATGCTGGCGGCATCGGCGCTGCGGGTCATCGACGACGGTCGAGGAACGTTGATCGAGCCGATCGGGCGAGAAGTCGACGGTCCCCGGTTCGCCGCGGTCAACGGGAACCGGCCATTGACCGGCAACGATCGCCAGCGATTCCGGACGTTGTGTGCGGTTCTGCGCCAGGGCTTCGACCTCTGTGCCGCTCGCGAGCGTCCCGCCGAAGTCGTCGGCGGCATCCTGGAACGGCCGCTCGAACCCCTCCTTCCGGGATTTGTCTGTGCCAGTCCCCCAATGCATCGCGTGGCTGAACAGATCCAGCGCATGCAGAGCAACGATCTCACGGTTCTGATTACTGGGGAGAGCGGCACGGGCAAGGACTTGGTGGCGCGCGCCATCCATGCGGGCTCACCACGCCGCGGGAGCATGTTTCTTCCCTACAACTGCACGAGCGCGACGCGCGAGCTGGCCGACAGCCAGCTGTTCGGGCACCGCCGAGGCAGTTTCACGGGCGCTATCGCGGACCAGCCCGGTGTATTGCGAACGGCGGTCGGCGGAACATTGTTTCTTGATGAAGTCGGCGACCTCCCGCTCGACGTTCAGCCAAAACTCCTGCGGTTCCTCGAGCAGGGAGAAGTCCTTCCTGTCGGCGACACGCGCCCCCAACGCGTCGATGTTCGAGTTGTGGCGGCCACCAATGCCGATCTGGAACAGCGAGTCTCCGAGGGCAAGTTTCGTGAGGATTTGTTCTATCGGCTGAGTGTTATTCGTATCCACGTGCCGCCCCTTCGCGATCGCCGCGAAGAAATCCCCCACCTTGCGACGTTTTTCCTGCGCGAGGCGTCCGAGCGGCTCGGCAAACCTCGCGTCCGGCTCAGTCAGGAAACTCTCGACTTGTTCGACACGTTCCAGTGGCCCGGTAACGTGCGCCAGTTGCGGAACGAGGTCCAGCGAGCCGTCGCTATGGCGGCGTCGGGTGGACTGATCACGCCCGATTTGCTGTCCCCCGTGTTCACGGCCGCGTTCGAACGTTCCGTCAACGGCGCTACACGGCTGCCTTCGAGAAAGACGACGTTGTCATCGGCCGTCGAGTCGCTGGAACGAGATCTAATCGAGGGCGCCCTCGAACGCTCTTCTGGCAATATTTCGGAAACCGCACGTTCGCTGGGTCTGACTCGGCGCGGTCTTTACTTGAAGATGCAGCGTCTTGGCGTGAGCGCCGCGCGCATCTGACAAGCGAACTGGATACCGAATATCCAGCTGAATCCGCGGTTGACTACCTGGTATTCATACCGGATGATGTGTCGATGCTTCGCGCATTTAGCCTAAGTTCATACTAGGCTGTTGGTTAGCTAGCTCGCTGGCATCTCGCGAGCCTCTCGGGTAAAAACGGCCCGCGGCTTGGATATATACGTCGCAACGGGAGGCGATCATGGAACAACAGAGGCTTCGACTCGTTCAAGGTGGGCAGAGCCGATCGGACAAGCGGGCGGCAGAGCGTCGTCGTCTCGAGGTGCCCGGGCAGATTGTCTGGAAGGATGCTCGCGGAACTACGCGGATGGCGTCTGTCGTGACTCGCGATGTGAGCGAGCACGGCGTCTGCGTCGAGTGCCTCAGCGGAACACCGATTCCGCAGTACCGCCTGGTCTACTTCCAAATCGATCGCGACTCGCGGCATCGGCCTGAGCTTCCCGCGGCGCTTCGCAAGACGAGCGTCCTCTCTGCGGTGTTCCGCGTGGGTGCGTGCCAGCAGGCCACCGGTGCCCCGAAGGAATATGCGCTCCGACTGCTCGTTGAACCGGAACGCAAGGTCGCCGCACCGATTCGCCCACTTCACCACGTCGAGGCTGGGCGCTCACTGACCGCATAGCTCGATTGACTCAAGGCTCAAGGCTCAAGGCAGGGTTTTCCTGAGCCCTGAGCCCTGAGGCTTGGCCCCTCCCAAATCCACCCTCCGTACCATTCGCCACGGTCGATCGTTGTTTTGAGATAGGCTCAGTCCCTGAACCGCGCGCGCGTCTACTCGAGCGCGAGCTTCCCGAGGTCATTCCATGATCGATCGCAGAGGATTCGTACAGTCGATGATTGCGCTCGGCGCTTCGACTGGGTTACGGCCAACCAACGTGATCTTCGCCGCCCCGCCGGCTGGCGAGCTGCGCGACCTTGCCGATGCCGCGCTCGCGTCCGCGCGGAAGGTCGGCGCCAGCTACGCGGACATTCGCATCAACCGCTACCGCGTGCAGTTCATCTTCACACGCGACCGCCGCGTTCAGAACATCGTGAACACCGAGGACTACGGCTTCGGCGTACGCGTCATCGTCGACGGCACGTGGGGATTTGCAAGCAGCAGCGTCGTCACCAAGGACGAGATCGCTCGTGTAGCGACCCAGGCCGCCGGTATCGCCCGTGCGAACCGTAAGATCAACGCCGAACCTGTGCGACTGGCGCCGGTCGATCCCTACGACACGGTCTGGAACACGCCGGTCAAGAAGAACCCCTTCGACATGCCGATCCAGCCGAAGCTGGACGTGTTGCTGCAGATTCACGAAGAGGCGCTCAAGGTGCCGGGCGCGAGCTACGTCTCGGCGTTCATGCAGTTCGTCAACGAGCACAAATATTTCGCATCGACCGAAGGCTCCCACATCGAGCAGTCGCTGATTCGTTCGTATCCGTCGTTCTCGGTGTCGGCCGTGGACAAGAGCACTGGCAAGTTCTACGCGCGGCAGTCACTGACGGCGCCGATGGGAATGGGTTACGAGTACGTGGAGGGATATCCTCTCCTCAAAGAGGCTCGCGTGGCGGCCGAGGAGGCCGTCGCGATGCACAAGGCCAAGCCCGCGCCCGCAGGCCAGAAGGCGCTCATTCTTCATCCGACCAACTTGTGGCTGACGATTCACGAGTCAGTCGGCCATCCGACGGAGCTCGATCGAGCGCTTGGCTACGAGGCCAATTACGCCGGTACGAGCTTCCTCACGACCGACAAGCTCGGCACGTTCGAGTTCGGGTCGAAGATGGTCAACATCGTTGCCGACAAGACGCAGGACAACGCGATGGCGACGTGCGGCTATGACGACGACGGCGTGAAGACGACCCGCTGGCACTTGATCAAGGACGGACTGTTCGTCGACTATCAGACGACGCGCGATCAAGCGCATCTCATCGGCCAGAAAACTTCGCACGGGTGCAGCTACGCGGACAGTTGGGGCTCGATACCCTTCCAGCGCATGCCGAACGTCTCGCTCGAGCCTGGAGCGAAAGACCTGACGGAGTCCGACATCATCAGCGCCACCGACGACGGCGTGTACGTGAAAGGCGATGCGAGCTACAGCATCGACCACCAGCGCTACAACTTTCAGTTCAGCGGCCAGACGTTCTGGGAAGTCAAGAACGGCAAGATCACGACGCAGCTGCGCGACCTTGCGTATCAGTCGAACACACCCGAGTTCTGGAAGTCGTGCGACATGCTTGGCGGCAAGTCCACGTACTTGCTCGGTGGTGCGTTCAGCGACGGCAAGGGGCAACCAAGCCAGAGCAACTCGGTCAGCCACGGTTGCCCGATCGCGCGCTTCGCGCGCGTCAACATTTTGAATACGGGGCGTTAGGAAATGATCTGGAACAAAGACCAGGCAAAGGCGTTGACCGATCGCGTGCTCTCGATGAGCAAAGCTGAAGAGACGTTTGTCGCCGTCAACAACAACGAGCGCGCCAATCTTCGTTTCGCGCGCAACACCGCAACGACCTCGGGCGCGTCTTCCGGCACGACGCTGGCCATTACCTCCAGTTTTGGCAAGCGCTCCGGTACGGTGACCACGGCGCAGTTCGACGACGCGAGCCTGCAGCGAGCGTTACGCAACGCTGAGGAAATCGCCAAAGTGTCCCCCGAGAATCCGGAGGCGATGCCGGTCCTTACCGCGCAAACCTACTCACCCGTGAATGCGTACTTCGAGGATGCCGCGACTGCCTCGCCGGACTGGCGCGCTGCCTCGGTTGAAACTGCGATCGCGCTGAGCAAGAAGAAGGACGTCGTCTCCGCGGGGTTTGTTGAAACGCAGGCAGCGATGCAGGCCGTGGCCAGCTCGAAGGGCCTCTTCGCCTACGATCGTTTCACGACCGCGGATTACAACCTCACGGCGCGCACGCCGGACGGATCCGGTTCCGGCTGGGCATCGAAGTCGTTCAACGAGCTGCGGCTGCTCGAGCCATCGAAGCTCGCCGCGACGGCGATTGACAAAGCGGCGCTCGCCAAGTCAGCAGCGGCGATTGAGCCTGGAAAGTACACGGTCGTCCTCGAGCCGGCGGCGATGGCCGACTTGATCGTGTTCATGATGTTCTCCGCCAACGCTCGCCAAGCCGACGAGGGCCGGAGCTTCTTCTCGAAGAAAGGCGGCGGCAATCGCGTCGGTGAGCAGATCGTCAGCGAGAAGGTGCGCATCTATTCCGATCCTGCTCACCCGGTCGCGCCAACGGTGTCGTTCGATGGCCAGGGCTTGCCCATTAGCCGGAACGTCTGGATCGAGAACGGCGTGCTGAAAGACCTTTTCTATTCGAGATTCTGGGCGGAAAAAATGGGCAAGAAACCGACCGCTGGACCTTCCAACCTGATCATGGAGGGCGGAAACGCGACCGTCGACGAGTTGATCGCGGGCACCGAGCGCGGCGTGCTCGTCACGCGATTCTGGTACATCCGCCCACTCGATCCACAGACGATCCTTGTCACCGGCCTTACGCGCGATGGACTGTTCCTCATCGAGAAGGGCAAGGTGACACGTCCGGTCAAGAACATGCGATGGAACGAGACTCCCATCGTCGCCCTCAACAACCTTGACGCGATGACCCCTGCCGAGCGTGTCGTCAGCGGCGAGGGGGTGGGGACGAGCGGACTGTCGCTCGTCGTCCCCGCCGCTCGGATTCGGGAGTTTACGTTCTCGAGCGCGTCAGAGGCCGTCTAGCCACGGAAAACACGGATCCTTCAGGCCACGGAGAACACGGACAACACGAATCAGGACTTACGGACTTGCTCCAGTTCTTTCTTCGCGTCGTCAACGTACATCGACTGCGGGAACTCCTCGGTGATCCGCGTGAAGGCGCGAACGGCTTCTTCCTTCCGTCCAGCGCTGGCGTAGGCGCGCCCGAGCTGCATCAGCACACCGTCGACCGGCAGCTGTGAGTTCGTGTCGCGGCTCATCTCCGTGTAGATGTTGATCGCGCTGTCGTACTTCTTCTGCGCCACTTGCGAATCGGCGACGCCGAGTCGAGCGGTGCGCGCATAGAGCGAATTGCCTGCCTTCGAGACGACTTCCTGATAGCGTTGTTCGGCTTCCGCGAAGCGGCCGAGCGACGCGAGGATGCCGGCGGCGTGGAACCGGGCGGCGATGCCCGCATCCGTGTTCGGATACCGATCGGCGCCCTCGATGAACTTCGGCAGCGCCGCTTCAAGCTTTGCCTTCTCGGTCAGAAATGTGCCTGGCTGCTGAACCGGCGCGGGGCTGCCCGGCGTTGGCGCCGAGAGCGGGACAACTGGTGCTTGGTATACGGCGAGCGCCGTCGCCAGCATTGCCGTGGCGTTGTTGGTCCTCGACTGGCGCCATGCCGCATACGCTCCAACGGAGCCGAGCAGCACGATGACGACGATGAGGCCGAACAGAATGTCCCTGCGGCGAGCCTCGAACGCATCGCGCGCGTGAAGGACTTGAGTGGCGAACGCGTTTTCCTTGAGCTTGTGTCGTTCCTGGCTTTTCATAATGTTCTGGTTCTTCTAGATACCGACATTCGACATCTCGTGGGCCATGCGCGAGCCTTCGGCTCGCAGAGGCGGTCGAATGGCGTAAATTTCTGATTTTACTGAGGATCTGGGGATGGTGCAACCTACCGGGACCGACGAATTTCTCCTGCGCAAGTTACTCGCTGAGATTTTCGGCACCCTACTAGCGAGTGAGCCACGCGACCGGAGCGAGCGTGGCGAAGCAGCGAGCGAGCGTGTCGGGGGGGGCGAGGGCGAAGTCCGTCGATTGAAAGACGCGAACGAGCGAAGCGAAGTGAGCCACCGGAGCGGAGCGGGGCGTGGGGCCCCCGCGAGCGACGGTGTCGGGGAGTTCGAGGGGCGAAGCCCCTCGATTAATAAATGCGCCCGGCAGGTCTCGAACCTGCGACCCCCGGTTTAGGAAACCGATGCTCTATCCTGCTGAGCTACGGGCGCCCTGTGTTGTTGCTGTTCCTATCGATGTTCCCGGACTCGATCAGTACTGCAGCACGGCGAAGAGGTTCTCGCCCTGCAGGCGTGCCCGACCGTTCAACTCGATCAACTCGATCAGGAACGCCACGCCCTCCACCTTGCCTCCTAGTTGTTTGACGAGGTCGACTGTCGCCTTCGCGGTGCCGCCCGTCGCGAGCAGATCGTCGACGATGAGCACGCGCTGTCCGGGCTCGATCGCGTCACGATGCATCTCGAGGCTGTCGCTGCCGTACTCGAGATCGTAGCTGACCCTGACCGTCACCGACGGCAACTTGCCAACCTTGCGGACGGGCACGAAGCCGGCGCCGATCCGATCGGCGACCGCCGCGCCGAGGATGAAACCGCGGCTCTCGACGCCGACGACCAGGCTGATGCCGCGATCCTTGTACGGGTTCGCCAAGCTGTCGATGGCGATGCGGAAGCCTTCCGGATCGCGTAGCAGCGTGGTGACATCGTAGAAAAGGATTCCGGCCTTCGGAAAGTCAGGGACGTGCCGAATCTTCGCTTTGAGTGTCTTTGAGTGTGTCCATTGCGCTCCACTATGTGTTCGGCATCACCGGATCGAGAATCCCGTCGCTCTGCCCGACGGTACCGTGATCTCCACCGCGACATCCTCGACTTCTGAGCCTGCAGGGCCACGCCTGATCGCGGCTTCGACGCGGTCCACCGACTCCTGATCGCCTTCGATTAACGCTTCGACTCGCCCGTCGGCCAGGTTCCGTACCCAGCCGTGCACGCCTTCGGCTGCTGCGCGGGACTCGACGAAAAACCGGAACCCCACACCCTGGACTCGGCCGCCTACCACAACGCGACGAGCGACGAGCATGAACCCCACATTATACGGCACCGTATGGTAGATTCGGCCATGCTTCGAATCGGCGCGAACACCCACGGCGAGTCGAGCGTTCGCATGCTGCGCGTCGTCCGCCGCGGCGACCGTCACGACGCTCGCGATCTGACCGTCACCTGTCGATTCGAAGGCAGCTTCGCCGACGCGTTCGTAGACGGCCGCTCAGAAGGGTTGCCGCCCGGCGAGGCACTCAAGAGCCTCGTCTACGCGCTCGCGCGACAGCACGCCACCGCCGAGATCGAGCGCTTCGGACTGGCCCTCTGCGAGCGGCTTCTCTCGGACCATCCGCGCATCGCTCGTGCGCGCGTGGAAATCGGCGAGCAGCCGTGGAACCGCCTCGAGATGGGCGGCAAGGCCCAGGGCCAGGCGTTTCTTCGCGGCACGCCCGAACGTCGAACTGCCGCGATCACCAGCAACGGCACCCACGTGGCCGTCGTGTCAGGCATCGAACAGCTGACCATCATGCGAACCTCGGGGTTCGCCCCGACCGAGCGCGGCGCGCCAACCACCGACGCGAGCGGAGTCGACGATGGGCTGCAGGCGCTGCTCGTGGCGACGCTGTCTGCGCGCTGGACCTACACGAGTTCGGACGTGACGTTCGGTCCGTATCGCCAGGGCGTGCGTGCCGCGATCGTCGAAACGTTTGGTTGCCACGCAATCCGATCGGTGCAACACACGCTCTATCGCATCGCTGACGTCGTGCTGTCGTCGTACGAGGAGATCAGCGACGTGACGCTCTCGCTGCACGAACTTCCCTACCGGCCTGCCGATCTGTTTCGCGCAGGCCTCGAGAACCCCGACGATCTGTTCGTCGCGTACGAGGCCCCGACGGCCGTCGTCGAAGTGACCGTCGAGCGCGAACCGGTCTGAACCGCCACCACCCTACTTCGTGTCTTTGACGGCGTCCATGTTCTGCGCCGCTAGCGCGGTGTTGAACGTGGCGAGGTCGGCCGTCACCAGCGCTTCGAGACGCGCCAGTTCCTTGTCGAGCCTTGCGGACAGTTCCTTGAACACCGCGTGCGACTGATCCGTTGGCCGCGAGTCGCCGTTCTCGACGATTCCCTGTAGTGCCGCGAGCTTGTTGTTCAAGCGGATCGGATAGTTCAGCGGATCCTGATTGCTGCGATTGCGGTACTGGTAGATCTCACCCTCAACGCTCGTGAGTTTCTCGGTCAGCGTCGTGGCCGCAGCCTTCAGTGACGCGTCGCTCGTCTTGGCAGCCCTCTCAGCGACTTGATCTTTCAAGCTCCGGATTCTGATGACCGCCGCATTGGCCTGACCGACTTTGTCGTTGATTTGCTTCGCGAGCTTGAATTGCGCGACGAGATCCGCGTCGGCGACCGTCGGCACCGCCGCGTTGCGAACGATCGCAAACTGCTGCGTCTTGGTCACGTTGTTGGCGGAGAGCCGCACGCTGTAGCGTCCTGGGGGCGCAAGCGGACCCTGGACCGACCCGGACCACAAGATCATGCCGGGAAAATCCCGCGCGTTTGGGTACCGCATGTTCCAGGTGAAGCGGTTCATCCCTGCGGCGATTGGTACGCGAGCAATCGCGCCCCCACGGCCACGTCCGCCGCCGCCCTCACCCGCTTCGCCTTCGCCAGCTTCCGGCTGCGCTTCGCCTCGTCCTCGACCAGATCCGGCAGGATCCTTTGGCGTTCCCGTGAACGTCGCGATCACCTGATTCTCGGCATCCAGGATTTCAATCGAAACCTTTTCGGCCGCTTGCTTCAAGTAGTAGTCAACCGCGACACCCGGCGAGACCGACCGCGTCGTGTCCGACGGATCGAACAACACGACCGACTCGTTTGTGGTCTCGCGGCTCACCTGCCGGAGCACACCAATGTTCTGCAGAAGGTAGAACGATCGTCCATGCGTGGCGATGACCACATCGTCGTTCTTCACCTCGATCCCGTGCACGGGAGAGACGGGCAGGCCCGTTTGCAGGGGCTGCCACACGGCGCCGTCGTCGATCGATAGATAGAAGCCGGTTTCGGTGCCGAGAAACAGCAGCCCGCGGCGTTTCTTGTCCTCGCGAATGGCCCGCGGGAAATCATCGGACGGGATGCCGTTGACGATCTTCGTCCAGCTCTTGCCGTAATCGTTCGTCTTGTACACGTACGGCGCGCGATCGGATCGCTGGTAGCGATTGCCGGCAAGATACGCGGTTCCCGCATCGTGCGGCGAGGCTTCGATCAGGCTGATTCGCGTGAACGGCGGGAGTCCGCTCGGCGTCACAGGCGTCCAATTCTTGCCGCCATCGCGCGTAACGTGGACGACGCCGTCGTCGGAGCCGGCCCAGATGACGTTGGCGTTGAGTGGTGACGGGGCCAGCGTGAACACGGTCGCATACGTTTCCACGCCAGTCTGGTCGAGCGTGATCGGGCCGCCCGATGGGCCGAGTGTTTCCGGATCGTGCCGTGTCAGGTCCGGGCTGATCCGCTGCCACGTTTGACCTTCGTTCGTCGTCTTCCAGACGTGCTGCGACGTCGCGAAAAGCGTGGTTGGATCGGTTGGCGAGACAACGATCGGGAAGGTCCACTGGAATCGTTCGCGGATGTCCGACGCGGAGAATCCCATCGGATTGTCCGGCCAGATGTTGATCGCGCGCCGCTCGCCAGTGCGACGGTTGATGCGCGTCAGGAGGCCGCCGTAGCTGCCTGCGTAGAATACGTCAACGTTCTTGGGATCCGGCGCAATGTAGCCGCTCTCGCCGCCGCCGACCTGATAGAGCTCGCCGCCGGTGCTCGGGATGCACGCAGTGCTGTTGTCCTGCTGTGCGCCACACACGTGATACGGCACATGCGCCGTCGTGATCACGTTGTAGAACTGCGCCGTCGGGTAGTCCTGATCGGTCCACGACTGACCGCCGTTGATCGACACGTTGGCGCCGCCATCGTTGCTGTTGATCATTCGCTTGGGATCGTTGGGCGCAATCCAGAGGTCGTGGTTGTCGCCGTGCGGGACACCGATCGCGCTCAGCGTCTTTCCGGCATCGGTCGAGCGGTAGAACGCCGTGTTCAGGATGTAGATGGTGTCTTTAGCCTGCGGGTCGGCGTAGATTCGCGTGTAGTAGAAGGCCCGCTGCCGGACTCGCCGATCGTCGGTCACCTTCTTCCACGTCGCACCGGCGTCGTCGGAAAGAAACACGCCGCCTTCAGCCGCTTCGATGATGGCGTAGACGCGGTTCGAGTCCGCACCTGAAACCGCGAGACCAACCTTGCCCCACACCTGCGCCGGCAGGCCGGGATTGCGCGTCAGTTCCGCCCACGTCTTCCCGCCGTCAGTGGTCTTGAAGATGCCGCTGCCCGGACCGCCGCTCGATAACGAGTGCGGTGTTCTGAAGACTTCCCACAATCCGGCGTACAGCACGTCCGGATTCTTCGGATCCATCACGAGGTCAGCCGCGCCAGCTTTCTCCGATCGAAAAAGAACGGACGACCAACTCTTCCCGCCGTCGGTGCTCTTGAAGATTCCGCGTTCTGCGTTTGGGCCGTACGGATCACCGAGCGCAGCGGCATACACGACGTCCGGATTGGTTGGATGGACGCGGATTCGACTGATCACCATGCTGCGCGGCAGACCGACATGGGACCAGGTGCGTCCTGCATCCGAGGACTTGTACACGCCATCGCCCTGGATGACGTTGCCGCGGAGCTGCACCTCGCCCATTCCCGCGTAGACGATGTCGGGGTTGGATTCGGAGACAGCGACGGCCCCGACAGATGACGTCTTGAAGAAGCCGTCCGAGACGGGCCGCCACGTCGAACCGCCGTCAGTCGTTTTCCAGAGTCCTCCGCCGGTGGCTCCGAAGTAGTACTCGTCCCGGCGCGAGCTGCTGCCACCTACGGCGATCGATCGACCGCCCCGAGCGGGTCCAATCGATCGCCAGCGCAGGCCCGCCAACAGCGAGGTGTCAATTGCGGTCGGCGCCGCGGCTTGCCCGAGGACCACAGCCTCGGGTGTATACCCTACCGGTACGATCGAAGTGCAGAGAACGCCAAGGCCGAGCACGCCGGCCAGCACCAGTCTGAACGTCATTTACCCTTCTCCCTCTTGACGGGCGTCGATGGTAGCCGAGCCTTCTCGTTCATCACAAGGCCGCCTCAACCGGAAATGCAGATTCTTGGTAATTGGCAACGTACAGACAAACCTCGAGCACTCATTTGGGGACTCAAACGCGACTAAAACATCGGCATGCCTCGTGCTCGCTCCCTCAGTCGGAGGTAAACGATGCTGTTCACGATTGCCGTGATTCTTTTAGTGCTGTGGCTGCTCGGGCTCGTCAGCGGCTACACGATGGGAAATTTCATCTACGTGCTGCTGGTAATCGCGCTCGTGCTCTTCGTGGTCGGGCTCGTCAGCGGACGCAGAGTCGTCTAGGCGCCCGTTCGGCGTGCCCAGGGGAAACCAGCGCCGCTGAGCACGCCGGCCACCTGCGCAGGTACGGCAGTTAAGGGCGAACGGCCGATCGGCCAATCCATTGACCGGCGGCCAACGAATTAGCCGACGGAAAGGGCCGCGGCCGTTTCGTACCCTTGCGTTTTGTTAGGATTTTTGCGTCCGGCGTCTGAACACCGGCAGGTACGGCTGTTGCTGCACGCGAGGCGTCTGCGCCCAGACAGCTGGCAGCAGGGCCGACGTGCAGTTCTGGTCTCCTCCGGTCCGGGACGGCCCTCCTCAGCTCGCAGCGCTCGGGGCTGGCACCGCTTCGACCCTGCTGTCTGCTGACTGTGGCTCTGACTTACCCTGCGCCTGCCTCGCTTCCAACCTCAGCCTTCGGGTGATTCGTGATCTCGCGAAGTGTCGTTCGTCACTTGCTGAACGATTCAGTGAAACTCGTAGCGCGAGGGCGGAACGACCTGCAGAGATTCGGAAGCCGGTACCGATTCGGACGCCGCATTTGAATTCGGGATCTCGTTGAAGCCGTTGAGCAGCCGTTCGAAGGCATCGCGATCGTAGCGGGAATACGTCGCCCAGGCGAGGACTTGGTGAAACGCACGACGGCCCGCGACGGTGGTGTGTAGATACTTGACGCGCGTCTGTTGATAAAACCCGTCGATCTCGTACTGCACGGACTCGAATCCGCCGACGAGGCGCCGCTGTGGCTCGCTGCACGCGATCAACTTGATGCTGTTGGCAAGCTCCGATCGCGTGTTGGCGGAATGCTCGAAGATCGTCATGTCGGGAACGAAGTCATCCACCGAATCACTAATCACGATGACGTGCCGGCCGTGAAGGGCGTTCATCGCCTCGATGCTCGCCGTCTCGTTGAGATCGCGCGCCGGACGCCAGCCGTCCGGGAGCTCGAGCCGGGCGAGGCCGAGCGCTCGATCCACGAGGACCTTCTGATCGGGGCGGCCGGGGACGAAGTGCTGCAAGCGTTCTTTGTAACGGAACGCCAGTACACCCGCCGAAATCGTGATCAAAAAAACAATTGTGTCCATGACGGACGGCTGTGAGTGCCGTCCTAGAGAGCTCTTGCGAGCTTCGTGCCCGTCCTGCCCATGTTTGGCGGCGCGCGGCCTCGCATGGGATACTGCCGATCTTCACAACCATCGGGAGAGAGCGATTGTGCGCGACCGTAGGAAATGTCTGCATCCCTGGGCCGGCTTCGTCTTGTTCGCGACAGCGTTGGCAGTCAACCCGTTGACGGCCCTGGCGCAGGAGACCCGCGAGTCAGAGATCGCGAAAAAGCAGGAAGAAAAGGCCGCACAGGCTGCTCCGTACCAGCCTAACAGGTACGAGCAGATCATGAACAACCTCGAGGAGAGCTTCGTCAGCCCGCCGAGTGGGTTTTTCCCGTACTTCGGTAGCGTGTATTCGGGTGGCGGCTTCACCTTGGGCGCTGGCTACCGCCACTTCTACGCCCGGGAAGCGGTCTGGGAAATCAAGGGTCTCTACTCGATCAAGAACTACAAGAACATTGAAGTCGGGACCCGCACGCCGTGGAACCGTAGCGGCCGCTGGAACACCGGCCTTCGCGCGGGCTGGCGCGATGCGACGCAGGTCGGCTTCTACGGCCTCGGCATGGACACGGTGTCGGACGATCGTGCGAATGCCCGCATCAAGCAAACCTACGTTACCGGCGATGTGAGATTCAAACCGTCATGGTGGACGAGGCTGGAGGGTGAAGTCTCGTACGACGACTTTCGCACCGAGGAAGGTCAGGGACGGGCACCATCGATCGAAACGGTGTACGACCCGACCACTGCGCCCGGCCTCTTTTCGAGCCCCAAGTACATTCGCAGCGAGGGAACTGCCGCGATCGACTGGCGTCCCGCTGCGGGGTACGCGCGGAGAGGCGGCTACTACGGTGCGACGTTTGTCGACCACACCGACACGGACGAGACCTACAGCTTTCAACGGGTTGACGCCGAGCTCATCCAGCACCTTCCGATTCTTCGCGAAAACTGGGTTCTGTCCTTTCGCGGGCGCGTGCAGTCGGTGCTCGACGACGATGATACGGTGCCGTACTTCCTGATGCCGTTCCTCGGCAGCGGCAGCACGCTTCGCGCCTACTCGACTGGGCGGTTCCGCGATCGCCACGCCCTGCTGACGACCGCCGAGTTCAGATGGATCGTCAACAGGCTCGCGTTGGATATGGCGATCTTCTACGATGCCGGCAAGGTAGCCAGTCGCCGAAGGGACCTCGATTTTGAGAATCTCAAAAGCAACTGGGGAATCGGCGCGCGGTTCCATGGACCAACGACAACGCCGATTCGTCTGGAGATCGCGAAGGGCACCGACGGCTGGCACCTCGTCATCTCTAGCAACGCCGCGTTTTAAGACCGAACCCATCATGCAGATGTTCTCGACTACGTTTCGCTCTCGAACCTTCCTGTGCGTCGTGGCCACGGCGGCGGCGCTGGTGTTCGTCAACATCGCGCCACAGGCGCAGTCCCGACCGAAGTTCTATTCCGATGACCCGCTCACCCGCGAGCCGGAAACGCAGGACGCCTCGAAGGTTCAGGACTGGGACATCGGGTTGATCGCCGATCTGACGCTGAACCTGTTCTCCAAGCCGGGTGACCCTACACCGGGCGTTCGCGCGCAAAACATCAACACGATCGACGAGGTCCCCGACTCGAGCTGGTTTACCAACCGCATCTACTCGCGGCCCGTGACCATTGACGAGATCACCCGCGGTCCGAACGTGAGCGACGGGCCTGCGCCCGGGAAATGGACGGTGATTCGTCCGAAGACTGCCGGCACCGCGCCCGGGTTCACCGTTCGCGACGAAAAAGGCAACGTGTGGTTCATCTCGATGGACGCCCGCGACTACCCGATCGCTGCGACGGCGGCCATTGCCGTGGCGACACGTCTGTTTTGGGCGCTCGGCTACAACCAGATCGAGACCCATCTCACAACGGTCAGGCCCGAGAACGTCGTCGTGGGCGAGGGAGTCACGATCGATTCCCATGGCCGACGGCGCCGTTTCACGAGCCAGGACGTGAAGGAAGTGTTCGCACGCGCCAATCGCAGTGCCGATGGGTCGTATCGCGTGATCGCCCAGCGTGGGCTCGAGGGGAAGGTCGTCGGCGGCTTCAAGTACTACGGGACGCGTCCCGACGATCCGAACGACATCATTCCGCACGAGCATCGCCGCGAGCTTCGGGCGCTTCAAGTGTTCGGCGGTTGGACGAACCTCGTCGACATAAAAGCGGGAAACACGCTCGATACCGTCGTCGCTGAGAAGGGCCGCTCGGTTGTCCGCCATTACCTGCAGGACGTCGGCTCGACGTTCGGAACGGGATCGCTCAACCCCCGACAGGGCGAAGAGGGCTACGAATATCTCTATGAAGGCGACCGCAGCGCTGCGCGTTTCTTTACCATGAGCTTCTGGATTCAGCCGTGGCAGACGATCGACTACGACGAACATCCAGAGGTCGGGCTGTTCTCGGCGGCCGCGTACGAACCCGAGGAGTGGAGGCCACGCGTTCCGGTCGCTGCGTTGACGAGGATCCAGCCGGACGATGAGCTGTGGGCGGCGCTGCGCGTGATGGCGTTTACCGACGAGCACATTCGGGCTGCGGTCAAAACCGGAGGATTCACCGATCCTGCCGCGGAGAAGCTGCTCGCTGACGTGTTGATCGCGCGCCGGAACAAAATCGGGCT
>Ga0209382_10006320_pt1 | contig 15278 bp, 12 predicted proteins | sample SoiMetdeltSBSDD5_FD_187599 | JGI IMG/M metagenome (GOLD analysis project Ga0209382, IMG submission 187599) | Bulk soil microbial communities from a Populus tree surrounding site in Tennessee, USA - Soil MetaG P. deltoides SBSDD5 (SPAdes) (version 2) | ecosystem: Environmental > Terrestrial >... | reverse complement strand
GCCGCCCTGGTTGCGTTGGTACTGATTCTCGCCGTCGGACGGGTTGGCCTGGACCACCGGGACGCCGTCAATCCGCACCGGGTAAATCTGCGTCGTCGCCGGCTGCCCGTTGACGAATCGGTCGTACGCCGGCGCCGTGAGCGGGTAACTCTGCTCCTGGCCCGTGGTGTAGTCGAAGAAGTTCCGCGCGTTGAGCGCGCTGTGGTTGAAGAAATCGTAGAGCGCGCCGTGGACCCGGTTGCCCCCCGCGCGGGAGACGGCGTTGACCTGCGAGCCGAGATTGCGCCCAAGTTCGGCGTCCCACAACTGGGTGACGATCTGGAACTCCTGGACGCTCTCGATGCTCTGCGGGACGAGCGAGACGAAGCCCTGGCGCCGGACGCCGACATCCTCGTCGTTATTGTCCGAGCCGTCGACAGTGAAGTTGTTCGAGCGCGCCCGCTCCCCGTTGACCGCGAACTGCCCGGCGGTCCCGATCCCGGCGCCGATGCCGGGGCCGGCGACGCCTTTGACCTCGGGCGGCGGGGCGACGCCCGGGGCGAGGAATGCCAGATCATCAAACGTGCGGACGCCGGGGAGCGGGAGCAGCGAGACCATGCGCTCGTCGGCGTTGGCGCGCCGCGTCGCGTCCACGAGGTTAACCAGCTTGCCGCTTGACTCCTCAGCCGCGGCCGGCGGAGCAACCGGACCGGGCGGACCAGGCGGGCCGGGCGGGCCGGCCGGGCCTGGGGGCGGGGGCGTCGAGCCCGCCGCCGCCATGATGATGTCCGGCGCCGTCTCGATCACCTTGTTGAGCTGCATCTTGATCGGCTCTTTGGTTGGCTGGAGGACCGAGAGGCCGTCCTTGGTCGCCTCGATCGTGTAGCGGCCGAGCGGTAGGAAAGTGATCTGGTAGCGCCCGTCGCCGCCGGTGAGCGTGGCGCGCGCGTTGCCGGTGTCCTGATTGATGACGCGGATGCGCGCCCCGGGGATCGGCGTCCCACCTTGATCAATGACGCGCCCGACGAGCGTCCCGGTGATCGTGTCGCGCGCGCGCGCGGCCCTGGCGGTCAGCGGCAGGTGGGGCAGAACGAGTGCCAGCGCGAGGATCAATCTGGCCGGCGAAGATGCCTTGAGCATCGGTGAGCTTTCTCCTGGTCAATGTCGTCCATCGTCAACGGTCTAATTTTTCGCACAGCCATCTTAGCCTTCCGGACCGTGTTGTCAACCGCAAGGGGGGCCAGAGAAGTGACAGACGGGCTCAGCGATTCGGCCGGATAAAGGTGGGCGTGGTGAGGGCGGTGTAGTCGGTCGCGGCGCGCGCGAGGCGGGTGTAAAAGCCGGCGGCGCGGCCGCCGATGAGGTAGACGCCGTAATTGGGCCGCCACCCTTCGTCGTCCGTGGCGACCTCGAAGAAGCGCTGCGCCACCCAGCGCCGGCCAACGGCTGCGGCCTGCGCCAGGCGCCAGTCTGCCGGCTTGACATACGGCCCGCAGACCACGGAGTCGCCCTCGCAGCCGTAGTCGGATTTGAGGACCCACTCCTCGCGGGGGAGCTCGCCCGGATCGAATGCGGCCAGGCGCCTGGTCTCGGGGAAGTACTCCCGGATCCATGCCCGCGCCGGCGGCGAGAACAAGTCCTGGTGCTCCCACATGAGGGCCATGGAAAGCTTGTTCTGCGTGAGCACCGAGCCGAACGGGTTGACCACCGTGACCGCGCCGCGCCGCTCGGCGTCGAGCAACGGGAGCAGCGCCGCGTCAAGCGGCGCGGGGTCGGGGTAGGGCTCCTGATTTTCCCAGATCGGCTCGCGCTCGCCCCACCAGTCGGTCTTGTAGTGGCGGACGATCAAGTCCACTTCCGCGCCGAAGACGGTCAGCCGGCCGGACCGATCGAGCCCGATGTTGTAGGGCGAGCCGAGCGCGACCTCGCAGCCGCGCCGCTCCAGCCAGCGCCGGTAGAGCGCGATCATGCTCAGATCTTCGGGGAGGTCGGTCGGGTAGATGATCGCCGCGCGGCGCGGCGTGCCCGCGTGGTGCGAGGCGCAGAGCATCTGCCAGAAGCGCCCCTCGAAGCCGGCGTTCGGGTCGATCGTCCCCGGGTGATAGGGGTGGAGCAGCTCGTTGAGGATCACCGCCTCGGCCTCGCCCGAAGGCGTGTCGGAGTTCATCTCGCAGGCGCGCACCCGCCCGTCGGCGCAGCAGAAGAGGTCGACGCGCGCGATCCCGTGCCAGCGCCCGTCCGAGGCGAGCCACATGAGGTGCTGGTAGGGCGTCAGGCCGAAGAAATCTGTGGCCAGCTCCGGGCAGCGGCGGACGACCTCCGCGACCTCGTCGTAGACCTGGCCGACGCGCTCGGCCGCCAGGTAAAGCTCGGCCGCCTGCCCTTCGCCGAGCACCGCGCCGCGCAGGCGAAAGCGCTCCGCCCCGGCGAGCCACGGGTCCGAGATGATCGACGTGCCGTAGATCATCCGCGCGAACTCGCCGTAGTCGGGCAGACGGGTCTCGCGCGCCTCTGCGCTCATTTGATCTTCTTCGCCGTCCGGTCGCCGCCCTCATGGAGTACCAGATGCGTCACCCGCCCCTGCTCGTCCTTGACGAAGGTGACCTGCGCGTCGACCACTTTGAGGAAGAACCTGGTCTCGGACTCGGGGTACCACTCGCTCTTATCCTGGCCAGTCCTCTGCGCCATGAGGCGGTCACCCTCCCGCGTCACGGTGAGGACGAAATCGGGGGCCACTTCATACTGCCCGACGTAGGCGTCGTAAATCTTCGGGTCGACCTTGGCGACCACCCGCTCGCGCGGCACCTCGTACTTCTCCCCGAAGAGGATCGCCGCGAGGTCGCGGGCGATGCGGCCCGCGCTGGCGAAGTCGTAGTTGCTCAGGACGATGACCGTCGCGCGGTCTTCCGGGTAGCGCGCGATCATGGTGGCGAACCCGTTGATCCCGCCGCCGTGGGCGATCTGCTTGCGGTTGAGCTGCGTTTGGACCGCCCAGCCGTAGGCGTAGTTGCCCTTGAACGGGGCGAACATCAGCTCGCGCGACTTCGCCGAGAGGACCTTCTCGGTGAATAACGCCTGATCCCAGAGCAGCAGGTCCTCGACCGTCGAGTAGAGCGCCCCGGCCGCATGCGGGATCGACATGTCGAGGTAGGCGGCGTTGGTGACCGCCTCGCCCCGGCGCGAATAGCCCGCCGCGCGCCGCGGCAGGATCTGGCCGCTGCGGTCATAGCCCGAGCCCGCCATCCCGAGAGGCGCGAAGATCTGCTCGCGGACAAGGTCCTCGTAGGACTTGCCGCCGACCTTCTCGATGACGTAACCGAGCAGGACGTAGCCGGAGTTGCTATAGCTGAACTTCTCCCCCGGCTTGAAGTCGAGCGCCCGGTCCTTGAAGCGCCCGATCAAACTGTCCATCGTCGCGGGCTGCATCATCGTCTTCTGGTAGTCGGGGAAGCTGGTGAAGTTCGGGACGCCTGAGGTGTGCGTCAGCAGGTGGTGGATCGTGATCTCGGACCAGGCCGGGGGGCAGTCGGCGAAATACTTGCAGAGGGGATCCTGGACGCCGAGCTTCCCCTGCTCCTGGAGCCGCAGGACGAGGGCCGCCGTGAACTGCTTGGTGATCGAGCCGAGCCGGAACTTAGTCTGCGGCGTGTTCGGCACCTCCCACTCGCGGTCGGCCAGCCCGTAGCCCTTGCTCAGGATCGGCTTGCCGTCGCGCGCGACGAGCACCGCGCCGCTAAAGCGCCCCTGTTTGGTCACCGCGGCGAGGTACTCCTCCATCCGCGGGACCGGGTCCTGGGCCACCGCCGAGCAGGCGCAGGCGAGCATTAGGGCGAAGATCACGGGGAAGCGTTTCATGGAATTTCTCCTGGGTGCTTAAAAAATGCGCGTCGCGATGAGCGCCGTGGCGAAGTAGCCGACGGCTTCGAGCAGACCGGCCCCGACGTTGCGGTCCTCAGCGATCTCCCGGTCGAGCCGCCCGTTGCGGAGGCTGAAGCCGCCGCCGATCATGAGCGTCTGGACGATCAACTGGCGCACCGGGTAGAGCAGCAGGACGACCAGCAGCATGAGGCCGAAGTCCTTGAAGCCCTCGGCGTAGCCGGTGAAATTGCCCGAGACGGCGTAGCCGACCATCGTCCCGATCGCCCCGAGCAGCCCCGCGTAGCCGACCGCCGCGGCGACGTTCCCGGCCTTGATCAGCGCCGCGTCGTCGTACGCCGTGAGGTACCGGAAAAGGTGGGTCAGGAGGATCAGGGCTACGACCCCGGCCGCCCAGAAGACGACCGTCGGGGTGATTGCGCCCCCGTCCCCGGTGAGCGCCCCGGCGACGACCTGGGCCGAGGCGTAGAACTCGCCTGCCGCAACCACTCCGGCCGCCAGGTTCCCGGCGATGATCTCCCGGCGCAGCGGCAGGCCCTGCCACCGGCTGTACCGGGCGAAGGCCCAGCTCGCCAGCGTCATGGCGGCAATCCCGCCCAGCCCGTAGACGGCCACGCTCGCGACGTCGCTCCAGAGCGAGTGGCTCTCTCCGCTGAGCACCGGGATGATGACGACGACCACCCCGAGCATGAAGCCGCCGAGCGCGACCGCCGCTGCCCGATTGTCCTGCTGGATCAGGGTCTCGGTCAGGGACTGCCCGAGGAGCAGTTGGTAGATGCCACGGGCGATGACGAGAAGCGCGGCCGTGGCCACGATGACGAAGCAGATGGTCGTCGCATCCATGAAATCCTCCCTACCGTTTTTTCAGATCTTTGAGAATCTCGCGCGCCGCGTTGTAACCCGGCGCACCCATGACCCCGCCGCCCGGGTGCGTCCCCGAGCCGCAGAGGTAGAGCCCGCGGACCGGGGTCCGGTACCGCGCCCAGCCGGCGACCGGGCGCAAGAAGAATAACTGATCGAGCGACATCTCGCCGTGAAAAATATTGCCGCCCGTCAGCCCGTACTCCTGCTCCAGGTCGAGCGGCGAGATCACCTGGCGGTGGAGCACGAGGTCCTTGATGTTCGGCGCATACTCGGAGAGCGCGTCCAGGCAGCGGTCGGCGAAGCGCTCCTTGAGCCCCGCGTCCCAGCGCGCGTCCCGGAGCGTGTAGGGCGCGTACTGGGCGAAGATGCACATGACGTGCTTGCCCGGCGGCGCAATCGAGTCGTCATAGACGGTCGGGATCGTGCACTCGAGCATGGGGCGCTCGGACGGGCGCCCCTGCTGGGCATCCTCCCAGGCGCGGTCGATGTAGTCCATCGACGGGCAGACGTGCATCGTCGTCCGGTGTGGCGGGGCCGGCTCGCCCCTCGCGCCGCCGCCCGGGTAGGCTTTGAACTCCGGCAGGCCGTCGAGCGCGAGGTTGATCTTGACCGACGAGCCCTCGACGCGGAAGTTCTCGATCCCGCGCCGGAACTCGTCGTCGAGGTGCCCCGGCTCAACCAGACCAAGAAAAGTCCGCTTCGGGTCGGCGTTCGAGACGACGACCGGCGCGCGAATCTCGGCCCCGTCGGCGAGCGCCACGCCCGCGGCGCGGCCGCCCTCGACGAGTACCCGGCGGACCTCGGCCCCGGTGCGCACCCGAGCCCCGCGCGACTCGGCCGACTGCGCGAGCGCCGTGCTGATCGCGCCCATCCCGCCGCGGACGAACCCCCAGAGGCCGCGCTGGCCGGCCGCCCCGCCCATGACGTGGTGGAGCAGGATGTAGGCCGTGCCCGGCGTCGCCGGCCCCCCCTGGGTCCCGATGACGCCGTCGGTGGCGAGCGTTGTCTTGATCTCCGGCGACTCGAAGCGCTCGTCGAGGAAGGCCCGCACGCTCTGCGTCATGATCTTGACGAGCCGCTCGAGCCCCCCGTCGGCGAGCCGCCGCGTGCGCAGCCCGAGCCGGCCGAGCGCCGCGTAGTCGCCGAGGCGCCGCCGCACGAGGTTCGGCGGCGTCTCGAGGAGGAGCGACTCGACCCACTTGGCCAGCCGCTCGAGCTCCTCCTCGTAGCGCGGGTAGTAGTCCGCGTCGCGCCGCGAGAACTTGGCGAGCTCCGCCTGCGTCTTCCGCAAATCCTGATGGAAGAAGATGTGGCGCCCGTCGGGGAAGGCGGTGAAGAAGGACGGGTCCTTCGGGTAGATGTGGTAACCGAACCGCTCGAGCTCGAGCTCGCGGATGATGCGCGGCTGGAGCAGGCTGCAGAGGTAGGAGAGCGTCGAGACCCGGTATCCCGGCCAGACCTCCTCGGTAACGCACGCGCCGCCGACGACCCCGCGCCGCTCGAGGACCAAAACCTTGAGCCCGGCGCGCGCCAGGTAGCCCGCCGTCACCAGACCGTTGTGCCCGCCGCCGATGACGACCGCGTCCCACCTCTGATCCGCGCCGCTCTCTCCCATGCGTGTCATCCGTCGGCTATCGCCCGGCTAACTGCCGCAGGCTGTCTTCGTAAGGCGCGCGCGCGACGCCGCGCTCGGTGACGATCGCGGCCACGTAGCGGTGGGGCGTGATATCGAAGGCCGGGTTGGCGATCTCGATGCCTACGGGGGCGAGTCGCGCGCCCTGGACGTGCGTCACCTCCCGCCCGCCGCGCTCCTCGATCGGAATCCCGTCGCCCGAGCTGAGGCTCAGGTCGAGCGTCGAGATCGGCGCAGCGACGTAGAAGGGAATCCGGTTCTCCCGGGCGAGGACGGCGACCGAGTAGGTGCCGATCTTGTTGGCGACGTCGCCGTTGGCCGCGATCCGGTCGGCCCCGACGACGACACAGTCGATCCTCCCGCGGTGCATGAAGTGGCCGGCCATGTTGTCAGTGATCAGCGTCACCGGGATCTTGTCCCGCTGCAGCTCCCAGGCCGTCAGCCGCGCCCCCTGGAGGAAGGGGCGGGTCTCGTCGGCGAAGACGGCGACCCGCTTGCCCGATTCGACCGCGGCCCGGATGACGCCGAGCGCCGTCCCGTAATCGCCCGCCGTCGCCAGCGCCCCCGCGTTACAGTGCGTCAGCACCGTCGCCCCGTCGGGGATCAGCTCGGCGCCGTGCTGGCCGAGCGCCCGGTTGACGGCGATGTCCTCCTCGAGCATGCGGTTGGCCTCCGCGACCAGGCCGGTGCGCGTCTCGGCGAGCGGCCGCCCCTCCTCGCGGTGGGTCCGGTAGAGGGCGCGCATCCGCTCGATCGCCCAGAAGAGGTTGACCGCCGTCGGGCGCGTCGCCCCGAAGACCTGGCAGATGTGCTCGAACTCGCGCCCGAAGGCCTCCGGGTCTTCGGGGCGGATGTCGCGAGCGCCGAGCGCGATGCCCATGGCTGCCGCGACGCCGATCGCGGGCGCCCCGCGCACGACCATGTCTTTGATCGCCGCGGCGACTTCTTCGTAAGTGCGAAAGACGGGGTAGAGCTCCTCGGTCGGCAGCCGGCGCTGGTCGATCATGACGACCCCCTCGTCGGTCCAGTAGAGTGTCTTGATCATAACGCCCTCAGTGTAAGGGCTGCGGCGGGAAGTTGGAAGAGTCCGGCCGGCGGTCAGACTTTGCCCTGAAGGTAAATCTTGCCGGTGGGCTGCGGCGACCCGCCACTCGGCTCGAGCGAGACGGCGGTGCCGGCCAGGCGCGGGGCGACGTTCTGCGGGATCGAGATGCGGATCTCGCTGCGGCCCCGCGCGTCGATCCGGAAAATGCCCGCGCTGATCGCCTCCTGGCGGTCGGTGAGGAACCAGAGCTGATAGTCCTGGTCGGCGGTGATGCTCGGCAGGTTGTAGATGTAGATCACCAGCTGCTGCCGGGCCGTGTCCCAGAAGGCCTGGGCGGTCGCCTGCGGCGCTGCCGCGCCGGAGAGCTGCGCGACGCGCGTCTCCGGGGAGACGAGTTCGTCGAGTTGCCGCTCTCTGTCGGCCAGGTCCCGCCCCTGCTGATCGACCCGCCCGGCGAGCGCCTCGCGCTCCCGGCGGAGTCCAAGGTTCTCCCAGAAGAGGAAGAGGCTCAGGGCGGCCAGCGCGAGGGCCGCGGCGATAGGCAGCCAGCGCGCGGGCGGCGCGGGGCGAAGGGGCTGGGCGAACGGGATGACGGTCTGCGGCGCGGCCTCCCCCCGAACGCGCGCCAGGAGCCGGTCCTTGACCTCCGGGCGCAGCGCCGGGCGGGCGAGCGCAAGGGGGAGCAGGGCCGCCGCCTCGCGCCACTCCTCGACCTCGCGGCGCTCCTTGGCCGAGGCCCCGCGGAGGTACTCCTCGTACTCCCGCGACGCCGCCTCGTCGAGCGCCCCGAGGGCGTAGAGCGCGCCCAGTTCTTTAGCTTCGTCCTCAGTCATCTGCGGTCCGTGGTTAGCGGTCCTCGGTCAGTGGTCGGTCGTCAGTGGCTCCCGACGACAGGGGACTGACATATAGGTAGCTCCACCAGTCCAACGTCTGATCTTAGTCCCGGAGGGACCGGGGAAATTAGCCGGTGATGGAGCGAGAGCGCAACCACCGGCTAATTTCCGCTGCGCCTCCGGCGCCAAGACTTGTATCGACAACAATGCGACTGACTGCTGATTACTCACAACCTCTCCCCGATTTTCTCGCGCAGCTTGGCGAGGCCGAGCCGGATGCGGGTCTTGACCGTGCCGAGCGGCTCGCCCAGGCGCGAGGCGATCTCCGAGTGCGAGAGGCCGCGGTAGTAGGCGAGCTCGATCGTCTCACGTTGGGCCGGGCTCAGCTCGCCGAGCGCCGCGCGCACCAGCGCCGAGCGCTCCGCGAGCCAGAGGTCCTGTTCCGGATTGTCATCGGCGCCGGCCTCGCGGGCCAGCGCGGCATCGTGGGGCTCATCGGCGGCCGCAAGGGGCGAGCGGCGGAGTGCCCGGAGGCGGTCGAGCGCGCGGCTCCGCGCGATAGTGAAGAGCCAGGCCCCGAACGACCCCCGGGAGAGGTCGAAGCGCGCGGCCTGCTGCCAAATCTGCCAGAAGGTGTCAATGACCACATCCTCTGCCTCGCTTGCGTTGCCCATGATCTTGAGCGCCACGGCGTAGACCACCCTGCCGTAACGGTCGTAGAGCGAACTCAGCGCCGCTTGGTCGCGGTTGACGAGCTTCTCGACGAGTTCGCGCTCGTCGGGCGCATCAGGTTGAGGATGGCCAAAGGGCCTCGCTTCCTTCACCAATGACCTCTGGTCTAGATTACGCCGCGCGCTCGCTTTCAGATGTCTCGCCGCCGGGCAAAAGCAAGACTCACCCCGGCCACAGAAGACAGCCCGCGTGCCCCCGGCAAGCCGGACTACTTCAACGTCCGCCAGCTTACTTCAGGGTCCGGAGGAAGGCGACAATGTACCAGCGCTGCTCGTCGTCGAACCGCGCGCGGTGCGCCGGCATCGGGGGCCGGCCGTTGGTGACTTTCCAGAAGAGCTCGCCGTCGGTGTTGGCCTGGACCATCTGGCTCGCCAGATTCGTCGGCGCCCTGGCCACCGTGCGCGACATCCAGCCGTTGCCTTTGCCTTCGCGGCCGTGGCAATCGACGCACTTCTGCAGGTAGAGCGCGCGGCCGGTCTCAGCCGCGTTCGGCCGGTTCTTGACGGGGTTGACCAGTTGCCCCGCCTCGGGCGGGGCCGGCCACTGCTGGACGACCTTCCCCTCCTTGACGACGACGGTCGGGGTCGGCTGCGGCGCGAAAGGCTCGGGCGTCGGCGTTGGGATCTTGGCCGGCGAATACTGGATCGGGGCGTTGGTCATCGTCGGCTGGCGGTGCCGCCCGCCGCCCGGCGTGGCCGCCGGGCCGGGGCCCTCGGCGGGCGTAGCAGGCGACGGCGCAGGCGGCGGCGCGCTCGCGGCCGGCGACGGAGCGGCCGCCGGGCTGGACGCCGGACCGGCGGTCGCCGCGGGGGTCGCCGGGGCGCCCGCTTCATTGACCACGGACGTGTCCCGGCAGGCCGCCAGGGCGAGGCCGGCCGCCAGCGCGAAGGCGGCGGTCAGAGCCGGGCGGACGGGGCGGCGGCGGGCGCGCCGCGGTTCACTCTTCTCTCGCATGTTGACTCTTCTTCTCCCCTTTTTTCTGGGCCCTTTTTCTGCCCTTTCTTTCTGCTTTGATGCCGACCGGGGGGCCGCGGAGGATGCTAACGGTTCCAGGCGAGAGTGGCAAGACCGGCGGCGGCGGCGAATTGGCTGAAGGGGGCGCCGGGCGCGAGGTCGAGGCCGAGCTGCGGCGGCGTCAGCATCTCCGGCTCCGCCTCGAGCGCGTCGGCGAGCACCTGGCGGTAGCGCCGCTGCTCCTCGGGCGTCCCGAGCGTGAGCAGGCGGTTGAGCGTGATCGCGCTCTCGCCGGGAAGCAGGCGGTCGCGGTAAAAGACCATGAGGCGGTAGAACTCGTCCTCGCGCTCCTCGGGGGCGCACTGCAGCGAGCGCAGCATGATGGGCTCGGCTCCGCGGACGACGACAACGGCGAAGCCGTGCTCGTTGAAGCTCACCAGCGCCCGGTCTTCGTGGCCGCGCCCTCGCATGAGCCACTGGGCCTCCCCCAGGTGCCGCGGCATGACCACGCCGGCCTGCCAGCCGAGGCCTTGCAGGACGCGCTCGTACTGCTCGATGACCTCGCGGTGGGTGGCGACGGCGAGCCACTGCACCCGCCCGTGGAAAGGGCTCAGGCGCCGGTGCGAGACGCGCAGGTCGGCGAACTGGCAGCCTGTGTTGCGCTCGACCTTCCACTCGAGCATCTGCTGCAGCTCGGCGCGCGAGCCCGGCGCGTGCTCGAGCGAGATGACCAGGCTGTGCGTGCTGCCCTCGGGAAGGGCGACGGTCAGGCGGCGCAGCCGGCCGAGCCCGGCCTCCTCGGCCGTGGCGCCGAGCCGCTCGGCGAGGGCGGCCTCGTCGGCGATATTCGGCTCGGTGAAGTGGGCGCGCACCAGGTCGGGAGGCAGGCTCTGGACGCCGAGGCGTCGCGGCCCGAAAGCCCCGCGCCGGCGCTGCAATTCGACCAGCGCGAGATGCGTTTCGTCGATCGAGAGCGAGACCCGCGGGATCGAGGGTGCGGTCAGAAAATCAAGCATAAGTCTCAGTATTCGCTGTAGGCCCGGCCGCTCGTGTCGTTGCCCTCGGCCCCGCTGCGCACGTTGATGATCCCGGGCGCGACGTCCGGGCTCGGCGCCTCGGTCTCCATCTCCACTTGCCAGGTGTCGGCCGACTTGGTGATCGGGTCGACGGGGACGGCGCGCAGGTAAGACCCGACCAGGTCCTGGAGCGACTGCGGGGCGCGCTCCTTGTCGATGGTGTACTTGTCGATCGCGCGGCGCATCTCGTCCAGGTCCTGCTTGAGGACAATCTCCTTCGCGCGCTTGACGTGGGTCACGTAGATCGGGAGCGCCATGGCCAGGAGGATCGCCATGACTGTCATGACGATGACCAGCTCCATGAGCGTGAAGCCCTTCTCAAATTTCAAGCTCGGAACCCTAGTCCTCATCTCACCAGTCCTTGTACTTCGTCCCATTGAGCGCCGTGCCCTCGCTCTTGCTGTAGACGTCGAAGACGTTCTGCCCGCCCCACGAGCCGGTGTCGGGCTCGTCCTGCATCGAGCGCAACCCCCACTCGTCCTTACCCGTCATCGGGTCCTTCGGGATGCGCCGGAGGAAGCGCACCGTGCGCGTCGTGTTGGGCGGGTGGATGCCCTCGACCAGCGTCTCGAGCGTCGGCGGATAGCACTCGTCCTCGACTTTGCGGTCGAGCGGGCCGACCTGACCCATGTCGCAGAATGACTTATAGCGGTCGAGCGCCTGGCGCACCTCGCGTAAGTTACGGCGCAACTCTATCTCCCGATCGCGCTTGATCGAGCTGCGCGCGATCGGCAGCGCCCCGGCCACGAGGATTCCGAGGATGGCGAGCGTGATGATCAGCTCCAGGAGCGTGAAGCCGGACTGCGCCCGCCGGCCGCGGCGGGTCAACAACCGACCGCCGACCGCCGCCTGCCGACCACTGACTCCCGTCTCGCGCCCCGGCTTCATGGCTCACTTCGCGATCTGGAACTGCGCCGCGGTCGCAGTCAGCTGCGCGGCCAGGTTGCCGGCGAGCCGGAGTTGCGACGCGTCGCTGTCGAGCTTGACCGTCGTCTGCCCCTCGGCGAGCGCGACGAACTCGACGACGACGAGCGCGCCCGAGGTCCGCTCCGCACCTGCGCCCGGCTTGAGCGTCAGCGTCAGAGTCCCCCCACTGACCTGGTGACCGACCTCCGCGCCTTCGCCGAGCAAGCCGCCGTCGCGCACGGCCTTGAGCTTGAGCTTGCCCGGGTCGAAACTGAGCGAGAGCTGCCCGCCGGCGAGCGGCGCGCGGCCCTCGAAAGCGAGCGTCAAGGTGACCTCCTTGCCGACCTGCGGCATAGCCGGCGCGGGCGCGAGGTTGAGCGTCACCCGGGGGTCGCGAGCCGGGGATTTGACTGCGGCCGGCGCGACCGGCTGCTGGGAGCCGGTCGCGGCCCGGGCCGTCTCGGGCGGGACCTCCGCCCGCAACTCGGGCTTGCCCTTGTCGGCCTCCTGCTCCTTCTGCTTGAGGCCCTCCTGGGCCAGGCGCTCGATGTTTTCGGGACGCCGCGACGCGACGACTCGCGCCGGGGCCACGGGCTGGCTCGGCTGCGTGATGTGCTGGTTCGGGTCGAAGTCCTCGGGCAAGCCGTCGGGCTGGGGTCGCTCGGGGGCGCGGGCCGGCGGCGGCCCAGCGGCCCGCTCGCCCTGGCCGGCGACCTGGGAGACCGACGGCGTCTTCTGCACCTCGATCGCCGCGGGGCCCTGCGGCGCGGGGCGCCGCTCCGGCGCCCCGCCGGTCGTCAGGCTTGCCGCGACCACCGGGGCGCCGCTCGGCGTGCTCGGGGCGGGGCTCTGGCCGACGCTCTGGCCGATGTTCTGGCCCACATTCTGAAACGCGCGCGGGGGCGGCGCCGACTGCGTCACGGCCGAGGAGGCTGGAGGCGCCGGGTCGGCCGCCGTCGGCCGGGTCGTCTGCGCGACGAGCCCGGCGGTGGCGAGCGGCGAGACCGGCTGCCCCGTCTGGGCGGCGATGATCTTGCGCTCCTGCTCCTCCTCCTCCTGCGCGCGGTAGAGGACCTCCTCGACGCTCATCGAGAGCGGGGACTGCATGGCGCCGGTGAACCGCGCGAGGTGGTCATCCTTCTTGATCTCGGCGGCGCGGGCGATGTGCGGCGTGACGGTGATGACGATGTCGCTCTGGGTGTTGTTCTGCTGCGGCGCGACGAAGAACCGGCCGAGGATCGGGACCATGCCGATGAAGGCGAGGCCGCTCCGCGAGTTAGTCTGGATGTCCTGCTGGACGCCGGCGACGACCGCCGTCGTCCCGTCGAGCACGCGCGAGACGGTCTGGAGCGAGCGCTGGGTGAAGACCGGGTTGAGCGGGTCGGGCCCGGCCTCGACGTTGGTCGTCTCGAGCTTCATCTTGATCTCGACGTAGCCCTCGTTGGAGATCGTCGGGGTGACGTCGATGACCAGCCCGACGTCACGGTACTGGATGTTGTTGAAGAGCCCGCTCTGGTAAGGGTTGACCTGGCTCGGGGTCTGCCCCTGCCCGCCCTGGCCCGGGACGACAACCGGGCTGCCGTAGCCGTAGTTGGTTCCGGTGCTCACCGGGACGCTGCGGCCGACTTTGGTCTGGTTCTGCTGGCCGTCGAGCGCGTGGATCTGCGAGCTGGCGAGGAGCTTCGTTTTACTCTTCGACTGGAGGAAGGCGAGCGAGGTCGGCGGCAGGGCGAGGAGCGCCCCCGGGCCGGTGGCGTAGATCACGTTGCGGAGGATGCCGCTGCTCGCCGCGTCGGTGTTGAGGCTCAGCCCGCCGAGGTTGCCGGCGTTGACCGCCGGCGCGTTCGTCCCCGGGATGGCGACCTGGTTGCCGATTTTGATCTCGTTGATGTTGGCGACCTCGTAGATGTTGACGTCGACGACCACCTCGGCCTTGTTCTTGTCGAGGTTCTCGATCAACTCCTGGACGAGCTGGACCTCGGTCGGGGAAGCGCGGACGACGAGCGCGTTGAGCTGCTTGACGGCGAGGATCTGCCGCTGGCCGCCGATGATCGCCTGGATCGCCGTCCGCATCTCGTCGAGCGAGCTGCCGGCGCCCTGCACCGAGTTGCCGATGTAGAAGGTCTTGACCATGAGCTTCTCGAAGCGCAGGCGGTTTTGCTGATTATCCTGGTAGATGAGGATCGTCCGGCGGTCGACCTGCTCGAAGGTCAGCTTGTTCTGGAGGAGCACCATGTCGAACGCCTTCGGGAGCGACACGTTCTGGAGCGAGATCGAGAAGGGGTTCTCGCGCACCGTCTCGTCGAAGAGAACGTTGAGCCCGAGCTGCTTGCCCAGGTTGGAGATGCTCGCCTTGAGGCCCGCGTTGTTGTAGGAGACCGCCTGGAGCGGCTCGCGCGACGGGCCGCGGCGCGAGGCCGGGGCGATCTGGTTACCGGCCGGGGTCAGCGCCGCGCCCGTCCTCGGGTTGTACTTGACCCCCTCGCCCGCGCCCGCCGGCCGCTGCTCCTCGAGCATGCGCTGCATCTTGACGCGCGCCAGCTCGTTGCTCGGGTCGTAGGAGGCCGCCTGCCGGTAAGCGCTGTAGGCGCTCGCGAAGTCGTTCTGCTCGGCGAGCGTGTCACCGCGCTTGACGAACATGATCGAGGCGTGCTGCAGCGCGCGGTAGTAGTGGAGGCGGTACTCGGTGTTGTCCGGCTCGGCGGCGACGGCGAGCGCGAACTCCTGCGCCGCCATGTCCCACTGCTGCGCCGTCGCGTGCTTGACCCCTTCCTTGAAATTCTTCTTCCCGCTCTTGCCCGCGCCGGGGACGGCGCCCGGAAGGGCGAGGGCGAGGGCGAGGGCGAGGGCGAGGGACCGGCGGGTGATCTGGTTCAAGTGCATAATGACCTTCATTGTAGGCGGCTGACAGCTTAATTAGGCTATCGGTTCGACGAACGTGACGCGGTTGATCTCATGGAGCGTGGTCTGGCCGTCGAAGACCAGCCGCAGCGCCGACTCGCGCAGGCTCCCGAGACCCTCCTCGCGCGCCGCGCGGCGGACCTCGGAGCCGGGGCGGCGCGCGATGATCAGCTCGCGGATGTTGTCCGACAGATCCAGCAGCTCGTGGATCGCCGTCCGGCCGCGGTAGCCGGTGTGGTTGCAGATCTCGCAGCCGACGCTTGTGTAGAATTCATGCTCGCGGAAGCGGTCGGGGCTCAAGCCTGACTCGACGAGCTCGGCCTCGGCCGGCCGGAAGCCCTGCTTGCACCGGGCGCAGAGCATACGCACCAGGCGCTGGGCGAGGACGCAGTTGAGCGAGGAGACGAAGTTGTAGGGCTCGACCCCCATATTAAGGAAGCGCCCGATGACGTCGATGACGTTGTTGGCGTGGACGGTGG
>Ga0209382_10006318_pt1 | contig 15282 bp, 13 predicted proteins | sample SoiMetdeltSBSDD5_FD_187599 | JGI IMG/M metagenome (GOLD analysis project Ga0209382, IMG submission 187599) | Bulk soil microbial communities from a Populus tree surrounding site in Tennessee, USA - Soil MetaG P. deltoides SBSDD5 (SPAdes) (version 2) | ecosystem: Environmental > Terrestrial >... | reverse complement strand
TCCGCGTAGCCGTGATAATGCGTGATCCCGGGCTCAGGGTAACACCAACAGTAATAGCCGACTCCGTTGTCGAAATCGACGAGCCACGGGCCCTTCGGCTCGGCGCCGAGCGTCTGCAGCTCGTCCGCCCAGCGGTCCACCACCTCGCGCAGCGCGGCCGCGAGCGCCGCGTGCTCGGGATCGTCCTCAGCCACGCCGTGCAGCTGAACGGCCAGCGATTCAGCCCGCCGGACGGCGTCGGCGGTCATCGCCTTCACCCGCGGCAACAACGCCCGCGCCTGATCCAGCGAGAAGATCGGACGTTCCTCCGAGGCCGCCATCCTCACGATTATAATTGCCGTTCCCTCCGGGTGTGAAAATGTGCCGCGTTTTTGTGCTCCTCGCCTTCGCTGCGTTTCCCCTGGCCGCCGCGGCGCAATCGATCCCGTCTGGCCCGGTGAGCGCCTTTGACGGCCGGCTCGTCGTCGGGGCCGAAGTCGTTGCCAATATCGGCGACGTCGATGAGACCGCGTATTTCAACTACACGGATTACGAGCACAATACGCTTCGCCTCGTCCGCCTCGCCCTCGCCGCCAATTGGCGGCCGACCGAGCGCCTAGCGTTCGTCGGCGAAGTCCGCACCGAGGACTTCGGTCAACCGCGCGCCTACGCGGCATACCTTCGCGTCCGACCCTGGCTGCGGCACGCGCTCGACATTCAAGTCGGTCAGATCCCACCGTCGTTTGGTGCGTACGGCCGGCGTGGCTATCAAAGCACCGACAACGCCTTCATCGGATATCCCCTCGCCTATCAGTACCTGACCGCACTACGGCCGGACGCCGTCCCCGCGACGGCATTGGATCTGCTGACGATGAGGGCTCGTGGGTGGCGTACGACATATCCGGTCGGTTCGGCGGAAGCAGCACCCGGTGTGCCGCTGATTTCCGCGTTCAGATGGGACACGGGCGTCCAGGCGCACTGGGAAGGCGGCGCCGTCGACGTGACCGGCGGCGTCACGGTAGGGACGCTGTCCGATCCGCGCGTGGAGGACCACAACGACGGCAAGCAACTCTCGGGACGGCTCGGTCTGCGACCGTTTACTGGTCTGGTCGCTGGAGTGTCGGCGTCGCGTGGCGAGTTCATCGCGGACAACGTCAACACGCTCGTACCGAATTCTCCGGGATCGCACGCGCAGACGGCGTTCGGCGCCGACGCCGAATACTCCCGCGATCATTGGCTGGTGCGCGGCGAGTTAGTGTGGAGCCGCTGGAACATTCCGTTTGCCGCGACGCAAACCACGCAGGATCTCGATGCCCTTGGCGCGTGGGTGGAAGGCCGCTACCGCGTGACGCCGAGAATCGTGCTCGCCGGCCGGGCGGATCGGTTGACGTTTTCTCGCTTCGACGCCATCGCCGGGTTGCGGCCGACGTGGGACGCACCAGTGGAACGCTTCGAGGTCGACGCGGGATATTACCTGCAGCGCAACCTCGTGCTGCGCTTCGCGGTGCAATACAACGACCGGAACGGCGGGCGCGTTCGATCGCGCACGTACTTCTCCGGTCAGATCGCGTACTGGTTCTGATGCGCCTTCGTCTGCTGTTGCCCGTTCTGGTCCTCCTCGCGGCGTTCCATGCCGCGACAGAGACGCTGGTGTCGACCGCCGCCCCGAACGTGGCGATCCGCGGCCGGGTCGAGTTGCGTCAGGCGCCCGGGGACCTGACTCGCCGACCGAACGTGAGCGACGTTGCCATGCCACGCGGTCACGATCCGACCGATCGGCGGCGCAGCGTCGTGTATCTGGAGACGGCGCCGCGCGCCGCATTCGAGCAACGAGAGGACGTGCGCGTCAAGCTCGATCAGCGGAACGAAGCGTTCGTGCCGCACGTGCTGGCCATCGTCGCCGGAACGACGGTCGATTTCCCGAACAACGACAAGACGTACCACAACGTGTTCTCTCTGTCGCCCACCAAGCCGTTCGATCTCGGACGCTATGCGGCGGGCCACTCCAAGTCGATCCGCTTCGATCGGCCGGGCATCGTTCGCGTCTTCTGCGACATTCACTCGCATATGAGCGCCTTCATCCTCGTGTTCGCGCATCGACATTTCACGGTCACGGACGAAGAAGGCCGCTATCGGCTCGACAACGTGCCGCCCGGCACCTACACGGTGGTGGCGTGGAACGAGTCGGCTGCGACAGAGTCGCGGCGCGTCGTGGTCGGCGAATCGGGCGATGTCGAAGCAAACTTTCTGCTGGGCCGGCGATGACGCCTTTCAGCTCGCTGACCAACCGGATTTTCTTCGGAAGCGCGCTGCTGGCGGTGGCGTCGATCGCCATCGCCATCTACAACGTGAACGTCGCCGTAAGCAACCAGGCCGAGCAGGAGCTGCGGCGCGGCCTCGACGAAGCCGGAACGATCATCGAAGAGTACCGCCGCGTGCTCGTCGACCACTTCACGCGGGAGGCCCGGCTCATCGCCGATCTCCCGCGCTTCAAGGCGACGGTCGACCTCAACGATCCCAAGACCGTGCAGCCGCTCGCGCTCGAATACCAGCGGCAGCTTGGCGCGGATCTCATGCTCGTCACGGGACGGCATGGCCAGACGCTTGCCGAACTGGTGTCGGCCGAGTCCGCGACCGAAACATTTGCGGCAATGCCGGGCATCAAGGCGGCGTTCGGCGGTCAAGAAACGAGCTACTTCTGGCCCCACAAAGGCGGGATCCTGCAGGTTGTCAGCGTACCGATCTGGATTGACCCTCAACAGCCCGAGATCTTCGGCACGTTGAGCATCGGCTTCAGCCTCGACAACGCCGCGGCTTACCGGTTTCAATCGCTGACCAACAGCGATATCGCGTTCGGGATCGACGGGAACGTGAGAGCGTCAACACTGCCGACTGACGTGTGGCCGGCTTTGGCACCACTCCTGGCCCGCGATCATCTGTGGGAACGCGTATCGCTCGGCAACGAGGAGTACATCGCCAAAACACGATCGCTCTCTGCCCAGGCCGCGAACGACGTCGACCGCAAGGCGGCGGACGCCATCGACACCAGCCGGGCAAAGACGATCGTTCTTCGATCGCGGACGCAGCGACTCGGCTTCCTGAATCCTCTGCATCGAAGCCTGGCTGTGATCGCCGTCGTCGCGGTCCTGGCTGCGACGCTGCTCAGCTACGCCATTGCCAGGACCGTCACGCGGCCACTCGGCGCCATCACCGCGACCATGCGCGAGATGGCCGCAACCGGCGACCTCACCCGCCGCATCGACGCGCCGCCCGGCGGCGCGATGTGGGAAGACGAAGATGCGCGCCTTCTGGCGACAACGTTCAACACGATGACCGACTCGATCGCACGCTTTCAGCGCGAGGCGGCGCAGCGGGAACGGCTCTCGTCGCTCGGCCGGCTGTCGACCGTCGTCGCCCACGAAATCCGCAACCCGCTCATGATCATCAGGACCGCGCTGCGGTCTCTTCGCGCCCCACACCTGAATCCCGAAGAGGTGCGCGCGGCGGTGACCGACATCGACGAGGAGACCGCCCGGCTGAATCGGCTGGTCACAGAGGTTCTGGATTTCGCCAAACCCATCAAGTTCGAGCGCGCGCCCACGGACCTGAACACCATCTGCGAGGATGCGGCGCGAGCCGTCGAATCCGACGCGGCGACCATCCCGATTCGCCTCGATCTCGATCCGAGCCTTGGGATGGTCGTCACCGATGCCGAGCGCCTGCGGGCCGCGCTCGTCAACATCCTGGCGAACGCCCATCACGCAGTGTCCGGCCACAAGGAGGGCCAGAACGAGTCGATCAGATTGCGCACCAGGCGTCTGGGACCCGAACGGGTCGTCATCGAAGTCCGCGATCAGGGCATGGGCATTGCACCCGAGGATCTCGGGCGCGTGTTCGATCCCTACTTCACGACCCGGCGGACGGGCACCGGGCTCGGACTTGCGATCTCCCGAAACATCATCGAAGGGCTTGGCGGCACCATCTCGATGTCGAGCCGCCAGGGCCACGGAACAGACGTCCGCATCGAGCTTCCAGCGAGGGGTGACTGACACGATGGCGGTGGGATCGATTCTGCTTGTCGACGACGAATTGAAAATACTGAATGCGCTGGCGCACGCGCTGCGCGGCGAAGGCCATGAGGTGGTCGCGACCTCCAGCGCCAAGGAGGCACAACGGCATCTCACGCAGCGCATGTTCGATCTGTTCATCGTCGACAACCTGATGCCAGAAGTAACCGGCCTCGACCTGATCCGTGAGCTGCACGCCGCCGGCGCATCGGATCGGCCGCAGATCGTGATGATGACCGCGCACGCCACGGTCGAAAGTGCGATTGAAGCGATGAAGCTCGGGGCCTTCGACTATCTGCAGAAGCCGTTCGAAGTCGACGAGCTGCTGGTCGTGGCGAGCCGCGCGCTCGATCACCAGCGCCTCCGCACCGAGCATCGATATCTGATCAGCGAGCGCGACGCCGAGTTCAATCACTACGGGCTCGTGGGACGAAGCCGGCGCATGCAGGAAGTCATCCGGACGTCCGAGGTCGTTGCCCGCTCGAAGAGCACCGTCCTCATCACCGGTGAAACCGGTACCGGTAAAGAGATGGTCGCCAGGGCCATCCACTACCACAGCGGACAGCGGGAAATGCCGCTAATCAAGGTAAATTGCGCGGCAATTCCTGAAACGCTGCTCGAATCGGAGCTGTTCGGCCACGTGCGCGGCGCCTTCACGGGCGCGACGACGAGCAAGCGCGGCAAGTTCGCGCTCGCCGATGGCGGCACGATCTTTCTCGACGAGATCGGGACGATGAGCCCGACGCTGCAGTCGAAGCTGCTGCGCGTGATTCAAGAGCGCGAGTTCGAGTCGCTCGGGTCGGAGCGCACGCAGAAAGTGGATCTGCGCGTCATTGCCGCGACGAATCGCGACCTGCGGCAAATGGTTTCCGACGGACGATTCCAGGAAGACCTCTACTACCGGCTGAACGTGATCCCGATTCACATTCCGCCGCTTCGCGAGCGGCGCGAGGACATTCCGGTGCTGGTCGAGCACTTCATCGAGAAGCACGCGCAGCGCGCCGGCAAGCGTATCGACGGCATCGCGCCGGGAGTGATGCAGGCATTGCAGGCCTCCGACTGGCCTGGCAACGTGCGCGAACTTGAGAACACGATGGAGCGTGCCGTCGTGTTGTCGCCGACACCAGTCATTGGCCCGGATGTCATCCGCATCCTCGATGCGACGAGCACGCCGCCGCCTGGACTCCCCTCTTTGAACCTGCGACAGAACCTGGATTGGACGGAGCGCGAGACGGTCCGCCGCGCGCTCGAAGGCGCTGGCGGGGTCAAGAAGGACGCCGCAGAAGCCATGGGGCTGACGCAGCGCGCGCTCAGCTATTACCTCGCGAAGCACCGCATCGGCTGATTACGGACTGCGTAAGCGCGTTCCGCCGCTCGAAAGGCTCAATACCCCATCTGCTTCAATTCCGGGCATTTGCGGCCAAGGACCGCGGCACCGGGTTTGCCACCTGCCTACCTCCAGGGAGATCCCTGCGTGTTTATTCGAAGCGTCGCTAGCGCCGCACTCGTCGCGTTATTGGCATGCCCCACAGCGGTCATTGCCGGCCAGGAACAGGATCCGGCGACGCCGTCGAATCCGCCGCAAACGCCGCAGGCGCCAAGCGATCGTGCCGTCGACCCGTCGCAGCCTGACTTCACGCTGATTGCGCTGCCAACCAACTTGCGGATGCCGCGCTTCGCCAGCGCCTTTCGCGTGACGCACCGCTTCACGCGATCGCTCGGCACCGGCGACTTCGTCGACTTGCTCGGCGACGCGTTCGGCATCGACGGTGGGGCTCAGGTCGGACTCGAATACCGATTCGGCATCATGTCGGGGACGCAGATTGGCATCCACCGCACCAGTGACAAGGAGATCCAGCTTTTTCTGCAGCACCAGATCCTGCGTCAAGCGACTGGACACCCGCTGACCATCGACTTGCTGGGATCGATCGAGGGTGCAGACAACTTCAAGGAAAGTTATGCGCCGGCTCTCGGCGCTGTAATCTCACGGGCCCTCGGTCGCCACGGTGCGGTTTATTTTCAGCCGGTGTGGATCAACAACACGAACCCCGGTCAGAGCGATTTTGTCGACGACAACGATTCCTTCCTGTTTGGCTTCGGCGCACGAATTCGAGTTCGGCCGTCGCTCTATCTCCTCGCCGAAGCGGCGCCGCGGGCGGGGTACGCGCCTGACGAGACGTATGTCAGCTTCGCCGTTGAAGGCCGCGCCGGCGGTCACTCTTTCCAGGTCAACTTCTCCAACGGGTTCGGGACCACGCTGAGGCAAGTGGCTCGCGGAGGCCTCGACTACGACAACTGGTATCTGGGGTTCAACATCTCCCGGAAGTTCTTCTAGCCACGGACAACACGGGCAACATAGGCACGGAAAAAACGGACAACACGGACACAGACGGACAAGGGGGAAATATCGTGGGGACTCAGCGGAACATCATGAAGCAACTGGCGGTCGCGGCTGGTCTCGCGGCGGCGGTGGCGTGTGGTGGCGGCTCACCAACGGGACCGTCGGGCGGCGGTGGCGGTGGCGGCGGCGGTGGTGGCGGCGGTCAGGGACCTGTCGGAGCGACGATTACAATCGGGGCCAACGGTGCAGTGTCGCCGAACCGGGTGGAGATCACCGTCGGGCAGAGCGTGACGTTCACGAACAATCACAACATCAACCACGACATGTCGTCCGATCCGCATCCGGCGCACACCGACTGCCCCCCGATCAACGCCGGAGGCATCCCGGCAGGAACATCGCGCACGACAAGCGCCTTCACCACGGCGAGAACCTGCACGTATCACGACCACAACGACGATACGAACGCGAACCTGCGCGGAACAATCGTCGTCAGGTAGCCCGCGTCCTCGGCGGAGTGAAAGCTGCCATAATGAGAACCGTTCATTATGGCAGCTCGATTCATGCTGGTCGCCGCCTGCGCGACGCTCGCCGCATGCGGCGGTGGTGGAGGGCCGACGACGCCGCAGCCGCCACCAGCGAGTAACCCGTACGTCGTCACGATTTCGAGCGCGGGGGTCGCATCGCCCAAGGATCTCACGGTGCCGCCCGGCAGCCGAGTCCTGTTCGTCAACAACGACTCCAGACGGCACGACATGGCCTCCGACGATCATCCGGATCACAGGGAGTGCCCAGCGTTGAATCAGGTCGGAGTGCTCAACGCGGGCCAGAGCCGCCAGAGCCGCGAAACTGAAAATCTTATCGTCGTCCGCACCTGCGGCTACCACGACCACGACAGTCCGGACAACGCCAACCTTCAGGGCCGCATCATCGTCCGGTAGCCACCGAGAACACGGTTCAACCCAGCCACGGACCACACCGAACTATTGACCTGTGAATTTCGGCTTGCGCTTCTCCAAGAACGCTGACGTCCCCTCCTGCTTGTCCTCTGAGGCGTAGCAAATCGCCTGCGCCAGGGTTTCAATCAGCAATCCCGAATCGAGATCGACGCGAGCTGACGCGTTCAGCGCGAGCTTTGCGAGGCGCGCCGCGAGCGGTCCGTGCCGTAAGACTTTCTTGGCGAGTTCGCGCGCTCGGACGCTCAGCTGCCCGGCCGGAGCGATGGCGGTGATCAAGCCAATCGCGAGCGCTTGTTTGGCGTCGATGATCTCGCCGGTCAGGATGAGATGCTTGGCCCACCCCATGCCGACGACGCGAGGCAGGCGCTGTGTCGCGCCCGCGGCCGGGATGATCCCCAATCCCAACTCGGGCTGTCCGAACTTGGCCGTTTCCACAGCAATGCGAATATCGCAAGCGAGCGCCAACTCGCAGCCGCCGCCCAGCGCGTACCCGTTTATGGCCGCGATCGTCGGCCGCGGAAATCGGTCGACGGCCGCACACAGCGAAGAGGCTATCGCCGCCAGGCCATCGTCACGCGTGCGGTTGCGAATCTCGGCAATGTCGGAACCCGAGACGAAGGACGACTCGCCGGCGCCAGTGATAATCACGATGCCCGCGTCCTCGTTCGCCGCGAGGTCGCGAAGAGCCGCGAGACATTCGTCGACCGTCTCGCGGTTGAGCGCGTTCTTGACCGACGGTCGGTCGATCGTCAGCGTGGCGATCGACTCAGAGAGATCGACTCGGATATTCATACACGCCTTTGCCGACTTTTCTGCCGAGCCGCCCGTCTTTCACGTACTCCACGAGCAAGGGACACGGCCGATACTTTTCTCCGAGGCTGCGATGCAAGTACTCGAGGATGCTGAGTCGCGTGTCGAGGCCGACCAGGTCGACCAGCTCGAACGGGCCCATCGGATGATTCAACCCGAGCTTCAGCGCCTTGTCGATATCCCGGGCTGAGGCCACACCCTCCATCAGCATGTAAAAGGCTTCGTTGCCGATGGTGGCGTTGACGCGTGTCGTGACGAACCCGGGCGACTCCTTGACGAGGACGGTTTCCTTTCCCATCTTTCCTGCGACTTCGCTCACCACGTCGATCGTCTGTTGCGATGTGTGGAGCGCCCGAACGATCTCCACGAGTTTCATCTTGTGAACCGGATTGAAGAAGTGCATTCCGGCAACGCGCGATGGGTCGGTGAGCGTCGCGGCCATCTCGGTGATGCTGAGCGCCGACGTGTTCGACGTCACGACCGCGTGCTTCGGCGCAAGGCGCTCGATCTCGCCGAACAACCGAAGCTTCAGATCGATTTGCTCCGGCGCCGCCTCGATGACGAAGTCCGCCTTGCGCAGTATCTCGGCAAGATCCGTCGCGGTTCTCAGGCGCGACAGCATCGCTTCGCCGTCAGCGGCCGATGTGCGTCCGAGCTCGACGCCCTTGGCCACGATCGCGGCAATTGCGGCGCGGCCGCGCTCGAGTACCGATTCGGTCACGTCGAAGAGCCGCGTCTCGTATCCCGCCGACAGGGCCGCGTGAGCGATGCCATGCCCCATGGTGCCGGCGCCGAGCACCGCAATCCTGCTCATCACGAGGGCGATCCCGCCCGCGCGCCAGGCGTGGTCGCGGCAATCTCCCGGAGGATTTCCATCGCCGAATCGATCTCGTCTTCGGTGTTGTAGAAATGTGGGGCGATGCGAATGCCCGCACCCGGCCGGTAGTCGACAATCACGTTGCGGCTGATGAGCTCCTGCGCGACGCGCTCGCCGTCTGGCACATCGACGATCACCGCACCTGCGCGCTCGTGATCGTTCCCGGGTGTGTTGAGGCGATACCCCGCGCGTGTGGCATGGTCCATCAATCGCCTCGTCAGGCGCAGCGATTTCTCACGGATCGCCGGAACGCCAATCTGCCCGACAATCTCGTAGCCGGAACGCGCCGCATAGAGCGCCGGGATGTTCGGCGTGCCGCTCTGAAACCTTTCGGGGGTGTCGGCATAGACGATCGGGCCGGGCGCGAAAGCAAACGGCTCTGCATGCGCCGCCCAGCCTATCAATCCAGGCTCGAGCGTTCGCGCGAGGTCAGGGCGCACATACAGGTACCCGGCGCCAGGACCTCCGCAGAGCCATTTCACCGATCCGCCCACCGCGAATTCCGCGCCTAACCCGGCGATGTCAAGCGGCACCACGCCCGCCGCCTGGTAGACATCGAGGATGACGTGCGCGCCAACCTTTCGCGCTCGCTCTACGACGGCGCGCGCATCCTGAACGAACGAGCTCTTGAACAGCACGACCGACAACGGTACCAGCACGGTTCGCTCGTCGATAGCATCGAGCAGCCGATCGAGATCGGTCCGCATGGCGTCGGACGCCGGCACGTACTCGATCTCGGCCCCGTATCGCCGGAAGCCCTCGAACAGATACATGTTCGTTGGGAATTCCAAATCCGTGAGCACGATCTTGCGACGCGGTCCGTCATAGCGGTAGCAGGACGCGATGATCCCCATCGCGACCGAGACGTTCTGGTGCATTGAGATCGTGCCGGGCGCTACGCCGAGGATGGGCGCGAGCAGATCCCCGGTCGTGCGCCCCATCTCCCACCACCCTTCGTGCCACGCCCGCACGCCGCGTGTGCTCCACGCGTCGGCGAACTCCTCGAGCGACGCCCGCGCGCGTCGCGGCATCGCGCCGAGGGAATGACTGACTAGGTAGGTGCAGGTGTCGACGATCGGGAACTCGCGACGCCAGGGGGTGAGGGGATCAGGGGAACTCATGATCGAGTCGGTGTCGCTTTCCGCCTGCCGCGGCCCGCGGCCCGTGGGTCCTGCGGCCAGCGGCAAGCGAGTAGCGGCCAGCGACAGTCTACATGTTCAGATCCACCCACACACTCTTGACCTGCGTATAGTGCTGCAACGCGTGGGCGCTCATCTCGCGGCCGAAGCCGCTCTGCTTGTAGCCGCCGAAGGGTGCCGCGGTGTCGTAGACATTGTAGGTGTTGACCCACACCGTGCCGGCCTGCAGCTTCCGGGCGACATAATGCGCTTTCTTGATGTCGCGCGTCCACACGCCGGCGGCGAGGCCGTATGGCGAATCGTTGGCTTTGGCGATGGCCTCGTCCAGGTCCGCGAACTCAATCGCGGCCAGCACCGGCCCGAAGATCTCCTCGCGGGCGATGGTCATCTCGGGGCGAACGTCCGCAAACACGGTCGGCTGAACAAAGTAGCCCTTGCCCGTCCCAATGTCGGCCCGCTCGCCACCAGCCACGAGCGTCGCGCCTTCCTCCTTTCCGGATGCGATGTAGCGCAGCACGTTCTCGAGCTGCTTCTTCGATGACACGGCACCAAACCGCGTCCGCGGATCCAGGGGATCGCCCGGAGCCATCTTCTTGGTCCGCGCCGCGAGTTTGTCGATGAACTCGTCCTTGATCTTCCTGTCGACCAGCAGACGGGAGCCGGCGGCGCAGACTTCGCCCTTCCCGTAAAAGATCCCGATGGCTGCGCCACGCAGCGCCGCATCGAGGTCGGCATCTTCCAGCACGATATTTGGCGACTTGCCACCGAGCTCCAACGTGATGGTCTTCAGCGTATCCGCGGCGCTGCGCATAATCGCCTTCCCCGTCGTCGTATCGCCGGTGAACGCGATCTTGTCGATGCCCGGGTGTTCGACGAGTGCCTGTCCCAAGACCGAACCGGGACCGGTCAGCACGTTGAGCACGCCAGGGGGGAAGCCCACTTCGACGGCGATCTCGCCAAGCGCGAGCGCCGTCAGCGGCGTCTGGCTCGCGGGCTTGAGGATGACGGTGTTGCCACACGCCAGCGCCGGCGCGACCTTCCATGCCGCGAGCAGCAACGGAAAGTTCCAGGGGACGATCGCCGCCACCACGCCGATCGGTTCGCGCAAGGTGTAGGTGAGATGATTGCCCTTGACGGGAATCGTTTCGCCCATCACCTTGTCCGCCCACCCGGCGTAATACTCGAAGCACTCGGCGGCGGCGGGAATCTCGATGTTTCTCGATTCGCTGATGGGCTTGCCGTTGTGCAGCGTCTCGAGCCGGGCCACGTCGTCCGCCTTCTCCATCAGCCGCGCAGACAGGCGATTGACCAACCGCCCACGTTCGCGCGCCGACATCTTCGACCATGGCCCCGACAGCGCGGCGCGGGCCGCGGCCACAGCCGCGTCAACATCTGCCCGATCGGCGGCAGGAACCGCGGCGATCACGTCCTCTGTAGCAGGGTTGATGACGTCCATGGTCTTGCCGGACGCCGCTGGCTGCCATCGGTTATTAATGAGCAGTTCTGGGCGTTCGATGGTTATCGCAGGCATCGGTGCATCCATCTCTTACTCTTCAGTGCGCACGTATTCGAAATCAATTGGCATTCGATTGATGCCGCGGAGTGGCGGCGCGATGTAGTTGGCAAACTTCCCGGGTTCGTACACCGGTTCCGCCATGATGCTGAGCAGGTACTCGCGATCCTGTGTGGTTGGCAGCCACTCGTGCTTGCGGCGATTCCAGTCATCGTCGGAGAGATGCGTGCCGTCTGGAGCGAAATGCAGCGACGAGAACATGCCGATGCCGCGATTGAACTTGCGATCCGGCAACCGCAGGCGATCCGAGACGCCATGCCGCTCGAGGACGCGGTTCCAACGTTGAACGCCCGCCTCGCAGTCGCCGACATACCAATCGCGCAGTACCTCGTTCATGGCCGTGCGCATCGGGACGGCTTTGCGTTCGAGCCGTCCGCCCGAAGCCGGCGCCACGACGTCGAGCTCGTACACCGGTTCGGTGACGACATGGTCGTCCCACTTCTCTTCCTGCGCGCGCCCCTTCAACCCGTTCGCAAAGTAAGACGCGGCGTTGGTTGAGATCTCGTTCCCGTGCAGGTCGAGGCTCAGGCTGAACCAGAGATTGATGAACTTCTGGACGGTCGGAAGATCGATCCCGCCAAGCTTGCGCACATCTTCGGAGAAGCCGGCCTCCTTCATCAGCTGACACGTACGCTCGATGATGCGCGACACACCAGTCTCGCCGACAAACATGTGATGCGCCTCTTCGGTCAGCATGAAGCGCGTCGTTCGCGACAGCGGATCGAGCGAGCTCTCCGACAACGACAGCAGCTGAGACTTGCCGTCGCGATCGGTGAACATCGTGAACATGAAGAAGTCGAGCCAGTTGTCGATCGGCTCGTTGAAGGCGTCGAGGATGCGCGGCTTGTCGCGGTTACCGCTCTGGCGAGCGAGCAACTCCTCGGCTTCGTCGCGGCCGTCTCGACCAAAGTAGGAATGCAGCAGGTAGACCATCGCCCAGAGATGACGGCCTTCTTCGACGTTGACCTGAAAAAGGTTGCGTAAGTCGTAGAGGCTCGGGCAACGCTGCCCGAGCCACCGCTGCTGCTCGACGCTCGCGGGCTCGGTGTCGCCCTGCGTCACGATCAGGCGCCGCAACTGGTTGCGGAACTCGCCGGGCACTTCCTGCCAGACTTCGCGCCCGAAAAAATCACCGAAACCAATGCGGCGATCGTGCACGGGATCCGCGAGGAAGATCCCCCAGCGATACTCAGGCAGCTTGACGTACTCGAAGTGCGCCCAGCCGGACGGATCGACGCTGACGGCCGTGCGAACGTAGACCTGGTGCAGATCCTGGAACCCTTGCGGGCCCATATCGCGCCACCATTGGATGTAGGCCGGCTGCCAGTGCTCCAAGGCCCGCTGCAAGCGTTTGTTGCTCGACAGGCCGACGTTGTTCGGGATTTTTTCGGCGGAGATCATGCTTTTCCGGGGGACTTCGTCCCCCGGCCTCCCTTACACGCTCGCTCGCGGGGCCCCGTGCCCCGCTCCGCTCGCGTGGCTCGTTCGCGACGCTCACTCGCCTCGCGTAGCCCGACGCCGCCAGCCGCCTCACGTCCGGTTGAAATCAAACTCCGGACGCGACTGGGATCCGTACGACGTCAGCGCGCCCTTCTCGCCCACGGCGTTGGGCCGCTGAAAGATCCAGTTCTGCCACGCCGTCAGTCGTCCGAAGATCTTCGTCTCCATCGTTTCAGGACCGGCGAAGCGCAGGTTCGCCTCCATGCCCGTGAGCGCGTCCGGCGACAGCGCGGCGCGCCCCTCAATCGCCAAACGCACTTCGTCGTCCCAATCGAGCTCGTCTGGCGTGAACGACACAAGGCCTGCGTCCGACGCGGCTGGCGGGTCGAACGGCTCGGATTCGGCGAGCAATTCCGCCACTCGCTCCGGAATGCCGAGAAAGCGCGTCGCGAGCCTCGTCAGGCCGTTGCTCATCTTCAGGGGGCCGCCGTTCATGCCTGAAAGCGCAACCGTGTTCGGCCGCTCGGGATCGTCCAGCATGTAGCTCCGGTCCGCGGCCAGTGCCAGCTCGAACAATGTTCCAGCAAAGCAACTGCCTGGCTCGATCAGCGCGAAAAACGTGCGTGAGGTGAGATCCATCCGCTTCAGCGTGCGCTTGACGTAATGGATGACTTCGCGAACGAGCCAGTGGTCCTTGTGCGTCAGCAGAAGCCGATCGACCGCAAGCACCGCCGCGGGATCGCCGATCGTGCGAACCACCACGGTGCCAATCAGGCTCTCTTCGAGCCGAAGCCGCAAGAGGGCATCGTCGAGTTCCCTGAACGCGCGAAGCGGCCAGAATCGATCGCCTGCGGCCACAATCTCGTCCGGCGTCGACGGCTGCGGTTCATCCGGTCCTTGAATCGTCAGCGTCGCCACACGGCGCGCGCGATCGATCTCCAGAGACACGCTCGAGTACTTCACGCCGTCGTCGGCAATGGTTGCCGCAAGCGGATTGAGGACGATGCCCGGCCCCGTTGCTGGACGGTCGGACGGCGCGGCGAGTTCAAGGGCGCGCTTCGCGACGCGATCCTTGAACTGGCTCGTCGGATACACGGCATCCACCAGCCGCCACTCGACGGCGCGCCGACCTTTCACCCCTTCGGCAATCGTTCCGAAAAAGTCGGCGAGGTCTCGGCGCACCTTGCGCTTATCGACGACCCGCGTCAGCCCACCGGTGCCGGGCAACACGCCCAGCAGCGGCGTCTCGGGCAAGCTGACCGCCGAATTCCCATCGTCCACCAGGAGGATCTCGTCGCACGCCAGGGCAAGCTCGTAACCGCCACCGGCGCAGATGCCGTTCAGCGCGGCCAGGAACTTCAATCCGGAATTCTCGCTGGCGTCCTCGATCGCGAGGCGTGTCTCGTTCGTGAACTTGCAGAAGTTCACCTTCCACGCATGACTCGAACCGCGCAGCATGAAAATGTTCGCGCCCGCACAGAACACGCGCTCTTTCAGGCTGGTGATAACGACGGCATGCGTTTCTGGATGTTCAAAACGGATGCGCTGGAGGGCATCGGCGAGCTCGACATCGACGCCCAAGTCGTATGAGTTGAGCTTGAGCCGATAGTCCGGCGAGAGTCCGCCGTCCTCCTGGACGTCCATGGACAACGTCGCCACGGGACCATCGAACGACAGCTTCCAGTGCTTGTATTGATTGGGTGCGGTGTCGAACGACACCTTGGGCTGAGAGGCTTTCGCAACGGCGTCCATCTCGGCTCAAGCCTACCGAGCCGGGTGGAAGGGTGTCAAGGCAACATAGTGCCGTGACTTCAGCGCTGGTGCACTATGTTGCGTAGATGCTACCAGCGACTAACTAACGACTTCAGTATTCGTCGTCCGCGTAGCTGTCTGCCGTCGAGCCGGCCGGGCTGTTAAAGCGCTGCGCACCCGGCTTCTCGCCGAGCCGCTGCCGAATCTGCGCCTGCAGCCAGCCGATGGCGTCCGGTTCCGCCGTTCGCAGCGCCTGCCACTCGGACTCCGGCAACACGATGGTGAGCGTTCGTGTAGCGGTGCTACCCGCCTCCGTGAGGTTCATAGTGTTTGCATCATAGGATCCGC
>Ga0209382_10006315_pt1 | contig 15283 bp, 9 predicted proteins | sample SoiMetdeltSBSDD5_FD_187599 | JGI IMG/M metagenome (GOLD analysis project Ga0209382, IMG submission 187599) | Bulk soil microbial communities from a Populus tree surrounding site in Tennessee, USA - Soil MetaG P. deltoides SBSDD5 (SPAdes) (version 2) | ecosystem: Environmental > Terrestrial >... | reverse complement strand
GCTCTGCCGATAGATCCCCCAGGCGGCGCGGAGCTGCCCGCCGGCGAGCGGGTGGGAGACCGTGAGGCGCGGGCTCGTGGTCGTGGTGTGGAGCAGGTGGTAGCGGTCGGCGCGCAGACCGGTCTGAACGAAGAGGCCGCGAAGTCTCCATGTGCTCTCGGCGAACGCTCCGGAGCGGCGCTCGTCGAGGTTGACCGCGAAGGGGATGACGCCGCCGTGGCCGTCGAAGTCCCCGGCGCGCCGCGGCACGCGTCCGGCGATCTCCACGCGCGGCTCCTCGCCGTCGAGGCCGAAGCGCAGCTCGCCGGAGCCTCCGCGTGAACCGAGTCCTCCGTAGACCTCGAGCCGGCCGCCGAGGAGCGTCTCGGTGAGCTGCTGCTCGAGCACGCCGATGGTCGTCGAGCTGCGGTAGCTGCTGCCGCCGAGCGACCCCCGGAGCTGCCACCCCGCGGGGAGCTCGGCGCGGGTCGCGACGAGCGCCAGCCGATGGCGGGTGTCGGAGTCGACGAAGCCCGCGAACCCCTCGCCCTCGAGCTCCACCCCGACGGCGTCGGATTGCTGGAGGACGAAGAGCCTAGTCTCCGCCCGCGGCGTCCGGCGATGCAGGCTCGCGCTGGTGTCGGTGCCGCTCGGGTAGCGACGGAAGCGCGTCGCGGTGTCGTTGACCGCGAAGAGCAGTCGCGGGAAGGTGGTGTTCGCCGCGAAGCGCATGCCCCAGCCGTCACCCACGGGTCGGGCGACGTTGAGCGCGGCGCCGGCGAGCCCCGCGGTGACGCTCGCGCGCGGGCCCTCGGGCATGCCGAGCCCCTCGAGATCGACGACCGCCGAGAGGGCGTTGCCGTGGCGTGCCGGGAATCCCCCCGCGCTGAACGAGATGCCGCGCACGAGGAAGGGGTCGACGAAACCGAAGTAGCCGCCCGTCGGGCTCTCGTAGCGGTAGGGATGGTTGACCGGCACGCCGTCGAGCAGGACGGCGACCTCGCTGACGTCACCGCCGCGGACGAACAGGCCGGCTCCCTCGTCGACCTGCACGACGCCGGGAAGGGTGCGGATCAACCGGAAGGCATCGGCCTGCGTCCCCGCCGTGCGGACGACGTCGAGTGGCGCGAACGTCGTCGTGCCCTCGAGCACCGGCGGAGCGGGCGCGGTGACGCTGACCGTCTCGGTGGTGCGGACCACGTTGAGGATCAGGTCGACCTCGGTGACCGGCGACGCGATCTCCACCGTGCGACGGGTCGCGTCCCACCCCGGCCGGAAGGCGACCAGCGTCAGGCTGCTACCAGCGGTCGCGGGAAGCTCGAAGCGACCGTTCGCATCGGTCGACGTCTCGGCGATCATGCCGGCGGCGAAGACCTGGACGTCGGCGACCGGCGCGCCGGCGAGATCGCGCACGGTGCCGCGCACCACCGCACTCGACGGAGAGACGATTGCCGCAGCCAGGAGGAGTGTCGCGATCTGCACGACACCCAGGGTACGGACGAAGTCGCATGCCGGCGGCGGCGCGTCGACGAGCGGCATGACCAGCCGGTGAGCGGCACCGTCGGCCGGCGGCCCTTGAAGCGACGGAAGGCGTCGCCACCGGCGAGACCACGCATTCGGCGGTGGTACGCTCCCGCGCGGAGAAGGAGCTCCCTATCCTGCCTTCGTTCGGTTGCTCTCGTGGCGAGCCCAGGAGCGCTGGTTCTGGCGCCGGTTCTGGCGCCCGCCGGGCTCGCGAGCATGCAACCGGAAGCGAACGAGACAGAGGAGAAGCTCCGATGAGGACCTCAGTCCCGGTGGCGCTCGTATTGACGGCGCTCGCGATGCCCGCAGCGCTCTTTCCGCAGGCGCTGCGAACGTGGGTCTCGGGTGACGGTGACGACGCAAACAGCTGCAGTCGCCTCGCTCCCTGCAAGACGTTCCTCGGCGCCCTGAACAAGACCCAGGCCAACGGCGAGATCGACGCCCTCGAATCCGGCTCGTTCGCTGGGGTGACCATCACCAAGTCGATCACCATCGACGGTGGCGGCGTGTACGCGGGCGTCATGGCTTCCAGCAGCCCCGCGGGCGTAGGCATCACGATCAACGTTCCCAACGGCGAAGTCGTCCTCCGGAATCTGCGCATCAACGGAACTACCGGAGCCGGAACGACCCAGGGCACGATTGGGATCCGGGTGCTGGCCGCTTCGCGAGTCACCCTGCAGGACTGCTACATCTCCAACTTCACGATCGCCGGGATCGACGTCTCTGCCTCGCAGTTCGTCCGGCTGGGAGTCTCGGACACGACGGTCGAGAAGGCCGGAACCGGCATTCGGCTCAACACGGCAGCCGGGGTCTCCGGCGAGCTCAATCGAGTGAACCTGTGGCTCAACGCCACCGGGCTCCTGGCTTTCGGCGGCTCCCACCTGTCGGTCCGCGATTCCGACATCTCCATGAACTCCGTCGCGGGAGTCGTGACCTCCGGATCGAACGTGGCGGTGGGCATCGAGAGCAGCACCGTCGCGCGCAACATCACCGGAATCTCCGTGGCTGCCAACAACTCGGTGCATCTCGGCCGCTCCGTTCTGATCGACAACAACACGGGTATCGTTGGAACGGTGCAGACACATCAGGACAACCACATCTCCGGGAATGGCGCCGGCGGTGTGCTCTCTCCTGTCGGCACCCAGTGATCTCAGGAGCGAAGGAACCGAAGGAGATCGTGTGGCTGTATTCGACCCCGGCGCAGGCCTCGGCTCGCCGCCTGCGCCGCCCCGCGTGCTGCGGTGGCAGAACCTCTACTGCTTCGCCCTCGGCGCGGTGTACCTGCTGTGCGCCGTGGGCGGGCTCGGGATGGCCATCTTCCGCAACCACCTCGTCGATGCGACGAACACGCCCGGCGAGGTGTTGTTCATGGGGCTCGCATTCTTCGTCCTGGGGATCGTCCTGGGGGCACCGTTCCTCGTCGCGCCATTCCTGCCGCGGCGTCGCTGGGTGTGGGTGCTCCACATCGTGCTGATCTCCGTCGGCATGACGAGCTGCGCCTGCATTCCGGTCGCCGTGCCCCTGCTCGTGTTCTGGATCCGGCCGGAGACCCAGGCGTGGTTCGCGGGGAAGAGCCTGGGCGCGATGCGCGAGGAGCTGTCCGAGCAGGCCACGTCGCTGTGAGGGGGGCGCCAGGCGCCCAGGCTGCGCGACCTACTCGGGAGTCTTGACCGCCGCCAGCCGGGTGTCGAGCTCGGCGATGCGCCGCTGCACGCCGGCGAGGCCGGCCTCGGCCTTACGGAGCTGCTCCGGCGTGGGCATCTGCAGCGCCACGCGGCCGCGACCCTCCACGAGCTGGAACTTGTAACGTCCCACCGCGGGCGGCTCGACGGGAAGCGACCGTGCCTCCATACCGGACACCATGATCTTCACCATGCGCTCCTGGCCCGGGCGCAGCGGCGGCTGGAATGGCACGAACTCCTCGCCCGCGGTGGCCGGGCCGCCGGGGATCAACACCTCCACCCGCAGCCAGGCGGTCTCGACCGGGAAGCCGAGCCCATTGCGCACCGTGACCCACGCGGCCATGTGGGTCGAGTCGAGCTGCTGCGCGGTGAACCTCGTCACCTCGAGCTTCGCGAGCTGTTGCTCCGTGTCCAGGATCTCCCGGTAGGCGGTGGCGGATTCCGTCTCCATCGCCCGATCGCGGCGGATCTCGATCCGCTCGGCCTCGGCCATCACGGCTGGGGCGGTCATGCCGCCGAGCTGGAACGGCTTCGTGCCGGTGACCTTGCCGGTGCTCGCCTGACGCACGAGGACGATGGCCTCGTCGAAGACCGCCTGCTGCGACTCATCGACGGAGTCGCGCAGCTCGGCGATCGACCCGTCGAGGTCGGAGGCGTCGAGGACCGGCTCACCGCAGCCGCCGGCGAGCACGGCAGCGGCAGCCAGGAGAAGCATCCCGCGTCTCATCTTGGGGCCGTTCGGACCGGCGCAGTGTAACAGCGTGCCGGCGGTCTGAGGTGTTGCCCGAGTCACGCGCCAGGGGCACGGCGAGGGAGCGGGGCAAGGCGAGGGAGCGGGGCAAGGCGAGGGAGCGGGGCCCTCGTATGCGCCAGCGAGGCGGGACGAGGTCTTCTCGACCTCCTGGCCGTGGCTCGGCCGGCGCGACCGCGCGCCGCCCCTGGGCTAGAGTTGCGGGGTGGTGACGACGACCACCCCCGAGCCCTCGAACGGCGGCGAGTGGCCGGCCCTGGCGGACTGGCGCGACACCTACGCCTCGCTGCACCTGCGCACGCAGATCATCGGCAAGACGCGCCTGGCGCTCGCGCCGATGCAGAACCACTGGTGGCAGGTGGTGCTCTACGTCACCGCGCGCGGCCTGACGACCTCGCCCATGCCCTACGGCGGCCGGACCTTGGAGGTGGAGCTCGACTTCATCGACCACCAGCTCGTAGCGCGCACGAGCGACGGCGTGGTGGCGACGATGTCGCTGGTGCCGCAATCGGTGGCGGCGTTCTACGACGACTACCTGGCGCTGCTGCGCTCGCTCGGCGTCGACGTGCACCTCTGGCCGGTGCCGGTCGAGATGGCGGCGGGGATTCCGTTCCGCGAGGACCGCACGCATGTGGCGTACGACGCGGAGGGTGCCCACCGCTGCTGGCGGGTGCTCGTGCAGGTCGACCGCGTGCTGAAGGAGTTCCGCGGCCGCTTCCTGGGCAAGAGCAGCCCCTCGCACTTCTGGTGGGGCGGCTTCGACATCGCCTGCACGCGCTTTTCCGGAGGTCCCGCTCCGCCGCACCCCGGCGGCATCCCCGGGCTCGCCGATTGGATCACCCGCGAGGCCTACTCACACGAGTGCTACAGCGCCGGCTGGTGGCCGGGCACGGCGGGCATGTACGACGAGCCGGCGTTTTATGCCTACGCGTATCCCGAGCCCACCGGCTTCTCCGCGGCAACGGTGCGGCCCGGGGCGGCGTTCTACGACGGAACACTCCGCGAGTGGCTCCTCCCCTACGAGGCGCTGCGCGCGAGCGCCGATCCCGACGGCGACCTGATGGCGTTCCTGCAGACGACCTACGAGGCGGCCGCCACGCTCGGCGGCTGGAACCGCGGGGCCCTCGAGCGCCGCGAGCCCGTCGGGCGGCCCGCCGCGAATCGCTGATCGGAGGCGCGCGATGGATCCAAACATGCGCGACCGCGTCATCGGAGGCGTCACGTCGCGCCTCAAGTTCCCTCAGCTCCTGGTGCTGACCGCGGGGCTCTTCGTTCTCGACCTCTTCATTCCCGACCTCATCCCGTTCGCCGACGAGATTCTGCTGGGCCTCGCCACCGCGCTCTTCGCCCTCTGGCGGGAGCCCGTGGCGCCGCCGGCGCCAGAGAAGCCGCCGGAGAAGAACATCACTCCCCGGTGAACCGACATGCGCAAGATGACTCCGATCCTCGCCGCGGCCGCCGTGATGGCGGCATCGACCTCCTGTAGCCACAACACCGTGCAGACTGCTCCCGATCAGCAAGCGGCCGTGCCCGCCACACCCGTGGCGCCACCGCAGTCGTCGCCGCCGCCGGACGCGCCCGCGCCGGCCGGCGCGGCGGGAGACGTTCTGCTCGCGGAGTGGAGCGGGCCCCACGGCGGCGTGCCGGCCTTCGACCGCATGGACCTCGCCGCCATGAAGCCGGCCCTCGAGGCCGGCATGGCGCAGAACCTCGCCGAGATCGACGCCATCGTCGCCAATCCCGAGCCGCCGACCTTCGAGAACACCATCCTGGCGATGGAGCGTGCCGGCCGTCCGCTGGGGCGCGCGTTCACCTACTGGGGGATCTGGAGCGGCAACCTGTCGACCCCGGAGTTCCGCAAGATCCAGACGGAGATGGCGCCGAGGCTCTCGGCGTTCAACTCGAAGATCACCCAGAACGACAAGCTCTTCGCCCGCGTGCGTGCGGTGCGCGACAGCCCCGAGACGGCGCGCCGCCCGCCGGCGGAGCGGCGCCTCGTGCAGCTCGTCTACGACGGCTTCGCGCGCAACGGGGCGACGCTCGAGGGGGCAGCCAAGGAGCGCTACGCGGCGATCAACGAGCGGCTTGCAGAGCTGCACACGAAGTTCGCCAACAACGTTCTCGCCGACGAGGAGGGGTACACGCTCTTCCTCGACGCGAGCCAGCTCGGCGGCCTGCCCGACTCGTTCAAGGACGGCGCCGCGGCGCTGGCGAAGGAGCGGGGCCAGGAGGGGAAATACGCGGTCGCCAACACGCGCTCGTCGATCGACCCCTTCCTCGTCTATTCGACCGACCGCGCCCTGCGCGAGAAGGTCTGGCGCACCTTCTACAGCCGCGGCGACAACGGCGACGAACATGACAATAACGCGGTGATCGCCGAGATCCTGAAGCTGCGCGACGAGCGGGTGGGTCTGCTCGGCTACGACAGCTACGCGCAGTGGCGCCTCGAGGACCGCATGGCGAAGACGCCGGAGCGGGCGATGGCGCTGATGGAGGCGGTGTGGCCGGCCGCCCTGGCCCGCGTCAGGCAGGAGGTGGCCGACATGCAGGCGGTCGCCGACGCCGAGGGCGCCGGGATCACCATCGAGCCCTGGGACTACCGCCACTACGCCGAGAAGGTGCGCAAGGCGAAATACGACCTCGACTCCGACGAGGTGAAGCAATACCTGCAGCTCGACAAGCTGCGCGACGCGATGTTCCACGTCGCGGGCGAGCTCTTCGGCTTCCGCTTCACACCGGTGCCCGAGGGATCCGTGCCGGTCTACCACCCCGACGTCAGGGTGTGGGAGGTGACGAGCAAGGCGGGCGGCGAGCACGTCGGCTACTGGTACCTCGACCCCTTCGCCCGGCCCGGCAAGCGTTCCGGAGCCTGGGCGTCGAGCTACCGGGGCCACGAGACCTTCGACGGCCTGCAGACGGTGCTCGCCTCGAACAACTCGAACTTCATCAAGGGCGCGCCCGGCGAGCCGGTGCTCATGTCCTGGGACGACGCCGAGACGTATTTCCACGAGTTCGGCCACGCGCTGCACGCCCTGTCGTCCAACGTCGCCTACCCGACGCTCAACGGCGGCGTGCGCGACTACACCGAGTTCCAGTCCCAGCTGCTCGAGCGCTGGTTGCTCACCGCGCCGGTGATCTCGGGCTACCTCGTGCACTCGAAGACGGGCGAGCCGATTCCGCCCGAGCTGGTGGCGAAGATCAAGAAGGCGGCGACCTTCAACCAGGGCTTCGACACCACGGAATACCTCGCCTCGGCGTTGATGGACCTGCGCTACCACACGGTCGATCCCACGGGCATCGACCCCGACGCCTTCGAGCGCGAGCAGCTCGCCAAGCTCGGCATGCCGCGCGAGATCGTCATGCGGCACCGCTCGCCGCAGTTCACGCACGTCTTCTCGGGCGAGGGGTATTCGGCGGGGTACTACGGCTACCTCTGGGCCGACGTGCTGACGAGCGACGCCGCCGAGGCGTTCTCCGAGGCACCGGGCGGCTTCTACGATGCGACGGTGGCGAAGCGGCTCGTCGACTCCCTGTTCGCGCCGCGCAACAGCGTCGACCCCGCCGACGCCTACCGTTCGTTCCGCGGCCGGGACGCCAAGATCGACGCGCTGATGCGGTACCGGGGCTTCCCGGTGCCGCATTAGCGGCTCGAGATCCGCGCGGGCCCCGTCAGAGGACTCCACCTCGGTTCGTGCGGCGGTGTTGCGCAGCGCGCTCGCCGTGGGCGGCTCGGGTGTGATGGCTCGCCGGGACTCCTCAGCCGTTCCTAAGCTGGTCCTCAGGACGAATCTCCCTCGCCCGCAGCATCTTGGGCGGTGAAAGGAGACGTCATGAAACCCTCAGTGCTCGTCGTGCTGGTATTCCTTGTTCCGGGCCTCTTGCACGCGGCGTCACCCAATTCCCCGAGCGCTGCTGCGCCGGCCGCCGATCTCGCGCGCGAGGTGTCGCTGACTCGCGAGATGGTCGAAGACGCCGCCATCCGCTTCGACGACGAGGGCCTGCGCCTCGCCCGCGAGCGCGCGGCTCGCCTGGCCGCCACGGCCGAGGCTGCGGGCGAGGTCCGGGCCGCCCGCGACGCGCATTACCTGATCGCGCTCGCGGTGTGGGGACAGCTCTACACCGGGCACAACGAGGTCGAGACGCTGCGCCGCCTGACCGAGGAGGGCGTCCGCCACGCCGACCGGGCGACGGTGCTCGACGCCGACTTCGCGGACGGCTTCGCCATGGGCGGCGCGAACCGTGCCGGGGCGTTCCTCTACGGCGGGGGCACGCCCGAGGTGCGCGCGGCGATGATCGAGCGGCTCCAGAAGGCCGCGAAGATCGACGCCTCGTCGACCCCCGCGGCATTCTTCAGGGCGCTCTCGCAGTCGATCGATCCCAAGGGACCGGCGCGCCCGGAGGGTGTCCAGGCCTATGGCGACCTGGTGAAGCGGCTCGAGGCGCGCCATGCCGGCGGCGAGCCGATCCGCCCCGGGTTGTGGGATGTCGAGGCGGGCGCCTGGTACGCGATCGTGCGTTTGCAGCAGGACAGGCCGGACGCCGCCGCCATCCGCCCCGACGTCGCCCGGCTCGTCGCGATGCGGCCCGACTCGGCGCTGGCCCGCGAGCAGGCAGCGCGTCTCGAGCACCGCTCGTGGGCGCCGGCGGCGGCCGTCGCGGGGCTCACGTGGAGTCAGCTCGGCAGCGACGCCGCCGGAGACGGCAAGGAGACCGCGGCGCCCGACGTGCGCACGCTGGAGCTCGCCCGGGGCGCCGACCGCGTCTGGTTCCGGCTGGGATTCGACAAGGAGCTGCCGTCGTCGTTCGGCATCAACCTGGCGATCGACCGCGACGGCGACCCCGCCGGCGGCGACGAGTGGTGGGGCGGCGGGTCGCGCTTCCGCTACGACCGCCTCGTCACCGCCTGGGTCGTCCGCGAGGGCGACGGCTTCTTCGGAACGGTCGGAGTCACCGACGCGACCGGCGGCAACACGCAGCGGCTGATGAAGCTCTCGACCGATGTGTTGCTGCGCCTCGGCGAGGACGGCAAGAGCGTGATGGCCGGGGTGCCCGCCCCGGCGCTCGAGCTGGCCGCGGGGGCGAAGGTGGTCGGTGCGGGCGGGACGAACCTGATGTGGAACGACAACCTGACCGCGGCCGGCGACGGGGGAATCGACATCCCGGCCAAATGAGGGACGGTGTTCAGTGAGGGACGATGGCGAGGCCGGCGCGGCGGGCGAGCGCGACGAAGGTGGCGTCGCGACGAAGCGGGGCGAAGGCGGGGTCGACGGCGATCCAGAGCGTCGCCGGCTCGCGCCGTTCGACCGACTGGCCGAGCAGCGGGATGACGTCACCGCGATGACCGGCCCGGGCGGCGTAGAGCGCGCTGATGTACCGCGGTAGCTGGCGCTTGGCGGCGGCGGCGGCCCAGGTCTCGTAGACGCCCTGCAGTCCCTTGGTCGCGTAGGCCTTCTCGGCGGCGGCGACGCGAGCCTGGGGCACCTCGAGGAGCAGCAAGCCGCGACGGTACTCCGACCACGCGTCCGCCTCGCGACCGGCGAGCTCGTAGGAGGAGGCAAGCGTGAACGCCGCTCCGCCGTTGGTCGGGTCGAGGCGGAGCGCCTCGCGCAGCGCGCGCTCCGCCGCCCGGTGGTCGCCGGCGAGGAGCTCGATCCAGCCGAGGTCGGCAAAGGTGGACGACGACGTCGGCGCGAGCTCTGCCGCGGCGTGGGTGTTGGCGATCGCCTCGGCGAAGCGGCCGTTGGCGGCCAGGAGATAGCCGTAGCGCCGCCGGACGCTCGGGATCGACGGGTCGAGCTCGATGGCGCGGCGGAAACTCTGCTCGGCCCCTGCCATGTCGCGATCGAGCACGAAGCGCACGGAGGCAAGTGCGGCGTGGGCGAGGGAGGACTGCGGATCGAGCTCGCACGCCTTCGCCGCCTCGCCGCGCGCCTCGGCCTCCGCCGCGGCGTTCACGTCGCTGGTCATCTCCATCCTGCGGACGAGCGACTCGGCGAGGGCCGCGTGCGGCTCCGAGAAGCGCGCGTCGACGGCGATGGCGCGGCGGAACTCTTCGACCGCCTTGTCCATGTCGGCGGCCGTGCGGCGGTCGCCGAAGAAGAGCCCACGCGCCTGGGCTCGCAGCAGCTCCGCGGTCTTGGTCATCGACGGCATCGGCGCCGGGTCTCGCATCGCGAGCCAGACGCAACCCGCGGTGACGATGAGCAGGAGCGCGACGAGGGCGAGCACTCCCCGCGCCCGCCAGGGCACCGGCGGTGGCGCGAGACCGGCCTCGCCGATCGCGCGAACGTCACCGGCCCGCGGTTCACCGGGGCCTGCCTTGCCACTCGTGGATTCCCCGCGGCTCGCCTCACCGGCGTCGAGCGGAGCGATCCAGCGATAGCCGCGACCGCGCACGGTCTCGATGAAGCGCGGGTGGCGCGCATCGTCGCCGAACGCTTGCCGCAGGGCGTGGACGGCGACCGTCACGACGTCGGAGGTGACGAACTTCCCACCCCACACCGACTCGATGAGCTGATCGACCGAGACGACGTCGTTCGGCCGCCCGGCGAGCAGCTCGAGGAGGTCGCAGGCCTTGGGCTCGAGCCGCGTCGTGCGCCCGCTCGCGTCCGTCACCACACGGAGCAGCGAATCGACCCTGCACCCGAGCGCAGAGAAGGACATCGCCCGAAGTGTAGCGCCCCGCTCCGCGGCTCGGCGGTCACACCACCATCTTCTCCGCCGCCAGGAACGGCTCGAGCTCCTCCGCCGGGATCGGCTTGCTGAACAGGTGCCCTTGCCCCTCGTCGCAGCCGGCGGCGCGCAGGAAGGCGAGTTGCTCGGCGGTGGCGACGCCTTCGGCGACGACCGTCAGGTCGACGCTGTGGGCGAGGGCGATGACGGCGCGCACGATGGCCTCGTCGACGGCGTCGACGCCGATGTCCTCGACGAAGGAGCGGTCGATCTTGAGCGCGGAGAGCGGGAAGTGTCGCAGGTAGCTCAGCGACGACTGCCCGGTGCCGAAGTCGTCGATGGCGAGGCGGACGCCGAGCTTGCGCAGGGCGACGAGCTGGCCCTGGGTCCATTCGACGTTCTGCATGGCGACGCTCTCGGTGATCTCGAGCTCGAGCCGCTCCGCCGGGATGCCGTGGCCGAGGAGGGCGTTGGTCACCAGCGCGGAGAGGTCCTGTTGTGGCAGCTGGCGGCCCGAGATGTTGACCGACAGGCGCAGAGCGTCGAAGCCGGCGTCGCGCCAGACGCGGAGCTGCCGGCAGGCGGTGTCGAGCACCCAGGCTCCCAGGGGGACGATCAGCCGGCTCTCCTCGGCCACCGGGATGAAGGTCCCGGGCAGCACGAGGCCACGCTCGGGGTGCTGCCAGCGCACGAGCGCCTCGGCGCCGACGATGCGGCCGGTGACGAGATCGACCTGGGGCTGGTAAACAAGGGTGAACTCGTTGCGGTCGAGGGCGCGGCGGAGCTCGCGCTCGAGGGAGAGGCGCTCGACGGCACGCGCTGTCAGCGCTCGCGTGCAGAGCTGATAGTTGTTGCGGCCCGACTCCTTGGCGTAATACATGGCGGCGTCGGCGTTGCGCAGGAGCGTGTCGGCGTCGGTGCCGTCTTCGGGGAAGAGCGCGGCGCCGACGCTGGCCGCGACGTGGAGCTCGTGGCCGTCGATGGAGAACGGCGTGGCGAAGATGTCGAGGAGCTTCTGAGCCGTGCGCGCCGCGTCTTCGGTGGCGGCGAGGTGGGGGAGGAGGAGCAGGAACTCGTCGCCACCCACGCGCGCCACGGTGTCCTCCGCCCGCAGCGCATCGCGCAGGCGCTGGCCGACGGCGCGCAGCAGGCGGTCGCCCACCGCGTGGCCGAGCGAGTCGTTGATCAGCTTGAAGTGGTCGAGGTCGAGGAAGAGCAGCGCCAGGGTGCCGTGGCGGCGCTGCGCGTAGGCGAGCGCCTGCGTCAGCCGGTCCTGCAGCAGGAGCCGGTTGGGCAGGCCGGTGAGCGCGTCGTGGTAGGCCTGGAAGTGGATCTGCTCCTCGGAGCGCTTGCGCTCGGAGACGTCCTGCACGCTGCCCTCGTAGCGGGCCACGGCACTCTCGGCGTCGCGGATCGCGCGGATGGTGGCGGCGATCCAGAGCGACGTGCCGTCGGCGCGGCGCAGCTCGCACTCGAACCCCTGGACGACGCCGTCCTCGGTGAGGACGCGGAGCAGCTCGCGCCGGCGGTCGGGCTCGACGGTGAGCCAGCCTTCGAAGGGAGCGGCGGCGGCGAGCAGCTCGGCCGGCGAGTCCGCACCCAGCATGCGCGCGAGCGCCGGGTTGGCGGTCACCAGGCGGCCGTCGGGAAGGGCCTGGAAGATCCCCTCGGCGGCGTTCTCGAACAGCTCGCGGTACTTCTCCTGCGCCTGGCGCAGGGCGAGGTCGGTGCGCTGCCGCTCCACCAGGCGTGCGGTGACGCTGTGCAGCCGTGCCCGGTGGCTGCCGACGAGCGCCAGGCCGAGCAGCACCACGGTCAGGCCACGGAACCACCAGGTGCCCCAGAACGGCGGGCGTACGACGATGGCGAGCGTGGCGGTCGAGGCGGGGCTCCAGATCCCGTCGCTGTTGGACGCCTTGACTTCGAAGCGGTAGCGCCCGGGGTCGAGGTTGGTGAACGTGACCTCGTGACGGTTGCCGAGCTCGAGCCAGCCGTTGGTGAACCCCTCCAGGCGGCAGGCGTAGCTGTTGCGCTTGGGCACGCTGTATTCGAGGGCGGCGAACTCGAGGGTGACGACCTTGTCGCGGTGGGAGAGCGTGATCTCGTCGAGGGTCGCGGCGGCGGCCGAAAGCGGCATCGGCTCGTTGGCGAGGCGCACCCCGGTGAGCACCACCGGCGGCGAATAGACGTCGGGGCTGACGCCGTCGGGGTCGAACTCGTAGAAGCCGCCGACGCTGCCGAAGAGCACGCGGCCGGACCGGATGCGATGGCTCGCGCCGAGGCTGAACTGCAGGCTCTGGAGGCCGTTGGAGAGGTCGAAGGCCTCGATCGCTCCGCTGGCCGGTGCGAAGCGGACGAGCCCGCGGTTGGTGGAGAGCCAGAGCCTGCTCTTGGCGTCCTCCTGGATGCCATAGATGACGTTGCTCGGGAAGCTGTCGAAGGTGTCGAGCCTCCCGCTCGCCGGTTCGAGACGCTTGAGGCCACCGCCGTAGGTGCCGATCAAGATGCGGCCGGCGCGGTCCTCGGCGAGCGCCACGACGCCGTCGCGCTGCAGCGAGCGGTCCTCGGCGTGGATGCGCTCGAGCTTGGCGGCGCCGGGCGCCAGCCGGTGGAGGCCGCCGAGGGTGCCCACCCAGAGCGTGCCTCGCCGATCGCGCAGCAGGGCGCGCACTCCGGAGTTGCTCGCCAGATCCGCGGAAGGGGTGTCGTGGTGAGCCACCACGAGGCCTGTCGATGGGTCGAAGCGGTCGAGGCCGTCGTTGGTGGCCAGCCAGAGATCGCCGCCCTCCTCCTCGGTGATCGCCCACACCTCGTCGTTGACGAGGGCGCCTGCCACGCCGGCCTGATGCCGGTAGGTGTGGGTCACCTCGCCGCGCTCGGGGTCGAAGAGGAGGAGCCCGCCGCGGTAGGTGCCGACCCAGATGCGGTCGCGGCTGTCCTTGAAGAGGGTGAGGGCTCCGTTCTCGGGTTTGGGGAGCAGGACGCCCACGAAGCTCTCGCCGTCTCCCTCGCGGCGGGCGAGCCAGCCGCCGGCGGTGCTCACCCAGAGACGCCCCGCGGCGTCCTCGACGAAGGAGTAGACGTTGGCGCTCGGCAGCGTGCGGGCATCCATCGGGTTGTGCGTGAAGTAGCTGAAGTCGTACCGCGACTTGCGCACGTGGCTCGCGCCCTCGAGGAACGTACCGGCCCAGAGCTGGCCTTGGCGGTCTTCGTAGAGACAGCGGATGGTGTCGGCGGAGATCGAGCCGGGGTCGCTCGGGTCGTGGCGGTGCGAGATGAAGCCGTCCGAGGCGGCGTCGTACTGCTGGAGGCCGGCGCCGTCGGTGCCGGCCCAGATCGCACCGCTACGGTCGACGAAGACGGCCGTCACCTGGTCGTTGCCGAGCGGGTGAAGCCCGGAGTCGGTGCGGCGATAGTGCTTGAAGGTACCGGTCCCGGGGTCGAGCACGTCGAGGCCGCCCCCGTAGGTCGCCACCCAGATGCGCCCGGCGCGGTCCTCGGCGAGCCCCCAGATCTCGGCGTGGCTGAGGCTGTTGGGGTTCTGGGGATCGTGGCGGTAGTGGACGAAGCGCTCCCCGGCGGGCCCGCGTTCGAGGCGTTCGAGCCCCACGTTCCGTGTGGCCACCCAGACCCAACCGCGTCGATCGACGAGCACGACGGAGGGCAGCCAGCTCGCGAGCCTGTTCGGATTGTCCGGGCTCGGCTCGTAGAGCTTGAAGGTGCCGCTGGCCGGATCGCGCGCGTAGACGCCGGTGCCCTCGACGGCGATCCAGATCCGCCCGTCGCGGTCCTCGGCAAACGACATGATGCGGCCGGTGGCGACCCGCGGCTCGCGGGTGAAGGTCTCGTGCTGGCGATCGAAGAGGGCGAGGCCGCCGTCGGTGCCCACCCACAGGCGGCGCTGACGATCCTCGAAGAGCGCGGTGACGCGATCGTGGGGGAGGCTGGTCGGGTCCTTGCCGTCGAACTGAAAGACCTTGGAGCTGTAGCCGTCGAAGCGGCTCAGCCCCTCCTCGGTGCCGAACCAGAGGAAGCCGACGTGGTCCTGCACGATCGCCTGCACGGTGCTCTGGGGGAGCCCCTGCTCGACCGACAGGCGGCCGAAGCGCGGCGTCACCGCCGCCGCGAGCGGGCTTGCGGCGACTGTGAAAGTGAGGCCGGCCAGGGCCACGCAAGATCGCCACGCCGACCGGCTCACCATCCCTCAGCGCCTGGGCGAACCTGCGCGCGCCCGCGTTTCGGGCAGCGAGCACGCATGGGTTAAGGTCTTGTGCCTACAGGGAAAGGCTACCACGCTGGGGGTGCGGCGGGCCGTCGGGGCGCGCCCCGGGGGCCGGCAGGCGAAGCGACTGCATTCAGATGGCAACACACGGGAGGCCGTATGCTGCCGGCCGCGGAGGTGAGCCGATGGCCAAGACAGACTTCCGTTCGGTCGACGAATACATCGCCACGCACCCGACCGCGGTGCAGAAGGTCCTCACGCTGGTCCGCGACACGATCCGCAAGGCGCTGCCCGAGGCTGTCGAGACCATCAGCTACCAGATCCCGACGTACAAGCAGCACGGCGGCGCGGTCGTCTATTTCGCCGGCTGGAAGAAGCACTTCTCGATCTACCCGGCGGGCGCCGAGCTCCTCGCGGCGTTCGGCGACGAGCTGGCGCGATACCAGATCACCA
>Ga0209382_10006312_pt1 | contig 15285 bp, 7 predicted proteins | sample SoiMetdeltSBSDD5_FD_187599 | JGI IMG/M metagenome (GOLD analysis project Ga0209382, IMG submission 187599) | Bulk soil microbial communities from a Populus tree surrounding site in Tennessee, USA - Soil MetaG P. deltoides SBSDD5 (SPAdes) (version 2) | ecosystem: Environmental > Terrestrial >... | reverse complement strand
GCACGCAGGAACAGATCGGGAAGGCAGCGGATGTGCGGATCATCGATCGCCTGGTTCGCCGTGCGCTCGTCAACAAGCTTGGCGAGCCAGGGCTGGTACGGCAGGCCGCCGGGCATGTCGATGCCGATGTTGAAACTTTGCCGCGAGAAGCTGGCGGTGCGAGCCGGACACGTTCGCTCACGGGGAATGAGCTTCAGCAAGTCGCTCAGAGGCGCTGTACCTCGAACCACACAGGCAGGCTCTCCGGTCATCCACACGCCGGACAAATCCGGCTTTCCATTAGCCAATCGCGGAGTCGCCGCGGACAGATCGACTTCGCCACTCGATGTACGCGGCGCGCGCGGACTCGGATATGTGAACCACTGAGCAGCTAACGTTCCGGATGCTCCAGCCAGGACGACGATCACAAGGACTGTCATCGCTCGTCTTCGCGTGTGTGCCCAGGGCAGGTTGTCGTTATCCATGTGTGATTCCTCGGTGCTTCGTTGGTCGCGCTGTTGGTCGATCGCAATACTTGCAGGAGGGCACGGCTCGAGGTGTATCGATGATTACGATACCGACCATCGCCCAACCCGATAACTGGCCGCGTCCACCGCTCGCGGACGATTGCCGCTAAGCTATGGCGCATTCGCTTTCGAGAAGGACGTGCAATGCACAACAGGGTTGTTGTTCTATCACTGACGGTTGCGACCGTTACGGCGCTCGCGATTGGACTCGTCGGCCAGGGCTCGGCTCCGGAGCTGCAGCTCGTGACGCGCGCCGCTGATGCCCTCGGCGGCCGCGACCGAGTAATGGCCGTGAAAACGCTGCAGATTGTCGGCTACGGCGAATTGGCATACTTCAACGGCGGCGGGAACATCACCGGCGATCCAGCCGCCCCTCAGAAGTGGCAGAAAGTGCTCGACTACACACGAACGATTGATCTCGAGCACTGGCGCACCCGTGTGCAGCAGCGGCTGAAGATGGATTTCGTCTTCGCATCGACCGCCGGGCAGCTCGGGCTCAATCGAACCAACGAGACACTGGACGGCGATATCGCCTACAACATCGGCGGAGGATTCCTGGCGGCTCCTCAGGCGGGGACGCTGCAGCCGCAGCCCGCAGGGCCCGCGGCCGCACGTCAGCGGCGAGTTGAGCTGCTCGCCCATCCCCTCACGATCGTGCGTGCCGCGCTCGATCCCAGCACCAAAGTGTCGAACCTTCGCAAACAAGGGAACCTCCAGCTCGTCGACGTCACCGTGCGCCAAGGCGACACTCTGACGCTGGCGGTGAATGGGACATCGAATCTCCCCGCGTGGGTCAGTTACGTCGGCCCGAACGCCAACCTCGGCGACGTCACGTATCGAACCGCATTTGCCGGCTACGTGCCGGAGAAAGGCATTCAACTACCGACGGGCATCGCCACGACGATCGACTTTCGCAACGTCGTCCAGAGCAAGCTCTACGTCGATCGCAACATCGTCGATGCGTCGATTGACGACCTGAGCGCGCCGGCATCAGTGCGCTCGGCGCCGCCGCCGCAGGGTCCGCCCGCGGGAGCCAATGCTGCCCTGAAACCGATCAAGGTTGCCGACCACGTGTGGTACATGAACGGCAATACGTTCTTCGAGTTCGACGACCACTTCACCATGGTCGAGGCCAACCGTACCGACGCCGCACTCCAAGCGATCCTCAAAGTGGTCAATGCACTCGTGCCGGGCAAGCGCGTCACGCAGGTGATCCAGACGCACCACCACTTCGACCACAGCGTCGGGCTTCGCGCGGCTGTCGCTGAGGGGTTGACCGTCATCTCTCGTCGAGGAAACGAAGGCATCTTCCGCGAAATGGTGGCGCGTCCTGCCAAGCTGTTCCCGGACGCGCTGGGACGGAACCCCAAGCCGTTGTCGTTCATCCCGGTCGACGATCATCTGAAGCTGAAAGACGCGACGAACGAGATCGACATCTACCACATCATCGGCAACTACCACATGGCGGACGGCGTCGTCGTCCACGTCCCTGCGTCGAACCTGTTCGTCGAGGCGGATCTCACCACTCAGGACTGGGACTTCAACTGGTGGGGCGACAGCTTCATGAACAACATCGAGTACCGCAAGATCAAGGTCGACACCAATCTGGCCGTGCATGCTCAGAAGCCGTTCCCGTTGGCAGAAGTGGTTTCGGCCATTGAGAGACAGGTTCGCAACACGCAGGCGTTCTGCCGTCGTGCCGCCGACGCCCAGTTCTTCCAGCCGGGCTGCCCGATTCAGTACAACCGGCCGCTGCCACCGGCCTCGAATTGAGCGGGATCATCAACCGGATTGTCACTCACTCTCTCTCTGGGGTTGTTGTCGTCACGGCGTCGTTTTAGCCGGCGGCGTGTATCGAGAAGTTCGGACGTGGAGTCGTCGTTCACGATTCACTGCCTGACACCCACCGGCTGTGTCCGAGCGTCGGAAATCGATGGCGGCTCGTGCGGCAAGTCACTGACGGCGTCCCTCAGTAAGCGGCGGAACCACTGGCTCGCGGGATCGTAGTCGTGGACCTCATGCCACTGCACCATTTCTACCATCGGCGGAATAGCGATGGGCATCGGCACGAGCTTGAGTGGCAATGTCTCCGCGCATTTCACGGCCAATCGAGTCGTAATCGTAGCCACACGGCCCGTTCCGACTACGAGCTGCGGCGCCAGATTGAACGTGGGCACTGAGATCTCGACTCGCCGCTTGAAGTTGGAGCGCCGCAGGAATTGCTCGTCGTAGTTGCCCGGCTGTTCGGCGCCCGCCACGTTAACGACAACGTGCCCGAGGTTCAGATATTCCTCGAGTGTCAATGACGTCCCAATCGACTCGTTGCCGGACCACACGACGCAGGTGTACGTGTCCTCGAACAACACGTCCGTCGGATGATTGGCTGACACGTAGCCTTCCGGAGAGATGAGGAAATCCAACTCGCCGCTCTCGAGGTCCTCTGTCGCCCGGCGGCCCACGCCGCGCAGCTCGAACGTCATCTGTGGTGCCTCGAGGCGCGCCCGTCGCAGCACATCGGCCATCAGAATGTCTGCGACGTAGTCGCTGACCGCCAGAGACATGTGGCGAGTCGCGGTCAGCGGATCGAACTGCGGCTTCGAACCGAGCGTGCCTCTAATCCGAAGCAGAATGTCGCGAACCGGTTCGACGAGCCCCTCAGCAACCGGCGTCAGGGCCATCTGCCGCCCGACGGGCACGAGCAGCTCGTCGCGAAAGTAATGCCGGAGGCGGGCAAGCGCTCCGCTCATTGCGGACTGACTGAGATTGAGCCGGTTGCCAGCGCGGGTGACGTTGCGCTCGGTCAACAGCGCGTCCAGGGCCACGAGGAGATTGAGATCGAACAGGTGCAGGTCCATACGCCCACCGGGCGACTGAGACTAAAGGCCGGTCTTCCGGCTTGTCAACCTGCGCCGCGTTCTCGTGTTCGGTCTGGACTGACCCACCGTCTCGAAAGTACGACCTCCACTGGGCCAACGCGCCCGCCTCTTCGGATAAAGTGTCGCTCGATGCCCGCGAACGTTGCTCGCAGCCGGGTGCGACAGACGTGCTGTCGAGGTCGCACAAATCTGTCGTTGACACGAAGGGCAGCGACGTTCGTGCTCTTTCTCGTCCTGTCTGCAGTCACAGCGTCGGCAGCTGTGCCACTCGACCCCTCGAGCGACAAGCCAAGCTTCACGCTCACGGCGTGGACCGGACAGGGAGACCTGTCAATCGGTGACGTCTTTGCGATCACTGAGGATCGTGATGGGTATCTGTGGCTCGGCACCAGTAATGGGCTCGTCCGGTTCGATGGCGCCGTGTTCACTCGCCGGGCGACCGGGACGGCGACAGAGACGCCCGTATCGGCGCTTCTCGGCGCCCGTGATGGTTCACTGTGGGTGGGTGGCGCTAATGATCTCGTTCGGATGAGGACAAACGAGATTGCGCACTTCACTCCCGGGACCGCTCCTTTGCCAGGATCTATCGCAGCGCTTCTCGAAGACCGGACAGGAACCATTTGGGCAGGAGGGCGCGGCGGTATTTCCGCCTTTCGTCACGACCGATGGGAACTCGTGACGATAACGCCGGAGTTGAGCGACGGAACCGTGTACAGCATCTACGAAGACCGAGATGGCCGGTTGTGGCTGGGCACATCAAAAGGGGTGTACGCAAACACACTTCATGGGTTCGAGCTGAAGGTTGCAGAACCGACCTTCGTGCAGGATTTCGCTCAAGACCGCCATGGCGAGATGTGGATCACCGATACGAGGGAGACCATAAAACGCCTGACCACGGGAGAAGGGCCGATTCACCTCCCTGGCGCCCGCGTCCCCGAGGGTGGCTGGCGCATTTCAGCGGATCGCGACGGCCATCTGTGGGTCGCGGCTCTCGGTGGAGGGCTACTTCGTCTTGTCGACGACGCCTCAGGGGCATCTGCGCTCGAACGGTTCCCGTACGAGCACAAGATCTCGGGATCCCCGAGGTCGGTTTATTCAGACCGTAACGGGAACGTGTGGGTGGGCATGCGCGCAGGCGGCCTGCTGCGGGTCTCGGAGAACTCCATCCGAAACGAGCTTTCGCTCGAAGGTCTGACGAACGATGGCGTTCGCGCCGTGAGCGCGGCGCCGGACGGTTCTGTCTGGGTTGCCACCGGGCACAGCCTCAATCGATTCATCGGCACCCGTAAAGAGGTGTACTCAGTGCCGCAAACTCGCGCGTTGGCAGTAGATGGATCGGGTCAGCTCTTGATCGCTGCGGTGTATGGATTTGGACGTTTTGAGAACGGCCGATTCGCCGGCATCGATTTCCCGACGGATGTGCGATGGCAGGAGATCATGAGCGTCGCGACCGATCCTGCTGGTGCACTGTGGCTCTGTTCGTCACAACAAGGGGTGATGGTCTGGCAGAACGGAACCCTCAGACGATTCATCGACCAGCCTCCGACCACCAACGCTTGCAGTTTCATCTTCACGGACAGCCGTGGCAGGCCATGGGTCGGATTCGCCGCGGGTGGGGTCGCGGTCTATGACGCGGGATCGCTCCACCGTTTCAGCCAGACCAATGGACTCGCTGAAGGTGCAGTCCTTCAAATTCTCGAAGACCGAGCCAACAACATCTGGATTGAGACGGCCTCGGGCATCAGCCGCTTTCAGGAAGGACGATTCACGACGATCACGCGCCGAAACGGTCCGTTCAACGACCTCACGGCGGCGTTGATCCACGATGACGAGGGGTTCCTGTGGGTAGGGGTCAGCTCGGGAGCCGCGCTCGTTCGGTTCCGGCCGAGCGAAATGGATCGTGTCGCGGCCGACCCGCTTCACGAGGTCCAGTACTCGCTTTACGACGCCTCCGACGGGCTTCATGGTGCGATCGCCAGGGAACAGGGGCGCTCGCTCGCGGCTCGGAGCGCGGACGGCAGATTGTGGTTCGTCTCTGGCACGTCGATCGTGATGATCGATACGCGCAATTTGCCTACAAGCCAGCGGCCGGTCGCGCCTCGAATCGACACCGTTACGGCGGACGGCACGGCGACGGCCGCCCTGCCCGGCCTGCGTTTGCCGTCGGGCGTGCGAAACCTTGCAATCGCGTGGACAGCCAGCAGCTTGAACGCAGCCTCGAAACTGCGATTCCGCTATCGGCTCGAGGGCTACGACCCGGAATGGGTACACGCCGGCTCACGACGGGCCGTGTCGTATGCGCAGTTGCCCAGCGGGAATTACCGTTTGAAAGTGAGCGCGACGTACGACGGTATCTGGACCGACGGCGAATCATGGGACTTCACCGTCGCGCAACCGTTTTACCTGTCCGGTTGGTTTCTTGCCCTCTGCGGACTGATAGTGATTTCCGTCATCGCAGGTGCATGGTGGCAGCGGATCAGGGCCGTGCGTCAACGCTACGCGCTGGTGTTCGCCGAGCGGGCTCTCGTCAGCCGCGAGATTCACGACACGCTTCTACAAAACTTCGCGGCAATCGGCATGGAACTCGAGGCGGTGCTGCGCCAGCTTGATCCCCGCAGTTCTGCGGCGGAAGCGCTGCGCCAACTGCGACATCAGGCGGCGCACTCGATGAAAGAGACTCGGGATCTCGTGGTCGCGCTCCGTGGAACGGGGATTACAAAAGCGCCAGGGCTGGTCGACACTTTGAAAGGGATGCTCGACCACACGACGGCGACGCGAGGAGTCAATATCAGTCTGAACGTCGAGGGGCCGGCGCCGCGCTGTTCTGCAGACGTCGAACTGCAACTGATGCGCATCTGTCAGGAAGCTGTCAACAACGCCATCGCTCATGGCGGCGCGACTGTCATCAACGTCCTTCTCGCATCCAGGGACTCCAACGTCATCTTCCGAGTGAGCGACGACGGCTGCGGATTCGATACGGGCGCCGAACCTGCCGATGGCCTGGAGCATCTGGGCCTGCTGGGGATGCAGGAAAGAGCCGAGCGTATCGGCGCCGTCATCACTATCAACAGCACGCTCGGGACGGGCACGGTCGTGGAGGTGATTGCTCCCGTGGACCGCAAATAACCATGCCTTCCTCCCCCATCCGCCTGTTGTGCGTCGACGATCACCGGCTCGTCCGAAAGGGTGTCGCGCGCCTGATCGATCTCGAACCCGATATGAAAGTCGTGGCCGAGGCGAGTAACGGCGTGGAAGCGATTGCGCAGTTCAAACGACACGCGCCGGATGTCACCCTCATGGATATCGAGTTGCCGCGCATGAACGGCATCGAAGCGACCGCAGCAATTCGCAAAGAACAGCCGGACGCACGGATTGTCGTCCTGACCATGTACCAAGGGGACGAGGATATTCACCGGGCCATTCAGGCAGGCGCCGCGGCGTACCTGCTGAAAGACACCGTCCCGGAAGTGCTCATCAAGGTAATACGTGACGTGCACCGCGGAAAACGCGTCTTCCCTCCCCAGATTGTCGCCGCGATCGAACGGCGGGTCAGCCATCCCGCCTTGACCTCGCGAGAACTGGAAGTGCTGGAGCTACTGGCCGTTGGCAAGAGGACGAAAGAAATCGCCGCCGCTCTCGGAGTGACGACGGATACGGCGAACGCCCACCTCAAGAACATCTACTCGAAGTTCGCGCTACACGGCCGCACCGCTGTCGTCACAGAGGCGATCAAGAGGGGCTTCATTCGACGCGAGCGCAACAGCGAGCGATGACCGTCGTGATCTCTGATCTTTCGTTTCTCAGAAGCTGATTTGCGCGGATATCTTGACGAACCTGGGTGTGAGCACCGACAGCGGCGCCAGCCATGGGCCGTTGGGAACGAACACCTGGTTGTACGTCAAGATCGCGGCGGAGTTGAACACGTTGAACACATCCACGCCGATATTCGTTCGCGCGCGGCCGATCCGGACAATCTTCCCGACACGGAAGTCGACCTCGTTCACGCGGTCGCCCCAGACCTCGCCGGGGGTAATGAGATTGACGGTCGCGAACTGCTGGTTCGCGGACAGCGGGCGCCCGAGCGATGGAACGATCGCCGACAGTGGCGCATTCCAGTTTGCCTGCAACGGAGCTCCCTGATCGCTCCTGATGGTCCCGCTCACACTGACGTCGATCCGGGGAATCGTGTAGGACATCAACCCGGTCCAGCGCGTGATGAACCCGGGTTCGTTGTGGCAGTAAGGATTGAGCGGAGCGACTTCCGGTAGCAGCGTCCTCACTTCACAATTGTCGGTCACTGTCTTACCGGTGTTGATACCACCTTGGAACAACAGCCCGTTGCGCGGCCTGGCGCTGAAGTCGAGCGTGATGCCGTCGTAGTGCTGGTACTGCCGGGGATTCTCTGCAAGAAGATCGTTGAACGTGAGCAGGTTGTTGAACTGGCCGCCAAAGGCGAGGTTCACGTCGTAGAGGCTGGACACCGGGTAGCCGCCGCCGTCTGGCAGACGGTTATCCTGCGGTGCGGTTACGCTGAACGTTCCAAAATCATTGGCGGTCACAATGAGGTTGTCGGTCACGACGAAGTGCTGGAGCCAACGCCGTGTGTAGCCGACTTCCACCGATGCCCTTGGGAACAGCTCGTGCTGCACGGATGCTGTGATCCCCCAATCGCTCGGCCGCACGCCCCATCCCCCCAGGGCCGCTGAATCGACGTTGGTCGTGAACACTTCCCTGCCGAAACTGGTATTGCCCTGGCCGCATTCCCGATTCGGCGACATGTTCAACAGATCGCAATCCGGGAAGAAGTTGCCATTGAGATCGTTCCAGGTCCGAATGCCGGACGTGGTCGTCAACCGGTTGATCGGATTGGTCGTCGAGTAGAAGCCCACTCCGTTGCTCGAGGCCTCCAGATATTTCCCCACGTTGAACTTGAGAGCTGTCTTGGCATTGCCGAAGAGATCGTAGGCGACGCCAAAGCGCGGCGAGATGTTGTTGTAGCCCCTGACGCCTTCAGTTCGTGGATAGCTCACCGTGAACGGCAGATAGTTGGAGGGCGGAAGCGTCTGCTCCGGGAAATAGCTCCAGGATCGATCGTACCGAATCGCGCCTTGCAGCGTCGTGCGTGAGAGCGTCCACTGTTCCTGAGCGAAAAAGGCGTTGTAGCGGGTTCGCTGATGGAGTTCCATCGGGAGCGCCGACTGGGTCACACCATTCGGAACGCCGTTGTTGACACGGTACGTCAGGTTGAGGCTGTTACCGAAGGTCTTCCGGTCGTCGATGAAGAGAGTTCCGATGTACCCGAACTTGCGGTTGTGGGCGCCGGTGACGTGCGAAAGAGATGCGCGCCAGTTGTGCACGCCCGCCCAGTTGCTCTGCCAGTTTGCTGAACGATAGTTCAGTCCCGCGATGCCACCGTTTGCCGCACAGCCCGCGGCACATTGCTCGGTCACTCGTGCCAGATCTCGTGTCGGGTTGCCGGGCATGTCGTACGGTCCCCAGCGCGCGAGCATGTTGCCGAAGCGGAAGTCGGCGAGCACGGAGTTGGTAATCGGAGACGCCCAGGTAAACTGCTGCGAGCGCCCACCAATGGTGTTGAGATAGCCTGCCAGCTCGGGCGAGGTTGTCGCGGACAGTCCACCAACTCCCAACGAGCCGATCACGGCTCCTTCATCTGGCTGGGTGCGGCAGCCCTCGGCGCCAGTGAAAGCTGCCCCGTTGCACGGGACCTGCTCGTACCAAGCGAAGTTGAATTTGTTGCGCGGCGTGGCCTGCCAGGTGAGACGAGCACTTGCAACCTGCCAGCTTTCCGCCCCTCGGGCCTCTCTCGACGTGTCGGGCGCGTACAGGAACTTCGTCGGATCCCCTGCGTTCAGATTCGGAAAAATGCCGGGAATTGTCCGATGCTGCCCTTCGTCGCGGGCCGTGATGAAGTACCAAAGGGCGTCCCGCATGATCGGTCCGCCGAACCCCGTGTCGAAGTCCCATTGCTTGATAAGCGACCCGGGCGTACGGAGTCCCGCGTTCCTGAGTTCGTCGGAGTAATTGCTGCCGACCCACCCGGGCGGAACGCCCGACAGGTACGCGGAACCCCTGAAGGCGTTGCCACCGGTTCGCGGGACGACGTTCAGCGATGGGCCGTTGACCTCGCTCTCTCCCAGGCCCCCCGAATTGGTCGTGATGACCTCCTCAGCATTCGAGATGTCGAAAATAAACGCCGTCGATCCACCGCCACCAATCGTCGAGCCAATGCTGATTCCGTCGATCGTGAGACGCCCTTCGCCGTTGCGGCCGCCGGCGCCGCCGAACACGATCATCTGCGGCGTCACCTGGATGTCCTGATTGTTGCCACCGGTCGTCGTCATCGTTGGGATCTGAGCCGTCAGGGCCGCCCAGGATCGGGCGGTCGGTGCAGACGTCAACAGTTCACTCGTCAGCGTGGTCTGCCGTTTGGTGCTGTTCACGTCGACGACAGGCGACTCTCCTGACACCGTGACTGTCTCGGTGACCGCACCTACCCGCAGCTCGGCGTTGATCGTCGCGGTGAACGTGCCGGTCAACTCGATGCCGTCACGTTTGACCGAGGTGAACCCGGGCAGAGAAAAATTCAGCGAGTAAGTGCCAGGACGAAGGTCGACGATCCGGTACTGGCCGGTCCCGTCGGTCACCGCGGATCTGGTCTTCTCGATCAGCGCGGGGCTCGTGGCATCGACGGTGACGCCCGGCAGGATGGCGCCCGATGTATCCCTGACCGTGCCGGTGATAGCGGCCTGCGCGCGGGCGAGGCCAGGAACCGCGGCAAGAAGGGCCGCAGCGAGGAGAAATGAACTGATGCGCATATTCCTCCGACGCGGTGAAGGCATCCAGGCACACACACCGGCATCGGAGTAAGTGCCTGGACTGGTGTTCCCAAAATCGCGCGGAGTCTATCCAATCAATGGCCGGCTGACATGACCATTTCTGGTGAGGCTCGTGAGATTGCTTACTTCAGCTCAGCGTAGATGGCCTCGATGTTGTTCCTGACGCTATCCGGTTGAGGCGCGCGATACCCTGAGAACTTCTCGGGAATCTTGTACGCGCTTGTCGCGTCGTCCACGGACTTTCCCGCCTTCTTTGCTTCGCGAACGTAGTTGAGAAAGTCGCGATTGAACTCCGAATACTCCATCAGGTCCGCGGGCGTCATCACAGTGCTGTGGCCTGTGATGATCTGGTCGACGTTCTGAAGCTTCGCGGCTTTGGCGAGCGTGTCTGCTATGTCGACACCGCTGCCCCCGTTGTTGCTGTCGAGAAGAGGGACGAGCTTGCCGGAGAAGATGTCACCGGCGTGCATCACGCGCAACGCCGGAAAGAACGTCCAGGCGTCGCCATTCGTATGGCCACGGCCGAAGTAGTACAGGTCGATCTGATCGGCGCCCTTACCGATCGTCATCTTGTCAGTGAAGGTCCTCTTGGCGATGTTCTTCCCGCCGTTCGCCTTGAACACGTCGGGAGGTACCCGGCTTTCAGCACCCTTGGGCGGAAGGCCACGCTCCATGTTGACCTTCGTGTTCGCATGCGCCACGACGTCCACTGTGACCGGAAAATCGACGTTGCCGCCCACATGGTCGTAGTGCGTGTGGCTGTTGATGATCCGGACCACAGGCTTGTCGGTCAGTTCCTTGATCTTCGCGATCAGTGGCTGCCCCCACCCGGGGATCTTGGTGTCCACCACGGTGACACCATCAGCGCCGACGAAGACTGCCGTGTTGCCTCCGCCTCCCCTGAGGACGAACAGGTTGTCCTTGAGCTTGTCGACCTGAATGACCTGTTCTCCACCAGCCCCACGACCTTGACCACGGCCGCCTCCAGCGGGGACCTGGGATGTCGCCACCATCGTGCCCCCGCACAAGAGCAGAACGCCCAGCACTGCGCTTCTTCGACTCGGACCTTTCATGATGGCTCTCCTCGGTATGACACGGTCCTTGGTTCTTTAAAGGACCGAGTGATTCTACCGGTCAATGCCGCCAGTCGCTCACGTTTCGTGCACGTCGCAGCTCGAGATTTGGGCATCTTCGATCTCACCAGTACCGGTAATGCCGAATACTCGACGATCGGATAGACTCCCCGAAAATTTTCGGTCTATCTGACTCGTCCGCAGGAGAAGAGAGGCGAATGTCCAGACACTTCGCGCGCCTGATGCTCGTCGTGTTCGCCGTTGCAGCGCCCTCCGTCACGTCGGCCCAGAGCGGCCAGAGCGCGATCGCCGGCGTGGTGAGGGATTCCACCGGCGCCGTACTACCGGGCGTCACCGTCGAGGCCAGCAGTCCGGCCTTGATCGAGAAGTCCCGATCGGCAGTCACTGACGAGGCCGGTCAATACCGGGTCGTCGATCTGCGGCCCGGAACGTACCGGGTGACCTTCACGCTCCAGGGGTTCACGACCGTCATCAGAGATGGCATCGTGCTCGAATCCAACTTCGTGGCCCCGGTCAACGTGGACATGACGGTTGGCGGCCTCGAGCAGGCCATTACCGTAACCGGCGAGAGTCCGATTGTCGACGTGCAGTCGAGTCAGCGTCGAGACGTCGTCAACAGCGAGATGCTCGAGGCGCTCCCGACCGGACGAAGCTTCGTCACCATGGCCGGCACGGTTCCCGCTGTCTCAACCGGGCAATTCGACGTTGGAGGCTCGACAGCGATGTGGCAAGGCGGCAGCCTGACGGTGCACGGCTCCTTGAACGTGGATTCGCGGACGCTCATCGACGGGATGGTTGCCGATGCGATGTTTGCCGGGGGCCAGTGCTCGTGCGTCTACGACAACGAAGCCCAGACGCAGGAGATTGCCGTCCAGATCAGTGCGGGCAGCGCCGAGAACCAGCTTTCGGGTGTCCTCGTCAACCGCATTCCACGAACGGGCGGCAACATGCTGTCGGCTGAGTTCCTGACGAATTTCTCGAACAGCGATCTGGCGAGCCAGAACCTGGATGACGAGCTATTCGCCCGCGGCCTGACGACGGCTCCGGAGCTCTACAAACAGTACGACATCAACTACACGGTTGCCGGTCCTGTGATCAAGGACCGTCTCTGGTTCTTCATCTCGGGAAGGAACTGGGCCTACAACAACTACGTGGGCGGCGCGTTCAATGCCGACGGCACGCAGGCCCGGGACGACAACAGCATCAAGGCGTTTCCGGTCCGTTTTACGGGTCAGATCACGCCGAACAACAAGGTGACTGCGCTCTTCACCTGGTCGGAGAAGCTGCGCGGCCACGCCAACCTGTCGGCGACGATCTCGCCGGAAGCGAGCTTGAAACAGAGCCAGCCTGCTCAGCATATCGCGCAAGCGAAATGGACGTGGACGCCATCGAGTCACGTGTTGCTCGATGCTGGTTACAACCAGACGTACAACAACGCCAAGTACGAGTACGTTCCCGAAGTGCGCGTTGGCACGTGCCACACCGCATTCAACGTGTGTCCGCCGGGAACGAGCTACGGCAGCATTCCGCATCAGGACCTGACGCTCGGTCTCAACACCGTCGCGGCCGTGACGGGCACCGGTGTCCAGACTGGGCCGCAGCGGATGCCGACGATGAGCCACTACATCCAGTCGTCCCTGTCCTACGTGACAGGCTCGCACAACATGAAGGTGGGAGTGCAGCAGCGGGTCGGTTGGCAGCAGGATAAACGTCAGGACGTCAACGCAGATCTGACCCAGCAGTACCGAAACGGCGTCCCAACGCAGGTGCTGATCTACAACACGCCGACCGGCAGCCGGAACGAGGTAGACGCCGATCTTGGCCTGTTCGTGCAGGACACATGGACCAGGAAGCGAATCACCATCTCGCCAGGGCTACGGGTCGATTACTTCAACTCTTCGATCCCGGCGCAGTCAGTGCCGGGGGGGCGGTTCGTCCCGGCGCGCGAATTCGCCGCGATTCCCGATATCGCAAGCTGGTTGAACGTGTCGCCGCGGCTTGGCGTCTCCTACGACCTCTTCGGCACCGGGAAGACGGCGCTCAAGGGCAACCTCGGATCGTACGTGCAGTCGCAGGGCACTGGCTTCGCCGCAACCTACAACCCAATGGTGATCTCCACCGACACGCGGACCTGGAACGATCTGAACCGTGACGACATCGCCCAGGAGAACGAGATCGGACCTACGAGCAACGTGAACTTCGGCATCCGGCAGAACCAGAATCCGTCGCCTGACATCAGCCGGCCGTATCAATGGGTCTACGACGTCGCCGTCCAGCACGAGGTGGCACGGGGCGTCAGCCTGTCGGTGAGCTACAACCGTCGCGACTTCAAGGAGATCATCTGGACCCAGAACCTGCTGGCGCCGATCTCGGCTTACACGCTGACGTCGGTGGCCAATCCGATGGTTGCCGGACAGACCATTCCTGTTTACAACCTGAATCCTTCCGCACTGGGTCTTGTCGATCTTCTCGACGACAACTCTCCAAACAATCGGATGTATTACCAGGGTGTAGACGTGACAGCGGCATTGAGGTGGCGACGCGCCTCTCTGAATGGCGGCACGTCCACCGGGCGGACGATCTCCGCCACCTGTGACGTGCAGGACCCGAACAATCTCCTGTACTGCGACCAGACAACGTACGACGTCCCGTTCCGAACTCTCTTCCGCGTATCAGGTACCTACGAGCTGCCATGGGGAATTCGCGGAAGCGGTGTGCTTCAGAGCGTGCCTGGCGCTGCGCGCCAGCTGACCTACCTGGTGACGAGGGCCGTCCTCCCGACGCTCACGCAGCCGTCAGTCACTGTGCGACTGAACCAACCGAACACGTTGTTTCTCGACACAGTCAATCAACTCGATGTGAGCTTCTCGAAGACCATCCGTTCGTCTGGTCTGGAATTTCGACCGGAACTCAGCATCTTCAACGCGCTGAACGCCAACCCGGTGACGGGGCAGACCAACGCGTTCGGCCCCAATCTCGATCGTGTGACCGCTATCCTCCCGGCGCGGCTCATCCGCATCGGGCTCACGGTGAGATACTGACCGCATGGGGATGGGCCGAAGGTCACTCGTCTGCCTCCTGCTCCTCGTATTCGTTTGTCGTGCGGAGGCGCGCGAAGCGTCTCCGCTCCTGGAGGCGGTCAAGGCGTCGGATGTCGCCGCGGTCCGGGCGCTGCTGAAGTCCGGCGCGGACGTCAACGCGGCCGGCGTAGACGGAACCACGCCTCTGCACTGGGCAGTGCGTCGCGACGCCGCTGACATAGCGGACCTCCTGATTCGGGCAGGCGCGCAGGTGGATCGTCCCAATCGCTACGGTGTGACACCGCTCACGCTCGCCGCCGCAAATGGCAACGGCGAGATGATCAAGCGCCTGCTCGATGCTGGCGCCAATGCGAAGGCCGTCTCGGCCGACGGCGAGACGCTGCTCATGACAGCCGCACGTAGTGGCACCACGGCCGGGGTCAAGTATCTGCTGGCTGGCGGCGCGAACGTCGGCGCCAGGGAAAACCGGCGTGGCACGACTGCGCTGATGTGGGCGGCGGAAGCGAAGCATGCCGGCGTGGCTTCCCTGCTAATCGAGGCTGGTGCAAACGTCACGGAGCGCTCGCGCGGCGACTACAGCGCCCTGCTCATCGCCGTTCGCGCCGGAAGCCTCGAAACCGTCCAAGTGCTGCTCGCCGCCGGCGGCGATATCAACGACAGCGCGCCGGCCGGCGATCCCAACGAACAGATCACGATCGGTTTCGCCTCGAAGCGGGCACCGGCCTTCGGTCCGAACGACACCGGCGCGGTACGCACATCGGCGCTCGTCCTAGCAATGCTGAACGGCCACTTCACATTGGCAACGTGGATGGTCAACCACGGTGCGGATCCGAATGCCCCGGATCCACGCGGATCCGCGCTGCACGTCCTCGCCTGGTTGCGCAAGCCCGGTCTTCCACTGGATAGCGGCG
>Ga0209382_10006310_pt1 | contig 15286 bp, 9 predicted proteins | sample SoiMetdeltSBSDD5_FD_187599 | JGI IMG/M metagenome (GOLD analysis project Ga0209382, IMG submission 187599) | Bulk soil microbial communities from a Populus tree surrounding site in Tennessee, USA - Soil MetaG P. deltoides SBSDD5 (SPAdes) (version 2) | ecosystem: Environmental > Terrestrial >... | reverse complement strand
CGAAAACCACCAGCTCAATTGACAATTCAAACCGCATTTCAATCCTCCCCCAAATTCTCCTTGACGATCTTCTCCGCCAGCCCGAACGACAGCGTCATGCCAGCTCCGCCGACGCCAGTGACGACGGTTACGCCCGCGACGGGGCGCGCGATGAAATAAGGCTCGGTCGGGTGTTTGACATAAACGCCGTTCCATCGCGAGGCGATCCGCAGCTTCGGCGCGTTGAAAAATGTGTCGAGGTAGCGAAGTACTAGCTCATCGATCTCTCGTTTGTCGAAAGGCGCGATCTCGGCGCCGTATTCGTGCGAATCGCCGAGCGTGAGTTCGCCGAGCCCGTTCTGCGAGACCATCACGTGTATGCCGTAGCGGACGTAATCGGGCATTTCATCTGCAAAGCGTTTTTTCAAAGCGGGCAGTGACGGGCAATCCTGAAAGGCGCGGTAATGCGCAAGCGTCAGCCCGGCGGCAAGCATCGGCCCGACGCGCCAATCATCCGCCATGGGTTGCGAGCGCATCATCTGCAGCTTGCAGCGAACGAGGCCGCTGTCGCGAAAAACCACCGGAAAGAGCGTTTGCAGATCATCGCCCGCGCATACGTACAGATTATCCGCGAGATACTCCTCTCCACCCGCAAGCGCGTAGCGGTCATTGTAAGCGGTCACCGCGCAATTGAAGACGAATTGAACCTTGTATTCTTTGCTCAGCCAGGCGGGCAGATTGGCGATAACCTCACGCGGATCAACGCAGGTTTCAACCGGGCTCCACATCGCGCCTCGCAACCCGTCGGGTTTGACTGCCCGTGATTTTGATGTGACTTGCCGCGGGTCAAGCCACTTGCATTCGAAACCGCATGCCGGCGCGGCTGTCATAAATTCTCGCAGCGCATCCGCTTCGTCGTCGTGATAGGCCAGGTGGAGCGAGCCTGTGCGCTCATACCACAGGCAGGTGGCTTGCAGCGCGTTCAGCCACAGTTCACGGCTGCGGCGCGCCAGTTCATACATCTCGCCCGCTGGTTGGCCGATCGGCCAGATCATTCCGAAATTGCGGATAGAGGCGCCAGTCGCTTGCGGGCTGCGTTCAAAGACAATTACGCGGCGTCCGCGCATCGCCAGGTGGTAAGCATGCGCCAGCCCTATTATGCCGGCGCCGACAATCGCGTCATCGAACTCTCTTTGCGCCATATTGATGAAAGCTGAGCTTGATTTTATTGAAAATTTTATTTTGTGAACTGGCGACGCGCCGTCAAAGCGCGGCGTGATCGGGCGTTACGCCGCCATTCCAAACGCTCTTCTTTTTCGTTTTCGTCTTCTTCCCGCCGCAATCCCACGAGCATCAGATCAAACGCGGGCAGACGCGCGATGCGATGTGTCGGATAACTGTCGCCGCGCGCCGAAAACCAGATGATGCGATTGAGCGTGTCCGCGTCGGCCTGATCGGGTTTTGCGAGATTCTGTTCCTGCGTGCGCTTCATCCAGTAAGCCGTCCGCGCGTCACGGGCCGGGGCCACGATCAGGTTGTCGAGCGCGACGTCCGGCATGATCGCTTGATAGGGTCGCAGGTCGGCTTCGTCGCGGAAGATGTCGATCGGGGCGGCCGCGGCGTCGAGCTGATTCATTGGCGGCAATCCGAGCAGAATTTCCATGGTTCGTATCAGGCTCACCGTGTTGTGGAATTCGTGGATCAGCTCGCCGGGCCTGTTGTAGGCGCTGATGACGAAGGCGGGCGAGCGGTGCATGTCCACATGGTCGGGGCCGTCCTGCGAATCGTCTTCGAGGACGAAAATCGCCGTGTCCCTCCAGTACGGGCTGCGCGAAACGGCTTCGACCAGCTTGCCGATGGCGTAATCGTTCTCGGCCACGAAAAACTGCGGCGTCGGACGCCCGGCGCGCATCCCGTCGGTATGATCGTTCGGGAACCGCATGACCATCAGGTGCGGCATGCGGTCCGGCCTGCCGGCCTCGAGGTCCGCCACATAGCCTCGGAATTCCTCCAGCCAATCGCCCAGACGCGAATAACCGCGAAAGCGCGCGTCGGCGTGATTGTTCGTGATGACCGGGGCGCCGCGGCCCTGCGACTCTTTGAACGCGCGATAGGAATCGGTCGTCATCGAGTCGGGCGTGTTCTGATCGAAGTTGCGGAAGGTCTGGCTGAAATGGCCTTCGATCGAGCGTTTGGTGGCGAAGGCCCGGACCGTCGGCGTCAGGTCGGGATATGGCTTCGGGCTGTTGGCGTTGATCGCTTTGAGATCAGCCTCGGAAAGCGTCGGCACGAATTCGCCGTAGAGGCGGTAACGCAGCCCCGCGCGCTTCGCGGCGTCCCACAAATACAAGGTTTCCGGCTCGGCCACGTCTCGCGCGCCGTTGATGTCCGGGGCAAAACGTTTCTGAAATGTGATCACCTCGTCCGCCGTCACCGGCTTGGCGAAAAACGACGGCAGGCCCTCGACGGGTTCGAGATTGGGCAGACGGTTGAATCCTTCGTAATCATACGTGCGGCCGCGTCCGCTGTACTCCCAGCGGTACGCTTTGTCTACGTAATCGGTAGAGAAGGCCGCCGTCGACCAGTTGTGCCCGTCGGCGCTGGCTTCCGAATTGACGAAAAAACGATCCATCAATCCGAAGCGTTGCGCCAGCGCGCGATGATTCGGCGCTATGTTCTGCGCCGACCCGTTGGGGGAGCGCGCCGCTTCGCCCCCGCCGAAGATAGCCAGGCTCGGATCGCCATCAGCCTTGGAGCCGTCGCCGGACTGGCCGACATCGCCGAAGACCTGATCGTAGGTGCGATTTTCCTTGATGATGTAGACCACATGCTTGATCGGGTTCGCGCCGGTGAACAGCCTCGATTTCACCTCGCCGATCAAGCCGTTGTTGCGCAAGGTCTGCTGCGTGAAGCTGTACAGCCGCCGCTCGTCAGGAATGTCAATCAGGCTCAGGTTGCCCGATATCAGCGAGCCGCTGTATTGCCCGCCCTGCCCGCGGCTCGCAGGGAAACGGTCGTTCGGCGCGTTGGGCGCGCGGCCCGAGTTGTTGACGATCACGGAAGAGTTCTCCACGCCCGTGCCTTTTCCGTTCCCGACAATGAGACGTTGCCCCACGACGGCGATCGCCGCCGGATATTGACCGGTCGGAATAAAACCGTTCAGCTTGGATCTCTCCTCGCCGCTTTGCGCGAGCGCAACGACTGCGACGGCGTTGCTGTGCGCATTGGCGACGAAAAGCGTTTTCTCGTCCGCGCCGAGCGCGAGGCTTTCAGGGCTGGCGCCCGGCAAGGCTCTCTCGGCGAGACGCGCGTTGACGCGTTCGATTTCCCTGTCCGCCGCCGTATCAATCACCGAGACGCTGTCGGCGTTCGAGTTTACGACGTACAAACGCGTCTTCGCGGCGTTGAAGATCATTGCCGTCGGATGGCGGTCCACCGCAATGCGCCGGACGGGCTTGCCCGAATTGTTCGGATCGTTCGGGTCAATCACCGCCAGAGCGGCGTCATTCCAGCAAGAGACGTACACTTTGGCCGCTTTGCCGTCGCTCGCCGGCAAAACCGCGACGCCGTATGGATATATGGGCTGCAGTGGATTGTCACGTCGCAAATCCACGCGAACGAGTTCGCGCGTCCCGCGCAGGTTGCGAATAATGCCCAGGCTATCGCCGAGGTTGTTGGCGACAAAGAGCGTCTCGCCGTCAGGACCGAGCGCCAGTCCCGTCGGATAAACTGGCGCGAAATTTCCGTTGTATCGCGGCGTGGGCGCTTGCGCGGCAAAGCCGTTGACGTCAATGAACGGCGCTTCGACGCGAGTGTTGGGCCCCGACGAGGTCGGCGTGATCGGCGCGCGCGCGCCGGGGGCGAACCGGAAAATCCAGATTTTGTTCTCGACGCCGCCGGAGACATATAGCAGGTGGCTTCCGTCCTGTTCGGCCTGGGTTGTCAGCGCGACGCCGACACTGGCGCTCTGCGGCGCGGGGAAATAAACATTCTGGATCACGACGGGCGCGGGCTTCGCATTCAGATCAATGACTGCGAGCGATTGTTGGCCATGATTGGTCTCGGCGTTGAATTGGAGGCCGAAGCCGCTGTTGACCGCGATCAGATAGCGGCCTTTGCCGTCCGGGCCGTTCTTGTCGGGCGAGCGGACGAAATCCACCGTGAGCGGAGCCACAGCGGGCAGCCTCGTAGCCGCGTCTGACAAGAGCGTTCCAGCAGGCGTGATTGTACGGCCTTCCGAGGCGGGTTGATTGACGATCTTAACATCCTGACCGGCGGCGGAAAGAAACCAGAAACAGCCAAACAGTATAGTCGCGGCGCCGCAAAACAGACTGGCCAGCAAACCGAAGGAAGCGGGACTTAACCGAATATTCTTCATTGTGTTTCTCCATCAGCGTGACGTGATGTGTAGCGCGAAGGTCGCCTTGGTCGGCGCGTCTGATCAGTATGAGTATACGGATTATAGCGAAAAGAGTGGTTATGTTTTTGTAAAGCCCGTCTGAAGCCCTGTCGCATTACTGCTCTTCCTTCATCTGCCGGCGCCGCGCTAATTTAACAGGCAATTGAACCCGAGCTAATCGCGACTTTACAGGCCTGATTTAGGCTCCTTTTTTTATTCCACAAAACCCTTCCAAGAACTGAAAATCAATTGATTCCCTGGAGGACTTCGCCCATGCGTAATGTAATCACCATCCTGGTCTGCGTCGTCTGCCTGTCGGCGGCGCCTTCGGCAGCCCTCGCTCAATCGCAACTCGGCGCCGGCTCGATCAGCGGGACGGTTTCCGATTCACACGGAGCGGCCATCGCCGGCGCGACCGTCACGATCACCAACAAAGGCACCAGACTCGTGCGAACATTGACCACCGGCGATTCCGGACAGTTCAGCGCGCCCGCTTTGCCTGTAGGCGAATATTCGGCGCGCGTGGAAAAGACGGGCTTCGCGACGCTCGACCAGATAGGCCTGATCGTCAACGTCGGCAGCGCAACGACGCTGAGGTTGGAGTTGAAACCGGGCGCGGCGAACGAGGTCGTCAACATCATCGCCGAGCAAACGCTCGATGCGACGCGCACCGAAGAGACGACGCTCATCAATCGCATGCAAATCAACGACCTGCCGATCAACGGACGCCGCGCCGATCAATTCGCGCTGCTCGCGCCGGGCGTGACGCGCGACGGGCGTTTCGGACTGCTCAGCTATCGCGGCCAGTCGGGCGTTTTCAACAACTTCACGCTAGAAGGCAACGACGACAATCAGGCCTATTTTTCCGAGGCGCGCGGGCGGACGCGCATCGCCAGCAACATCAGCGCCAACGCGATTCAGGAATTCCAGGTAGCGCAATCGAACTTCCTGCCGGAGTTCGGGCGTTCGGCGGGCGGCGGCATCAACGCTACAGTGCGCTCCGGCGCGAACGCCTTTCACGGCGACGGCTTCTGGTATTTCCGCAACGAAGCTTTCAGCGCGCGCGATCCGCTCGCCACCATCAATCCCGAAGAGCGACGCGATCAGTTCGGCGGTTCGTTCAGCGGCCCGGTCATCAAGGACAAACTGTTTTTCTTTCTCAACTACGATCAGCAACTGCGTGACTTTCCGCTCATCACCGAAGACTTGACCGGAGCGCTCACCAGCGGCCTGCCCTCGAACGCCACGGCTCAGGAAATAGCCGATTTCAATCTCGGCGTCGCGGACCTGCGCTCGCGTTTTCCCGGCGGCGCGCCTGGCAACACCATTCCGCGCAACTTCAACCAGAACCTGGGCCTAGCCAAGATCGATTGGAACGCTAGCCGCTCGAACGTCGTTTCGATCACCTACAACCACCTGAACGCTCGAGGAAAGAACGCGATTCAAACGCCGCTGGTGCTGGGCAACGTCGGGCGCAACGGTTCGGACGATGTGCGGATTCAGAGTTTCAACGCGCGGCTGACTTCGACGATCAATTCGCGCCTGGTCAACGAAGCGCGGATGCAATGGGGACGCGATTGGGAGTTCGAGTTCGCCAACCAGCCGCCGCCGCAGGTATTCGTCGGCCCCTCGGGATCATCGCAATTTTCGTTCGGACGCGCCAGCTTTCTCGAACGCCCCGCATTGCCCGATGAGCGACGATTGCAATTCGTGGACAACCTGTCATACGTGGCCGGCAGGCATTCGTTGAAATTTGGCGGCGAGGTCAACCGCGCGCACGATATCATCGACAACCCGGCGAACTTCGGCGCGACCTACAACTACACGAACGCGCTGACATACGGTCGCGACCTGCGCGACCCGTCGCTCAGGTCATACACCACTTATACGCAGAGCTTCGGCATACCCGGGTTCACCTTCAATACGCTTGATTACGCCGTCTTCGCGCAGGATCAATGGAAGCCGATCAACCGGCTGACGATCAACTACGGCCTGCGATACGACTATCAACAGAACCCTGAGCCGGTCGCGTCGAACCCGGCGATTCCCGAAACCCAGAAAATCAACAAAGACCGGTCGAACCTCGGCCCGCGCATCGGCGTCGCATGGGATTTACTCGGCAATGGCAAGACGATAGTGCGGGGCGGCTACGGCATTTACTACGGGCGCACGCCGAACGGGGCGATCGCCAATGCGCTGACGCAGACCGGCCTGTCCGACCTGTCGCGAAGCGTCATTTCGATCAGGCTGACGCCCAACCCTGGCTCTCCGACTTATCCGAACATCCTGACCACGCCGCCGAATTTGACCTCTGGCACGACCTCGGTCTTCCGGTTCGATTCCGATTTCAAGCGGCCTCGTCTGCAGGAATTCAACATCGGCGTCGAACGCGAACTATTGTCGAATTTGACCGTCTCGGCGAGTTTCATCTACACGCTGGGCGATCGCCTTCCAGTCAACTTCGACACCAACCTGTCAGCGCCAACTTTCACGCGCGTCTACCAGCTCCCCGACGGTTCGACGATAATGGTCCCCTTCGCCGCCGGGCTGACGCGCACGGCCGCGGGCGCCCCGCGGAGCGTCGACCTGTCGCGTCCCAATCCGAACTTCGGCGCGATAAATGTGCAACGCCCCATCGGAGACACATATTACAAGGCGCTCTTCCTGGAGGTGAAGCGGCGCTTCTCCGCCGGGCTGCAATTCAACATCGCCTACACGCTGGCGAAGGCGGAGAATCTGTCCGGCAACGGTGATGGCGGGGGCAGCGGTTCGGAGGATCCCTTCGCCGGATCGAGTCTCTTCAATCAATTCGATCTGGATGGGAATCGCGGGGCTGCGCCGACCGACCAGCGGCATCGCTTCGTCGTCAACGGCGTCTGGGAGTTGCCGCAACTCAAGCAGGGCAGCGCGTTTTCGCGCGGCCTTCTCAACGGCTACCAGCTCAGCGGAATTTTCACAGCGGAAAGCGGGCGTCCGTTCGCGGCCTCGGTCTCGCTGCCGACTATTCCGTTCACGCTCGACGGCGCGCAGTATCAGGGCTTCGGCGGCGGCGTCCTCGGCCTCGGCGGCCTGGGCCTGGCGCCCGACATCCCGCGCAACAGCAAATATGGCGACTCGAACTACCGCTTTGATTTGCGCGTCGCGCGCGATATCAAGATCGGCGAAAAGTTCGTGGTCGAGTTGCTTGGCGAATCTTTCAACCTCTTCAATCGGTCGAACTTCAACGGCTTCAATTCGACGCTCTACGACGCCGCCTTCCCACTTGTGCCCGGAACGACGACGCGTTATTCGACGGCTAATCCGCCGCCGCTCGCGACGCCGATTCCATTGACCAAACGCGCGAACTTCGGCGCGCCTAACAACGACGGCTCGCAGCCGGATGGAACCAACGCGCGCCGTTTTCAATTGGCCCTGCGCTTCCGGTTCTGATTGAAGGTGGTCTTCTAGACGGCCTCGTACAAACTTCCAAACTCAGAGGGTGTGGGTCATCGATACCTTTAATGACGACGTGGGCGAGCAATGACTCGAAAGTCGGGACTAACGCCCGGCTTTCGTTTTTCGACATGCCTGCAATGAGGTTAGCCGCCAATCCTTTACAAGAAGCTCAGTCGGCGGCGCCTGAAGTGGCCGAACGTGTCGCCCACGAATCGGCGCCTTCGTTCAGCCAAGCCTTCAGGCGCCGGTTCGGCATCTTCCCCGGGGCCTGCCGGCGCGCGAACACCAAATCCGGATGATCATGTCCGAAACTTGCCAGCGCCGCCTGTGTTGAAACCCTATAGTTTGATCTTCAAATACGATCAGAAGGAGAAAGGGATGCAACGCACGATAGGTTTTATCATTGCGGTTTGCCTCTGTCACGGCCCGGTCTTCAATGCTTACGCAAAGTCGCGCGGAAACCAATCAAAGCCACAACAGAACGCCGGCCGGCCTGAAAAACCTGCAGAGAAGAAAAGCCAGGCCCCGAAAACCGTGGCGCATGGCCGGCCGATGGACGCCGCGGCGTGGAGCGCCGCGCGGCGATTCGCCGAGACACCCTTCGGGAAGATCGCCTATGTCGAGCGCGGCTCCGGAGACGCCGCGCTCTTCCTGCACGGCTTTCCCCTCAACGGGTTCCAGTGGCGTGGCGCGCTCGATCGGCTGTCGGCGTACCGGCGATGCGTCGCGCCGGATTTCATGGGACTCGGATACTCGCAGATCCATGAGGGCCAGAGCCTCGCGCCGGACGCGCAGGTCGCCATGCTCGCGGCGCTGCTCGACTCACTCTCGATCCCGGCCGTTGATCTCGTCGCTAACGACAGCGGCGGCGCAGTGGCGCAGCTCTTCGTGATTCGACATCCGAAACGCGTCCGAACTTTGCTCCTGACGAACTGCGATGTGGAGACAGACAGTCCGCCGCCCGCGCTCTTGCCGGTGATCGAGATGGCGCGCGCCGGAACGTTCGTGGACAAATGGTTTGTTCCCTGGGTCGCCGATAAGACTCTTGCGCGTTCGGCGGAAGGGCTTGGCGGACAGACTTATACCTTTCGCGCCAATCCGACTGACGAGGCGGTAGATTATTACCTGGCCCCTCTCGTGAGTTCGCCAGAACGCAAAGCGCAAGTTCATGCCTACGCCATCGCGCTGGAGCCTAACCCTCTGGCCGGCGTTGAGAAGGACCTCAAACGATGCGCCGCGCCGACGCGAATCGTGTGGGGGACGGGCGATGACATCTTCTCGCAAAAAAGTCCCGACTATCTGGACAAAATACTCCCAAACTCTCGCGGCGTGCGGCGCGTGGAGGGCGCAAAGCTCTTCTTTCCGGAAGAGTTTCCCGACATAATCGCCGACGAAGCGCTGCGGCTCTGGGGGATCCGCTAGCTCGGACTGTAGCTCAGGAGGAATATATGACGAAGGCGGTCCAACCAACAGAATCCTTTCCATATCCTGCATCGTCGGAGATGCCGGATCGAACGGTCGCCGTCTTTGGCGCAGCGGGGCACACCGGCCGCTTCGTGGTTTCGGAATTGCGCCGGCGCGGATTGACGCCAATTCTTTCCGGTCGAGACGCCGCGAAGCTGAACGCCATTGCCGAAGCGCATCCGGGATCGGAAGTCCGCGTTGCGTCGGTTGACGATCCCGCCTCGCTCGACCGCGCGATTTCGGGCGCCGCGGCGGTTATCAATTGCGCCGGGCCGTTCATGGACACAGCGGCGCCTCTCATCGAGGCCGCAATTCGTGGGCGCATTCACTATTTGGATGTGACTGCGGAACAACCGGCCGCGATTGCCGCCTTTGAGCGATTCGGGGACACGGCGAAAGATGCGAGCGTCGTGATTGCCCCCGCGATGGCGTTCTATGGCGGATTGGGAGATCTCCTGGCCACTGCGGCGATGGGGGATTGGCCGGACGCGGATGAGATATGCGTCGCGGTAGCGCTCGATAGTTGGAAGCCGACACGGGGGACGCGCTTGACTGGAAAGCGTAATACAGGCCGGCGTTTCGTATTTTCGAACAATAAGTTGGAGTTCCTCGCCGATCCGGCGCCAAGGCGCGCATGGAATTTCCCGGCGCCGTTCGGCGCGCAAGATGTCGTAGAGCTTGGCCTCTCCGAAATCATCACCATCTCCCGCCATCTGCGGACGCCCGAGATTCACGCGTTCATGAATCTCGCGCCAATCACGGATCTCCGCAACCCCGATACGCCCGAGCCTGTGGCGGCGGACGAAAGCGGACGCTCGTCGCAGACTTTCCTCATGGAGGCGATCGCACGCAGGGAAAGTGAGGAGCGCCGCGCCATAGCGCGTGGGCGCGATATCTATGCGATCACGGCGCCCATCGTCGTGGAGGCGGCCGAGCGCATCCTCGACGGACGTTTCAAGGCGACCGGGGTTGTCGCCGCCGGCGAGATCTTTGACGCGCAAGATTTTCTGATGTCGCTCCGGCCCGACGTGTCTCTCGATTGAGATTAAGTGATATATTGTTTTGTCACACTGCCGGACTGTCGCGCTGAACAACTAGAGCTAAACTCATGTCCGAATTCGCCGTTCAATCTTTGCTGGAAACTCCGACCGTTAAGGTCCGGGACGTGTACTGCAAGGGCAGTTGCCGGGGCCAGGGCGCGGAAGAGTGCGCGACCGACACACAACTGGTGTTTCCTTATCGCGGCGTCTATGTGCGACGGCTGGGTCGTGACGAGGCCGTCGCCGAGGCGAACCAGGCGCTGTTTTTCAACGCCGCCGAAGGTTACCGGGTCAGCCACCCCGTGTCGGGTGGCGACGCCAGTCTGACGCTGATCATCAGCGAACCGGATTTGCGCGAACTGGCGCCACGCGCTTTTCTGCGCGATGGCGCGGCGCTGGCGTTTCGACAGCAGCGCTTGCGGATCGATCCGCGGGCTCAAGCGCTCGTAGCGCTGCTGCGGCACAGCCTGCGTCAGAACATCGCAGAATCTTTGGAAGCGGAGAGCCTGGCCCTGACACTGGCGCAGCGCGCCCTGGGGCCGCGAACCACGCACACGGCTGGCGCCAGTGTAGGACGGCAACGACTGGCGGATCGGGTTAAGCTCGTGCTCGCAACCGATCTGGCGCGGCGCTGGACGTTGGCCGAGATCGCCGCCGAAGTGGGCGGCTCTCCGGTTTATCTCACACAGGTCTTCAAACAAGTTGAAGGCTTGCCTTTGTATCGGTACCAGTTGCGGCTACGACTGGCGCGGGCGCTGGATCTTCTAGCGCAGTATGACGACCTGACCGCCCTGGGCCTGGACCTCGGCTTCTCCAGCCACAGCCATTTCAGCGCCGCATTCCGCGAGGCTTACGGCCGCTCGCCCTCGGAATTCCGACAGACGGCGCTGCGTCGTTAGCGCCTATTCCATTAAGTCGCTAAAGATTCTGATAGCGGCCCTCTCCTCCTGCATGGCCTACTGGCCACGCCCGGATATCGGGTGTTCAAGCAGATCAATATTTTCAAGGAGGGCAATTTTATGGTCGTGGAAACTTGCGCGGCCTGCGACTGCGATCTGGATGGGAATTCCATCAAGGTCAATATCGGCGGCAAGGCTGTAGAGGTGTGCTGTGATGAGTGCGCACGTAAGCTGAAGGAGGCGCATGCTTCCGCGGCGGCGCCGAGCGAGGTCAGAGACATCGACGGAGACAAAATGGCCGCGAGCGTTCATGACGAGCAGCCTCAGATTACGCGGCCAGGTGCAGCGCTACTGACCGGCGCGATGGTCATCGGGTTTTATCTGAGCGCGATGACGCCGGCGCGCGCAGACACGAACGCGCGCGTGATGGCATCCAACCAAATGTTTGGCCAAACCTTTGGCCAAATGTCAGGCCAGTCGCCGGATGTGTCCGCCGTCGCTAAAGATTTTGATAGCGGCCATCTTTTCTTGCGTGATTTACTGATCATACCTGGATTTCAGGGGTTCAAGGAGAAAAACATTTCAGGGAGGATAACAGACAGTATGGCTGACAAAACTCATACAGAGGACGCTAAATCATCGCCGATCCGGCGCAGCGTTCAGACCGCGTCGGGCCGCATCAGCTACACAGAACAGGGCGCAGGACCGGTCGCGTTGTTTGTGCATGGCGTGCTGCTGAACGGGCATCTGTGGCGTCATCAGTTGGCGCATTTGTCCGACATCCGGCGCTGCATAGCGGTTGACCTGCTTGCGCATGGCGACACCGAAATCGCGCCGGATCAGGACGTATCCGTGACGGCCAATGCGAATATGCTCAAGGAATTTCTCGACGCTTTGAAGATTGAGCAGGTTGATCTCGTCGGCAACGACAGCGGGGGCGGTATTGCGCAGATCTTCGCCGCATCGTACCCGGAACGCGTCCGCAGCCTCACGCTCACCGACTGCGACGCCCACGACAATTGGCCGCCCGAATCCTTCAAGCCCTTCCTGGCGATGGCGGCCGCCGGTGGTTTACGTGGAACTCTTGACGCGATGTTGTCGGACAAGAGCATTTATCGGTCGCCTCAAGCCCTGGGTCCGGCGTATGAACACCCGGAACGCCTGACGGACGACAGCATTGAGAAATATTTGCGTCCATTGGTCAGTTCCGAGCAGCGCACGCGCGACCTGCAACGCTTCCTCGCAGCCTTCGACAACAAGCACACGCTCGCCGTCGAAGAGCGGTTGAAGACGCTGAAAGCGCCGACGCTCATCGTCTGGGGAACCGATGATGTGTATTTCGACGTGAAGTGGTCGCGTTGGCTAGCCGACACCATCCCAGGCACGCGGCGTCGCGTCGAGTTCAAGGGCGCCAGAATCTTCTTTCCAGAAGAACGCTGGGAGGAGTTCAACAAAGAACTGCGCGCGCACTGGCAGGCGGCGCAGCGGGAGGCGCGATGACAATCTGCAAACACCAATGACGAGCATGCGCGCACACAGTTGTAGCGCGAACGATAATGCTCCCATCTGACATAGAAATTTTTCAACGAAGGAGAGAGCGCATGAGCAAGTGGAGCAAATTAGCAGGTTTGGTGTTCGGCCTGGCGTTGGGGGCGATTCCGGCGCTGGCGCAGGAAGCGGCAAAAAAAGAAGCGCCGAAACCGGCGCTGGGGACTTCCGCCAAACTTTTGGACCAATGGAACGATGTCGGCGGGAAACTGATTGCAATTGCGGAAGATCTGCCGGAAGACAAGTACGACTACAAACCGAATCCCGATTCACGTTCGTTCATCGAGCAATTAATGCACGCTGCCGGGTCGATGTATTACTTTACCGACATAGCGCAGGGGAAAAAAGCGCGATATGGCGATGATCCGAAACGCGATGAGCTGAAGACGAAAGCGCAAATTGTGGCGTTTGTGAAGCAGTGCGTAAAGGATGGCGCTGATTTCATGAAGGCCAAGGGCGACAAGGGCTTGAACGAGAGCGTGAACGATGGCTCGCCGCGGCTCATCCGGCTGATGGATCTCGCTTATGGCTTGATCGAACACTCCGGGGAGCACTACGGACAGTTGGTGGTGTATTACCGAATCAACGGTATGGCGCCGCCGTCGTCGCGACCGAAATAGCGATTCATTTTGAACAGGGATACATGAAGCTTGATCCGACAGTTTGCTATCAGGCGGTTTTGAGCCGCGACCCGCGTTTCGACGGGCGATTCTTCGGCGGCGTTGTAACCACTGGCGTTTACTGCCGCCCTATTTGCCGCGTCCGTCCTCCCAAGCCGGAAAACATCCGATGGTTCGCTTGCGCCGCCGCCGCCGAAGCCGCCGGATTTCGCCCCTGCCGGCGCTGCCGTCCGGAGGCGGCTCCTGGGACATCCGCATGGCTGGGCAGTTCGGCTGTCGTGTCTCGCGCGTTGCGGCTGATTTCGGAAGGAGTCATGGATGTAACCGGTATCGAAGGGCTTTCAGCCAGACTCGGGGTCGGCTCACGTCACCTCCGCAGGTTGTTTGCCGAACATCTGGGCGTTTCCCCACTCGCAATCGCGACGGCGCGGCGAGTTCATTTCGCGGCCAGGCTGATTCAGGAAACGGAATTGCCGATCACTGAGATCGCCTTTGCCGCGGGGTTTGGCAGCGTCCGGCAATTCAACCACGCCGTGCTTTCCGCGTTCGGACAATCGCCGACGCAGATTCGGAATCGGCGCGGATTGAGGACGGAGCTGAAGCAAATGAAGGATGCGCGGAACGGAGGCGGTCTCGCGCTGCGGTTGCCGTACAGGCCCCCATTGGACTGGGCTGCGATGAAAGTTTTTTTCAAACAGCGAGCCACGCCCGGCGTCGAAGCCGTTGACGGCGATTGTTACCGCAGAACAATAAAGTTCAATTCCGTGGCCGGCGTCATCGAATTGCGCCGCGTTGCAAACGAGGCTTACCTGCTGATGCATGTCTGGCTGCCTAGCTACGAATGCGTCATGCAGGTGGCGGAGCGCGCGCGGCGCATCTTCGACCTCGGCGCGGACCCGTTACAAATTGCCGAACACCTGCGACGCTGCCCCGCGCTGGCGGACGCCCTGGCGTCGGCGCCCGGCCTGCGTGTGCCGGGCGCGTGGGATGGATTCGAGCTTGCCGTGCGCGCCGTGCTCGGACAGCGGGTCTCAGTGGCGCTTGCAACAACTTTGGCCGGGCGTCTGGCGCAAGCCTTCGGCGCGCCATTGCCGGGTTATGAGCGCCTTGCTCTGACTCATCTTTTTCCGCAGCCGGAAGCGTTGGCGGAGGCTGACCTGCGGCTCATCGGGATTACCGAGGCGCGCGCCAATACCATTCGGGCGCTGGCCTCTTCGGTCGCTCGCGGTGAGCTTGAGCTTAACGCCTCGCAGGGACTGGATGAGTCAATCTCGCGGCTCCGCGCCATTCCGGGGATAGACGATTGGACGGCCAATTACATTGCGATGCGGGCGCTTGGGGAAACTGACGCCTTCCCTTCTGACGATTTGGGGCTGCGCCGGGCGCTGTCCATTGGGAAATGCGGGAAGAGCCTGGTTTCAGTCAGGGAGTTGACGAAGATCGCAGACGAGTGGCGACCCTGGCGCGCTTATGCGGCAATGCATCTGTGGGCCAGTCTTGCCGGCGCCGCCGATGGAAACGAAGGAGGGAAAATCTATGCGACGAACCATACGGCGACAAAGAGCCGAGGCTTTTCATCGGCTACACACGGGTGATGGAATGCTCGTGCTGGTCAACGCCTGGGATGCGGCGAGCGCGCGGCTTTTCGAGCAAGCCGGTTCCCCGGCGATCGCCACAACGAGCGCGGGAATGGCGTGGTCGCTCGGATATTCCGACGGCGAACAGGTCAGCGCGCGTGAGTTGGTGGAAGCCTGCGCGCGCATCTGCCGTGTCGTAACGTCGCCAGTGAGCGTTGACATCGAGCGTGAGTACGGCCGGACGCCGGCGGAGGTCTCGGCGACGGTTCGCGCCCTGCTCGAATTGGGAGTCGTGGGAATAAACATCGAAGAGGGCTTCACGCCG
>Ga0209382_10006307_pt1 | contig 15291 bp, 11 predicted proteins | sample SoiMetdeltSBSDD5_FD_187599 | JGI IMG/M metagenome (GOLD analysis project Ga0209382, IMG submission 187599) | Bulk soil microbial communities from a Populus tree surrounding site in Tennessee, USA - Soil MetaG P. deltoides SBSDD5 (SPAdes) (version 2) | ecosystem: Environmental > Terrestrial >... | reverse complement strand
ACGCGAGAGCGCCCGCAAGCGAGTCCGGGATACCACCGACGAGGGCGAGGGTGCGCGCCGCATCCGCCGTCAGCGTGACGGGCGAGGCCTTGGCGATCGGCTGCAGCCAGTCGGGCATGCTCGACACTGGGACGAAGACGGAGCTCGCGAAGACGAGCGGGAACAGCACCACGAAGCCGGCCGTCTGCGCGGTCTCGGCCCCGCGGACGACCAGGGAGACGAAGGCGAAGATCCAGCTGAGGGCGAACCCGAAGGCGGCGACGAGGGCCACGCACGCGAGCGCCGGGACGACGCCCGCCTCGAAGCGGAAGCCCACCAGGTAGCCGACGACGACCATCAGGCCGACGATCATGATGTTGCGCACCAGGTCGGCGGTCGTTCGCCCGACCAGGACCGCCGAGCGGGCCATCGGCATCGAGCGGAAGCGGTCGATCACGCCGCGGCTCAGGTCCTCGGAGAGGCCCACCGCGGTGTTGGAGGCCCGGAAGGTCACCGACTGCACGAAGATCCCCGGCAGCAGGTAGTCGACGTAGCTGACCCCCGGGGGCAGCGACCGGCCGACGGCGCCGCCGAAGACGTAGACGAACAGGACGACGAACATGATCGGCTGGATCGTCGAGAAGACGAGCAGGTCGGGCTGGCGCCAGAAGTGGCGCAGGTTCCGCCCCGTCACGACGGCGCTGTCGGCGACGCTCGCCCGGGCGCCTCTCAGCGACGGCGCGGGCGGGCGAGGGCGCCGGCCCGCGCCGTCGACCTTCTCCGCCGGCGCGGCGACGGCGAGCTGCGGCGCAGCGGTCTCGGTCGACGGCTGACCGGTCAGCTGGAGGAAGACGTCGTCGAGCGTCGGCCCCCGCAGGCCCATGTCGCTGACGCCGATCGCGGCATGACGGAGCTCGGCGGCGGCCTCCTCGACGAGGACGAGGCCCTCCCGCGGCGCCGGCAACGTCAACCGGGTCGGTCGCCCGTCCGGCTCGGGAGCGCCGCAGCCGACCCGGACGAGCGCGGCCTCGGCCTCGTCCCGCTGGCGCACGTCGGTCAGCTCGACCTCCAGGATCTGGCCGCCGACGCGGTCCTTGAGCTCGCTGCCGGTCCCTTCGGCGATCACCCGGCCGTGGTCGATCACCGCGATCTCGTCCGCCAGCTGGTCCGCCTCTTCGAGGTATTGCGTCGTCAACAGGATCGTCGTGCCGTCGCGGCGCAGGTCGCGGACGATCTCCCAGATCTCGTTGCGACTCCGGGGATCGAGGCCGGTGGTCGGCTCGTCGAGGAAGAGCACACGCGGCCGGGTGAGCAGGCTGGACGCCAGGTCGAGCCGCCGTCGCATCCCGCCCGAGTAGGTCTTCGCCGGACGGTCCGCCGCCTCGGCGAGCTCGAAGCGCTCCAGCAGCTCCCCGGCGCGGTGGCGGGCCTCCGGCCGGGAGAGCCGGAAGAGGCGCCCGAACATCTCCAGGTTCTCGCGGCCCGTCAGCAGCTCGTCGACGGCGGCGTACTGGCCGGTCAGGGCGAGCTGCTCGCGCACGGTCGCCGACTCGGTGACGACGTCGTGCCCGACCAGCTCGGCCCGTCCCGCGTCCGGCGCGAGCAGCGTCGCCAGGATGCGGACGAGCGTCGTCTTCCCCGCCCCGTTCGGGCCGAGGAGGCCGAAGACCGTCCCCTCCCGAACCTCCAGGTCGACGCCGGCCAGCGCCGTCGTGGACCCGAACCGCTTGACGACGCCACTGACATGGACCGCGAGGGCGTTCGTCAGGGGTGCACCCACGAGCCGTGGCCGAGGTCGAGCCGGATCGACTGCAGCACCTGGAACGTCGTGCTCTCGGTGAAGACGTCGGCGGCGCCGAGCACGCCCGTGTACTTCTCGATCACCGGCGCGGCGGCGGTGGCGACCATCTCCTCCAGGAGGCCCCGGAACACCGCCCAGGGGTTGTCCGGGTACTTCTCGATGAAGCGCGTCGGGTCAGCGGTGTCGATGGTCTGCCGGGAGCTCTCGGCGATGTCGGCCATGTACTGCTGGTGCAGGGCGAGGTCCTCGCGGGTGCCGAGCCGGCCGAGGTGGCCGCCGATGAAGTGCGTCCACGAGTAGCCCAGCGCGGTCGCCGGCGCCTCCAGGTAGCCGGGGATGTCCTCGGTCAGGTTCGAGAGGAAGACCGGCGCCCAGCCGGGGTTCACGATGTCGATCATCATCAGCGTGTCGTGATCGGGCAGGTGGATGACGATGTTGTCGGGCGAGTGGTTCGCCCCGTGCCAGGCGAGGGTGATGCGCTGGCCGCCGATCTCGAGGGTGCGCGTGTCCTGGAAGGTCTCCTCGTTCGGGGGCCGGGTCGGGTCGTCGTCGCGGATCAGCAGCCGCCGCGTCTCCTCGTGCCCGATGCGCGTGACGTCCTTGCCGAACAGCGACGACGCGCCGACATGGTCGGCGTGGTGGTGCGAGTAGACGAGGTAGGTGACCTTGTTGCTGACGCCGTTCGCCGACGCGATCTCGTCGATCGCCCGCTGGATGTTGTGGCCGGTCGTCGGGGGCGCGTCCAGCAGCACGACGCCGTCCGACGTGGTCAGGAACGCCGACTGGTAGGTGCCGTCGGTGACCCAGTCGAGGTTCCGTTCGAGCCGGCCGACGTAGTAGCCGTTTTCGTTCAGCGCCGGCCCGAGCGCAGTGCGCGGCACCGGTGCGTAGTCGGGGAGGACGGAGGGATCGGTTGTGCTCATGACCCTTCCTCATCTCGGGTTGGCGTGATCGGTGCCGAAGGCGCGGCGGAACGTCGAACCGGCGAGCTGCAGCGCGGCGCGCGTCGTCTCGGTGCCCGCCAGCGCGCTCAGGTTCATGAAGTCGTGCATCGTGGCGTTGAAGCGGACGCACGCGGTCGGGACGCCGGCGTCGCGCAGCCGGGTGGCGTACGCCTCGCCCTGGTCGCGGAGGACGTCGTTCTCGTCCACGATGACCAGGGCGGGCGGCAGGCCCTCGAGCTCGTCGACCGCGGCCCGCAGCGGGGAGACCGTGCTCTCTCCGCGGAGGTCCTGCTCCGGGAGGTAGGAGCTCCAGAACCACTCCATCGTCCCCGCGGTGCCGTACGGGCCGTCCTTGAACAACCGGTAGCTCTCGCTGTCGGAGTCCGTCAGCGCATCGGTCATCGGGTAGTACAGCGACTGCTGGACGAAGCGCACGTCGCCACGCTGCTTCGCCATCATGCAGAGGACCGTCGCCATGTTGCCCCCGGCCGAGTCACCGGCCACCGCGAGGCGCGACGTGTCAAGCCCGTGACCGGTGCCCTCCGCCGTGAGCCAGCGGGCGACGGCGTAGGACTGCTCGATCTGCACGGGGTACTTGGCCTCGGGCGCCAGCGCGTAGTCGACGAAGGCGACCGCGGCGCCACTGGCCACCGCGAGCTCGCGGGCCAGCCGGCCGTGGCTCGACGCGCTGCCGAGCACCCAGCCGCCCCCGTGCATGTACAGGACGACGGGCAGCGGCTCTGTGGCGCCCGGCGGCCGGAGGATCAGGACCCTGACGTCGCCGACCTCGGCAGGCACGGTGAACCAGGCCTCGTCGGCATCGGGCAGCGGGACCGCATCGCCCGCCTGCGCGCCGTCGACCGCGCTGCGCAGGTCGGCCAGCGGGATCTCGTACAGCGGGGGTCCCTGGGAGAGGTAGGCGGCCACGTCCGCGGCCGGCTTCTCGAGGTTGTACGTGGTCGCGTCACCCATACCGCCCGATGCTGGACTGGTCCGGCCCAGCTCGCATCCGTGAAACCCTTAGTTCGCGACGAGCTCCACCGGCGTGGCGATCACATCGACGAGCGCGCCGTGGCGGACCACGGTGATCGGCAGCTGGCGGCCGATCGCGTCGGCCAGCATCATGCGCTGCAGCGCCTGCGCGCTCGCCACGGTCTCGCCGCCGGCGGTGAGCAGCAGATCGCCCTCCAGGATGCCGGCCCGCGCCGCCGGGCCGTCGGGCACGACCTGCACGATGCGCAGCCCGAGCCGGTGGCCCGTGCGCTCCGCGATGGCCGGCGGAAGCGGCGCAGGGGTCCCGGCGACACCGAGATAGGCGCGCCGGACCCGGCCGTCGGCCAGGAGCGCGCCGATGATCCGGCGGGTCGTGTCGTTGATCGGCACCGCCAGCCCCACACCTAAGCCCGCGACGGCGGTGTTGATCCCCACCACGTCGCCGGACCCGATCGCCAGCGCACCGCCGGAGTTGCCGGGGTTGAGCGCCGCATCGGTCTGGATCACGTCGTCGATGATCCGCCTGTTCGCCCCCGAGCGGGTCGGCAGCGAGCGGCCCAGGGCGCTCACGACACCGGCGGTGACGCTGCCCGCCAGCCCGAGGGGATTGCCCACCGCGACGACGAGCTGCCCGACCCGCAGCTGCGACGCGTCGCCGAGGCGGGCAGGTGACGGCGTGGGCCCGTCCACGCGCACGACGGCGAGATCCGAGAGCGGATCGGTGCCGATGACGCGCAACGGGGATGTCGTCCCGTCGGCGAACGACGCCGTGCCCGAGGTGCTGCGCCCGACGACGTGGGCATTGGTGAGGAGGAAGCCGTCGCTGGTGAAGGCCACGGCCGATCCGGCACCGCCCTCGACGCGGCCGTCGCTCCGGCGGCGGGACACGTTCACGGCCGCGACGCGAGGGGTGAGCTCGGCCGAGATACCGGTCACGACCTGCGAATAGGCGTCGAGTGCGGAGGCGTCGGTCTCAGGCATTGGCATGGCCCTTCTTTCGCGAATGGTTGTATCAGCAAGAAGCGAGATCCCCCCTCTGCGGAGGCGAGACTGTCGACTTCCTGGATGCAACCGGGGCCGCGATCGAGCGCCGGCCGGCCGAGCGCCGGGCCTACAGCAGCAGATAGGGCGTGAAGAGCTGGACCGGGCTGCCGGCGAGCTGTGCCCTCAGCTCCTCACTCGGCTCGGCGAGGCACGCGGCGGTGACCGATCCCGTCGCGGAGATCGCCGGGCCGAGCTCCCCGATGCGTTCGGCGTGCTCGACGAACGCGGCGAAGTCCTGGTACCGCTCCAGCACGATGGCCTCGGACTCATCGTCGCTCAGGTGCACCTCGAACTGGAGCGTCCCGGTGTCCTCCGTCCGCACGATCTGCATGATGCGATCGGCCAGGCACTTGAACTCCTCGACCTGGCCGTCGTGGAACGTGATCCGGCCGATCCCCTGGATCTCGCCCATCTCTCAGGCCGTCGCGAGGAGGCGGGTGGTGAGCACGATGTCGACGATCTCGCCGACGGTCTCGGCGCGGGCCCAGTCCCGCTGCAGCTCGCCGGCGAGGCCGACCCAGTTGATCGGCTGCGCTCCGGCCTGCACGATGCGCTCGAGGCCGGCGCGGTGGGCCTCGGGCGACGTCCCGCCGACGGCGTCGACGACCGGATAGACCTCGAACCCGGCGCGCAAGGCGTCGAGCGTCGGGAAGGCAAGGCAGATCTCGGTCCACAGCGCGGTCATGATCAGCTTCTTGCGGCCGGTCGCCTCGATCGCCCGCCGGAACTCGACGTCCTCCCAGGCGTTCATCGTCGTGCGGTCGAGCTCGCCGGCGTCGGGCAGCGCGGCCTTCAGCTCAGGCAGCGTGTGCCCCTGCCCGCTGGCGACGTTGACGGTCGACAGGACGACGGGGAGGTCGAAGGTCCGGGCCAGCCGGGCGACCGACACGATGTTGTCGACCAGCAGGTCCCGATCCATCGAGCTCATCGCCTGCAGCTGGCTCGGCTGGTAGTCGATGACGACCAGCGCCGAGTTGCGGGGTGTGAGCAGGTGATCGGCGACGGGATCGCGGACCGGTTCGCTCGTCATCTGGATCCTCCATGGCACGGTCGCAGGGTGCCCACCAATGGTGCGGGCTCGTCCCGACCCGTCGCATCCAGGAAAGCCCGAGTCGTCTCCCGCTAGAAGCCGAGTGGCTCGCGCACGAGGATCACCGTGATGCGACCGGGTGCGATCGAGCGGTTCACGATGAGCACGTTGTTGACGCCGCTGCCGACGCCGTACGCCTCCCGGGCGCGGTGGTCCTCGAGCGGCAGGCAGTACGTGTAGATGCGCCGCATCGCCGTGGCCACGTCGGGGACGATCTTCTGGCCGCCGACCACGAGGATCACCTGGCCGCCGCCCGAGACGATCGGTCCGAGCTGGCTGCCACTGGCCGAGGCGACGAGCAGCGAGCCCTCTTCGGTGACCGCGTGCGCGCTGCCGACGACGTAGTCGGGCGAGGCGGCGAGGTTGCGCATCTCGTGCTGCTGCATCTCGCGGTCCATCTGGTAGAGGCGCAGGCGCAGTGGCTGGTAGCGGCCGGACCGTTCGATGTCCTCGGCCACGCCGATGGCCTCGAGCGTGCGCGACGTGTTGTTGAACACCTCGGCGCCGTAGGGGAGGAGGTCCTCCACGGCACGGCGTGCCTCCTCGCCCGAGGCGACGACCATTGCGTTCATGCCCGTGGCTGTGAGGGCGGCCGCCGCCCGCTCGATGCGCTCGTCGGTCGCGAGGTGGGCGAACTCCGCCACGACGGCGTCATCCGGCGGGGCGAGCGGTGCCGGTGCGGAGGCCGTGCGGTCACTCACCGTTGACCTCCGCCACCCGCCGGTGGACGAGCGCGACGGCCATCGCGCCCTCGCCGATCGCCGCCGAGCAGCGCTTGATCGAGCCGCTGCGCACGTCACCGGCGGCGAACAGGCCCGGGAGGTTCGTCTCGAGCGGAAGGGGCTGCCGGTCCAGGGGCCACCCGTCGGTCCCGCCAGGCGTGGCGTCGACGTCGGGGCCGGTCCGGACGTAGCCCGCGGGGTCGGCGGCCAGGCCGATCGTCGCCGCCCCGTCGGTGCGCGGCTCGCCGCCGATGCAGATGAACAGCGAGTCGACCGGCAGGCGGTCGGTGGCGCTGCCGCCGTCGCCGGTCGCCAGGACGAGGCCGCGGAGCCGCTCGTCCGAGTCGAGGCCGACGATGCGCGTCGACTCGCGCACGTCGACGTTGCCGAGGCTGCGTACGCGGTCGACCAGGTACTGCGACATCGACGCGCCGACGTCGCGGCCGCGCACGAGGAGCGTGACGTGCGAGGCGTAGCGGGAGAACCGCACCGCCGCCTGCCCCGCGGAGTTGCCGCCGCCGACCACGGCGATGCGGCACCCGCGGCAGGTGACGGCCTCGCTCGGCGCCGCGCCGTAGTACACGCCCGCGCCCAGCAGCTGCTCGACCCCCGGCACGTCGAGGCGCCGCCAGTCGACGCCGGTCGCCAGCACCACCGCGAGCGACGGCACGACCGTGCCGTCGGACAGCTCGACGAGGTAGCCGGGCCCGTCGCGGGCGATGCCGGCGAGCGTGCGGGCGAGCAGGATCTCCGCCCCGAACCGGCGCGCCTGCGCCGTCGCCCTCACGGCGAGCTCGCCGCCGCTGATGCCCTGCGGGAAGCCGAGGTAGTTCTCGATCATCGACGTCGTGCCCGCCTGGCCGCCCGGGGCGATCGCTTCGATCGCCACCGTGCGGAGGCCCTCGGACGCGGCGTAGACCGAGGCCGCCAGACCGGCCGGCCCCGCACCCACGATCGTCAGGTCGTAGGACGGGAGCGCCGGGGGCGACACCATGCCGAGACCGGCGGCGACGCCCTGCACTGACGCCGGCGCGAGCCGGGTCCCGTCCGGGAGCACGCACACGGGCAGCCTGCGGCGCTCCGGGTCGCCGGCTACGAGCACCTCGTCGACGCGGCTGGCGTTCTCGACATCGACCCACTCGTACGGGAAGCCGTTGCGGCTGAGGAAGTCCCGGATGGCGTAGCCCACCGGGGAGGCGCGCTCGCCGACCAGCACGATCTGCGCGGTGACCGGCCGGGCGTCGTAGTCGAACATGGACGTCTCGCCCGGGTCATCGCTCATCGCGACTCGAGCACCTGCCGTGCCAGCTGGGTGCGCGACTTCACGCCGAGCTTTCTGAACACCTTGTGCAGGTGGTACTCGACGGTGCTCGGGCTGATGAACAGCTGCGCGGCGATCTCGGCGTTCGTCGCCCCTTCGGCGACGAGCTGGGAGATCTGCGCCTCCTGGGGCGTCAGCTCGTTCGTCGTCTCGACCGAGCGGGAGCGGGCGTGCTCGCCGGTCGCACGCAGCTCGATGCGGGCCCGCTCCGCGAAGCCCTCCATGCCGATGTCGCTGAAGAGCCCGTGCGCGGTGCGCAGCTGCTCGCGCGCTTCGACGTAGCGACGCTCCCGCCGAAGCCACTCACCGTAGACCAGGTGCGATCGGGCGAGGTCGACCCGCAGCGCCGTCGGCGTCAGCCGATCGATGGCGTCGCGGTAGAGGGCGTCCGCGGCGTCGCCGTCGCTCAGCAGCGCCCGTGCCCGGGCCGCGCTGGCCACACCCCAAGGGGCGCCGCTCGCCGCCGTGGCAGCCTCCAGGCGCTCGAGGGCCGACACCGCGGCCCCGGCGCGGCCGGTGCGGCTCGCCGCCTCGGCCAGCTCGACCGTCGCGAAGGGCCCGAAGGACAGGTCGTCGGGGTCCTCGAGCACGGCTTGCGCCGCGGTGTACGCGTCGTCGTAACGGGCCAGGCCGTTGTAGAGCACGGCGGACGCCCACTGCGTCACGCTGACGCCCGTGCCCATGCCCCTCGACGCGGACTCCTTCGCGGAAGCGTCGAACAGCTCCTGCGCTTCGAGCTCGCGACCGCGGAAGGCCGCGAGCAGGATCGCCGTGTGCCGCAGCGTACGGGAGTCGGTGGCGTCGTCGAGCGCCGCGATGCGATCGACGAGCGATGCCGCGATGTCCAGCTCGCCCGCGAACAGGTGCACCCCGCCACGGACGCTCAGGGTGACGGGCAGGATGCTCAGCGCCCCCGCCTCCCGCGCGAGCTGCTCCTGCCGGGCCGTCAGCACGTCCCAGCCGTCGTAGTCCCAGATGAAGGCGGCCGCCTGACCGGCCAGCCAGGACCAGCGCAGCCGTTCTTCGCCGGTGATGTCGTCCCGGCAGAACGCGGCCACGGCCCTCCGCAGGACCGGCGTCCCCGCGCCCGGGCCCTCGGTGATCAGCAACGCGAGGCCGTCGAGCAGCCCGTCCGCGGCACGCGGTGGGACGTCCGGCCGCGCCGCCGCCAGCGCAACCCGCGCGACGTCCCGAAGGTTGCCCTCCTTCGCGAGGCGGCCCGCGAAGATCGCCGCCGTGACCGCGTCGAGGTAGGTATCGCGTGATCGCGCCACGTCGATCGGCTCGAGGCGTTGCGCCGCCCTGACCAGCAGGATCGGCGCGTCGCCACCCGGATCCGACGCGAACGAGATCTGCGCACGCAGCACATCGAGCTGCGCGCGCTGCTCCTCGTCGAGGGGACCCTGCTCGGCCATGCTCGCCAGCACGGCCGCGTCGTCGAGGGCGCCGACCTGGCGCTTCGCGTCTCCCGCCGCGAGGGCGCGGCGCGCCCGTTCCGCGGTGTCGGCGCTGAGCTCGGCCGAGCGCAGGAGGAAGGCGGCCGCGGCCGCCAGCCCGCCGCGGGCCTGGGCCCGCGCCGCCGAGCGCTCCAGCTCCCGGGCGACGTCCTCGTCGGGGCGCGCCGCCGCTTGCGCTCGGTGCCACGCCCGCCGGTCCGGGTCGAGATCCGCGTCGGTCGCCTCGGCGATGGCGCGGTGGGCGGCGCGGCGCTCGTCGGGCTCCGCGGCCCCGTAGACGGCGGAGCGGACGAGCGGGTGGCGGAACACGACGCGCGGGCTCAGCTCGAGCAGCCCCGCACCTTCCAGCGCGACCGCCGCCGACTCGTCGACGCCGAGCCGCTCGGCCGCCCGCCACACGAGCGCCGGGTCGCCCGTCGGCTCGGCGGCGGCGACGAGCAGGAGACGGCGGGACGGAGCGGAGAGCTCCCCGAGCCGGCGCCGGAAGCTCGCCTCGATGCGGCCCTCGACGGGCACGGTGACCGGCAGCGCGAAGCCGCCGCCGAACTTCGCGGGAGTCAGCCCGCGCGGCAGCTCGAGCAGCGCGAGCGGGTTGCCGTGGCTCTCGACCACGATGCGGTCGAGCACCTTGTCGTCGACACGATCGGGCAGCGCCGAGCGCAGGAGCTCCAGCGCATCGGATTCGTGCAGGCCGTCGACGGCGAGCTCCGGCAGGCCGCGCAGCTCGTCGGGGACGGTGCGCGCCGCGAACACGAACCCGACCCGCTCGTTGTCCAGGCGGCGGGCGACGAACCCGCATGCCTGCGCCGACGCGTGGTCGAGCCAGTGCGAGTCGTCGACGACGCACAGCAGCGGTCGATCGCTCGCGAGCCGCGCCAGCAGGCTGAGCACGGCGAGGCCCACGAGCAACCGATCGGGTGCGGGGCCGCTGGCGAGCCCGAACGCGACCCGCAACGCATCACGTTGCGGGCGGGGCAGCTCGTCGAAGTACTCCACCCCGGGGGCGCACAGCTGCTGCAACGCCGCGAACGGCAGCTCCTGTTCCGCCTCGATGCCGGCGGTGCGCAGGACGCGGAGGTCGTAGGCGCCGGCGACGGCGTACTCGAGCAGGGCCGTCTTGCCGATGCCGGCCTCCCCGTACAGGACGATGGCGTCGCCGTGCCCCGCGCGCGAGCTGGTCAGCAGGCGATCGAGCTGTTCAGACTCGCTCCGACGCCCGACCAACATCGGCCGTGCCTCCTTGTCACCCAGTGGGCGGAGCGTAGACGCATCGGCGAATTCCGGGGACCGACGGTGATGATGCGTCGCTCCCCGCGCGAGGGGCGAGCTGCCGGCCGAAGGCGCTTCGGCGGCGTCTCGGATCATCGTCACGACCGCGTGTCCTCCTCGGGCGATGTGGGCGACCGACGATCCCACCCCGGCGACCCGGTCGCATCCAGGAAATCCGCAGTCGGCGGCAGGGCGGGCACGCTCGACTGGGGATCTCCTAGATGCGATGGCGCGGGGCGCCCAGGGACGCTCGGCGGTATGGGTGTCTCTGTGGACGGCGAAGCGGCAATGCAGGCTCGCGAGCGCGACTGCCCCGTGCTCCCGTGCGTGCCGTTCACCACGGTGAATGCCGACCTCGTCACGGCCGAGGACATGGTCGCGACCCCCGCCGTCGGGGAAGCGCAGCCCGAACGGTCAGGGCTCGCGCTCGTCGTCATCTCGACGGCGCAGTTGATGGTCGTGCTCGACGCGACGATCGTCACGGTCGCCCTGCCGTCGATCCAGCGCAGCCTGGACTTCGCGCCCGCGAACCTCCAGTGGGTGCTCAGCGCCTACACGCTCACCTTCGGTGGCCTGCTCCTGTTCGGCGGTCGCCTCGGTGACGTCCTCGGTCGCCGGCGCATGTTCGTCGCCGGCCTTCTCCTCTTCTCCGGCGCATCGCTCGCCGCGGGTGTGGCGACGACGTCGGCGTGGCTGGTTGCGGCAAGGGCGGTGCAGGGGAGCGCGGCAGCGATCGCGGCGCCGACGGCCCTGTCGCTCATCGGCGACACCTTCGCCGAAGGCCCGGAACGGACCCGGGCGATGGGCGTGTACGCCGCGATGTCCGGGGCCGGCAGCGCGATCGGCCTGTTGCTCGGCGGCGCACTCACCGACATCGCGTCCTGGCGGTGGGTCTTCTTCGTCAACGTGCCCATCGGCGTCGCCGTGGCGGCGATCGCACCTCGTGTTCTGCCCAGGTCGGCCGCCCGTGGCGGCCACCTCGACGTCCCGGGCGCCGTGGCGGTCACCGCGGCGACCACGTCGTTGGTCTACGGCCTGGTCCGGGCCCCGACCGACGGCTGGGCCGACCCGATCACGGTGGCGTGCCTCGTGGCGGCCGCTGTCCTGTTCGCCGTCTTCATCCTGGTGGAGGTGCGGACCAGGAGCCCGCTCGTGCCCTTCCGGATCCTGGCCAGCCGCAACCGGGCCGCGACCTACGTCGTGATGCTGTGCACCGCGGCGGCCATCTTCGCCGTGTTCTTCTTCCTCACCCAGGTCCTGCAGAACGCCTTCGGGTACAGCCCGATAGGCGCGGGCATCGCGTTCCTGCCCTTCGCACTCGGCATAGCCGTGACATCGGAGCTCGTCGCCAAGTTCCTCGAGAAGGTCGGGCCGCGCCTGTTCTCGTCCCTTGGGCCGTTCCTCGTCGCGGTAGGTCTGGTCTGGCTCTCCCGACTCGACCTGCAGAGCACCTATTGGCGCGACATCCTCGGACCGATGCTGCTCCTCTCCGTGGGCCTGGGCTGCACGTTCGTCCCGCTGACGCTGGGCGCCACCTCCGGCGTCGCGCCGGCCGATATGGGGATCGCGTCGGCTCTCCTGAACACGTCGCAGCAGATCGGCGGCACACTTGGGCTCGCGGTCCTCGTCACGGTGGCGACCACGGTGTCGCGCAACTGGCTGAGGACGACGGTGAGCAGCCACGGACCGGGCGCGTCGGCCCAGACGCTGGCGCTCAACTCAGCGTTGCACGGGTACCGCAGCGCGTTCCTGGTGGGAGCGGCGATCGCGGCGATCGGGGGCCTGGTGGCACTGGCCGCGATCCGGGTCGCGGCACGGCCCCACGCAGCGCGGCTCGACGTCGAGTTAGCCGATCGGTAGGCCAAGAGGAGCACGAGATGCCCGACCCGAACGACTGGAATGCATCCACCATCGCCGAGTTCCGCGCCAACGAGGGCCGGGTTGGAGGTCCCTTCGAAGGCGCCCCGCTCGTCCTGGTGCATCACCGCGGACGCAAGAGCCGGCGCGATTACGTGACCCCGACGATGTACCTCCCTGACGAGCGCGACGACGACACGATCTACGTCTTTGCGACGAAGGGTGGCGCGCCCTCGAACCCGGACTGGTACTACAACCTGGTCCAGAGCGGCGAGGGCACCGTCGAGCGGGGCACCGAGACCTACGCAGTGACCGTGCGCGAGATCCGCGGTGACGAGCGGGATCGCATCTACGACGAGCAAGCTAGCCGCTATCCCGGATTCGCCGACTACGCCAAGCAGACCAAGGGCATCCGCACCATCCCCGTCCTGTCACTGAGCCGAACCGGCGGTGCATAGCTGCCAACGCGCATCGCGCCACATGGGCGTCAATAAGTGCCACATGGGGCCTGTTGATCCGCATGTGCCCTAGTGAGCGACCAAACGCGCCACCATCTCCAAGGAGCGGCCGACGAGCTCGGGCTGGCGACCCGCCAACGATGTCTGGGGCCGTCGGCCGGCAGGGTGGGGCGCCGCCCGGACCGCAGGTTCGCGGACGGCGCTGCCGCCCGGCGGTCAGGGCGGCCGCCGCACCGTGTTGCGGACGACCCCGCCGACGACGGGAACGGCCAGGATCATCACCAGGGCCACCCACGGCAGCATGCCGATGGGCAGGGTCGTCGGCCGGTCGTAGGCGACCGGGTGGGCGTCCCGCCAGTCCTCCGAGCCGCCGCCGACCGCTCGGTTGCCCGTCCGGCCGGCGGCGTCCGTGGCCCCCAAGGTGGCGGCCGTGTCCGTCGCGCCCGCCGTCGAGCCGGGTCCGGTGGCCGTCGTGGACCGCCGGGACGATGCGGCGCCGAGGTTTTCGACGCCCGGCGGGTCCGGGAGCGGCGGGGGCTGCTCGCCCCCGGGCAGCAGGTAATTGGGGTCGAACCGGGGATTGCCGCAGTTCTGCTGGGTGAGCGTGACCAGCGGCTCGCCGCTCATCCGGTGCACCGCGTCCGCCACATACTGCGAGAGCTGGGGCGGCAGCGGCGAGAAGCCGATGTTCGCCATCTCCTTCTGGCCGTCGCAGGCGATGTGCATCAGGAACTGTTTGAGCGTGAGGGACACGCCGGCGTTGACGTAGTCGCCCCGGCACTGTGCCCCCGCGGCATCGGAGGCCGGCGCGCACTGGGCCACGATGTAGCTGTACGCCGAGATCGGGTACGCCCCGGGGTTGGGGTTCGTGTAGACCTGGCTGAGCTCCTGGCTCAGGTTGGGCCGCAGCTGGGCCAGTTCCAGCGCGGCCGTGATGTTGGCCGCGAAAGGCTTGACCCACCGGCCGGCCTCGTTCTGGATCCAGGCGACCTCGGCTGTCGTGACGTTGGAGTAGCCGAACTCGTCGTAGCCGATGCTCCACTTGTTGGCGCCGATGGCCGCGGCCACCTCGTACGAGCCGCCACGGGGGTCGACCAGCGGGGCGAAGGTGGGCGGCAGCTCGATGATCCGGCCCCTCGGGAGGCCGTTGCGCGCCACCCAGTCGTCGTACAGGGCCGGCTCGGTGTTCTGGATGAAGTCGTAGAACAGGGCCGTGGTGCCCGACGGGCTGGAGCGGTACACGACCTTGATCGGCTCGTGCGGCAGGGTGATCTGGCCGCCGAGGTCGTTGGTGATCGCAGGGTCGTCCCAGTGGGTGATGTAGCCCATGAAGATCTTCGCCACGGTCGAGCGCGACAGGCGGAGGTAGTCCACGGGCCGGCCGGCCTGGTCGTCGACGTTGTAGAAGATCGCCACCGCACCGGCCACGTCGGGGATGTACTGGAACCCGCGGGTCACGGACGCGTCGTTCAGGTCGCCCAGCGAGGCGAACTCGGCCTCGGTGCCGGCGAAGTCGATCGTGCGCTGGGCGAACAGCCGGAGCCCCTGCGGCGAGCCTTGCGGGGAGTAGTTCACGTTGAGGCCGAGCGATGTCGCTTCGCCGATCCACTGGTCCATGGCGAGCTGGACGTAAGTCGAGCCGGCGCCGTTGATCGCCGCCGGCTGGACCTGCGCGGGGGCGGCGGGGGCCGCGGGGGCCGCGGGCGTGGCGGCGACCCCGGGGGAACCGGTGACCGCCGCGACCAGCCCGGCCGCCACCAGTGCCAACAAGGCCCGGCGGCGCCTCATCCGAACCGTCCCTCGACGTAGGCCAGCGTTCGCTGATCCTCCGGCGCCGAGAACATCGTCTCGGTTGCCCCCTGCTCGACCACGCGTCCCGGCTCGTTCTCGGCCGCCAGGAAGAACGCGCAGCGGTCCGACACCCGGTAGGCCTGCTGCATGTTGTGGGTGACGATCACGATCGTCACGTTGTGGCGCAGCTCGGCGATCGTCTCCTCGATCCGGCGGGTCGAGGTAGGGTCCAGCGCGGAGCAGGGCTCGTCCATCAGCAGCACGTTGGGCTGGACGGCCAGGGCGCGGGCGATGCACAGCCGCTGCTGCTGGCCGCCGGACAGCGCGCCTCCGGGGGAGCCAAGCCGGTCCCTCACCTCTCGCCACAGGCCCGCCCGCAGCAGCGACTGCTCGACGAGGCCAGCCTTGTCCGAGCACTTGATCCGGGCGAGCTTGAGGCCGGCCAGCACGTTGTCCCGGATGCTCATGGCCGGGAACGGGTTGGGCTTCTGGAAGACCATGCCGATCCGCATCCGGACCTGCTGGGCCCGGATGCCCGGCCGGTAGATGTCCTCGCCGTCGAGCA